>Ga0208079_1001926_pt1 | contig 10464 bp, 10 predicted proteins | sample NGESurdeep092012_5_FD_184474 | JGI IMG/M metagenome (GOLD analysis project Ga0208079, IMG submission 184474) | Arctic peat soil microbial communities from Barrow, Alaska - NGEE Surface sample 210-2 deep-092012 (SPAdes) | ecosystem: Environmental > Terrestrial > Soil > Wetlands > Peat ... | reverse complement strand
GGGCACGTCCGGGACGCTCGCGGTCCAGCTCGCCAAGTCGCTCGGGGCACGTGTCACCGGCGTCTGCAGCACGAGGAACATCGACTTCGTCAGGTCTCTGGGTGCGGATGAGGTCCTGGACTACACCCGCGTCGATGCACCGCCGTCCGGGGTCAGGTACGCCTTCGTGCTCGACTCGGTCGGCAGGCTGAAGTCCTCGAGGCTCAAGGACGCGTGCATGAGGGCTTTGGCTCCGGGGGGACGGTACGTCTCCATCGACGACGGCGATCTGGAGTTGAGCTCGAAGCGTCTGGAACAGCTCAAGGGACTCATTGAGTCAGGCACGGTGTCACCGATCGTGGGTGGGGTTTACTCGCTCGACGACATCGTCGAAGCGCACCGAGTTGTCGGGGACGGACACAAGCGCGGTGGGGTCGCGGTCACGATCGGGTAGCCGTGCGTGGGGTCGACCGTTCTCCCGTGGATCGGTGACCGGCCAAGAATGCACACTCAACGCGGCAAATGAGTGCGTTCAGATGACGCGCAGTTGGGACCTCCGGTGTCCTGCGAAGGATGACGAGTTCGGCGGGTTGCCAGCGAACACAGTGCGCCGGGGGTGTCGAGCGTGTCGGTCGCGAGGTCGTCACCGGTGTCGTGCTCGCGCTCGGCTGAACGGGAGTGCGACCGGTGGGTTCTCAGTGATCGTGGACCATAAAGATGATCGTGGACCTCAGGGCTGTGGCATCAGCCCGAGCTGGATCATCGTCCCGACCGTGTCCGGGTATGAGTTCTGCTCAACGATCCTTCCGTCCTTGACCTTCATGAAGTAGGCGATGGGACCAACCACGCTCTTGTTTGTCGGCGGGATCTCCACGCCGGCATTTGTTAAAGGTCCTGTGTTCGTCCCCGTCCACTCGAGTTCCCCGGCGACCGCGTCTTCGCCGATCACGCGGTTCGTCAATCGAAAATGCATATCGGGGAACGCGGTCAACAAGGACTGCATATACGCCGCGACTCCCTCCCTTGTGCGAATCGGCTCGGGCACCATCAGGTCCCGAACGACGAACTCGTCAGCGAACAGATTGGCGAAGGTCTCGGGCTGGTGGTTGTTCCAAGCCTCGGTCCCGAGGTCGTCGATTCGTTCAAGGTCTTGCTTCGACATGATGCGCTCCTTGTCCGTTTCCCAGCCCTAGGTGGCTGAGGTCAGAAGTTGCTGCAGCCAGATCTGGACGTCGAACAGGTCCAACCTCTTGCAGCCTGGCGCCAGGGGACAAGGGATGTCTAGGGACGAAGGTCCCGCCGGGGAGGCCACCAGTGATCCCAGCAGCACGGCGTCACGCGCGCCGGTCATGGTTCACGACGCGCCGATAGTGGGCTGCGCCTAGCGCCAGAGGTTGGTTCGCGACAGCCTCGTCGGGCCACGATGGAAATGCGAGTCCTGGGATGGGTGAAGTTCACGATTTCGTCGAATAGTGTGACCGAGCGCCAACGCGGCGATCCTGCGCCTGTTCATGCCGCCCCCTTTATTATGGGTCCTGGCGGACCTTGCCTTTTCCGGACCCAGCCACAGTGCCTCTTCCCGTCAGCGCAACAGCTCCTCATTGGAGCCAGTTAACACGGTGCCCGTCTGCCTTTGGTGGCAATGGTCGGTGGACGGCTATTCGGCTTATCACCCGCATACCCCGGATGAGCAAACGTCCTCAATTCGGCAGATCCGGTAAACACCCCAGAGGTCCTCGCCCGTCTCGCGGCCGGAATGACGCGGCCCGTGACAATCCCTAGAACGACCGGATCGCGGCTAGATGCCGGTGGCTGCAGGTGGCGTGGGCAGCCTTGGCCTAGTGAGACGGCCCGAAGAACTCGCCGACGATGAAGATCGTCGCCAGCAGCCCAAACAGAGCCGTGATTTCGACTAGCACGGCGCGCTCACCGCGTCTGACGATGGCGTACGACGCAGCGATCCCAGCACCTACGGCCCCGGCTGCTATCACCAGGCCGAGGGTGGCGAGCAACCAGTTGTCGGAGAAGGTCTCACCGCCGGTCTGCCCGCTGGCTGCAGCCGCCATCATGGCGACCAAAGAGGCAGCGGCGACGCCGAGGAGAATCAGCGACAGCTGACCCGGTCGAGTCGTGGGCCCGTTTGGGTGCAACGAGTGAGTCCCATGCCGGGTAGTCATGCTCTCATCTTGGATCCGCGTCAGCGGCCCCAGAAGGGTCGAAAGTCCTCCGAATTCCCACGCCAACCAGACCTGGGGCGGGGGTCCTCGGGCCCTGGTGGCTATCGGTACTGAACCTTCCCGGGCGCCCGCCGAGCGGCATTGCCCCTACGTCACGGGAGCGAAGGTCTGCGCGACCTGCACCAATTCATCTGCCGTCAGCCCGTTGCCGTCGGTGTTGTCCGAGCTCATCCTGACCACTAATCCGTTGGGCTGGAAGACCAGTAATGCTCCGGAGCCGCCCATCTTGCCAGCCATGGCCTCATGCCACACGACGGCCCACCCTGGCTTCCCGAGAACGGTGACTGCCTTCTTCTGGTCCAGGACGATTGTCGTTTGGGACTGTGGATCGGGTTGCTCCAACCGCGCAGCGGCCTCCAGCGCCGAGGCACTTTTGACGATGTCCGACCGTCGCTCCGACACATCGAAACGGGCGTAATGAGCCGTGAACTCGCCGTCTGTCGACAGGTTGCTCGACGGACCGTAGCCATCCTGCGACCTGGCCTCGATCTCAAGGCCGGCGGGCACCATGAGGGTGAAACCCGCCGCCTCGCCGATCTGGCGCACCCGGGTATCGTTCGGGACCGGCATGACCAACGTGAGGAACACCGACACCGCCAATACCACGACGGTGACGGCGAAGACGGCGAGGACTGTCAGAAGTCGGCGCCTCGCGCTCTTCATGGCGAGGACGAGGAGAGCGACGACCGCGCCCCCCAGGATGGCAAGAGCGGCGGTCACCAGAGCCGGTATCGAGTAGTAGAACCCGGTATAGGCCAGCAATGCCGCGAACAGCAACTCACATCCACCCAGCACCACGACCAGCCATACCGTGCGCGTACCCGGAGCTGCGCGGGCTACGTCCGTCGCTGCCATGTCAGTCGCCCCCCACCGAAGGCGAACAGTCGCAAGCCTGTTCGACCCATTTCTAGGTTACTCCTGGTTGGCGAGCCTGGCCTCGGTCTCAGCGCCGTTCGAAATCGAGGCGCGCGAGGCGCCCGCTGGTCGGCCTGGGCAAGGTTGAGGCGCGCGCGATCCGAGGCTGTCATACGACTTGCAGGTGGCGCCGGGCAGCGGACCCTGAGCTGCGACGGTGAACGGTCTTGACAACACAAGCCAACGACCCGTCGGAACCCGCTGACTCAAGCGGTGCGCCTCATCCGATGTCGGCTGGCTTGGTGCCCCGGAAGACGTGTTCTTTGGTAGCCACCGGCAGGACGGAGACGGAGACGTCGACGAAGCCGGCTCCCTCCATCAGCCGCCGCGCGTCGGCGTCGCTCCACCACCACTGACCCCAAGCGTCGACCTTGCCCGACTCGTCCTGGTGCGGGTGGGCCTTGTGGTCCACCGTCAGGAAGGCCCGCCCGCCGGGGCGCAGGACCCGGTACATCTCCTGCACAACCCGCACAGGCTCCGGGACGAACTTCACGCAGTTCATCGACGAGACGACGCTGAACCGTCCGTCCTCCCACGGCAGCGCCATGGCATCGCCCTTGACGACCTCGGCCGTCCCGGCGGCGATGCGGTCGGCGAGGCGCTGTCGAGCCGTCCCGAGCGAGATGTCCGAGAGGTCCAGGCCGGCGACGTAGCGCACCTGTGACGCCTGCTCCGTCAGCAAGCCCGCAGGCCCGCAGCCGATGTCCAGCAGGTCATCCTCGGGCTGGAGATCTAGTTCTTTGGCCATCGCCGCGAAGGCCCCATGCCTCTTCGCCAGCAACCGGACGCCTGCTCGCCCGAGCCGACCGCTGGGCACCCCGAAGAACGGGATCCAGAATGCCCTGCGCAACCCCTTGCCCGGCACATCCTTCGTCCGGGGCGCGACGGCGAAGATCCCCGCCACGACGGCGGCCACCCCCACCAGAACATTCCGCCGACGCATCGCCACACCTCTGGCCTTGCGTGTCATCGCAGATCACCCCTCCTCTACTTCCAGAATCCAGACGAAGCCCTCCGGCGGCAGGGCCGAAGGTCCCGCGACTCCCAAGTGACCAGACACCCAGCTAACTGCGAACGCAGAGCCACGTGCCGACCCGGTCACAAGCCGCTATCCACCTGAGGAGATTTGGGTGGCTTCGGTCAGTGCACTGTCAAGCAGATCCGCTCAACGTGCCTGGCGGACTCGTCCGACTCGCCGAATGACGCATGTCGTCCACCCGCGCGGATCGCGGCATAGCGCGAGTTCCCCCGCCGGGGTCGGGGACTCCCGCCATACCAGTGCGAAGCCCCGCGAGCGCCTTGCTCACTCAGGCAGATCAGCGCAGACGGTATGGCGCGCGGTGCCAGGCAGTGGCCCACCAATGACATGACTGCTCAGTCCGAAGCGGTGCCGAGTGGCTTCCTCCCGATGACGATGTCTTCCAGGTCTCCGCCAGCGACGACGCGGAGCACAGCACCGATGAGCCTGTGCTCTCCTGCGATCGGTACCCAGGAGACGGTCACCGGATCGAAGCCTGCGGACTCGACCATGCTTCGCACGGTCGCCTCGCTGATCGCGGTGTACGTCCCCGCGATGCCACGAGCGGTGCCGGACTCCACCCCCTCGGGTAGCTCCTCCGCCGCGAAGGTGACCACGGCCCGACCACCGGGTCGCAGAACCCGGAAGATCTCGGCAAGGACAGCCTGCGGATCAGGGAAGAACGGGAAGGCGTCAATGCACGTCACGGCCGTGAAGCTCGCGTCCGGCCACGGCAACCGGGCCGCGTCGGCCACGACGACCTCGGCGGTTCCTGCCCGGATCCGCTCGGCCACCCGCTCGCGGGCTAGCGCCACCTTCGCCGGTGCCAGGTCGACGCCCGAGACACGGCGGGCACCGGCGGCGTGGTTGACCAGGAACTCACCCCAACCACACGCCACGTCCAGGAGCTCGTCCTCAGGGTGAACGTCGAGCACCTGAGCGAAAGCTCGATAGGTCGGCCCATCCATCAGCGAGTTCATCCAGCTGCCGAGGCGGCCTGGGGCTGCGCCATGGGACATCGCTTCCCGCGACTGCCTGGCCCCGGCCGATCGCGCCGCCCACACCGCCGCTCCAACGGCCGCGGCAGCAAGACCCACGAGAGCAACGATCCTGCGCATGCCAGCCCCCTCCTCGCGCCGGGCATGCTGGCAAGAGTCCAAACCCGGGCATCTCCAACTTACCGTCGGCAGTTGCCCCGCGCCAGGGAACCGTCACGCACAGGTGCGCCCCGCCCCGCAACTGACTCATGGAAGGCAGCCACCGCACCCAGCGCCAGCACTGCTTCGAAGCGAGTCGGTCGGCTGGTTCCAGACCCCATCCTCAACTCGGCTACGAGCGAGCGTTTCTTCGGGGATGACCGCCTGCGTCATAGTGGGCGCTGTGATGCCTGCCCACGGTGAGCGATAGGCGGCGGTGTGACGCACTGTTCGCGGCAGACATCCGGTAGTTGGCGGGGCTCCGTCTATGCATGGTTATGCACGTCGGCAACAGTGGAGGGTCTCGCGCAGCATGTCTTCCTGGGCCGCAGGCCAGATTGGAAATGGGCCCACCCGGTCAGCAGGTGTCCGCAAAGGTAACCGATCACCGATAGCTACTACTGGCCTGCGCCTCCAGGTTGGACGAGTCCCGACTCGTAAGCCAGGACGACAGCTTGGACGCGGTCACGCAGTTCGAGTTTGGAGAAGGTGCGGTTCAGGTGCGTCTTGACGGTCGCTTCGCTTAAGACGAGGGATGCGGCGATCTCTGCGTTGGACTTCCCCTGGGCGACCAAGCGGAAGATCTCGAGCTCGCGGTCGGTGAGTGTCTGCAGCTCTGGTTGGCGGCGGGATCCCGGCGGAGGACGCCGCACGTACGTCTCGATGAGTCGCCGGGTGATGTTGGGTGCAAGCAGGGCCTCGCCTGCGGCCACGAGCCGCACCGCCTCGATCAGTCGGTCCGGTGGGGCTGTCTTGAGCAGGAAGCCGCTGGCGCCGGCCCGCAGCGCCTCGTAGACGTACTCGTCGGTGTCGAAGGTTGTGAGCACCAGGATGCGTGGCGTCTCGGCTCGGGTGCGTGTCAGCTGGCGGGTTGCCTCGAGCCCGTCGACCCGAGGCATCCGGATGTCCATGAGGATCACGTCGGGGCGGTGTTGATGGGCGACTTTGATCGCCTGCTCGCCGTTCTCGGCTTCGGCCACGACCTCGATGTCGTCCTGGGCGCCGAGGATCATCGCGAGCCCTGCCCGGACCAGTGTCTGGTCGTCGGCGATCGCGACCCGGATCACGAGGTTGTCTCAACCGGTAGGCGTGCCCGGACGGTGAACTCGCCACCCGGTTCGTGCTCGACGGCCAGGGTCCCGCCGCAGGCGGCGACCCGCTCGCGCATCCCGACCAGGCCGTTGCCGGTGCCCCTGATGAACGTCTCCCTCTGGGTGTCGCCCGCGGTGTTGGTGACCTCGGCGACTACGTCTCCCGGACCGTAGGCCAGGGCGACCCGGGCCGTTGCCCGTGACCCCGCATGCTTACGGACGTTGGTCAGCGATTCTTGGACGATCCGATAGATGGCCAGTTCGACCCCTACGGGTAGAGATTGGGCCACGCCGCTGACCTCCAGCTGAACCGGCAGACCCGCTGCGCGCGCGTCGGCGATGAGCCGTGGGAGCTCGGCCAGGCTCGGCTGGGGCGCAAGCCCGATCTCGTCGCCGTCCTCACGCATGACCCCGAGCAGGCGGGCGAGCTCGGTGATGGCCTGTCGCCCGGTTGTCAGCACGGCATCCATCGCCGCCTCGGCCCGGTCAGGGTCCTGGCGCAGGACCTGCTGCGCCCCACCTGCTTGCACGAGCATGACGCTGACGGCGTGGGCGATCACGTCGTGAAGCTCGCGCGCGATACGCCCGCGTTCCTCAGCGACGACCCTCCTGGACCGTTCCTCCTGTGCCCGGCGCAGGGAGTCCTCGCGTGCCTGAGCGGCGATGGCCTGGTCCGTGCGGACCCGCACCGTCCGGCCCAACAGCCAGGCGCCGATGATGAATCCGGCACCGAAGACGAAGTGGCCGAAATCCTGGTGTGCGGCGATGACCTGGGCTGTGATCCACACGAACATCAGGGCGGTCCCGAACATCGCGCGGCGCAGCGGCACATAGGACACCAGCGTGTACACCAGGATCACCGCGCTGAGCAGCGGAATCGCCGGCAGCGACATGTCGACCCCAGTGGCTGCCTCAGCGACGCTGCCCACCCCGGCAACGGCGATGGCGCTCAGGGGAGCGGCGCGGCGCCAGGCCACGGCGGCCGCGATCACGAACTCGCACACCGCCACTGGCCCCTTCGGAGAGATCTGCTCGTTGAGCCAGACCTCGCTCTGCCCCGCGACGATGAGCAGCGCGGACAACGCCAGATCGAAGCGGGGCGGCACAGGAAGCCGATTCACATTCACACGCCACGCGGATGGGCACCCCCAGGCATCGAACCAAAGGCGGACCTTTCGTCAATCTGTGGATGGACGCCCACCATGGCGAACATCAACTCCCCGGGCAGCCACACCAACCGGCGGACGGACGACGCCACAGGGTCCGGCCCCCTAGCGTCGAAACATGACGCGGCCAAGGAGGTCGCAACCTGAGGAAAGGATCAATCCCATGAACGAGAAACGAATCCGGGCAACCGTGGCCATCTCCGGTGTGACCCTGACGGTAGTGGCTCTCGCCGAGATGATTACCTGGAACAACCCACAGCTCTCCGATCCCGCCAGCCGGGTCCGCGACATCTTCGTTGCCGGCAGCACCACGTCGTCGGTGAGCATCTTCCTGACGGCCCTGACCGTCATACCGATCCTGGCCTTCGCGGCCAGCCTCCGCGTCTTGGCCCACCGGACCACCGGGACCGACAGCGTGTGGGCGCTCTTGGCGTCGGGCGCCGCCAGCGTGTTCGCCGCAGCCCAGATCACCTTCGCGGCGCTCAGCGGCGCACTCGTCGCAGGTGCCCCCAGCGCGACCGACCATGAGATCAGGCTGCTCCTGGGCCCGCTGACCTTCCTTGACGCGGCGCGGTTCATGCCCTTCGCCGTCATGACCGCAGCGGCCGCCCTGGCGACACGCGAGGCCGGCGTCGTCCCCCCCTGGGTCGTCTGGGTCGGCGTCGCCTCCGGAGCACTGAACTTTGTATCCGAACTATCCCTGCTCGACTGGAACGGACCCCTTGGCAACATCGGCAACGCTGGACAGCTCGGCTTCCTGCTCTTCATCGTGTGGACGCTAGCGATGGCCCGGTCCTTGCTGCGCCGAACCAGCCGCCAACCAGTAACGGCATTAGCACCGGTACACGGCACTTAGGCTCAGATCAATTTGCTGGCCGCGTCGCACCACATCTGACGCGACGCGGTCCCGCAACCGATCCGTCCCCGGACAAGAACGCACACCCAACGCGGCATAGACAGGACGTTAGGGCGCCGCTGGCCGGCGGGTGCTTGCGGCGGAATGCAGCTCCTTTCGGGAGGGCAGCCGCTTTGATCTGTCGTGTTCGGCAGGTGCTTGGCTTCCCGGTGTGGGGGTAGGCGTGTGGTGGGGATCCCGCGAGCCGCGATGAGTCCTGCGGCGTCCGGCGTCGTACTGTCGAAGCGTTACCGAGAAGGACTTCTGATGCGCAGGGTGACCTATTCGATGGGCGCCTCACCTGACGGCTACATCGTCGGGCCGGGCGGCAACTTCGACTGGATGGTGCGCGATGAGGAGGTCTTTCGGTTCGTCACCGACCAGATACGAGGCGTCGGCATCGAGCGGGGCGAAGCCAAATAGGTTTCGATCCGATGCAGCCAGACGAGCGAAGGGAGTGGGCTCTTCATGAGAGCAGTTGTCCACCACGAGTATGGGCCTCCCGAGGTGCTGCGACTCGAAGACGTCGAGCGGCCAGCCCCCAAAGAGGACGAGGTACTGGTCAGGATCCACGCCACGACGGTCACCCGCTCAGATACAGGTTGGCGCAGCGGCGAGCCCTTCCTCAGCCGCCTCTATACCGGCCTGCTGCGACCGAAGAAGAACATCCTCGGCTGCGAACTGGCCGGAGAGGTCGAGGCAGTCGGCGCAGCCGTCACAGAGTTCGAGGTCGGCGCCCACGTCTTCGGCCGCAGCGGCTTCGGGGCCAACGCCGAGTTCATCTGCATGCGCGAGAGTGCCCCGCTAGCGCACAAGCCTGCCGGTATGACCTACGAGGAGGCGGCGGCCGTCTGCGACGGGGCGATCCTGGCGCTGCCGTACCTGAGGCGGGCGAAGCTCCGGAAGGGGAAGAAGGTCCTGATCTACGGCGCATCGGGATCCATCGGAACCGCGGCCGTGCAACTGGCCCGGTACTTCGACGCCGACGTCACCGCTGTGTGCGGCACGAAGAACGTCGAGCTCATGCGATCACTCGGGGCAGACCAGGTCATCGACTACGAGCGGGAGGACTTCACCACGAACGGCGAAACGTATGACGTCATCTTCGATGCGGTCGGCAAGCACTCGTTCAGGCGTTCCAGAGACTCACTGAAGCCGGGAGGGATGTACGTCCCAGCCGATGGGTGGGAGAACCTGTTCTATCTGTTGTGGACCTCGCGGATCGGCGACAAGAAAGTGGTCTTCCAGATGCCGCGTCCCGAGAAGAAGGACGTCGTCTTCCTCAAAGGGCTCATCGAGGCCGGGAAGTACCGGGCGGTCATCGATCGGCGCTATCCGCTTTCCGAGGTGGTCGAAGCAACCAGGTACGTCGAAACGCAGCAGAAGACCGGAAACGTTGTCCTGACCGTCAGCCGCGACAGCGGGTCCTGAGCCCCACCCATCAGACCGAAAACATTGAGGGCGCCACGCACCCGGCGTTGACAACAGGAACGAAACGCTGCGTTGGGGATCCCCGATTGAGGATCGTCAGGGATCCGTGTGCGTCGCTGGACCTTGGTGAACCGGACGCCAGAATCGACTCCGGTCGGCGCCGCTTGTTGCACTCTTGGCGGAATCGACGCTGGTGAGACCAGAGCGTTCAGACACCGGCGACGTATGCGGTGAGGAAGTGGACTCCGTGTCGGTCGAGGTTGCCACGGGCGCGGTCGTAGTGCTCGGTGGTGCGGGGGTCGGCGTGACGGGCGAGGATCTGGGCGTCACGCAAGGGGACGCCCGCGTCCAAGGCGTTGGTGATCGCGGCGTGCCGTAGTGAGTGCGGGCTGATGTGCCGTGGGATACCGGCGGCTTTGGCGATCCGGGCGACCATCCGGTAGGCGTCGCGTCGGTCGATCGGGTTGCCGGTGACCGGTCGCAGTATCAGCGGCCCAGTGGTGCGCTGGCCCCGGCAGGCCTCCAGGACCCGGAGC
>Ga0208079_1001925_pt1 | contig 10465 bp, 4 predicted proteins | sample NGESurdeep092012_5_FD_184474 | JGI IMG/M metagenome (GOLD analysis project Ga0208079, IMG submission 184474) | Arctic peat soil microbial communities from Barrow, Alaska - NGEE Surface sample 210-2 deep-092012 (SPAdes) | ecosystem: Environmental > Terrestrial > Soil > Wetlands > Peat ... | reverse complement strand
CAAGACCGACGTGAAGAAGACCGCCCGCGGCATCGACGGCACCGACTTCAAGGACCAGGTCGGAAACGCCGGGGACGAGGTCGGCAAGGACCTGGGCAACCTGGGCGACGATGTCCGCAAGGCTGGCCGCGAGCCGGAGGGCCCCCGGGGTGACCCGACCACGACGCCCGTGCGGCCAATGTGAAGCCGCGATTCGGCGAGCGCGATGCCCGCCGACGGCTGAATGGGCTTACTGGTTACTGAACGGGAGATCGAAATGAACTACCGAAGCGGTGGAATCGGAATCGTCGGCGTGATTGTCATCGTTGTGGTGATCCTCTTCCTGGTCGGCGTCATCAAGCTGTGAGCCTATGAGGCGAGTCCGCGTCGCCCTGACTCGGCAAGGGCGCGAGAACCGCTGGGACGCGGAATCGGGCGAGAGTACCATCAGCCCAAGGCGAATCTTGGACGTTTGATGCCGTGGGTAGTCCACGTGGCGCCGAAGCAGCGACGTTGCTCGATTCGAAATGGTCATGTCCGTGCCGCAGCTTCAGATCGGCGCGGTAACGATGCCCTAAGGCCGAGAGCCGCTGCTCCTTCGGTGCGGCGGCTCTCGTTGCCGGTACCCACGGCAAGCTTGGGTCGACACCATGCGCGGATCGTGCTGGCGTGCCGGCCGAACGGCCGATGCACCATCCCCTACTCGACCTCGAACTCGATGAGGCCGTAACCGATCGCGATTTCGCGATCATCAGAGGCACCGAAGCGGATCGTCACGGTGGGAGGCTTCACCGTTCGCCGGACCTCGATGATGACGCCCTCCCCAAAGCGCCGATGCCGAATGCGGCGACCGGGCACCACGGAGGCGGTGTCTACGGCTTCCTCGGGTAACCAGTCGGCTGAGGCGGCCGCTGCGCGGGCGAGGTCCGCCAGCGTGCCCTGGGTCGGACTCGTTGCGGGTGCTGGGGCGGTGCTCTCGGCGGCGCGCCGGTATGCCGGTGCAGGTTCTGGGTATACGGACACGGGCTCGGCTAGCTGAGACTCGATCGAGATGACGGCCGGAGGCATGGACCGCTGGCCTGATCGATCCTGGGGCCCGACATGTGTCCCTGCGAGGCTAGCCGAGTGCTCGGCTTCGGTCAGCGGCAACCATCGGCCCGCTGGCTCGCCGGGTCGCGGAAGATGCGCCACGGCTGGGTCGGCAGGCGGGGGATCAAGGATTGTCTGATACGCCCTTCCAGACTGGCTCGCGTCGGCCATGGCGTCGTAGATTTCGAGAGTCACGCGCTTCGAGCGGTATTCGCCGTATCGACGCTCGTCGTTCCGGCGGACGATCGGGAAGGTGTCAAGAATGAAGTCAGCATCATCCCGCTGAATCCCATACAGGTGGAAGAACGCGGCGTCGATTTCGCAGCGAATTAGGAAGCGGCGCTCGGGGTCCCATCGAAAAGGCGGTCCCTGCCAGCCGACGCCACGACCGAATGCTTCGAGGTCCCATGCCGTGTAGCTGAGTTCGCACGCCCTGGGGGCGATCCAATCCACCACTGTCGCGCCCGGTGACCACGGTGCAGTGCCTTCGAAGACCCTCGGCGGAAGGACGGGCAACTGCTTCATCGTGAAGAATGCCAAGTGCACGCCGCGCGTCTTCTGCCGCGCAACGTAGTCAACAACGAATGAGTTGAGGGCACTGACAAGGCAAGACTGTAGAGCACCGCTGGAGGCAGTGATCATCAGATGAATGCCTCCGGCTGCTGCACGGGGGAACACAGCGGAGATCGTCGTCCGCTCGTTGGTCGCGTTTGTGATATCACGCCAGCCGAACAGCCACTCTTTGCGCCAGCGGTCGTCAAGGCGCGAGGCAACCTCGCGTTCTTGAACCCAGTAACGCGGCATCGGAGTGAACGTAGGGTCTTGCATTCGTTCGACGGGAACGTCCGGCAGCTGCGAGTCGAGGCTGCCATCTGGGCGCATCGCGTAGTCGCCATAGCGATGGTCGAACTGGTGAACCATCTTGCCCTCGTAGAGCGGCAGATATCGCTCGTCACCACGATAGAACAGGTTCCCTTCGAGCCGCCCGTCTGCGTTCTCGAGTTGCTCCCGCGTCCGGAACAAACCCGAGTCGCTCGCCATGTTGAAGAGTCCCTGCATGAACGACGCGCCCCATGGGTTCGTGTCCTCCCCACGGGCCTCGTTCACGAGTATCGGAACGCGGCGATATATCGCCCTAGTCAGCTCGGCATCCCGACGGGAGCGGAAGATCGGACATGTGCCCGTATTCGGGTTGAGGAGCGCGAAATCGTCGGCCGCGAGCGTGACGTGTCGACCGACATCAGCGAGGTCGGTCGCCGCCACGGCAAAGAAGTAGAAGTCCGATGTCTGGGCCGTCCCGGGGCCACCCAGAGTGAGCAAGCAGAACTTGAACCGACGGTGCCCAACATCCGGGAAGAGGGCGTCGTTGTTGCGGAAATCCAATAGCGAATGCAGCGCACGGTCGACGACAAAAGAACGGAATAGCGGGCTTGTAGTGTCGTCGGTGGCGATGGCGGTTGGGACAATCACGCCGGCCCGTCCCCGTCGTCCGAGCACGAGCCGGACCGTCTCAACGAAAACGGAATAGGTGTTGATCCGTCCTCGCCCAGCGAGGGGGTACCGGCCCGAGTCTCGGAGGAAGTGGCTCTCGCCGCCGACCCGCCGAAGGGCACTACGGTATGCGGTCCACAGGACCCGGTCATCCTGCTCGAGACCCGCGATCATATGTTTGCGCGCCGCCGCGTTCGCCGCGTTTGCGATCCTCGGGCTCCGCTCTGCGAAGAACTCCTGTTCGTGAAGCTCGACGGTGTCCCACGGCGGATTGCCGAGCACACAGTCGAAGCCGCCTGACCAACCCGCCGCGGCGTTCTCCGGCGAGGAGTCGTCGCGCGGGAGACGAAACACGTCGGGAAACTCGACGTGCCAGTGGAAGAATCGATACTCGTCGGCGAGCCGCCGAATCTCGTCCAAGGTTGAGTTGGCAACCGCGCTTGGGTTGCGCGCGATCTCGCGCAGAACGCTTGAAGTGACCGCGGGCGCCTTGCTCGCTTTGCGCGCCACGAAGGCAGCACACCATGCGTCGGCCAGGAGCGTAGCTTGCGCGAACGGCTCCGACCGCGTCAGCTCACGGAACCGGGCCTCCTTCGCTCGCAGGTCGACGATCCGTTCGTCTGGCAGCGCTCCAAGCGTTGCTGCACCCTGCGCAAGCTCTGACCCCAGGTGTCGGACGATGGCCTCACCCATCGTTAGCTGCCCCTCGCGCTCGACCCTGTTCCGCTTTGTGAGTTCCCTGGCCGCCGTCTTCTCGTCGCCCTCGATCGGGGCATACGCGCCGTCGGGGACGCCCTGCTCCAGGAGTATCGGGGTCGCCCCTAGGAGGCTGTTCCCGCACCGGACGTGTGCGTCCAAGAAGCTTAGGGGCTTGCCCGGTTCGATCGCCTCGAGCCAGAGGCTCACCTTGCACAATTCGACCGCCATCGGGTTGACATCGACGGCGTAGATGCAGTGGCCAATCACGTCGCGCAATGCCGTGCGGGTCGCACCCGGAGAAGGTTCTTCGTCCCCCGTGCGCACCGTAGCCAGACGCTTCGCAATGCGATGAGCTGCCGCCACTAGGAAGTGACCCGACCCGGCGGCGGGATCAACAACCTTCAGGTTGAGGATGGCGCGCTCGGGATTGGGTTGCGCGGTGGCCTCCGCCAGGACCGGGTCGAGGGCCGAATCGAGTAGGGCGTTGATGAGGCTCGTCGGCGTGTAGTAGGACCCGGTCGTCTTGCGCTCGTGGCCGCCGGCCGTCGTGAGGGCGAAGGTGCCCGTATTCGCGTCGAGTTCGGGGTGCAGTTCGAGAAGCGACTCGTAGACGCCGCCGAGCTCCTCAGCACCGAGGTTCCGGTAATCGACGGAGCGGCGGACACGACCATCCTCGATCGTGGCCAACGCCCGCACCGCATCGAGGAGGTCGCGGTTCGCTAGCTCGGCTGGGTCGAGGCGAGGGCAGGCATCGCCCGAGAACAGGAAGCCGCCGAGGGCGGGAAGGCCGAGGCCCGGCGCTCCGGTGTCGGATGCGAGCGCGGTCAGGACGACCTTCAGGCCGGCCCACAGGTCGGCGTGCCGGCTGCCCTTCCGTCGTTCGCCCAAGCGGCGGAGCCGGGCGGTCGAGTAGTAGTCGAGGTAGCGCCGCTGGGTCGGCTCATCGGCGCCGGGATCGAGCAGGAGCCCCCGATCCTCGGCCGTGAACAGGAACAGCAGTCGGTAGACGAGTCGGAGGAGTTCCCGGTAATAATCCTGCTTGTCGAGGGCTCCGCCCCGGAGGGCGTCACGCAGCTCACCGTTCGCCGGATGACCGAGGAAGCCACTGCCGAGCGCCGTGATTGCCGTCTCGACTCCGGCCCGGAGCTTATCGAGCGCGCGGGTGCCCGCCTCCGCCGCGAACGTCGTCCACTGCTCCAGCCAACAGGTCTCGGGTTTCTCGCCCTCCACCCGGCTCTGATGGGCGACCAGCCAGAGGAGCGCGAAGTCGGCATACGCCTCGCCGTCGAAGATCGCTTCGAGGTCGAACTCGACGTATGCCTGGCGGGTGAGCGTCGCGTTGTCGCGGAGGATGCGGAGGGAGAGCCCGTTCGAGACGAACCCCCACAGACGTTCGGGAGAGCGGTTCAGGAGCTCCTGGACGAGCCCGTGCGGCGCCTGCCCAGCCGCGCCCGCGACGCGCTCCGTCCGCCGGTCGAGCACGACCCGACAGCCGATGAGATGGATCGGGACGGCGCTCCAGGCGTGCGAGACCGCATAGGACTTGCCCGTGATCTCGATCGCGGTGGCACGTTGAAGGCGGCCATACCCGAGCTCGTCGAAGAGCGGCAGCAGCCAGCGCTCCCGCGTGACCGTCGTCCCAGGGTCGCCCGCCGGGAGGGCTGCCCGCTCCGCCTGGAAGGCTGCCCAGGCGCCGATGAGCCGGTTCCAGCTCCTCGTGATTGCCTCGCCGAACCGCAGCCCGGCGTCGAGGTGGTAGGCGGCGAGCGTCAGCCCCGGAACCTGGGGATCGTTCGCGGCGATCCGGGCAAGGAGGTCGGCGGGCAGGAGCCCGCCCTCCGTTCGGATCGACAGGCCGAGGGCGCGACCTTTCGTGCTCATGTCACGCCGGGATCGTCGGGAGGTAGATGTAGGCGCCGAGGATATCGACGGGGAGCTGCGGCTCGACTGTTGTTCGCCCCGCGATTCGGGCGCCGACGCGCACGCGGTCGTGCGCGTCGCGGAGTTCTGCGGCGCGCGCTGCCGCTAATGCCTCGACGTGAGGCTTGAGGCTCTCGAAGCCCGCGGTGAAGCGTTCGAGCTCGCGCACGCGATGCTCGTGGGCAATCTCCGCGGACGGCTCGGCGGCGACCAGGACCGCGGTCTGCGCATCGTCGAGCCACGCCGGCGCCTCGTAGGCGCCCGAGAACGCGACCAGGCGAATCTCTTCAGCGAGCTGCCGTTCGCCACCCCGCGATGACGCGAGGTCATAGCGGAATCGGAGCAGGAGCGCGGTCGTGCGGGCTGCGACGCTACCCGTTCGGATCACGCCGGCCCGCTTCGCGACGCCGGCGACTTCGCGATCGAGTGCGGTATCGGTCAGGTAGGCAGCCAGCCCCTCGACGATCGGGTGGGTGCGGCCGAGCAGGATCTCGCCGACCTTCGGCGGGCCATCGAAGCGGAGCCGAAGGGCGCGGCGGTCACCTAGACCGGCGACATCACGGAGCGCTCGCGACGTGACATCGCCAAGATCGACATCGAGGACGCCATTCGCTGGCCGTATGGTCGCGCCATGGCGCACGAGGGCCTCCCGCACGAACCGCTCCACGTCGACGCCCGAGCCGACTGCGTCGCGCGCGGCGATCACTTCGCGTTCTACCTCGCGGTAGTCGATAGTCTCCTGGGCGAACACGGTTCGCGATCGCCGTTCGCGTTCGACGGCGCGGTCCCACTCCTCGTGGAGCAGGGCCTCCTGGGGCCGGAGAACGTCTCGCTCGAAGAGCTCGAGCTGGTCGACGGTGGAGTCGTCGCTTCGTCCCCGCAGGAGGAGGCCTTCGAGGATCGCTTCGAGAACGGCATTCGAGTCGATCGGCACGGGAACTGAGATGCCGAGCGAGTCGCGGATCGTTCGATGCTTCCGCAGCAGGACGGCGAGGACAATCCCGTCGATCTGGTTGTCGAGACCGTAGAGCGTGACGATCTTGACCTCGGCCTTCGGCTGGAGGTAGCGATCGACGCGGCCCTCGCGCTGCTCGTGGCGGGTCGGGTTCCAGGACAGGTCGTAGTGGACGACCGCGTCGAAGCCTTCCTGGAGGTTGATCCCCTCCGACAAGCAATCGGTCGCGACGAGGACCCGGCGGTCGTGCTCCATGAGCTCGCGCACTCGAGCCTCGCGCTCGTCCGCGGCAAGTTCGCCCGTCACTGCCTGGACCGTCACATCGGCGCCGAGGGCCGCGCGCAAGGCATCCTTCACGTATTCGGCGGTCGCGATGAAGCGGCAGAAGACGATTGGGTTTGACCCGTCGCGAACGAGCCCGCGGACGATCTCGATCCCGCGAGCGAGCTTCGCGTCGCTTCGGCCAACGAGGGCATCGGCCTCGCGCGCCAGATCACGAAGCCGGCGGCGGGAGGTGCCCGCCTCGGTCTCGCCAGGTTCCGCGTCCGCTCCCGGGACCACGTCGGCGCCCTCCGCGCTCTCGTCGTCGACGAGGTCGAGGACGTTGCGCCGGCCGATCTCGTCGGCCTCCGCGACGGTCTCGGCGTCAGCGGACTGGGCCCGGCTGCGCAGGGTCATGGCCGCGGCGGCTGGGCTCGAGCCGAGCGCGCGCAGGAGCGCGAGGGCCGACCACCACCGGACGCGTTGCCGCTGGGCGCCGCCGGTGCTGTCACGAACCGTCTCGCGGGCGTAGGCGAGGACACGCTCGAAGAGGCGATGGTATTCGGGGGTCAGGACATAGGTTTCTTCGCGGGCAAGCCGGTTGGGGAACGGGGTGTCGCTGCCGAGGTAGCGCGCGATGTCGCCGCGTCGCCGCTGGACGAACTGGCGGGCGAGCCGCTGGCGCTCGGTCCGCCGGTCTGCCGTCGAGAGGTCATCGGGAAGCTCGCGGAACGAGCGATCGAGGAAGCCGACCAGCTCGCGGAAGGCCGCTTCGTTGCCGGAGTGCGGTGTAGCGGTGACGAGAAGGATGTTGCGCGTTAGGTCGTCGGCGAGCGCCCGCATGAGCTGGTAGCGCTGGTGCCGGCCACCTCTCCCGGCGGCCGAGTCCGTGCAGGCGTGCGCCTCGTCGACGATCACGAGCTCCGGCGCGGCGCGCAGGAACTCGTCGCGCCGGCGGTCGCTCTTGATGAAGTCGGTCGAGACGATCGTGATCGGGTGGCGGTCGAACAGCGACTCGTCGAGGCGGAGGCCCCGCTCGAGCCGGGCGGCGGTGGACGCGAGGACGAGCTCCGCTTCGAGGTGGAACTTGTCGCGCATCTCCGCCTGCCACTGGCCGGCCAAGTGAGGCGGGCAGAGCACGGCGAGCCGCTGGGCGTCGCCCCGATCGAGGAGCTCGCGTGCGACCAGGAGCGCCTCGATCGTCTTGCCGATGCCCACGTCGTCGGCGATGAGGAGGCGGACGGGGTTCAGCCGAAGCGCCATGAGGAGAGGGACGAGCTGGTAGGGCCGGGGCTCAACGGCGATGCGTCCGAACGAGCGGAACGGCCCCGCCGATGAGCGAATCCCGAGCCGGAGCGCCTCATGGAGGAGCCGCGCGGAGCGGTAGTCGCCGAGGTCGCGGGCATCCGGAAGGTCGAAATGCGCCTCGCTGACGGACTCGAGCGGCAGGTAGAGACCCGTGATCTCCGCGTCGCTGCCGCCGAGGGGTCGGACGACGAGCAGGTCGTCGGCCGAATCCGGGAGGACGACCCACTCCCGTCCGCGTGCCTTGACGAGCGAGCCGACGGCGAAGGTCATCCGGCCTTCCCGAAGATGCTCGGATACCTCGCGAAGGTCTGGTCCCACAACGCTTTGTCGTCGAAGCGGAAGGTGATGATCAGGTAGCCCAGCGCGTCGAGGCACGTGCGCTTCGTGTGGTCGTCAGCGGCGATGTCGGCCTGGTCGTGGACGGGCCCATCGACGAACACGAGCGCGTTGTATCCGTCGTAGACGAAGTCGGGCCGCGCCCCGCACGACTCGATGAGGCGCTGGCCGTCGCTTGGCAGTTCCAGGCCGAGCGCCTCGATGCGATCGAGCCATTCCTTCTCGAGCGTGGAGCCGGCGAGGTTGCGGAGTCGCGCCAGGTGGGCCTCGCGCGTGAACTCCACCGGGGACGGCTCCACGACCGATCCCGCGAGGCTCAGCAGCAGGTCGCGGATGGCGAAGCGGTCGAGCTCGCGGTGGTCGCGCTGGTTGCCGTAGCTCATGAGGCAGTCGTAGCAGGCTGCCTCGCAGTCCTCGCGTGCGCCCGGTGCCCTGTGACGATCCTCGCCGGTGGTCGGGTCGAAATGGCAGACCTCCAGTGCCGTTCGCGCGAGGCGGGCGACGCCGTCGGGTTCGGCCGCCAGGCGCCGGAGCACGCCCGCTCCACCCTCGGCGGACTCGTAGAGGAGGAGGAGGCGTCGATCCTTGTCCGACGGGAGCGGCTCGATCGCGAGCTCCTGGTCTTCGAGCTGGTATTCGACCTGCACCGCGTTCTTGAGCGCCGCGGCCAGCGACGCCATGCCGGTCAGATCGAGCGGCTTCGACGGCTCGAGCAGCAGGACGTTGCGGCGGTCCTCCACATAGGGAACGACACGCTCGCGCGACTGGCTCATCGCATCGTCGAGGTCGTCGGGGTCCTGGTCGTTCTTCTGCCAGAAGCCACGCTCGGTGTCGAGCACGAAGCCCAGCAGGTCCTGGTTCGCGCGCCGACGCCAGCCGACGTTGACTCGCCAGATCGTGGCCGTGCTCCCGTATTCGAGCCTCAGGATCGTTTCCCCTGCCGCGGCGACGCGCGCCGAGCGGGCGGAAGCCTTGCCGCCGTGCTCCGCGAAGCGGACGCCGGTCCGGATCTCGAAGCCCAGTCGCTGGCGTTCCTCCTCGTCCGAGTTGATCCGGTCTCGTCGCTTCGTTGAGACGTTCTGGAGACGGAAGAGTTTCTCGGTGACCGGCGGAAGCGGGGTCTTGCAGCGTCGGCAGAGGTCCGGTCCCGGGTCGGCGCCTTCGAGAGGGTGGAGGTAGGCACACGCCTCGCAGCGCTTCGTCGCGCCCAGCACGAGCCTGTTCGTCTCCGATCGCTCGGCCGGCAGCATGACCCGGTTGATGAGATACCGGCTCCCCTCGTGGTAGACGATGCTCCGGGGACCGAACTCGCTGATCGCGAGGAACCGCGGCCGCGAGAGGTATTCGTCGCGCTTGCCGGCTCCGCCGCGGCCCGGGATGTAGGCCGAGAGCGGCAGGCGCGGGAAGCTGTAACCGGGGAGGAAGCCCTCGGAGGCGAAGTAGCGGTAGCTGTAGAAGTCGGACTGGAACGTCCGGGTGTCGCCGTCGCCGCGGAGCAGTTCGAGCTGTGACTCCGCCTCGGCCCGCAGGTGCTTGGCGCGCTCGCGATCCTCCGGCGCGCGCGACGCGTCACCGATCACGCGGTTCTGCGTTTCCCGTGTCTCGATGGCCGCCCGGTAGAGGTCTCGCCAGCGGTCGCACGCCTTGTCGAAGGCGAGCGCCACGCCATCAAGCGCCTCATCGAGCCACGAGGCTGCAAACCAGTCAGAGTCCGCAAGCCCGGGCACGGAAGCGAGGAAACGAGCGGCGACGACGCGGGCGGCGTCCCGCGGCGCCGTCGCGGCGACCGCGACCCGGACCGAGTCCCTCAGCGCGAGGGTCGGGGCCTCGCCCTCGAGCTCGACAATGTCGGCCAGCGAGGTGCCAAGTGACAGCCTCGTCTCGGCGAGCCAGATCGCATGGACGTGGGCCCGCACCAGGTCCTCGTTCGCGAGTTCGAGGCGCGGCGGGCGGACCTGGCCCGAGACCATGAGCCACGGTCGCCGGAAGAAGTATTGATCGTGCGGGCTGCCGGTCGTGCAGTAGTTGAAGACGAGCGCCGGCTGACCGCTGCGGCCCGCGCGTCCCGATCGCTGGGCGTAGTTGGCAGGAGTCGGCGGAATGTTCCGCATGTTCACGACGTTGAGCTCTCAACGCGTCGAGGAGCGCGAGCCGGTTCCCGCGTGACCCGTAGTAGTCCCGGCGGGAGAGGTCTTGGTTGAGGTCCCCGAGAACGCAGAGATCGCGGTCGGGAAACTGGCGGACGAGGGCGATCCAATCCGCGAGTTGCGCCGCGAGGGCCGCCCGGAACGCCATGCCATCGTCCGCCGGGAAATCCCGCCACGGGCTGCCGAGCCATGGCAGGACGGTCCCGTAGACGACCAGTGGAGCGCCGTCCGGTGGCTTCACGAGCGCGGCCACGGTGCGAGCCGCGTCACGCGTCGGCGG
>Ga0208079_1001924_pt1 | contig 10467 bp, 8 predicted proteins | sample NGESurdeep092012_5_FD_184474 | JGI IMG/M metagenome (GOLD analysis project Ga0208079, IMG submission 184474) | Arctic peat soil microbial communities from Barrow, Alaska - NGEE Surface sample 210-2 deep-092012 (SPAdes) | ecosystem: Environmental > Terrestrial > Soil > Wetlands > Peat ... | reverse complement strand
AGTTCGCCCTGGCTGTTGCCTTGATCATCACCGTCAAACTGGTGAAGTGGGCCAAGCGCTGGGACTCAATGGCTGTCGCCTAATGGCGCGCGCTCTAAGACCTGCAAACGCTAGGCGTGGTGGTCAGGTGCGGGCGATTAATGAGGTTCTCATAATACAGTGACATACTGGTCACAGCTTCAGGCCACAGTGCCGAAGAAAGGCGAAGCAGAGGTCGGCGTCACCCCCGATGCGATCGAGGCCCTCGTCGGCAAAGCCCGCGGCTTCTTCGATGGTGTCGGGGCACAGATTGGCCAACTCACTGGACTTGAGGTTGCCCCAGATCAATTCGACGGGATTGAGGTCGTGCCCGTAGGCGGGCAGTTGCTCAACCACGAGCCAGTTCCGCTGCTCGGCGATCCAGGCCCTCATCACCTTGGAGCGATGTGAGGGCAGGCCGTCCCATATCAAGGTGAGCTTGTCCCCTCCCAGGTGGTCGTGGAGGTCTTCGAGGAACTCAATGAGCGAGGTGTCGTTGTAGGCACCGGGGCGCATGTTGAAGACCAGCCAGGCATCGGAGCCGTCGGGGGCAAAGCCCACGGCCGCCGACATCGAGAGGCGCTTCCGGTTGAAGCGATGGCGCAGCACCGGGGTCTGGCCCTTGGGGGCCCAGGTCGCTCTTACCGAGGGGAGGAGTGAGAACCCGGCGAATTCAAGCGGTCAACGCAACGACGGCGGCATCGTAGCGGTCTTGGGCACTGTCCCAGCGGTGTAGGCGGCGGGGCATGGTGTTGATGCGGTGGCTGATCCGGTCGAGGTCCTGCTGGGAGTAGGCGGAGAGGTTGGTGCCCTTGCCACCGTCGCGTCGCCCACGGCAATCGTCCCCGGCGAGCGGCTGAGCACGTACGCCAGCGCGCCGAACCCGAGGAGCAGGCACAGTCCGTCGTTCTGCACGCTGGAGAACATGGCAAGCAACATCGGGTTGAGCCCAAGGTAGACAAGGGCGGCAGTGACGCCGAGACGCGAGGTCGCAGTCTGCCTTACCAACCGGAGACCGAGCAGGATCAGCGCGGCAAACTCCAGGGCGCCCAGAACCCGCACGGTGTAGAACGCCCCGGCCGGCCCGATCAGCGCATGCGTGAGGCGGTAGATGATCCCGCCGACCACGTAGGCGACCGGCCCCTGCTGAGCCTCGTAGGAGACACCGGGCGTCCCGAGGCGGGGTAGGTGCAGGTACCGGCCGTAGTCGAGGACGGTCTGCCAGTGTGAGGGCTCGTCGGAAGCCAACCCCGGCAGGACGATGATCACAAAGGCGATGGCAGAGATCAGACCCGCCAGGGCGACGAGCCTAGGGTCCATGGTCGGCCGGTCGCGTTCGGGAACGACCGGCTCCGTCCGGCGGCTGCTCAGGACTCCGAACATGCCCCCCTTCCACATTCGACGAACACGAGCCACCCACCGGTGGATGGTCACCTCTCTTGCGCCTAGCAGGCCCACTGAACTGGGATCGCTTCGCCTGTCCGAGCGGACTGCCACGCAGGGCACAGCCCTCTTTTGGGGCTGTGCCACGAATTCATACTACGCTCCTTGGTCTTAGCCGAGGGGGAAGGGAGCGGCCCATGGGTGCGTATGCCATGAGCGTGGATCTGTCGGAGCAGGACCGGGAGGTCCAGGCGACCGTCCACAGTTTCGCAGAGGAGGTGATCCGACCAGCCGCCAAGGTTCTCGACCGCCTCCCCGACCCGGCCGGGGTCATCGCACCGGACTCCATCCTCTGGGAGGTCGTCGAGCACTACCGCAAGCTCGGGCTCGATCAGATCTCCTCACCGGACAACGGGCTCAGCCCCGCTGAGCAGGCCCGGTGTATGTGCATCGTGAGCGAGGAGACTGCCTGGGGGGATGTGGGGCTTGCGATCACCTGCGGCATGACCAACTTCCACCAACCCTGGATCCAGATGACCGGTGACGACGAGCTGTGGGAGCGCTACGGCGCACCGGGCACGAACGGAATCGGCTGCTGGGCGGTGACGGAGCCCGACCACGGCAGTGACTCGATCACCTTCACCGAGCGTCACTTCTCGGACCCGTCATTGGGTGCGAACTGCGTTGCGACCCGCGACGGTGACGACTACGTGATCCGCGGTCAGAAGGCGGCCTGGGTCTCATGCGGCTCGGTCGCCACGGTGGCAGTGCTGTTCTGCTCGGTCGAAACCGAGCACGGCATCGCTGGCAGAGGGGGCTTTGTCGTTCCGCTCGACCTCCCTGGCATCCATCGGCCCCAGCCCCTCGACAAGCTTGGCCAGCGCACGCTCAACCAAGGTGAGATCTTCTTCGAGGAGGTCCGGGTGCCATCCCGGTGGATGGTCCTCGGGCCGGAGGTCTTCCAGCTCGGGCTCGAAACCATGCTCTGCCACGGCAACGCCGGTATAGCGCAGCTGTTCGTGGGCGTGGCCCGCGCCTCGTACGAGCACGCCCTCACCTATGCCCACGGGCGGGTACAAGGCGGCATGCCTATTGCCGAGCACCAGAGCGTAAAGGCTCGTCTTTTCGAGATGTTCATGAAGGTCGAGGCGGCCAGGGCCCTCGCTCAAAAGGTCGCTGTCTACAATGCCGTGAACCCACCGAGCTTCCAGCACAGCGCGGCAGCCAAGGTGTTCACGACGAACACCGCCTTCGAGGTGGCGAGCGCGGCTTGTCAGATCTTCGGCGGAAACGGCATGAGCCGCGAGTACCCGGTCGAGAAACTCCTACGCGACGCCCGTGCCGCCCTGATCGAGGACGGGTGCAACGAGGTGCTCGGGCTGATGGCCGCCTCGCGTTTGTCACCCGATGAGAATTGAGAGGGAGGACCATGGAGCTCCGTGAAGCCATAGGACGCCGGCGTTCGATCCGCTGGCTCTTGCCCCACAAGCCGGTGGAGCACCACAAGATCCAGCGCATGCTCGAGGCCGCTCGCCTGGCGTCGTCCTGGGGCAACGTGCAAAGTCTCCGAGCCATCGTGATCTATCGAGACGAGGCCCCGTCGGAGGTCCTGGCCGCCCTGCCGTCACCGGTTTCGGGCTTCCAGATCAGCCTCGCTCCGGTCGCCATCGTCTGGTTCTTCGACAGCAGTGCTGTCGACGACATCGCCACCCGTTTGCGCGAGCTCGTCGATGTCGGTGCCATCGGCTACGGCGAGAACAAGCAGGACGCCCTCGAGAAGGGGCTCATCCCCGTGATGTCCGCCGGCATTCCGTTCCTGAAGGAGCCCGGACTCAACGACCTCGACTGTGGCCAGGGCATCGCGCAGGCCACCCTCATGGCGTTCGAACAGGGTCTCGGCACGTGCTGCATGGGGATGAGCGATCCTGACCGGGTGCGTCGCAGGCTCGGACTGCCCGAGCACTGCCGCGTCCTCGTCACGCAGACCGTCGGGTATCCGGCAGAGAGCCCCGAGGCCGGGGGCCAGCGCCCCCGCCCGCCTTTCCAATCGATGTTCTTCCTCAACACCTATGGCAATCCATTCCCGCGCAATGACGAGGTGGTCGCCGAGCTCGAACGGGACGGCATGATCCAGGCCCAGGGTCCCCTGCCTTGGCGAGAGGCCGAGCTTCAGTTCCTCCAGGACACCTTTGGCCTCGAGGGAAACGGCCTTCTCGAGTGGCACTGGAAGGACGGTACCGGGATCCCCAGCGATGAACCCATCGCGGGAGGCGACGGTCACGCTGCCGGCGAAGGAGAAGAAGACTGATGCGCATGCAAGGGGTGGTGGCCGGGGTCGGCATGACGCGCTTCGCCAAGCATCGCGAGCTGGGACTCAAGGCGCTGGGCGCGGCGGCGGTGACCGAGGCCATCGGCGATGCCGGGATCGGACTCGGCGACATCCAGGCGGCGTGGGTCGGGAACTGCGCCGCCGGAATCGTGACCGGCCAGGAGTCGATCCGAGGCCAGGTGATCCTGCGCCCGATCGGGCTGGAGAGAATCCCGATCGTCAACGTCGAGAACGCGTGTGCCTCGGGATCCACCGCCTTCAACCAAGCCTGCGCCATGGTGACTGCCGGCTTCTATGACGTCGTGCTGGCACTCGGCGTCGAGAAGCTCACACATCCTGACAAGGCCCGCAGCTTCGCCGCCTTCGCCGGAGCCGTCGACCAAGAGGAGCTCCAGCAGATGTTGGAGGACCTCAAGGCGACCGGCCCCACAGGAGAGGGGGGCGGGGCCGGCGAGAGCCGGTCCATGTTCATGGACGTGTATGCATCGGCCGCCCGGGCCCACATGGCCCGCTACGGCACCACCGCGGCCCAGTTGGCAGCAGTCGCGGCCAAGAGTTCTTTCCACGGCAGCCTCAACCCGCGTGCCCAGTACCGCGAGGTCCTGACCGTCGAGGAGGTGCTCGGCGCCCGGATGGTGGTGCCACCGTTGACGCTTCCGATGTGTGCACCCATCGGGGACGGGGCGGCGGCGGTGGTGGTGGTGAGCGAGGGTAAGGCAGCTGAGCTCGGCATCCCCACACCGGTTCGAGTGGTCTCGAGCGTGCTCCATTCCGGCTGGGATCACGGTCCCGACGAGCCAGGGACGGTTGAGCTGTGCGCGTCAGAAGCGTACGAAGAGGCGGGACTGGGACCAGACGAGCTTTCGCTCGTCGAGTGCCACGACGCCACGGTGATGGGTGAGATCTTGGCCTGTGAGTCGCTCGAGCTCTGTGCAAGAGGTGAAGGCGGAAAGCTGGCTGAATCCGGTGAGACGCGCCTCGGAGGCCGCGTGCCCGTGAACACCTCGGGGGGACTCGTCCGCAAGGGGCATCCGGTGGGGGCCACTGGCGTGGCCCAGATCGTCGAGCTCACGGAGCAGCTCCGGGGTCGATGCGGCACCCGCCAAGTGGAGCGAGCCAATGTCGCGCTGGCCCAGAACGGCGGTGGCAAGAGCGGCAACGAGGCGGCTGCGATGTGCGTGACGATTCTTCGGCGCTAACCGGCGATCCCGCCCGATCTGCGGGGGGGGCGCCACCGAGACGGGAGGACTGGGTGCGAGAGCGCAACGAATCGGTATTCGTGGACCTCGTCGAGGTCCGGGCCGAGCAGCACCCCGACCTCGACGTCGTGACCTTCGAGCATCTGAGTCTCGACGGATTGGCGACGTCCGACGAGGTGCGCACCTATTCCGACCTGTACGAGAACGGCCTGAGGATCGCCACCGCGCTGATCAGGCTCGGCCTACGCCCTGGAGACCGCTTCGCGCTCATGATGCGGAACCACCCCGAGTTCGTCGAGACCATGGTCGCAGCATCCGCGTCCGGCACCGTGTTCGTACCGGTCGATCCGCGGACTCGGGCCGACAAGCTCGCCTACATGCTCGCGAATTCGGGGAGCCGGGGCATCGTCTGCGCCGACTACACGCTCGAGGAGGTGGCGAAGGCTCGGGCCATGGTCCCGGATGTGGAGTGGGTGCTCGCGCTGGAGACCGGGGAGGGGCCCGGGACCGTTGATCTCGGGGACGTTTCGGGCGTCGAGTCGATGAGGTCGGTGCTCGAAGGACCGGTCCCATCCGCGATCGCGCGCCCGGCGGTTCCCGACGATGCCCTCCAGATCACCTACACGTCGGGAACGACGGGCGATCCGAAGGGAGTCGTGGCCTCGAACGCCCGCTTCGTCGGGGCCGGGATGCTGGGTCTTCTCTTCGACTACCAGCCTGACGAGCGCCCGTACACGGGGCTGTCGATGACCCATTCCAACGCGCTGTCGGTCACCCTGCTCCCGGCGCTCACACTGGGCTTGCGAGCGGTCATGAGCCGGAAGTTCACCAAGTCGAGACTGTGGGAGGTGCTCCGCCACTACGGGTGTACGACCTTCTCGTTGGTGGGGGGCATGGCAACGGCCATCTACAGCGAGCCCACCCGGCCGGACGACGGCGACAACCGGGTACGGATGGTCGTGAGCGGCGGCATGCCTGCAGCAATCTGGGAAGCCTTCGAACGCCGCTTCGACCTGCGGGTCCTGGAGTTCTACGGCGCCGTGGACGGGGGCGGCATGGCGTACAAGCCGATCGGACAGGGCCCGCCGGGCTCGGTCGGCAAGCCCATAGGCACTGTCGACATGAAGGTCCTCGACGAGGACGGACGGGAGTGCCCGGCCGGAGTGGTCGGCGAGATCTGCTGCCGCCCGAGTGACGGCAGCCCGGCCACGGTCCCGTACTTCGGGGACCCGTTGGCCTCGGCCGACAAGGTCCGTGACGGCTGGATCCGCAGTGGTGACATGGGCCACACCGATTCCGACGGCTGGCTCTTCTTCGACTACCGCTCGGGTGGCGGGATCCGTCGCAACGGCGACTTCATCAACTCGGGGTTCGTGGAACGGGTGATCGCCGAGCACCCTCAGGTGGACGACGTCTTCGTCTACGGGGTCCCGATCGAGGGGGGAACGCCCGGAGAGAAGGATGTCGTGGCCGCGATCGTGCCGGTCACTGAGACCACGTTCGACGCGGAGTCGGTGTTCGGCGCCTGCCATCTCGCGCTGGAGCCGAACTTCGTTCCCACCTACCTCCAGCTCGTCGAGGAGATCCCGAAGACCCCGTCGGAGAAGCCACAGGAGCGCCTGCTCCTTGAGCGCTTCGACGCGCAGGCAGCCAACGTGTTCACCGCGGCGCACGGCTGAGAGGGAAACCGGCTCCTCCGGTTTCAGCGGTGACGGGTTGATCGTAGCGGCCGAATGCTCGTCCGATGGACCGATCGAACCCATCGCGACACGCCCTGCATGAATCAAGATTGGTGGACGGTGCACCAGCCAGCACTCGACAGCAGGCAACCCAAGGTAGTAAGTTGAGGCACTCAGAATGTAGACGCGGCTGGACGGCAGCCAGCCGGCGACCTAGGGGGAGTTCATGAGGACGAGGTACTACCGCGCCCTAACAATGTCGGCACTGGTAGGGGCGGTGATCCTGGCCGGCTGCGGAAGCGCCACCAGCTCCAGCTCGACCAGCACCACCGGCTCAACCGCCACCACCGGAGGAAGCTCCTCCACACCCGGGGTTACTGCCAACAGCGTCACCGTCGGTTCCATCAGCGACATCTCGTCACCCAGCCCCGGACTGTTCGAAGGGGCCAAGATCGGGACCGAGGCCTACTTTGCCTACATCAATAGCCGTGGAGGTGTGAATGGACGTAAGCTCATCCTTGACGGTATGGACAGCGCGTTCTCGTCGGGTAAGGTAGCCAATGAGACCAAGAATATCACTACGAATGACTTTGCCATAGTCGGCGGCTACTCGCTGATCGACGGCGCAGAGCAGCCGGCCATCGACGCTGCCAGACTTCCTGTCGTCACCCAGGTGCTGACCTCTAATCTGTACAACGATCCCAACGTGTACTCGGCCATCCCCGTCACGAATGGTGATCAATCGGGTCCGTACAAGTGGCTCAAGAAGAGGTATCCCGGAGCCTACCAGGCCGTCGGTCTCATCGGAACCGGTGCCGCGCCCTCTGCCGTGAACTCTGAGCACAGAATCAGGACGATGACCTACAGCCTCGGTTACAAGTGGCTGTACGAACGTGACGCCTCCTACACGGAGACCACATTTCTCTCTGACGTGATCAAGATGAAGGCCGCGGGGGTGAAGATAGTGCTTGAGCCCACGCTGGAGGGTGACTTCATTTCGAACCTCACCCAGGAGTTCAAGCAACAAGGTCTCGATGCGGTCCTGGTCGGCGCGGACAATATCTATGAAAAAGGCTTCAACCCCGGCGCCGCTGGTAATGGCAGCGTAAAGTACGGGGTCACTTCCCTCTACATGGGCGAGGATGCAAAGGTGATTCCCGCGGTGGCCACTTTCGATCAGTGGGCCAGGAAGGTCGATCCGTCTACACAACTCGATCTCTTCACGCTTTACGGGTGGATCAACGCCCAGCTATTCGTCCAAGCACTCAAGGGTGCAGGAGCTAACCCCACCAGAAGCAGCCTCGTCGCGCAGCTGAACAAGATAACCTCCTTCAATGCCAGCGGCTTGATTTCCAGCCAGAATCCTGCCCGGAATCTTCCTGGGCAATGCTGGCTGGCCGCCCAGTACGAGAATGGAAAGTGGGCGCGGATCAGCCCCGACCCAAAGTCAGGTTTTGTCTGTGACCCGAATGGTTTTTACCCCAGTGGCTACACGGGAATACCCCGTTGATTTGTGCTACGTGTCGAGCACGACGATCCCCTGGTGAGAATCCCCAACGGTGAGCGAGTTCATTGCCCTGGTGGTGACCGGGGTCGTCACCGGATCTATTTATGCGGTTACGGCCAGCGGGCTCGTCGTCACCTACAACGCCACGGGAATCTTCAACTTTGCCCACGGTGCGGTCGGCATGTTCCTCGCCTACCTCTACTGGCAGCTGTGGCAGGGGTGGGGATGGAACCCCATCCTCGCACTTGCGGTCATTCTGCTGGTGGTCGCGCCGGCCTTTGCTCTCGGCATCGAGCGCGTGCTCATGCGTCCGCTCTACGGTTCGCCGCTCAACACGTTGATCGTGGTGACTCTGGGTCTGTTCCTTATTCTCTTCGGCATCACGAGCACAATTTGGGACCAGACAATCACCCGGAATCTGCCGCCGTGGTTCTCAGGCGACCAGATTCGCGTGCTGGGAGTGAACCTCACCTATGAGGAAGTGCTCACTGTAGGGTGCGCGGTAGCGGTCGCAGCCACCTTATGGTCGCTGTTCAAACGGACTCGACTGGGCATCTCCATGCGCGCGGTGGTGGACGATCCCTCGTTGGCGTCAATGACCGGTGCACGATCGAACCGAATCTCCGGAATTGCTTGGATGATCGGTTTCATTCTCGCCGGATTAGCTGGAATCCTGTTGGCCCCAGGCACAGGTATGAGTATCTTAGTCCTTTCTGAGCTGGTGATCTTCGGGTACGCGGCCGCGATCGTGGGCCGTATGCGCAGCCTTCCATGGACCTTCGCTGGGGCCATGATCCTCGGTATTTGCGGTTCGCTTGCTGTGGGCTATGTCCCGGCCAGCGCCCTCAACGATGTCACCGCCCTGCTGCCGATGGGACTTCTGATCTCCGCATTGCTTCTCTTGCCCCAGGACAGGCTGGTGGCGGGAAGAGTGGTCCGGATGCGACCCCCCAAAGTGGCCAGCCTCAACATGACATTGGGAGGTGGAGTGGCACTTGTAGCGGTGTCGGCGGTGCTCTCTCTACTATTGACGGGCACCAATCTTTTCACCCTTGGCTTGGCACTGTCATTGGGCTTGGCGGCGCTCTCACTGGTGCTTCTGTCGGGCTACGGCGGTCAGGTGTGGCTGTGTCAGTTCACGTTCTTGGGGCTCGGCGCGTGGACAATGAGCAAGGTCGATGGCGGTGCCTCAGTCCTCGGTGTTCTGGCCGCCATAGGATTATGCGCCGTAGCTGGGGGGATCCTCGCTCTTCCTGCCCTGCGGCTGCGCGGCCTGTATATGGCACTCGCCACTCTAGCCTTCGCAGCCCTTATGGATAGCGTGTTCTTCATAAATCCGTCGGTGATCAGCGGTGGTTCGCTGACGGTCGGCCGCCCCGATATCTTCGGCATGCGCTTCGCCTCCGATCGAGCCTTCGTCATGCTAATCGCGATCGTGTTTGCACTGTGCTTGATCGGCGTGGGTGCACTGCGTCGTGGCCCTCTAGGCCGGCGGCTGGTGGCCATGAGCGATAGCCAGGCGGCTTGCGTCACAGTCGGGATGAACATCACGATGACCAAGATGTCCATCTTTGTCATCGCTGGAGGTATGGCCGGGTTGGCCGGTGCCCTTTACGGTGGTATGTCGAGCACAGTGTCGGTATCTCAATTCAACTTCGTGGAAAGCCTGGTGCTCTTCGTGGCTGTTGTTCTCGCAGGAGTCACCATCTTGAGTGGTGCGGTCGCCGCTGGCGCCATGCTGACTGTCATCCCACTCATCGCGCAGCACATGCCTTCGATCTCTGGGTTCACCTACATGCTGTTCGGAGTGGGCATCGTCGCTGCCGGCCGCAATCCCTACGGATGGGGTCTCTTGTACTCGAACGTTGACGCATGGTGGGCTCGGCGAAGGGCTAAGTCCCGCCCGAGGAAAGGTCCGCCAGAAGGCTCGCCGACAACCGACGGCGGTCCCACTTCGGTTGAGTCCCAACCAGTGGTGTGCGACCCTCTGAGCTGAGGCACCATCCCCCAGACGCGGAGGTCACCGCTCCGACAACCCCCGGAAGCGGCTCGACAACGAGATCCGCCGGCGGACCTGGCCGCCGTGGCCGACGTCTTCCACAACCGACATGCCGTCATCCGTCTCGTCGGGGTGATCCTGGCCGAACAGACCCGAACCGAGCTCGGCGGGTGGGCCATCGGCGCTGCTGCAGACTGACCAGCTACACCGACATCGGGAGGCACAACTTCGACACCATGACCGGGCTTCCGCATGGTATCAAGACAAGTCGTGTGTCTACAGGTTTCGAGCCTGCAGAACCCATCAGTCCAGGTCAGCGACTTGCAGGCATCCCCATTTGCCTACTTGCTGCG
>Ga0208079_1001917_pt1 | contig 10491 bp, 10 predicted proteins | sample NGESurdeep092012_5_FD_184474 | JGI IMG/M metagenome (GOLD analysis project Ga0208079, IMG submission 184474) | Arctic peat soil microbial communities from Barrow, Alaska - NGEE Surface sample 210-2 deep-092012 (SPAdes) | ecosystem: Environmental > Terrestrial > Soil > Wetlands > Peat ... | reverse complement strand
GCAATGCGCCGGTGGCCGTGGGCGATCAGGTGCTCGACGCCTTTTCGCGCACCCTCGACGTTGTCGAGCACAACCGCATCGGCCTCGATCAGCCCGGGTGGTCGATCGAGGAAGACGGCCTTGGTCCGCATCGCGCGGTCAGCGTACAGGTAGCGGTGATCGCTCCCGGCCGGGACGATCAGCAGGCCCTGGACGCCCCGCTGCAGGAGGTCCATTGTGAGCTCCCGCTCACGGTCAGGATCCTCGCCCGAGCTCGCCATGACCACGGCGTGCCCGTGTCGGCGGGCCACCTCTTCGACGGCCCGGGCGACGGTGGCATAGAACGGGTTTCGCAGGTCTTCGATGACCAGCCCGATCATGGCGAGCGATATGCCCTTCCGGAGGTTTCTCGCGCTGTTGTTCCTTCGGTAGGCCAACCGCGCGATCGCACCCTCAACCCTCGCCGCGGTGCGGTCGTCGACGCCCGGCTCCATGTTCACGACCCGCGAAACCGTCTTGAGGCTTACCCCGGCGACTTCCGCCACGTCGCGCATCGTCGGCTTGCGCACCACCCTGACAGTTGAAGGACTGTCCGACCGGTGGCTCGCCAGTGCGATGTCCACGCCTCTGAGATTCCCCACGCTGGCTTCGCTCCGTCGAGTGACAACGAACGTCACATCATGTCCACAAATCGTCCCGGGCGTCAACGACTTTCCTCATCACCTGGCCAGATTCTCGGGAATCCCGGCCGTTGACAACGATGGTCAAAGCGGCGTAGCCTCCGGGGCGAAACTGGCCCAGATCGGAGAGACGGGATGGCCGAACCTCTACTGCAAGCTCGCGGCATCGTGAAGCACTATGGCCACGTCGAGGCCCTTCGCGGCGCCGACTTTGACGTGTTCCCCGGCGAGATCGTGGCCCTCATCGGTGACAACGGCGCAGGCAAGAGCACGCTCGTAAAGATCCTGTCGGGCTCCGAGCAGGCCGACGAGGGCGAGATCACCCTCGAGGGGCACGGCGTTCAGGTCAGCTCGCCGTTGGAGGCCCAACGACTCGGCATCGAAACCGTGTACCAGGATCTCGCCCTGGCGCCCGACCTCGACGGCGCGGCGAACCTCTATTTCGGCCGCGAGATCGTCCGACGGGGTCCGCTGGGCAGGCTCGGCTTCCTCGATGACGGCGCCATGCACGCGGGGGCTCGAAAGGCCTTCGCGGAGCTGGGCGTGGATCTCCAGAACGCCCAGAGCCCTGTAGCCAATCTCTCGGGGGGCCAGCGACAGAGCGTTGCGGTTGCCCGGTCCGTCGCGTGGGCCAACAAGGTCATCTTCCTGGACGAGCCGACCGCGGCCCTCGGGGTCGTGCAGACCGCGCGTGTGCTCGACGTCATTCGGCGGATCCGGGACCGCGGCATCCCAGTCGTCCTGATCAGCCACAACATGCCGCAGGTCCTGCAGGTGGCCGACCGTATCGAAGTGCTGCGACTGGGCCGCCGGGTGGCGCGCTTCAACGCCAGGGGAGCCACGATGGAGCAGCTCGTGGCGGCGATGACCGGAGGCCTGGACGGCCAGGGGTCGGCGGCATGAGCGGCGTGACTGAAGACAAGGTTCTGCCCAACCCTGCGGACGACACCAACGGGCCGCAGGCACCAGCCGAGCCATCCGAAGGGGTCCTGTGGCGACGGCTCCTGAGAACGAACACGGCCTGGATCTTCCTCGTCCTGATTCTCCTCGTGGCCTTCTTCAGCATCCTGAAGCCGAACAACTTCCCGACCGAATTCAACATCCGGGCCATTGCCACCAACGCTGCCGTGCTCTTGATCATCGCCGTCGGCGAGACGTTCGTGATCATCACCGGCGGCATCGACCTGTCGGTCGGTTACGTCCTGCTCTTCTCGGGTGTTACGGCTGCCCAGACGATGAACGCGTTCGGCAATCCGACGGACAGGGGCTGGGACCTCATCCTGCTCGGCCTGCTCGTCGCTCTCGTCTCCGGTCTTGCCTGGGGGACGTTCAACGGCGTCCTGGTGGCGAAGGCGAAGGTGCCCCCGCTCATCGTGACGCTCGGAACCCTCGGGATGGCCTGGGGGATGGCGCAGATTCTGAGCAACGGGCAGGACATCCGGTACATCCCGTCCCTGCTCGCCTCGGTCGTCGGCGCCGGCAAGTTCTTCGCGGTCCCGTGGCTCGTGGTCATCGCCGCACTGGTCGCGGCCGCCGGAGCCATCGTGCTGAGGATGACGAGGTTCGGGCGTTACACCTTCGGCGTCGGCTCGAACGAGGAAGCGGCCCGCCGGGCCGGCATCAACGTCGACCGCCACCTCATCAAGGTCTACGCGTTGAGTGGCCTGCTGGCCGGGTTCGGCGGCTTCCTGGCCCTCGCCTACTTCACGACGACAACGATCTCGGGACACGCCAACGACAACCTCAACGCCATAGCGGCGGTCGTCATCGGCGGGACGAGCCTGACCGGCGGTATCGGGACGGTCGTCGGCACTACGATCGGCGTGTTCATCCCAGCCATCCTCGCAAGCGGCTTCATCATCATCGGTCTGCAGTCGTTCTGGCAGAACGTGGCCGTCGGCGCGGTCCTCATCGCGGCCGTCTTCGTCGACCAGCTTCGTCGCCGTTCACGCGAGCGGAGTTAGCCCCGCCACCCACGCGCGCGGCGCGTCCCCCGCGGAAGTCTCACGAGTGCAAGGAGGTCGAGCGACGGAGATGTGACAGGGAGGTCGCGCCTCCCGCGGCCCCGTCCGTGCCGGAAGGCTCCGACGACCGGCACCGCAAGGCGGGCCCGAACCAACGGCCAAATCTTCCACAGGAGATCCAGATGTTGCAAGGTAAGAAGCTCTTCGCAACTGCGGCAGCGGCAGCGATCATCTTCGGCGCATGCTCCGGCAGCGCCACGTCGGCCCCATCGGCGGGCGCATCGGCGGGCGCCGCAGGAAAGGCGTACAACCTGACCCTGATCCAGGGCGTGAAGGGTGACCCGTTCTACGTGACGATGGCGTGCGGAGCCCAGGCAGAGGCGACCAAGCAAGGCGCCGCTCTGACGGTGACCGGCGGCGACAAGTGGGACGCGACCGTCCAGACGCCCGTGGTGAACTCCGTCACCGCCGCGAAGCCGGACGGCGTCATGGTTGCGCCGAACGACTCGAAGGCCCTGCTCGCGCCGCTCAAGGCGATGAACGACGCCGGCATCAAGGTCACGTTCGTTGACACGGGCCTCGACGACCTCTCGTTCGCCCAGTCCTTCATCACCTCAGACAACGAGCAGGGCGGCACGCTGGGCGCCAAGACGCTCGCGACGCTCATCGGCGACAAGGGCACCGTGCTCATGATCAACGTCGACCCCGGTATCTCGACGACGGACGCCCGCGCAAAGGGCTTCCTCGATGAGATGAAGAATCATCCCAACATCACGGTCCTCGGCGTCCAGTACAGCCATGACGACCCGACGGTTGCAACGAGCATCACGACGTCGACGCTGGCCGCTCACAGCGACCTCGCCGGCATCTTCGCCACCAACGTCCAGAACGCCGAGGGCGCGGCCACGGGCCTGAAGCAGTCCGGCATCACGACCGTCAAGGTCATCGGCTTCGACGCAGGCCCCAAGCAGGTCGAAGACCTCAAGAACGGGATCGTCCAGGGCCTCATCGCCCAGGATCCCTACACGATCGGCGTTGACGGCGTGCAGCAGACGATCCTTGCGCTCAAGGGTGAGGCGACGACCAAGAGCATCCGCACCGAGCTCGCCGCCATTACCAAGGACAACATGAACGACGCCGCGATTCAGAAGTTCATGTATAAGAGCGCCTGCGGCTCCTGACGATCGACTGAGCAATACGGGTCGCGTCCGGCTCCCTCGCCGGGTCGCGGTCCACCGAATCCTGAATCGCCCCGGCAGGCTCGCAGGTGCTCGCGCCACGAGGGCCGAGTACTACGGCGCGCTGGTCGGCTGAGGCGGCTCCGGAGCCACGACCGTCGCTCGCGAGATCTCGGGGTCCGTGAAGACGTCGAGGTCGTCCCGGCTCCGGGTGGAGAACTCCGAGACAATCGCTCCGTCGGGGCCGGCCTGGAACCAGTGGAGCGTGTCCGGCGGCACCGTGAACTGCTCGGCGGGGCTGAGCACGATCTCGCGCGCGGCCGTGTACACGCCACGGTCTGCGCGTGCCGGACGCGCCTGTGGGTTCGGCGTGGGATCCCCTTCCACGTGCAGATAGACCACGCCCGCCCGAACCCGGAACGTTTCCTCCTTGCCCGGCGTGCCGTCGAACGGCGGATGGCGATGCTCCGCGCACGTCTGGTTGGGGAACAGCACGATGTCTTTCGCGCACACGCGCTCGGTGTTGACGTAGACGACGATCTGGGCGCCGACCTCCTCCAGGACGTTGAGCCCGAAGTCGACGACTTCGATGCCTTCCTTTTCCCCTGACGTCAGCGTCAGCCCCGCCGCTTCGAGTGTCGCCGCCGCGCGCTCACGCGCCTCCTGCACCTGTGTCCTGGTCAACATGTCAGTCGTCGAGCCTCCTGTCCCCTGATCCGTGGTAGATGGCGTCGCGGCCGAGTTGCCAGCGATGCGAGGACCGCTGGATCGAGGACACCGGTCCGGCGACGTGGTACGAGTCCGCGACGGGGCCGCCCGCGATTCGCGCAGCGGCCGTGAGCGCCGCCAGCTTCGCGGCCTCGACAGGACCGTTTCCGTTTGCGAGTCCTGCCAGCAAGCCCGCGGCCGCGGCGTCTCCGGCGCCCGTCGTGGACCTGACCTCGTTGACGGCCGACGGCACCCAGAGTTCTCGCTCCGCCCAGCCAGCCGCCTGGCTGCGAAGGGACCAGCCAGCCGTCCGGAGCCGGGCCTCTGTGCCGGTCCGGAGGTACAGCCCGGCCGCCCCTGCGGTGACCATGACCACCGCGGCGCCCCATGTCAGCAGCAGGTCGGCCCAGCCGATCGGGTCGAGACCGGATCGATCCGGAAAGAGGGCCACGAGATCGTCGACGCTCGGGGTAATGACGTCAACATCCCGAAGCACGCTCGAAAGCACCCGATGCCAGTCGACGGCGGTCGCCTCCGATGCCGGATCGACGGCAGCGAGATCGATCGAAATCGTCACGTCCGAGTCTCTCGCTCGGCGCAGGAGTCGGCTGAGAGCAGCGCCATCGTCGTTGTACAGCGCCGGTAGATGGGTGGGGTACCCGAGGTGGAACGTTGCCCCGCGCTCGAACGTGACCGCGGAGCCGTCGAACTCGGCGTTCGCACCAATGTGGTGCCAGAACGCCCGATCGTGGCCCACCGTCTCCCAGACGACCGAGTACGACGTTCCGAAGCCCGGGCATTGGCGAATCCCACTGGCATCGCCGACCGACCGCCTGATCATTGACCTGAGGACTCGCCCAAGCTGATCTGCGCCGACGTTTCCGACGAGCTTGACCGGAACTCCGAGCGACGCGAGCGTGAGGCCCGTGTTTCCGACACAACCGCCTGCCGAAAGCGCCAGAGGACCAACCTGAACGAGCCGTCCAGGCTGTATGACGGGCGGCCCGCTGAGCGCCGGAACAAGGTCGAGACAGAGGTGGCCCCCGACGATGACAGGCTTCACGGTGCTCTCTCCGGGTCGGGTGTGATCCGGGACGGTTGGTCCGCGGCTGCATGGCGGCGACATCTGAGGGGCTGGTCTGCGGGTGGGCAGAGTGTCGCCCCTGTCGATGGCGTGGCCCTGATCCTACGTCCGCGCCCGCGGCCAGTCGAGGGTGGCGCCTCAACGCCGGGGACGCGAACCGCTGACGCGACGGTGCCCGACACGGACGGAACGGCATGATGAGCGCAGCAGGAGGCGAGCCGTACAATGGCGTCTCCACGCGCCACCCTGCCGGAGGACCCGCGCCCGTGCCGCCGATCACCGAGCTGACCCGGATCGAGCCGATCCACCTCGAGCGCCTCGCTCGCCAGGGTGTCTTCACGACCGGCCTGATGCTGGAGGTATCGGAGACCCCGACACGACGCCAGACGCTGGCCGACCAGGTGGACGCGTCCACAAACGACGTCCTGCGCTGGCGCGACGAAGCCCTGCTCCTGAACATGGCGGGGTTCGGGTCGGCGGAGCACGATCTGTTCGCCTTCGCGGGCTTCGATGGGCTGGGCGCGGTGTTGAAGGTCGACCTCGACACGTTCCGCGCGGCCGTTGCCCGGGCGGCCGGCCGCCTCCAGGTCACGCCGCCGACCGACCTCGTGATCGAGACGTGGTGGGAGCAGGCCCGAACGCTCCGCGACGAATGACGGTCGCCGTGGCCGTGCCGGGCCGTTCGCGCGGCCGGTGGTCGCCAGCTTCGGTCGCGGTCGGGTTGGCCACGATCCTCACCCTCGTCGGCATCGCGGTCGGACTGTTCTTCAACCCGATCTGGGTCGCGTTCGAGCAGCACCGCACCCACGCGGATCTCTGGACAGGCTACCCACCCCAGACGGTGCATGCGGTCACGGACGCGGTCCTCCGCGAGGTCTACCTGGGTCCGGGGACCTTCACCCAGTCCGTCGACGGCGCGCCGGTCTTCAACGATCGCGAGCGCGCCCACATGGCCAACGTGCATGGGATCGTCGTCGCGTTCTTCGGGCTCGTCCTTGCCGCCGCAGCGGTCCTGGTGGCCGGCGGGATCCGGTCCCGCGGCGCGGGCTGGTTCTGGCGCGCAGTCGCCCGGGGCGCAGCGATCCTCGCCGTCGGCGCGGTCGTCGTCGGCATTGCGTTCGCGCTCGTCTTCGACCAGGCGTTCACGCTCTTCCATGACCTCTTCTTCGCGTCCGGGACGTGGAGCTTCGATCCGGCCACCGACCGGCTGGTCCAGCTCTTCCCGTACGACTTCTGGACGGAGACGAGCGTGGCCATCGCCGTCGTCGGCCTGCTCCTCACCGTCGCCACCTGGGCATTCGCCCGCCGCCGGACGGGACAGAGGCAGGCCTGAAGTGCTGCTGCGCGGGATCCCCGTGGCGCGACTCCTGGGCACGGAGATCCGCGTGCACCTCTCGTGGACGCTGATCGCCGCCTTCCTCGTCGCGTCGCTCGGCGCCGTGGACCTGCCGGGACGGTATCCGAGCTGGCCTGCCGGCGTCGCGTGGGTCGTGGCCATCGCGGCCGGGGTCGGCTTCTTCGCCTCGGTGCTGCTCCACGAGCTCGCGCACCTCGCGGTGGGGCGCCGCGCGGGCGCGGCCCCGCCATCGGTGACGCTCCTGCTCTTCGGCGGCGTCGCGCCCGCGGAGCGGGGCGCCCGCTCGGCCGCGTGGGAGGCCGCAATCGCCATCGCGGGGCCGCTGGCGAGCATCGCGATCGGCTCGGCCGCCCTGGGCGCAGCTGCAGCGATCGGCGCTCCGCCGACATCCGGTGTCGCCGCCCAGGCGCTCGGGGAGGCGCTCGCGGTCGTCGGGTTCCTCAGCTGCTTCGTCGGGCTGGTGAACCTCGCGCCGGTCTTCCCGCTCGACGGCAGCCGCCTCCTCCGCGCGCTGGCATGGCAACTGACCGGGGAGGAGAGCCGAGGCACGCGCGTGGCCGGCCTGGCGGGGCGCCTCCTGGGCATCGGACTGATGGGCGGGGGCGTGCTCCTTGCCTTCAGCGGCGATCTCGTCGACGGGTTCTTCGTGGGTATGTTGGGCTGGTTCGTCCGGGGGTCCAGCGGTGCCCAGGCTCGCCAGGAGGTCCTGGAGGGCCTCATCGCGGACGCCACGGTCGGTGACGCCATGGAGCAAGACCTCCCCGCGGTGCCGCCCCAGGTGACGCTCGACACGTTCGCGGCCGTGCTCTCCGGCAGGGACAGCGCGTCCCTCGTCCGGGTCATGGCCGGAGACCGTCTCGTGGGGCTGGTCGGACAGCGCGAGCTTCGGCGCACAGGACGCTCCGCCTGGCAACGGACGCAGGCGTCGTTCGCCATGACGCCCGCCGATTTGCTTCCCGCTGCCGCGCCCGGCGACGGGTTGCGGTCCGCCGCCGCGCGTCTCCAGGCGGCAGGCGTTGATGGCCTGCCCGTGATCGACGACGGACAGCTCGTCGGGATCCTGACTCGTCACGGGATCGGTCGGTTCGTCCACGCCCGATCGCTGCAGGCACGGCCAGCCCGGTGAACGAGCTACTCCTACTCGAGGATGCCCGCGCCCAGGTGCTGGCCGCGATCCCGGCCGCGCTGCCCGCGGAGATGGTCGCCCTCTCTGATTCCCTCGGGCGCGTGCTGGCGGCGGACGTGGTCGCCGCGACCGACCTGCCGCCCTGGGACAACTCCGCGATGGACGGGTACGCGATCCGCGCCGCGGACGTCGCCGGCGCAACGGAGGCCGCTCCCGTGCTGCTGCGCGTCGCCGGCGAGGTGGCCGCCGGGAGCGCGTCGGAGACGGCCGTGCTCCCTGGCCGCGCCCTCCGAATCGCGACTGGCGCCCCGATGCCGCCCGGCGCGGACGCGGTGGTCGCCGTGGAGCAGACGACGCCGCTCGCGGCGGATGGGTCCGCCGGACCGCGCGGCCGTGAAGCCACGGGGCCGCTCCCCGCGCGAATCCGCGTCCACGAGGCGACGCTGCCCGGCAGGAGCGTCCGGCGCCGCGCGAGCGATCTCCAGCTCGGGCGCGCCGTCCTGGCGGCGGGACGCGCGATCGGTCCGGCCGAGCTGGCCATCATCGCCGCGGGCGGCGTCGCGCGCGTGGCGGTCCACGCACGTCCGCGGGTCGCGGTCCTGTCCACGGGCGACGAGCTCCGCCGTTCCGGCAGCGACCTGGGCGCCGCCGGCATCCCGGACTCGAACGGGCCGGCGCTCGTGGCGCTCTGCGCGGCGGCCGGCGCCGAGGCGCGCCACCTGGGCATCGCGCCGGATCGGCTGGAACCCACGTTGGAGCTCCTGCGGTCGGCGATCGTCGATGCCGATCTCGTCATTGTCAGCGGTGGCGTCTCCGTCGGCCCGTACGACGTCGTGCGCGGCGCATTCGCGCAGGTCGGGACCGTGGACCTCTGGCGCGCCGCGATCCAGCCGGGCAAGCCGTTCGCGTTCGGCACCGCCCCGCGCGGCGAGCATCGGCCCGGTCCGCCCGTGCTCCTCTTCGGGCTGCCGGGCAACCCGGTGTCCGTCTTCGTGACCTTCGAGGTGTTCGTGCGGCCGGCACTGCGCCGCCTCGCCGGCCGCACGCAGGCCGCGCTGTTGCGCCCAGTCGACGCGGCGGTCCTCGAGGAGGCGGTCACGAAGTCGATCGGCCGGCGGACCTTCCTGCGGGTGGCGGCGCTCCGCGACCCCGCCACGGGGGCGCCCGTCCGCGATGCGGCTGGTCGCGTCCGGGTCGCCCTGGCCGGCGGCCAGGAGAGCCACCAGCTCTCGGCGCTCGCAGCCGCCGACGGCCTCGCGGTCGTGCCAGAATCGGTGGCCAGCCTGCCGGCTGGTGCAGGGGTCGAGCTCTGGTGGCTCGATCGCCCCTGACGGCGGGCGCACAACCGGGCAGGTCCCGGCATCGGGCCGGGCAGCTCCGGGCACGGAGGTGGCATGGACGAGCGATCGCAGCCCAGGGCGGGTCGCCGCCGGCTGACCCACGTGGATCGCGGCGGGCGGCCGCGGATGGTGGACGTCTCCGCGAAGCTGCCCACGGCGCGCCGCGCGGTCGCCGAGGCAGAGGTCGTCTGCAGCCAGGAGACCTTGAGCCTCGTCATCGACGGCCGCGGCCCCAAGGGCGACGTGCTGACGGTCGCGGAGCTCGCCGGCGTCATGGGCGGCAAGCGAACGGCCGACCTCATCCCGCTCTGCCACCCGCTGGCGCTGACCGACCTGGTCGTCTCGATCACGCCGGATCGGGCCGCCTCCGCCCTGCGCGTCCGTGCCGAGGCAGCCACGGTGGGGCCGACCGGAGTGGAGATGGAGGCGCTCGTGGCAGCGAGCGTCGCGGCCCTGACCGTCTACGACATGGTCAAGGGCGTCGAGAAGGGCGTGGAAATCCGTCACGTTCGGCTCGTGAGCAAGGTCGGCGGCAAGTCCGGCGAGTGGCGTCGCGAGGGATCGGAGGCCACGTCCGCGCCGGCCGCCCCGCCCCAGGGTGCGCCGATGAGCGGGTTCGTTCCCACCCAGCCGCCCGTGGTCCGGCCGAAGGGGATGCGCGGCCCGGCGCGGGCCGGCGGGATCCGTCGGCCGGGGCGCCGAACAGGACCCTGACCGATGCCAGCGGGGTCTCGGACGGCCTTCGTCCTGACCATCAGCGACCGCGGCTCGACCGGCGAGCGGGAGGATACGTCCGGCGAAGGGATCGCCGCGCGCCTGGCCACCCTCGGGTTCGTCGTCGAGCGCGAGATCATCCCGGACGAGCGCCGGCGGATCGAGTCGATGCTGGTAGCCGCAGCGGCGCGACACCCGCTGGTGGTGACGACCGGCGGGACCGGCCTGACATCCCGCGACGTGACGCCGCAGGCGACCCTCTCGGTGATCGACTACGAGGTGCCCGGCTTCGCGGAGGCGATGCGGGCCGACGGCCGCACGAAGACGCCGATGGCGATCCTCTCCCGGGCGGTCGTTGGCG
>Ga0208079_1001915_pt1 | contig 10493 bp, 8 predicted proteins | sample NGESurdeep092012_5_FD_184474 | JGI IMG/M metagenome (GOLD analysis project Ga0208079, IMG submission 184474) | Arctic peat soil microbial communities from Barrow, Alaska - NGEE Surface sample 210-2 deep-092012 (SPAdes) | ecosystem: Environmental > Terrestrial > Soil > Wetlands > Peat ... | reverse complement strand
CTTCGCTCAGCAGCCGGGCGACCAGCGCGTCACGCAGCCCCGCGCGGCTTACCCGGTTGCCCCACGGCGTCAACTGCTCGTCGCGCGCGTACGCCTCGAGCAGGACCTCCAGGCCCTCGCGGTACTCGTCCGGACCGAAGTCGTCCAGACCGGTGATCTTGGTCGCCGCCGCATGCAGATCGGAGATCGAGCCGATGTCAGCACGGCCCTCGCGCCCGTTTGCGGTGCTCATCAGTGGTGGAACTCGCCGCAGTTGACGTCCAGGCAGTGCCCCGTGATCGCACGCGAGAGGTCCGACGCCATGAACACGACCGCATCCGCGATGGCGTCCGGCTCGGGCAGCCGCCTCAGGTCCATGTTCGCCGCGGTCTCGTCGTAGATGGCCTGGGCATCGACGCCGCGCTTCTTGCCGAGATAGGCGAAGTAACTCTTCAGCGTGTCTGCCCAGATGTAGCCGGGCGCGACGGAGTTGACACGCACGCCGCTCGGGCCGAGCTCCGTGGCCAGGCTCTGCGCCAACGCGAGCAGCGCCGCCTTGGACATCTTGTACGCCCCGTACGGCTGGCTCGAGTGCCGCAGCACGGATGAGTTGATCATCACGACCGCGCCGTGCGTCTTGACGAGCGACGGCGCGAACAGGCGCGTCAGCCGCAGCGCACCGAGGACATTCGTCTCGAAACCTGCCCTCGTCTGATCGAAGTCCACCGTCGCCAGGTCCCCCAAAGGTGGGATGGCGAAGGCGTTGTTGACCAAGGCGTCCACGCGACCGAACTCGGCCAGCGTGGCATCGACGAGGTTCTGCGCCGACGCGTCGTCGTTGACGTCCGTGCCGACGGTGATCACTCGACGGCCGAGGTCCTTGACCTCGGCCGCGACCTCGTCCAGCCGGGACTCGGTGCGAGCCGCCAGGACCAGATCGGCCCCGGCCTTCGCCGACTGCACGGCGATCGAGCGTCCCAGGCCCGGGCCCACACCCGAGACCACGACCACCTTGTCCTGCAACAACATCCCGGTCACCCCAGCATCCGATTCGCGACGGCAGCCTGGCGGGCGGCGATCCGATCCCGCCACTCGTCCGGGCTGACCCTGGCTTGCGCGTAGTACGGCAATCGATCGGCAAGCTCGTCGAAGGGCACCACCTCGACGTCGGGGCCGTCCGCGGCCGTGAACTCGCGAGCAGTGCGCTGCCAGCGGATCTGCAGGTAGCCCCGCCGGTGGCCGGTGCACTCGAGCCAGTTGGCCACACCGGGGTTGCGCTCGCTGATGACGAAGCGGATCTTGCTGTCCTCGTCGTGGCGCGCCTGGTCGACCGTGAGACTCGTCTGGTGGTTGATGAAGTCCATCGACAGGTACCACATGTTCCCGAGCTGGAACCCCTGGTACGGGGCGTCGGACACCGGGACCGTGACGATCAGCGCCTGGTCGTCACCGAGCTCGTAGTGGCCCGCCGACGAGTACTGCGTGGCGAGCCCGCCCGGAGTGAGCCGCGGCTCGGTCATCGTGTTGACGGGCAGCTTCAGGTAGAACCACTCGGGGAACGCAAGGAATGTCTTGAGTTGCTGGACCAACGTCTTGCCGGCAACCTCCCAGCGCCGCGCGACGAGCTCCTTTGTCGCTACGGGTGGCGCCGCGCCGATCCGGTCGACCCGCTGGATGCGGATGCTGCCGGTGCGCTCGGACGACCAGTCACTGAACACCTCGCGGACGAGCAGCATCGACGCGCGCGGCCCGAGAGCGAAGTAGTTCTTGCCGGCCTCGGCTCTGGCCGGTCCGAAGCGCAGTTCGAAGGTTCCGTCCGGCGCGATGTCGATGTCGCGATCGTCGAAGGCGCTCAAGCTGTCCGGCACATCCGCGGGCGAGTAGTCGCCGTTGAGGATCTGGAAGCTGAGGTCCGCGGTCGTGCCTCGACGGCCCGTGACCACGTACTCCGCGTCGTCGCGGATCCGCGCGCTGAAGTACAACGTGTCAGGGTTGTCGAGGCCGACCTTCGTGTAAGGCGTCGCCGACCGGACGAAGTACGGAAAGTCGCGTTCGAACGACCACGCCGAGGACAACGCTGCCCTTATGGTCCCGGCCAGGTAGTCGTAGCCCTCGACCAGATCCTGTTCGGTCTCGACGTGCGGCGCCTCGGCGATCACTCTCTCCGCGGCCGCGACGGCGTCGGCGAAGGACTCTGTCAGCACAGTCGTTCCTCACTGCTGTGATGTGGTACATATTTGTACCGATGCGGTCCATTCTGATTTCCAAGACACTAGAACGTGTTCTAGGCTGCGGTCAATGACTTCCGCCCGCCGTTCCCCGCCGACCCAGCGCGTCGTCGCGTTGCTGGACCACTTTGCTGCCCGCCCGGACGAACGGCTCGGGCTGTCGGAACTGGCCCGCGCGCTCGACATCAGCAAGCCGACGTGCCTCGGGATCGTCACCACCCTCGTCGAGAGCGCCTACCTCACGTGCGACGGCCGCACCAAGACGTACAGCCTGGGACCGGCACTCGTCCGGGTGGGCCGGCGCGCCCAGAGCAGCTTCTCGGCAGCCGACGCGGCACAGAAGCACCTCGCCGTGCTGAGCGAGCAGTACAAGACCTCGTGCACGGCGTCCGCGGTCGTCGGCGGCCATATCCTGATCCTGGCGAGCACCGACGTGGCCGGGCGCGAACCGCTCGTGGCAGTCGGCCAGCGCTACCCGTTCGCGCCGCCGATGGGGCTCATGCACGTCGCCTGGCGCGACGACCTAGCATTTGCGCAGTGGCTGGAGCTTCCCTCGACGGTGCCAGGACCACACGACGCCGATCAACTCCGCGCGATCGTCGCCGACTCCCGCAAGCGGGGATTCCTCGTCGAAGCGCTCACCACGGCGGGCCGACAGCTGCACTCTCTCGTCGCGGGGGTGGCCGCCTATGACTTGCCCGACGAGCTGCGCGAACTGGTCGGCGAGATGGTGGCAAACCTCGGCGAGCGGGTCTATCTCGGCAGCGACATCGCGGTACGGACGAAGTACCCGGTGAGCGTTCTCGCAGCGCCGACCTTCGGCCCGCAGGGCGATCAGGAGCTCGTGCTTTCCTTGTATGTCGGCCACTCCATCAGCGGCAGCGAAATAGCTCGCCGAGGTAAGGCGTTGGCAGCAGCAGCGGGCGCAGTGACGAACGAGGTCGGCGGACGGCCGCCGCAAAGAAGGGGAACACGTTGACCGCTACGACGTATGAACTGTCCGACATCGACAAGCTCGAGGCCGAGGCGGTGCATATCTTCCGCGAGGTCGCGGCCACCATCGAGAAGCCTGCGCTCCTGTTCTCCGGAGGCAAGGACTCGGTGGTGATGCTGCACGTCGCGGCGAAGGCCTTCTGGCCGGCCCCGGTGCCGTTTCCGTTGATGCACGTCGACACCGGCGAGAACTTCGACGAGGTCATCGCGTTCCGCGATCGCACCGTCGAGCGCCTCGGAGTGCGGCTGCTCGTCGCCAGCGTCCAGGAAGACATCGACGCAGGCCGATCGGTCGAGCAGACCGGGCCCCGCGCAAGCCGCAACCGCCTGCAGACGGTGACCCTGCTGCGCGCGATCGCCGAGAACCAGTTCGGCGCCGTGTTCGGTGGCGCCCGCCGCGACGAAGAGAAGGCCCGAGCCAAGGAGCGCGTGTTCAGCTTTCGCGACGAGTTCGGGCAATGGGATCCGCGAAACCAGCGACCCGAACTCTGGAGCCTCTACAACGGCCGGCACCTCAAGGGCGAGAACATCCGAGTCTTCCCGTTGTCGAACTGGACCGAGCTCGACATCTGGTCCTACATCCGGGACGAGAACATCGAGCTGCCACACCTGTATTACGCGCACCGGCGCAGCGTGCTCGAACGCGACGGCATGCTGCTCGCGGCGGACACTCGCTTCATCCAGCCGCTGCCGGGTGAGCAGATCTTCGAGGCGACGGTTCGCTTTCGCACCATCGGCGACGCAACCTGCACCGGCTGCGTCGAGTCCGATGCCGCGACGTCTGACGACGTCGTGGCCGAGGTGGCCGCCGCCCGCATCACAGAGCGCGGCGCCACTCGTGCCGACGACCGAATCTCCGAGGCGGGCATGGAAGATCGCAAGAAGGAAGGCTACTTCTGATGCGCGTTCGCAATGACGGGGAGCTGAGCTGATGTCACGTTCGCAGCTGCTCCGGATCGCCACCGCCGGAAGCGTCGACGACGGCAAGTCGACGCTCATCGGGCGGCTGCTGTTCGACTCGAAGGCGATCTTCGAAGACCAGCTGAGCGCCGTCGAGGAGTCCAGCCACGCCCGCGGGTACGACCAGCCCGACCTCGCACTGCTCACCGACGGCCTGCGGGCCGAACGTGAGCAGGGCATCACGATCGACGTCGCCTACCGGTACTTCGCCACGCCCCGCCGCAAGTTCATCATCGCCGATACCCCTGGCCACATCCAATACACGCGCAACATGGTCACCGGGGCGTCGACGGCCGACGTGGCGCTGGTGCTCATCGATGCTCGAAAGGGTGTCCTCGAACAGTCGCGCAGGCACGCGTTCCTCGCGAGCCTGCTCGGCATCCCCCACCTCGTCATCTGCGTGAACAAGATGGATCTCGTGGAGTTCTCCGCGCAGCGCTTCGACGAGATCCGCGACGAGTTCCGCCGGTTCGCGATGAAGCTCGAGATCGCCGACCTGTCGTTCGTTCCGATCTCGGCGCTGACAGGCGACAACGTCGTGCAGCGCAGCGCATCGATGCCGTGGTACGAGGGCCCCTCCCTGCTGCATCAACTGGAGGAGGTGCACGTCGCGTCCGACCGCAACCTGATCGACGCGCGCTTCCCGGTGCAGTACGTCATCCGCCCGCAGCGCGGCGAGTTCCACGACTACCGCGGCTACGCCGGAACGGTGGTCGGTGGCGTGTTCAAGCCGGGTGACGAGGTCACCGTCCTGCCGTCGGGCTTCTCCACCCAGGTACACGCGGTCACCGGTCCGGGTGGCACCCCGATCAGCGAGGCCTTTGCCGGCCAGGCCGTCACCATCGAACTTGTCGACGACATCGATGTAGGCCGCGGCGACCTGATCTGCCGTCCGGCGAACCGGCCGCACTCCGGGCAGGACATCGACGCGATGATCTGCTGGATGTCCGGTGACACACCGCTCAGCGATGGCGGGCGCTACACCATCCAACACACCACGCGCTCCACCCGCGCCGTGGTGAAGAAGCTCGACTACCGCCTCGACATCAACACCCTGCACCGCGAGGAGGGCGCAGAGTCGTTGAGTCTGAACGAGATCGGTCGCGTCCGGCTGCGCACGCAGCAACCGCTGCACTTCGACGCCTACCGGCGCAACCGCGACATGGGCAGCTTCATCCTCGTCGACGAGACCACGAACAACACCGTCGCCGCGGGCATGATCACCGGGCCGAGCCTGCACGAGTCACACGTCGTGTGGCACAGCACAGCCGTGAGCCGCGAGGAGCGGGCCACCTCCGGAATGACGGTATGGCTCACCGGTCTCAGCGGCTCGGGCAAGTCGAGCGTCGGTGTCGACCTCGAGCGGCGCCTCGTCGCCGCCGGGCGTCCGGCGTACCTGCTCGACGGCGACAACCTGCGCCACGGGCTCAACGCGGGGCTGGGATTCAGCGCGCAGGACCGCGCCGAGAACGTCCGCCGCGTCGGCGAGGTGGCTCGCCTGTTCGCCGACTCCGGCGCCGTCGCCATCGTCTCGCTGGTCAGCCCCTACCGCGCTGACCGCGACCAGGTTCGCGCGGCCCACCAGGCCGCCGGACTGCCGTTCGTCGAGGTGTTCGTCGACACCCCGCTCGAGACGTGCGAAGCCCGAGACCCGAAGGGCATGTACGCCAAGGCGCGTGCGGGCGAGATCTCCGGCTTCACCGGCGTCGACGACCCGTACGAACCTCCGACATCTCCAGAGCTGCGGCTGCAACCCGAGCACGGCGACGCCGCGGCCCAGGCCACAGCCGTCCTCGCTCTGCTCGACCAGGTCGCCGAGTGAGCGCTGCGCTCAGCGACGCGCGGCTGGCGGCAGGACTGGCGCAACGAGCAGGACGCCTGCTGCTCGAGCTGCGCCAAGACCCGACGCTGTCCGGACGCTCGCTGGGTGCGCGCGGCGACGCCGAATCGAACACACTGCTGCTTCGTGCACTCGCCGACGAGCGGCCTGACGACGCCGTGCTGTCCGAGGAGTCGGCCGACTCACCGGCCCGGCTGTCCTCCGACCGGGTCTGGATCATCGATCCGCTCGACGGCACGCGCGAGTACGGCATGCCCGGGCGCGCCGATTGGGCGGTGCACGTCGCTCTCTGGGAAGCCGGGCACGGCGTCCGCTCGGCGGCCGTCGCCCAGCCTGCGCTCGACGTCGTGTACGCAAGCGACGAAGTCGCGGTCACGCCCAGCTCCACGACCCGCACCCGGCCAGCCATCGTCGTCAGCGACAGCCGTCCACCCGCAGTCGCGGCCGCCGTGGCAGCCGCGATCGACGCCGATCTCGTCCCGATGGGGTCAGCCGGCGCCAAGGCCATGGCGGTGGTCCGCGGCGAGGCCGACGCGTACCTGCATGCGGGCGGTCAGTGGGAGTGGGACTCGGCCGCGCCGGTCGGCGTCGCGCTGGCCGCGGGCCTGCACGCATCGCGAATCAACGGCAGCGAGCTCGTGTACAACCAGGCACATCCGTACCTGCCCGACCTGCTGATCTGCCGCACCGCGCTCGCAGCGTCCATGCTGGCCGCGATCGCCGCCGCAGGTTGAGCAAGCCGACGTCCGTGGTCAGTACACCTAGGCCTCGGGCAGCTCGAGCAACCAGCGCGACGGCCAGTCCCGCGCACGCAACAGGGCATCGGTGCCTCCGTCGGCGAACACGACCGTGCCGTACAGCAGGCTCGCGGCGGGGCTGAGCATGAAGTCGATCACGGCCGCGACTTCGTGAGGCCGGCCGTGGACGCCACGAGGGATCGGGAACTGCTCGAGCGCCGGTCCGATCACCGGATCGGCGCGTTGGCCGGCGGTCAACGCCGTCTCGATCAGACCAGGCGCGATCGCATTGAGCCTGATCCCACGCCCAGCCCAGTCCGGTGTAGGCGCGTTCAGGCGGACGTACCACGCGATCGCCGCCTTCGACGCGGGGTACGCGAGCACTGACAGGTGCGCGTCGGCCACCTGACGGGCGCGGTCCTCGTCACCGGACAGACACGCCTGCGCGATCTCGATGGGCCAGTTGGGCTGGCAGGACGCGGAGTTCGAACTGAGACAGACCACGGCGGACTGGCCCGACGCCGCCAACGCCGGGCGCAGACCCTCGAGCAGCGCCACCGTTCCGAAGTAGTTGATCGACACGAGCGGACCACCGTTGGACGTCGTGAGGCCGCCGATTCCGGCGCTCGTGACCAGCCCGTCCAGGTTGCCGTCGCACAGCCGCACGACCTCGTCCACCGCGCGAGCGCGACCGTCGCGCGTGCCGAGGTCGCAGATCACGTCGGCGTCGCGCAGATCCACACCGATCACTCGATGCCCTGAGCCGGCAAGCCGCTCGGCGGTGGCCGCGCCGATGCCGGACGCGGATCCGGTGATCGCAATCGTCGTCATGCCCGGCAACATACTAGAACGGGTTCTAGTATCTCCACCGAGCCGGCGTTGACGTTTGCTTTGTACCGACGGCCCCTCCTAGCGTGGGTGCTGCGCACGACCACCAGCAGGAGGCACAGGATGACCGATCCCGAGAACACCGTCGGACCGACGCAGGCAGACCTGGAGGAAGCCGCGGTCGACGTCGCCGACGAGTCCGATCGTCCGGCGCCGCTGGAAGCCGAGCCCGCCGACGTCGCCGAGCAGAAGCAGGCCGTCGACAGCGACGAGGAGGATTACCGAGACGAAAGCTGACTGCTCGCTTTCGCGATCAGGCAACGACGCGCAGCGCGGATGATCCGTCGTCGAGCCGCCGCACCTCGATTCGCTCCGGGATGCGGTCCTTCAGTTCCGGGACGTGGCTGACGATGCCGACGACGCGACCTCGATCGCGCAACTCGTCGATGACGGCCATCACGTCATCGAGGGTCTCTGCGTCGAGGCTGCCGAACCCCTCGTCGATGAACAACGTGTCGAGGTCCACGCCGCCGGCTTCGGCCCGCACCACGTCGGCGAGGCCGAGCGCGAGGGCGAGCGAGGCGTAGAACGTCTCACCACCGGACAACGACCGGGTGCTGCGTGCCTCGCCGGTGTGTCGGTCGATGACGTGCAGGGTCAGACCGGCACGCTCGGCCTTGGACAGACCCTCGTCGACGCGGAGGAGTTCGTAGCGGCCGGACGAGATGCTGAGCAACCGCACGTTGGCAGCCTGTACCACCTGCTCGAACCAGTACCGAAGCACGTAGGTCGTCAGCGCCACGCGCCGCTGCCCGGCCATTCCGCGCGTGAGCTTCGACAGATACTGCACCGGATCAGCCTCGGCAGCGATGCGGGCCAGCTCACGCTCAGCGAGTTCGAGATCAGCCAGGCAGGCAGCGAACCGCTCGGCCGCGTAGCGGGCCCGCTCAGCCGTCGCCGCGGCGAGCTCAGTCGATCGCTGCGCGTCAGCAAGCTCCGCACCGAGGTTTCGAGCGATCAGCAGAACGTCGTCGGCGTTCGCATCGTCGAGCCCGGCGAACTCAGCTGCCTCGGCAGCGGTGCGCAGCACTTGTTCCTGCTGTCGCCAGCCTTCGAGAAATGTCTGCAGCCGGTCGATCTCGGCAGCGGCGAGCAGAGCGGCAGACCCGTCGTCGAGTGTCGGGAAACCCAAGGCAGTGGCTTGGGCGAGCGCACGTTCGATCGCCAAGTCGCGGGAGCGGCCGGCGGCGCCCACATCCGCGACCGCCTCGGCGAGTGCACCGAGACGGCGACCTTCGGCGATGAGCGCGGCCTGCCGATCGGCCACGCACGCGAACCTGTCCCGCGCCACGTCGGCCTCACGAGTGAGCTCATCCAGCGCCCGTTGCGAGGCATCCAGGAGGCTCTGGGCTGCCGTCAGGTCGGCGACGGCAGCGGACATGCGGCGCGTCAGCTGTTGCTGTTCGTCGGTGTGCGCCTCGAGCAGTTCGGACGGTGCCCGTACGTCGGCCTCATCGCCGTCGCGGATCGCCCCGGCCAGCGAATCGAGTTCGGCCGTGAGCTCGTCGACCGTGCCTCCTTGTGCTGTTTCACGGTTCGCGTCGCGTTGATGTTCGAGGCTTGCTTCGGCACGGTCGGCCTCGTGCCGCGCCGTCTCGGCGTCGGCTCGCCTGGCGGCCGCGGCGTCGATGTGCCCTGCCGAGACGGGATCGGACGAGGGTTGAGCCGTCGCAGGATGATCGGTCGAGCCGCACACCGAGCAGGGCTCGCCGTCGGCAAGTCGGCCGGCCAACTCGGCAGCCATTCCAGCGAGCCTGGCCTCGACCAGGCGCTGATGCTCGTCGACGGCCCGCTGGTGCTCGGCGACCGCGACGCAGCGGCGTTCGCGGGCCACCTCGAGCAGGCCGTCCAGCTCGAGCAGCCGCCGGGCGGCGAGCAGCCTGCGCTGCGTGGACTCATGCTTGACGCGGGCCACGGCGGCCTTCGAGAGGCGGGTACGTGCCTGCTCGAGGGCCTGCTCATCCTGCCTGATCAGCGCCGGCAGTGCCTCAGCGCGCTCGGTGATCAGCTCGAGAGCGTGCCTGGCGGCGTCGCACTCGGCAGCGGCGCCGGTGACCGCTCGCCGCAGCGACGGAAGATCGACTTCGCGGTCGACCACGTGCTGCAGCTCGGCCGCCAGGCGCGAGGTCGCGACCGCCTGATCCGACAGCGCGGCGCTACCGACCCCCGCCTGCAGGTCAGGGGTGGCCCCGGGTTCGAGCCGCAGCAGCTCGGCCCGCGAGGTGTCGACGGCCGCACGTTCCTCGGCAACGGCCATGAGCAGGGGACGCAGCACGTCTGCCCTGCGCGCGTCGGCGAGCGTCTGAGCCGCGTCGTCGTACGCGCAGCGGCTTCGTTCGTGCTCGAGGAGTGCCCGCCGGGCGGCTGTGAAACGTTGGACACGTTCGGCCGTAGCCGCGGAGGCGACCGACTCGGACCGGACCCGCTCGGACTCCGCGAGCGCCGAACGGGCGGCGACCTGCGCGAGCGCATGCGCGCCCGCGAGGCCGGCGGCGATGTCAGCCAGTCGCCGGCTGCGATCTGCCGGCTGCAGCTCGCACAAGTCGTCGCGCTGCTCCGCAGGCAGCCCCGCCGCCTCGGCCGCGGCCGACAACGCCGAGCGAACCCGCAGCGATGCGGCGTCGACGGTGCGCGTGGCGGTTTGACGCCTGCGGTCGAGCTCCTCGGTGATGCGGTCGTAGATCTGGGTGCCGAACAGTCGGGTGAGCAGTGCCCGGCGGTCGTCGTCGTCGGCCCGCAGGAACCGCGCGAACTCCCCTTGGGGCAGCAGGACCACCTGCATGAACTGGTCACGGGTCAGGCCGAGGTCGTCGGCCAACATCGTCGCGATCTCGGCCTTGTTCGACGACCGGCTCACCCACGCGTCGG
>Ga0208079_1001913_pt1 | contig 10496 bp, 11 predicted proteins | sample NGESurdeep092012_5_FD_184474 | JGI IMG/M metagenome (GOLD analysis project Ga0208079, IMG submission 184474) | Arctic peat soil microbial communities from Barrow, Alaska - NGEE Surface sample 210-2 deep-092012 (SPAdes) | ecosystem: Environmental > Terrestrial > Soil > Wetlands > Peat ... | reverse complement strand
CAGCAGCAGCGTGCGCAGCAGCCCCAGCAGCAACAGCAGCAGCGTGCGCAGCAGCCCCAGCAGCAACAACAGCAGAAGCGTGCGCAGCAGCCCCAGCAACAACAGCAGAAGCGTGCGCAGCAGCCCCAACAACAGCAGCAGCAGCGTGCCCAGCAGCCCCAACAACAGCAGCAGCAGCGTGCCCAGCAGCCCCAGCAGCAACAACAACAGCGTGCCCAGCAACAGCAGCCCCAGCGCACGCAGCAGCAGGCGCGAGCGTGGCAGCAACAGCGGGGATGGCAACAACAGGGCGGCGCTTGGCAGGCGCACACTACCTGGCAGCAAGGCCGCGCCCAACAGTGGTCCTCCCAACATCGCACCTGGGCGCAGCGTGGAGGCTACGGCGGTTACTACGTCCCGCAGGCTAGCTTCAATCTGTATTTCGGCAGCCAGCACTTCTTCCGCATCGGCGCGCGCCCGGTTATGTACATGGGATATCCGCGTTTTGAGTACGGCGGGTATTCGTTCATGCTGCTGGATCCATGGCCGGAATACTGGTCCGACAACTGGTATTCGTCCGATGACGTTTACGTCGACTACGACGATGGATACTACCTTTACAACCGCAGGTATCCTGACGTCAGGCTGGCGATCATGATTGTGATGTAGTTAAAGATCCTTGCGAGAGATGCCGAGCTTTCGCATCATGGCGTTCAGGGTGGTCCGGTGCAGTCCGAGACGGGTGGCGGCCGTGGTCACCACCCCGCCGCTCTCCCGCAGCACTCGGACGATATGGTCGCGCTCGACTTGCTCGAGCGTGGCGCTGGCGGCCGGTTCCAGGGCATCGTGCCGTATTTCGCCTATTGGAGCACGCAGGCTGGGTCCTCTGGAAAGAATGACCGACCGTTCAATGAAGTTTTCGAGCTCCCGTACGTTCCCCGGCCAATGCCAGCTCACCAGAGCGCGCATCGTCTCCGACGGAATCTTGTCAATCTGCCTGCCCATTATCCCGGCGTATTTCTTGGTGAAGTGCCGGGCGAGCATGGGTATGTCCTCGGGGTGATCGCGCAACGGAGGCGTCGTGATCGGGAACACTCTCAGCCGGTAATAGAGATCGCTTCGGAAGAGTTTATCCCCCATCATCTGGGTGAGATTCCGGTTGGTCGCCGCCACCAGGCGAACGTCAATGGGGATGGTCTTGGTGCCGCCCAACCTCTCGAACGCCTTCTCCTGCAAAGCCCGGAGTAACTTTGGTTGCAGATCCAACGGGATATCTCCCACCTCATCCAGAAACAGAGTGCCCCGGTGAGCCATCTCAAAACGGCCGATTTTCTGCGACAAGGCGCCGGTAAAGGCCCCTCTCTCGTAGCCAAACAACTCGCTTTCGAGAAGGCCGGTCGGAATGGCGGCACAGTTCAACGTGACGAACGGAAGGTTCTTGCGAGGACTCATCCGGTGGATGGCGCGCGCGACCAACTCCTTCCCGGTGCCGGTTTCCCCGAGGATCAAAACGTTGGCATCGGTGGGAGCAACCACTTCCACCTGCCGCTGAACCCGCCGCAGAGCCGCGCTGCTGCCTACAATCTCCCCGAAGTCTTCTTTGACCGCGACCTCGTCGTCCTCAATACTCTCCAGCCGGTCGCGTTCGCGGAGGTCCTGCACGAACGTGATCCATCGAAAGGGAGAGAGCTTCAACACCGCCGTGGCAACCAGAACCGGAACCCGCGTCCCATCCTTTCGAATCAACTCCTTTTCAAAAGGTGTGCAGGCTCCGAACCGCAAGCCTTCTTCATGCGCCAGCTCATCCAGTGGGGCATATTCCGGCGGAGTGAGATCGGGCCAGTGCAGCCGGCCTGCCAGCAAATCTTCGCGGTTGTATCCGACCAGTTCGAGAAACGCATCATTCACCTCGGGAACACGGTCAAACTCACCGGAAGCGACGCCGGCGATGGTCGATTGCGATGGGATTGGCCGGATGCGCGCGCGACTGCGGCGCAACTTCTCGTCCCTCTGGTGACGATCGCTAAAGTCGCGGACGACTCGCGCAAAGCCCTGCAACGTACCGTTTTCCTGCCGCAGGGCCATGGTAATGTCATTGGCCCAAAATCGCGCCCCGCCTTTTCTGAGGTGCCAGGCTTCGTTTCCCAAATGGCCTTCGGCGGCGGCCCGCTTCAATTTTTCTTCAAAATTTACGCGGGCAACCTCTTCGCTGGGATAGAGGAAGGACACATGTTGGCCAACGGCTTCATCGCTTTTGTAGCCGTAAATGCGTTCCGCGCCCGAATACCAGGTGACAATCCGTCCGTCCACATCCAACAAGAAAAGCGCATAATCCCGCACCCATGACGGAATCTGTTGCTGGTCCGCATGGGCCACACCCGCGGTTTGTGCCGGTGGCGTCTTATCATGCAGAAGCAGGAGATGACGCACCGGCAACACGTTCCCTTTGGCCGTGTACTCGACGTCGCGCAGGCTTCCATCCGGACCGACCAGCCCGAGCGTACCGGCCTGTTCCCCCTGCTCCTGCAAGGCTCTCCAAAGCTGCGAAATCTGAGGCTTGAAGCCGGGCTGTGCAAAGTCATCGACCGGGCGGCCGATGATCTTCTCCCGCGGAATTCCCAAGAGCTTGCCCACGCCGGTGCTGGCATCCCTGGAATTGCCATCGTCGTCGGTGATGAGGATGGGTACGGAAGGGTGATAGACAATCGCCCGGAAGAGAAGCTCAAGTTCTCTTGGGCCGTTCTCCACCAGCCAGAGGGCGGCTGGTGACTGTAAGCCGGCGGGACACATTGCAATTACACCTTCCTGGCGTCGATTCGGGCAGCGCGGGGCCGCCGGAGCGATGAACTCGGTTCCTGCCGAAAGGATCTCGCGAACCGTTGGAAGCCGAGATCGGCACCCAGACAACATTTTACCCCGCACAAGAGTCCCGCCGCTATAGCTTTGACCGGATTTGGTCACTGAACAGGGCCGCATCGCACAGTCTGGCCGACCAATTGCTGGTGTTGGCTGTGGAGAGTGAGGTGAACTACGATGGCGGTGGAAGAATCAGTACAACCGGCGCATCCAGCTCCGAAGCGGCCGGTGAAGAACACCATCATGGTGGCCGGTATTTTAGTAATCGTCGCATTTTTGGCTGGTTTTCTTCCCTCCTATGTCAAGGGAAAGCGTCTGGAGAACGATCTGCGACAGGCTGGAGAGCAGAACCGCATGGCCCAGCTCCGCGACTTGGCTGGCTTGGCTTACTTCGAAGCCAGCCAGAAGAACTATGGACTCGCGGCCGGCACCGCAGCCCGCTTTTTCGAACGTACCCGGGAGGCAGCCGATCAGACGCCGCACTCCGGCGGCAGATCGGCACTGGAAGACCTCTTGAGCGCGCGGGATAAGATCGCATCGGAATTGGCCAAGGGCGACCCGGGAGTTCTGAACGATCTACAGACTTTATATGTAAAGACTCGCCAGGCCACGGGAATCTCCTCCGGCGCATCGCAACCCCAGTAAGGGGATGTGCGAATTGACCGGCCAATCGAGAGAATCCTAGCGTAGGAGAAATTCAGGCAGAGCCGCGACCGTGAGGGAGCGTTAGAATCGGGGTGAGCGGCAAACGCTCCGGACCCAGAGGGTACCCCGGTCGCGGCTCTGATTGGGGTCCACTTCGGTGTTGCACGACCCCCCGGCCAGTAGGGAAGCAGGCCACCCGGGTAATCCCTTCCGGCACGGGCGCGGAGGGCTCGCCGGGCGGCCGTAATCGCAGTTCGCTCCGCGGCTGAGCCACGCGCCGGCGCAAGTCCGATTGACCGCATCCGGTCATCTGACGCGCCGGTGGCATAGCCGGCCCGTGCTCACAGTTCCAAAACTTTGCAGTGCAAGCCGTCCGGGCGCCTCGGGATTGGGCAACCGATTGCTCCTCCCCGATTCGAGGAGCACCAGAAAATGCCTTTGCTGAATCTTGTCGTCGTGTTGATCGTCGTTGGGGTGGCGTTGTACCTGATCAACAGATATATCCCCATGGCCTCCAGCATCAAAACGATCTTGAACATCGTCGTGGTGGTTGCGGTTTGCGTTTGGTTACTGCAGGCGGTCGGATTATGGGCGGATGTAACTAACTTCCGGCTTACGCGGTGACCACATCCGGTCACCTGACACCGCACGGTCAGTTCCCGGCCCGATCGCTCCGGCCCCGTGCGGCCGCGGGGCATGGATATATATGGCCTAACGTGGATTCGATCACGGTGGCCGCCGGAATGCCTCTGTTAAAGAACGCGGGACATGCCCGCCGATATCTGCTTCACGCCGAACCGAAGCGAACCGCAAACTACAAAATCTGGAACATAAGGAAGGAAACAAAGATATGAAACTATTCAAAGCAGCAGCGACGGTGTGTTGTGTGGCGCTGACGGTCGTGGTACTCGCACCAAGTGCCAAGGCTGACGATTGGAACAGGAAGACCACGATGACATTTAGCGGTCCCGTGGAGATCCCCGGGGTTCACCTCACGGGGTTTGGCGTGTTGCCCGCCGGCACCTACGTGTTCAAGATCCTGGATTCGCAGTCCGACCGCCACATCGTCCAGATCTTCAACCAGGACGAAACCATGATCTACGCCACCATTCTGGCTATCCCGAACTATCGCCTCAAAGCCACCGACAAAACCGTGGTCACATTTACAGAACGGCCGGCCGGCGAGCCGGAAGCGCTCCGCGCCTGGTTCTATCCCGGCAGAAATTGGGGCGAGGAATTCGTCTATCCGAAGGCCAGAGCGATGGTGCTAGCCAAGGCCAGCAACATGCCCGTCCTGTATACCCCGGTCGAACTTCCTCTCGAAGTCGCCGAGCCGATCAAATCGGCGGACGCGCCGATAGTCGTGCAGTTGAGAAGCGCGCCGATCATGGCGGTCAAGCCGACCGGAGAAGACATGCAGCTCGCCGAGGCGGTTACTCCGCCCCCGGCCGAGACGGAAGTAGCGGCGGCTCCGATGATGGCAGAGGAGAAGACGCTGCCAGCCACCGCGAGTCTATTGCCGCTGATGGCGTTGTTCGGGCTTCTGGCCCTCGGTGGCGCCTTGGCCTTCCGCGTAGCCGAAAAACGCTTCCAGTAAGCGTTTCTTTGATATGTCACGCGGCGCGCGCCCCCGGCGCGCGCCGCGTCAGGCTGCTCGGAATAGAAGAAGGTAACAGCATGCGACAGAGAGTTATGCCACTAGCCGGGCCGGCGCAGAACTACCGGCGCGACGCCGACTTCTGCCATGAGACCAAGGCTCGCGGGCTGGCCGTGCTCAATTCACCGCTGTTGAACAAGGGGACCGCCTTCACAGCGCACGAACGAAAAGATTTAGGCCTCACAGGACTGCTCCCTCCGGACATCAGCACGTTGGCGGCTCAGGTCAAGCGCGCCTACATCCAGTACGAGCGCCTGCCCGACGTGTTGAGCAAGAACGTTTACCTTACCGCCCTACACGATCGCAACGAGGTGCTGTTCTACCGGCTGCTCTCCGAGCACTTGCGCGAAATGATCCCCATCGTCAACGATCTGACGGTCGGCATAGCGATAGAGCAGTACCATCATGAGTGCCGGCGCCCGCGGGGTCTGTACCTGTCGATCGATCATGCCGAGGCGATCGAAGAGGCGTTCGCCAGCCTCAGCGCCAGTCCCGGCGATATCGACCTGATCCTTGCCACGGACGCCGAGCAGATCCGGGGAATCGGCGATTGGGGTGTAGGTGGCATCGAAGTGTCGATCGGCAAGCTGGCGATTTACACGGCGGCGGGTGGCATCGACCCCACGCGCGTCATTCCGGTGATGCTCGATGTCGGCACCAACCGGGAAAGTCTGCTGGACGACCCGATGTACGTCGGCAACCGGCACGCCCGAATTCGCGGGGAGCGGTACGACGCCTTCATCGACGCCTACGTCAAAGCCGCGACCAAGCTGTTTCCCAAAGCGCTGCTGTTGTGGGAAGACTTTGCAGCGGGCAATGGACGGCGCATCCTGGATACTTACCGCGACCGCTGCTGCACCTTCAATGACGATATACAGGGCACCGGTGCGATTACGCTGGCAGCGGCGATCTCCGCGGTTCGCGTCTGCGGAATGCCGCTGCGCAATCAGCGAGTGGTCATATTTGGAGCCGGTACGGCAGGTGTTGGAATCGCCGACCAGATTCGCGATGCCATGGTGCGTGAGGGTTTATCCAAAGAAGATGCGGCGAGCCGCTTCTGGTGCGTGGACCGGCAGGGATTACTCACCAGGGGCATGGCCGTTCCACTGCGCGACTATCAGGTGGATTACGCCCGGCCCGCCGCTGCCAGCAAGGGCTGGCAGCACGACGGGAATGGATACGGCGTAAGCCTGGCCGAGGTAGTGCGCCGGGTGAAACCGACCGTGCTGATCGGCGCGTCGACAGCTTCCGGCAGTTTCACCGAAGCCATCGTCAAGGAAATGGCGGCGCATACCGGCCGGCCGATCATCTTCGCACTTTCCAATCCGCCGGCGCGAGCCGAGGCGAACCCGGCCGATCTGATTGCCTGGACTGACGGGCGGGCGCTGATCGCCACCGGCAGCGCGTTCGCCCCGGTTACTTATAAGGGGATGACATACGTCATTGCCCAGGTGAATAATGCCATGCTGTATCCGGGTCTGGCCCTCGGCGCTATCGTCTCGCGAGCCAGCAGGATCAGTGACGGTATGTTCGGGGCGGCGGCGAGTGCCGTGTCCAGCCTGGTGACTGTGCGCCAGCCCGGCGCGTCACTCCTCCCGCATATTGACGACTTACGCAGCGTGTCGTTGACGGTGGCCGTGGCCGTCGCCGAGGCGGCGGATGCGGAGGGCTTGGCCGGAGTCAAACTCGGCGACATCGTTCAACAGGTGGAAGACGCGATGTGGCAGCCGGAGTATCGCCGGCTCCAGGCATCTTGAAGAGGCCGGGAATGGATCGCCATTACGTGAACGCGCTGGCTCTCCCGTTGCTGCTCCTGATCGGTCTGGTGGGCGGCGCCGAACCTCAGGCGCCGGCGCCGGCCGAAGCCCAGGGTCCGCCTCCTTACCAAATTTCCGTGAACGTCGATTTCGTGGTGTTGAACGCTACGGTGCGCGACGGAAAAGGCCGGTTTGCTACCGATCTGAGCGAGCAGGATTTTCAGGTTTACGAAGCCGGCGCCCGGCAAACCATCCGCTTGTTCCGCCACGAAGACATTCCGGTTACCGTGGGACTGGTTGTGGACCACAGCGGGAGCATGCGGCCAAAGCTTGCGGATGTGATCGCGGCGGCCCGGACGTTCGTCCAGTCCAGCAGCCCGGACGACCAGATGTTCGTGGTCAACTTCAACGAGAAGGTGGCCCTGGGCCTGCCCGACAACCTCCCTTTCAGCAATCGCCCCGAGGACCTCGGAAGCGCCATCGCCAACGCACCTACCACGGGCAGGACGGCGCTTTACGACGCCGTCTTCGAGGCGCGAAAGCATCTGCAAACCGGAAGCCGGGAAAAGAAAGTGCTGATTGTGATTAGCGACGGCGGCGACAACGCTAGCCGGCACAGCCAGGCCGAGGTCCTGAAGATGGCCGAACAATCCACCACCCTGGTGTACACCATCGGCATCTTCGACGAATCGGATCCCGACCGGAATCCGGACGTGCTCCGCCGTCTCGCCGGGGTAACTGGCGGCGAAGCCTTCTTCCCCAGCGAGTACAGTGAGGTCGTAGCGATCTGCGAACGCATTGCGCGCGACATTCGCAACCAATACACTATCGGATATCTTTCCACCAGTGCGGCGCGGCCCGGCGCCTTCCTGAGCATTCGCGTGGCCGCCGGGGCGGCTGGACACGGCAAGCTCTCCGTGCGCGCCCGGTCCGGCTACCGCGCCGGTGGTGAATCGCGGACGGTCAAGGACCCCGCTGCTAAATGAGGCTTGTAGTTGCCAAAAAGCCGTGGAGGCGGATTCTGCGGCGGACTCAGCGCGTACTCTTTGCCGGCGGCGTCTTGCTGCTGGCCTATTGCGCGTTCGTTCTGGTGGACGCCCGGATTTTCCAGCAAGGAGAGCGCCGCCAACTCGAGCGGCTGGTGACGGCGAGCCAAGAGGCGAACCGCGGAGTACGTCAAACCGCGCCCCCCACTTCATCGAATAATCCGCCGCTGGCCGTGACCGGCGGCCTGATTGGCCGCATGGAAATTCCGCGTCTCGGCCTATCGGCGATCGTCATGGAGGGAATCAGTGCAAAAACCCTCCGGCGCGCGGTCGGCCATATTCCCGGTACGGCACTACCGGGACAGCCGGGGAACGTGGCCATTTCCGGGCACCGCGACACCTTCTTCCGGCCCTTGCGAAACATCCGCCAGAACGACATCATTACGCTCACCACGTTGCTCGGCGAGTACCGTTATCGCGTCGTGTCCACCAGAGTCGTGCATCCAGACAATGTCGCGGTGTTGGATCCCGGCAATAGTGAGGTCCTGACGCTGGTCACCTGTTATCCGTTTTACTTCGTCGGTCCCGCCCCCAACAGGTTTATCGTTCGGGCCGAAAGGGTTGGAACCGCGTCATGAAAAGGCGCAGACGATAGGAGGACTCCAGATGGCCCTGACCAAGGATTTCCGCGAAACAATCCGCGACCGCGCGCAGCGCGAACCCGCCTTCCGTAAGGCCCTGCTTCGTGAAGCAATTGAACTCATGCTTTCCGGCGATGAAAGAACCGGCCGCGCGATCCTGCGCAACTATATAAATGCCACCCTCGGCTTCCCCCGGCTCGAACAGGCGACTACCATCCCGGCCACCAGCCTCATGCGCATGTTCGGGCCCAACGGTAACCCCTCGGCCAAGAACCTGTTCCGCGTTCTCGCCCATCTTCAGTCCCAGGAAGGCGTGAATTTCGAGATCCGCCCCCGCCGCACCTAGCTTGGCTTCGGGGGCCGTGGCCCTTCACGCGTTGTAGCGTTTCGTATATACAACCTGATACGATGTTTTTGTGGTTGTTTCCGGCTTTGAATGGGATGATGACAACATCTTCCATATCGAGAGGCACGAGTTCACCCCGGAAGAGGTGGAGGAAGTCTTCGCCGGTGACCACAAGGTCAGGCGAACCCGCCAGAAGCGATACATCGCGTTGGGCGAGACGCTGGACGGCCGCCTGGCATTCGTCGTCTTTCGGCGGTTGCCCGGAGGTCTGGTGAGAGTGATCACGGCCCGGGACATGGACGTAAATGAACGGCGGCTATTTCGCCGCAAGTAGGTGGAGCAAATGAAAAAGGAACTTTCTCCTGCAAAGCCGCCACTCCCGAAGTTTCAATCCGACCAAGAGGCCGCGGAGTATTTCGAGAGCCACTCTGTCGCCGGTTTGTGGGATCAGTTGCCCGAGGCTGCGCAAGCGAAAGCTCTGCCCGCGCTGGAAAGGAAGATCCGCGATCGCCACGCCCGCGCAAAATCGCCGATCTCGCTTCGCCTGGCCCCCGAACAGATCGCCGCGGCGAAGCACATTGCGGCGGCGAAGTCGGTAGGCTACCAGACCCAACTCCGGATGTGGATTGCCGAAGGGATCCGCCGCGAAGCGAAGCGCGCCTAGTCTCCCGCTCAAGGATAAGGTACAGTTTGACGATACGGCTATATAGTCGAGAGCCTGTCCCTGGCAACTACCGTGACCGGCGTGTCGCGGGAGTGATCCAGTTGTTGGACGCAAGGCACGCCACAGGCGCGCGTATTTCTCCCGGAACCGACGGAAGAAGATAGCTTTGGGATGTTTCGGTTGGAGTATCCTGTAAGGGCGCATCGGAGCCCCACCGGGCTTATGGCCGGGAGTGCAGGAGCTACGGCCATCGTGTACCGGTTGGTGATGGCGAAAGCATGCCTCCAGGCCACCCAGGGAATCAACTTTGAGAACAAGATCGTCCTCTCGATCGCGATCCGAATTGCCGCCCAGCAATTCATGGTAAAGAAGATTAACGACGCGACGTTTGTGGATGGCATCGCCTCCAATCAAACACCAAAACTGCTGGCAAGATTCAAAGCATTATTCAGCGGTGGGGCTGACGCGATAAATACCATTCTGCGTGTGGTGCTCATGACACCGGAGAACATTCACTTGAATTCGTTCATGTACGAGCCGATCTTAGATATGTCCGACGAGCACCTGAGGAAGCTTTATGCAGAGGTCTTAGCTCTTTGAAGGCGGCGGGGCTGAACGTGCTCGGCAGTTGGCCCTACAACTTCTGGCGCGACGTCAGTGTTTTTGTCGAGACGATCCTTGCGCTATGAACTTGCTGCACGCACACCCCATAGCTGCTGGGGCCGATCAATTGGCATTTGCGCCTCATGACCGAACAGGTGTCGGGCCGGCCTCCAATGTCTAGGAGTCGGCGAGCTGTGTCGGGAAGTGAGTTGGCCGCATCACGCCCTGAACCGCGGAAGTGAACCGACGCGGGGAAACCAGTGCCTATGCCCCCGCCCCCCACCCGCCCGCGCGGCAGAGTACTCTATACCTGATGTCCACCAAGCGCCGCACTTTCCTCCAGCAAGTGGCCCTCGCCAGCG
>Ga0208079_1001911_pt1 | contig 10514 bp, 6 predicted proteins | sample NGESurdeep092012_5_FD_184474 | JGI IMG/M metagenome (GOLD analysis project Ga0208079, IMG submission 184474) | Arctic peat soil microbial communities from Barrow, Alaska - NGEE Surface sample 210-2 deep-092012 (SPAdes) | ecosystem: Environmental > Terrestrial > Soil > Wetlands > Peat ... | reverse complement strand
CCCCATCGGAGCCGATGTCAGCAGCATCATCTTTCTGCACGCCTCGGCCAAGGCCGCGAATAACGATATGTCCTATCGCTACATCCATAACTTCCCCGACACCGCCGACCTGCTGGGCTGGTATGAGGTGGTCTATGAGGATGGCTTCGTGGACACCGTCCCGATACGCTTTGGCTGGAACATTCTGCCGGTTACGTGGGGTAAGCAGTCCGACGTGGTCGCCAAGGGGAATGCAAAGGAGTTGAGCTACGCCTATGCGGCCGCCGCGGTCCCCTGCGGAGACGCCACGCTGTTTTCCTACGAATGGGTGAACCCGCGGTTCGGCAAGGTGGTCAGAGAGGTGCGGCTGCACGGCTCGGAGGGCTTCCGCGATACCAAGGGCAAGCCAACGCCGAATAACGCGATTGTGCTGGCGGCGATCAGCGTGGTCAAGAAGCGGCCGGTCCCGCCGCCGGATGCCACAGCGGGAGGGCGATGACCCATGTCGACCGTCACTGCCACCGCCGCTCCCGAGACCGCCCCCGAACCAGGCACGGGAGCGGGCCGGCGGCTCGTCTCCCTCGATGCATTTCGCGGGTTTACGATGTTCTGGCTGATGGGCGGGAAGGCCTTTATCCTGGCGATAGCCGGCCTGGGTTTGGGTATCGTGCCGGACGTCCTGCGCTATCAGCTTACGCATACACCGTGGGAGGGCTTGCGGTACTACGACCTGATCTGGCCCTCCTTCATGTTGATGGTGGGCGTGTCGATTGCGTTCTCGCTCCGGCGCGAACGCAATATGGCCCGGGTCTGGAGACGGGCCGCCGTGTTGTTCCTGCTGGGCTCGTTGCGGGAATCGATCTCCGCCGGCACACCATACCTGATTGAGCTCAGTAGCGCGCTCCAGCCCATCGCCATTGCCTACGTTGCGGCATCCTACCTTTCGGCCCGTTCCGTAAGGCTGCAGATTGCCGTGGCCGCCGCGCTCCTGGCCGGATATGCTCTGCTGTTGGCGTTGGTACCCGCGCCCGGCATTCCCCCGGGGACATATGAACGGAACCACAATCTGGTGACCGCGGTGGACCTGGCGTTGATCGGCCGCGCCCACCCGGAAGGATGGGGAACGGCGCTGAGCACCATCCCCACCATCTCGACCACCATTTTGGGCCTGCTGTTCGGCGAGTTGCTGTTGGCCGGGAAGACACCGCGTTACAACGCGAAGGTCATCGGGCTAACAGGAGCGGGGTGCCTGGCGGCAGGTCTCGCGCTCAGCCCCTTCGTGCCCGTGGTCATGAAACTGTGGACGGCTTCCTATGGTCTGATGTCCGCTGGATGGGCCTCTCTGCTCTTTCTGGGGTTCTACTGCGCGATCGATATGCTCGGGTACCGGAAGTGGGCTTTCCCGCTGGTGATCATCGGGGTCAATGCGCTGGCCGCTTACCTGGGGCCCACCCTGGTCCCAATCAACCGCGTCACCAATCCGTTTACCAGGCCGGCGGCGGCGCACATCGGCGCATTCGGCCCGGTCTTGTCGGCCGGCGCGGTGGTGTTGTCGTACTGGCTGATCCTGCTGTGGATGTACCGCCGAAAAATCTTCTTGAGGGCCTAAATGCGTTCGCTTCTACTTGGAATTGTTTTCGCTTGCTGCGCCGCCGCCGCGCCGCCCTATCGCTTTTTGCTCGTCGTAGGCAACCAATGGGAGGACGATGGCAGCTTCCTCATCGAGCGGTCCGGCGAATTCCAGGTCACGGCCGCCCTGCTCAAGACCTGGGGACTGCCCTTCGATATTCTCCGGCGCGACCAGCAGACGATGGATCGCTATCATCTGCTGCAACGCGATGGCAGCCCGCGCTACGGAACCATCATCTGGGACGCGCCGGCGGATTCGAAAGGCCGCGACCTCAGCCTTCTGGCCGAGCTCAACCAGCAGGGTGTATCCGTGGTGGTTCTGGGGGACACCATCAAAAACCCCGATGCCGCGCGTCTGGCGGGTCTGCAATATGTCAGCGACTATAAGGCCTACGAGCAGGCCAGCTTCGACGCCAGCCATTTCATTACGCGGAGCCTGGTGGGCCGCGAGAAGGAACTGCTGGCGAATGTCGGCTATTCCTTCGATGGCCTCAAGGTGGTTCCCCAAGAGGCGACCGTGGTGGCGCGGCGCGGAACCGCTCCGTTCCTCACCGTTTTCGAACGGCCCGGCCGCGGACGCGTCGCGTGGTTGGGCGTGGACCGTTCCATCGCGCAGATGCAGAACCAGTTGGTGCGCGATCTGCTGAAACGGATGCTGGTGTGGGCCCAAGGCTATGCCGTTTATGCCGAATACGATCGCTCCCTGATCCTGTTCATGGATGACTGGGGCACATCCGATAAGACATACCTTCCGTATTGGCACTACAAGACTCCCACGGAGGAGGAGATCCGGCATGGGGCGATCGAGCCTCTCCAGAAACACCACGCCGTCATGGACATGAATGTCGATACCGGGTATGTAGACCGCAAAACCCGGCGCATCGTGAGCCCCTGGCAGCAGCGGGTGGTGGACGAGATCGACGGCAAGACTATCCACGATTTTGCCTCCACCAAGCGCGGCCTCGATGCAGGGTTGGCGGCCGGGGTCTTTTTCATCCAGAGTCATGGCTGGACCCATATGCTCCCGGATCTGGAATCGCCGCCCGGGCCGTTCTGGGACGCTCCGATGGATGGCGTGGGCAGCCTGGACTGGTATAACGAATTCGGCGACGCGCTGCGCAAGCAGGAAGTCCCCGCCGCCACCCAGCGGTTCCACATGGCACGCTCGATCGCCTACATCGGCGAGGATTTCGGCGTGACACCGCAGGTGATCCGGCCCGGCGGCGGCCTCTATTCGAAAAGCCCGCCGAACAATACGGCGATGAATGCCGCGCGCATGGGATTCGGCCTGGCCACCTGGAACTGGGCGGTGTATCTTGGCACGGATCTCGCGATCTCGCTCGAATCCGTTTCCCGGCGCGGCTCGTGGGAATACAACCGGCGCGTCACCGGCGCCGACATCCCGTGGACCGTGGATGCTCCCTACTGGCTCGGCTTCCACGACCGCGACCTGTCGCTCGACCACGCCGGCATCGCTCGCCTGTTGGACGACCTCGGCGAAGGCATCCGCTACATGAACGGCTCCGAGTACTCCGCCTATTTGCATGCCCAGGTCAGCCGGGCCGATAAACCAGCTCTCCAGTTCACGGTGACCTACGACGACCACTATTGCGAATATTTCGCCTCGCATCCCTCGCGATGGACCGTGCACCTCTCCGACGAGACGCGGAAGCTGCTCGGGAGAGCGCAGCCGGAAAAGCAGGCGATCGAAATCCCGAAAGGATTGGGAACACATGTCCTCTGGAACGCCGAAGCAGGAAGTCAGACATCCCGATAGAGCCGCATCCACCGGCGCGTATTCCGATGGCGTCATCCTGGATGGATGGCTTTACATCAGCGGGCAGGGGCCGCTCGATCTGCGAACCGGGAAGACCGTTGCGGGAACCATTGAGGAAGAGAGCCGCCGGACCATGGAGAATATCGGAAAGATCCTGGAGGCGGCGGGATGCAGTTTCGACGACGTGGTGAAGTGTACGTGCCATCTCGCCGATATCCGGGATTTCAGCCGCTTCAACCAGGTGTATTCGGAGTTTTTCCGCGGAATTCGTCCGGCCCGCACCACCGTGCAATCGGTGCTGGGAGATGGCATCAAGGTCGAGATCGATGCCGTCGCACGGGTTCGCGGGTGAGGCGGGTGAGGCGATGGCGCTGCGCGTGAGCCCCGCGGGGCGTTACAATCAGAGGCCATCCAAGCTGTTGGACAGGCCTATGAAAACGCCATCGGTTCCGGCACTGGAACGCACCCTGGCGATCCTGGAGCTGCTCGCGGGCTCGCGCGTCGGCTTGACGTTGCCAGAGATTGCCAAGGAGCTCCAGTTGCCGAAGAGTTCGGTACATTGCCTGCTGATTACGCTCGAACGCCACCGCTATCTGAATCGCAACGAGCGAACCAGCCGTTACATGTTCGGCTCCAAGCTGTTCAGCCTCGGGAATATGTCGCTGAGCGGATTGCGGGTACGGCAGGTGGCGGCTCCCCATATGCACACCCTGATGGAACGGGCCGGTCTCACGGTTCACCTGGCGGTCCTCGAAGGTTATGAAGCGGTGTTGGTGGAAAAGGCCGAACCCCCCGGGCTATATAAACTCGCCACCTGGCTGGGAAAGAGAATGGACGTGCACTGCACCAGCTTGGGCAAGGCCCTGATTGCGCACCTGCCGGATGAGGTAGTGACCCAGCTTGTGCGGGAGCGGGGCTTGCCGCGGCACAACGACAATGCCATCGCCTCGCTAAAGAAGTTAAAAGAGGAACTCCAGCGGACGCGAGAGGCGGGATACAGCATGGATGACGAGGAGGATGAAATTGGATACCGCTGCATCGGAGCGCCGATCTTCGACGAGGCCGGCCAGGTAACCGCGGCCCTCAGCATTTCCGGGACGATTCTGCAGGTGCGTGAAGACAATTCGCCGGCGCTCGCCAAGGAAGTGCGGCAGGCCGCTGCTGCTATTTCCAAATCGCTTGCGGGCCAGGGCTCTCATGTATCCCGGGACCTGGACGCACTCGACGCCCCGGAACCCCGATAACCATGGGAACAGTGCTGCTGCACGGCGGAACGATCGTGGACGGCACCGGCCGCGCCTCCTTCCCGGCCGACCTTTGGATCGAAGGGGATCGGATCGCGTCCATTGGCCGATGCCACGCGGATCCCGGCCTGCGGATCGACTGCACGGGATTGACGGTCGCTCCCGGGTTCATTGACGCCCACAGCCATTCCGATCTTCAGGTGTTGGAGAACCGCCCCGAAAAGGTACTTCAGGGCGTGACCACCGAAGTGGTCGGGAACTGCGGCTTTTCGGCCTTCCCGGCCGGGGCCAACCGCGGTGCGCTGCCGGAATTCGCTAACGGGATTCTCCACGGTGGCGATGGCTGGGGCTGGGATTCCGCGGCGGCATATCTGGCAGTGGCGAAGGCCGCCTCGAACCTGATTCACGTCGAATCGTTGGTCGGGCACGGCTCGTTGCGAGTCGCTTTTGCGGGGATGCGGTCCGGTCCGCTTTCCGCCGCGGAACTCGGCGGGATGGAACGCGTGCTCGACGAATCTCTCGCCTCGGGCGCTTGCGGCTTTTCGACCGGGCTGATGTACGCCCCGGGGGAAAGCGCTCCTCTTGCGGAGTTGGAGCAGCTCTGCCGCGTGGTCGCGCGCCACGGCAAGATCTATGCCACGCACATGCGGGATTATGGCTGCCACCTGATCGAAGCTGTCGACGAGCAAATCGCTCTCGCCCGCCGGACCGGTTGCCGCCTCCAGATCTCGCATCTCCAGGCAGTGGGAGAAGCCAACTGGACCCGGCAGGCGCCAGCGCTCGAGAGAATCGAACGCGCACGAGACGAAGGAATCGACGTCTCGTTCGACTGCTATCCTTACGTCGCAGGCAGCACCGTACTGACCCAGTGGTTGCCGCAGCGCGCGCTCGAGGGAGGGACCGAGGGGCTGATCCACCGGCTGTCCGACGCTTCGGAGCGGTCCCGCATCGCGCGCGAAACCGTCGACGCCATGGCGCACCGCTGGACCGATCTGTTCATTTCGGCCGTGGCATCCGCGGCCAACCAACAGCTAGTCGGCCTGAGCATCCAGGCGATTGCGGACGCACGGGAGTGCCAGCCGATCGACGCCGCACTCGATCTCCTGCTGGAAGAGTGTGGCGCGGTCAATATGCTGGAGTTCAACCAAAGTCTGGAAAACCTGCGGCAGACCGTGACCCATCCGCTCTCCAACATCATCAGCGACGGATTCTATGTGAACGGCCGTCCGCACCCCCGCCTGCACGGGGCGTTCGCCGAATTCCTGGGCGGTGTATGCCGGGAGAAGCGGTGGCTGGAACTGCCCGAGGCGGTCCGGAAAATCACCAGCCGTCCGGCGGAACGATTCGGCCTTGCCGGGCGCGGCCGCGTCAGTGAGGGGTGCATCGCGGATCTGGTGGTCTTCGACCCCGAAACCGTGGGCAGCCCCGCGACATACGATCGGCCGGAACAGCCTCCCCGCGGGATCCACTATGTACTCTCCGCGGGAAGGCTCACCGTGCGCGCGGGGAAGATCGCTAAGCGGGGCGCAACCGCAGCACCCGGGTTTCGTGGCTGGCGATCTTCGCCGTGAATGACTCGCGGAACACGCCAAGATCGGTTTTCGCCCAGAGGTCCCGTACCTTCCAGGCCTTGGGAATTGCGATATCGGACCACTTCACCTTGAGCTCCTGCGTACTGGGGCCGCGATTGAGCAGACCAAGCGCAAACTCACCGTTGGATAGCGGCTTCTTCCAAATCTCCAGGTCGCGATCTTTGATGGTACGCCGCGCCTGCCTGCCGGCGGGGTCCTGGTTGACCGCGATCACCTCTTTAGCCGTCAGAATTTCCCGCGCGGCGGCATCCATCTTCCGCAGGTCGCATGTGGCGTGCAGGGGCGCCGCCATCAGGCACCACATGCTCATATGGCTGCGATACTCGGTCTCGTTCGGAGCGGCCCATCCTTTGGGCGAGGTGTACCGGCCCTTCCCGTTCAGCCCCACGATGAGCATGTCCGGATCGTTCCAGTGCCCTGGTCCCGCGTAGTCGGCCAGGTCCGCCTGCCGGTCGAGGATGTTGGTGACTCCCAGGTGATAGTCGTTGTACTCGCCGTCCCAGATATCGCGGATGTCCCAACCGGTGCGCCACAATTGCGCTCCGATCCGGGGCGCCCAAAGCCAGGGCTCGCGGGGGCCCCATTCGCACACCGAGAAGACGATGGGGCGACGGGCTATGCGCAGCGCTTGAATCATCGTGCTGTATCGCTGGATGGCGGTTTCCGGGTCCTCCGGCGCGAAGCAATAGTCGACTTTCAGGTAATCGATGCCCCAGTCCGCAAAGGACTCGGCGTCTTTCCGCTCATAGCCCAGGCTGCCCGGCTGCTTGCCGCAGGTCTTTTCCGCCGCGTCGGAATAGATGCCGAGCTTCAACCCTTTCGCGTGCATGTAATCGGCAATGGGCTTAATGCCCCGTGGAAATCGCTTGGGATCCGGGAACAGGAATCCGTCGCGGTTGCGGCCGCCGTGCCAATAATCGTCGATACAGATGTATTGGTATCCGGCCGCCTTCATCCCGGAGGCGATCATGGCGTCGGCCATCTCCACCAGCAACTGGTCGCTCACCTCGGCGCCGAACTGGTTCCAACTCATCCAGCCCATCGGCGGGGTGGGCGCCAACACCGGTTCGGGCCGCTGCCCGAGCGCGCTACCCGCTGCCAGGGCCGCGCTGCCGGCCAGAAACTGTCTTCTCAGCATGGCCGGATTTTAACTCCCCGCACGCCGGAATCATCCCATGATGTCGCGGCCTTCACCCCGGCATCCACCATATTGGATTGTGGTTTGCCGGAGCCGTCCCCAGCACCGTCCAATCCGCTGGACGTGAACGCCGCTGCTGCGCTCGCGCGCATTTGATTCTCGATAAACAGGTGCTATTCTGCCTTCGAATACAGTGGGAGGTATTTCCATGCGAAGTTTCGTTCTCTGTCTTGTTGCGCTGCTATGCGCCGCATTCTGTCTGAACGCCCAGGAATCTCGCGCGACGATCAGCGGGCTCGTCACCGATTCGTCCGGGGCCGCCGTTCCCGATGCGCAGGTCAGCGCGATCAATCTTGAAACCGGCTTGACGGTAAAGTCGCAGGCCAATGGTCAGGGACTTTACGTCATTCCGTATTTGTTGCCCGGACAATATAAAGTCCAGGTGGAGCGTGCGGGATTCAAGTCGTTCGACCAGAGCCCGATTCTCCTGCGCGTGGCGGACCGCGTAGAGATCAACGCCGTGCTGCAAGTCGGGCAGATGACGGAAAGAATCAGCGTGGTCGCGGATGCCGCCCTGGTGGAGACCGAAACCAGCAGCCGCGGGCAGGTGATCGATAACCAAAGGATCAACGACCTGCCGTCGAACGGCCGCAATCCGCTACAGTTTGTGGGCCTCACTCCCGGAGTGCAGTTCGCCGGCAGCAGCCAAACCTACTTCCGGCCTTTCGATACGCAACTGGATTTCACCATCAACGGCGGCCAGCGCGGCGTCAACGAGATCCAGATCGACGGCGTGCCGGACAATGCGATCACTTACTATACGGCCGAGCCGCAGTTCGCCTATACCCCGCCCTCCGAGGCCACTCAGGAATTCAAGGTACAGACCAATACTTACGATGCCCAGTACGGGCGCACATCCGGCGGCGTCATCAATCTGTCCATCAAGTCCGGCACCAATAAGCCGCACGGGGCCGTGTACGAGTACTTGCGGCGCACCAGCCTGACGGCCAACACCTATGCGAACAACGCGAACCGCCAGGTACGGCCCAACCGGATTCAGGACCAGTACGGGTTCGAACTCGACGGTCCGCTGCATTTGCCGAAGCTCTACAACGGCCGCGATCGCACGTTCTTCATGGTTGCGTTTGAGAAGTACCGCGATAACCAGCCGCAGCCGGGCTTGGGCTCGGTGCCTACTCAGGAACAGCGCAACGGAGATTATTCGCAGACGCTGCAGGCCAACGGCAAGCCGTACATCATCTACGACCCGCTCACCATCAAGCTGAATCCCGCGTTCGACCCCGCCAAAACGGTCTCTCTTTCCAACCTTCAATACCTCCGGCTGGCGTTCCCGGGCAATCAGGTTCCGGCGAACCGCTTCAACCCCTCTGCCCTGGCCGTGCTCAAGGATATCCCGCTGCCCAATCAGACCGGCGATGCCACTACGCATCTCAATAACTGGTTTGCGGGGGATGCCAGTTCCGCCACGGATTACTACAACGGCATTGTCCGCGTGGATCATAACATCAACGATCGGATGCGTTTCTTCGCCCGATGGGACCGGAATTTCCGCGACGGCGGCAGAAAAAATGCATATAGCTGGAACACCAATGCCAAACAGTACACTTACTCGGGCCGGAACAACGACGGCGCCGTGGCCGATCTCGTGGATACCCTGAATCCCCACACCGTCCTGAGCTTCCGCCTCGGATTCAACCGCTACGTCTATAGCAGCATCTACAACTACCAGGATCTCTCGTACCTGGGCATCCCGGTCACCAGCCAGTTACAAACCCCGGGAAAGTACCCGCTGATCAGTTTCACGAATTACATCACGACCAGCGTCGAAGACAATGATTTTTCGCCGAGCGAGAACATTACCGCGCAGGGCTCTCTACTGAAGGTCGCCGGCTCCCATTCGATGAAGTTCGGTGGCGAGTACCGTGTCATCCGTTATGCCGACCGGGGCGTTCAGAACTCCGGGAGCAGCTACTCGTTCACGTCCGGCTGGACCAGTTCCAACCCTCAGGTAACCGACAGCACGACCGGCAACGCAATCGCGTCCTTCCTGCTTGGAGATATGAGCGCGGCACAAGCGACCATCAATGCCACGCCGTACCTTGTCTGGAAGTATCCGGTGGTGTTTTTCCAGGACGACTGGAAGGCCACCAGGCGGCTGACGGTCAACCTGGGGCTGCGCTGGGACGAGGAGATGCCGGTGCAGGAGCGTTATAACCGGCAGGAGCGCGGCTTTGATTTCGCGGCCAAAAGCCCCATCACTGTGCCGGGATACAATCTGACGGGCGGGCTTCTCTTCGCCGGAGTCAACGGACAGCCGCAAGGCCCGTTCAACCCGACCAGGAACGCATGGCAGCCGCGCGGCGGACTCGCATACCAATTCTCCGAAAAGAAGCCCCTGGTTTTCCGGGGCGGATTCGGACGCTATTACCTGCCTACCTACGAGTTTGGCGGCTCGCTGGGTTTCTCGCGTGTCACTACGGCGCAGACCACAACGCCCGACTACCTGCCGCTGGCGACTTTTTCCAACCCGTATCCCGGAGGGCTGCTGCAACCGACCGGAGCCTCACTCGGCTTGGCGACCGGACTTGGCGGCGCAATTTCCTTCAACGACGTGACCCGGCGGGTGCCGTACGTCTGGCAGTTCTCGGGCGGTTTCCAGTACGAAATCTTCCGTGGCATCCTGATCGACGCATCTTACGTGGGAAGCAGAACCAGCGATCTCCAGGTCAGCAGAAACATCAATGCACTCCCGGTCGATCAGCTCAAGCAGGGCACCACCTATCTGTCGCAGGCGGTGGCGAATCCCTTCTTCGGCATTCTGGCTTCCAACACCACGCTGGGCGCAACCGCGACCACGCAGCGCCGCAATCTGGTCGTCCCATATCCGCAGTACTCCACCATCACCGAAGGCGCGCAGAGCCTGGGCAAGAGCTGGTACAACTCATTCCAGTTCCGGGCCGAGAAACGCATGTCCCACGGGCTGACCCTCCTGCTCTCCTACACCCTTTCCAAGACGATGGAACAGCTCGCGTTTGTCAACCCCCAGGATACCCAGCCCTCGCGGGAGATCGGCACCTACGACATTCCGCAGCGCCTGGTCGTCAGCGGCATCTACGAGTTTCCAGTGGGACCGC
>Ga0208079_1001909_pt1 | contig 10516 bp, 10 predicted proteins | sample NGESurdeep092012_5_FD_184474 | JGI IMG/M metagenome (GOLD analysis project Ga0208079, IMG submission 184474) | Arctic peat soil microbial communities from Barrow, Alaska - NGEE Surface sample 210-2 deep-092012 (SPAdes) | ecosystem: Environmental > Terrestrial > Soil > Wetlands > Peat ... | reverse complement strand
TGTTCATCGCAAGCACACAATCATCGTCTACACGTCATCGAGAAGATCCTCTGGGTGTGCGCCGGCCACGAGCAGTCCAGCAAGGGGTGTGCCAATGTCGGCGGTCGCCCAGGCCGCCCAAGCCATCAGCCGGCCAGGCAACGACATGAGGTGTGCCAGGTGCCACCTCTTGCTGGCAGCCCGGGCACCGGAAGGACTTGCCTGAGCCTGCGCCGCTGACCCGGCGAACGAACCATTCGCCGTCACTGTGGGACTCGCGGCGAGGGACCCCACCGATGGCACGGTCCAGATCGAGCTCGGTGCCCTCTGGACGTCGGCGATTTGCTCGGGACATTCACCAATTGTCGCAGGCTCTGGTCCTAGGCGTAGGTGCGGAAGCCGCGTCCCACCTTGCGGCCCAGGTAGCGGGCGGTGACAAGGTGCTCGAGCAGCGGCGCGGGGGCGAAACCGCGCTCACGGAACTCGAGGTAGAGCTCACGCTGGATGGCGAGGGAGACGTCGAGGCCGACCGCGTCAAGAAGCTCGAACGGGCCCATCGGGTAGGCGCAGCCGGTCTTCATGGCTGTGTCGATCTCATCGGCACTGGCGTAGTGGGCCTCAAGCATCTTGACCGCGTCGTTGAGGTAGGGGAAAAGCAGGGCATTGACGATGAAGCCGGCGCGGTCCCCACAGGTCACCGGATGCTTGCCGATCTTCCGGCACAGGTCCTGGGTCGTGGCCACGACGTCATCCGCGGTCGAGACCGTGTGAACGACCTCGACGAGCTTCATGATGGGGGCCGGGTTGAAGAAGTGCATGCCTACGACGTCCTGTGGGCGCTTGGTCATCACCGCGCACTCGATGACGGGCAGTGATGAGGTGGTCGTGGCCAGGATCGCGCCCGGCTTGCAGATCTCGTCGAGGTTCTCGAACAGCGCCTGCTTGACCTTGAGGTCCTCCACGACGGCCTCGACCACCATGTCGACCTGGGCCAGGTCCTCGAGCGCCGTGGTGCCGTTCAGACGCCCAGCCACCGCGTTGCGGTCTTCGTCCGTGATCTTGCCGCGCTGAACCGCCTTCTCCAGGCTCTTTGCGATGGCAACCTTCACCGCTTCGACCTTGGCCGCCGAGCGCGCCACGTACATGACGTCATACCCCGCCTTGGCGAAGACCTCGATGATCCCGGTCGCCATCGTGCCGGAGCCAACGACGCCAACAGTCTTCACAGTTCGCAGGCCGACCTCATGGGCGCCACCATCGAGGGGCGTCTGGCTGTCGGCGACGGCCTTGGAGCTGCCTGCCTCGTCGTAGGTGTAGAAGCCACGGCCGGTCTTGCGACCCTTGAGCCCACCGGTGACCATCTGCTTGATGATCGGGCTCGGCGCGTGCAGCCGGTCGCGTCCCTGCTTGTACATGGTGTCCAGGATCTCGTAAGCCGTGTCGAGGCCGATCAGGTCCATCAGTGCCAGGGGGCCCATCGGCAGTCCACAGCCCAGCTGCATCGCAGCGTCGATGTCCTCACGAGTGGCATAACGGCTCTCATACATGTCAACGGCGTGGTTGAGGTATCCGAACAGCAGTGCGTTGGCGATGAAACCGGCCTTGTCACCAATGACCACAGGCATCTTGCCAAGCCGTTCTACAAGCGCCTGGACATCTTCGACAATGGCATCCTCGGTGACGACGGTGCGAACGACCTCGACCAGCTTCTGCACCTGGGCGGGGTTGAAGAAGTGCATCCCGACGACCCTGCGCGGGTGCTCGGTGGCCACCGAGATCTCAGTGACCGACAGGCTGGAGGTGTTGGTAGCAAGGATCGCTTCCGGCTTCACGATCTGGTCCAGCTGGGCGAAGATGTCACGCTTGAGATCGAGCTGCTCGGGCACGGCCTCGACGACGATGTCACACTCTGCGAGGTCGGACATGTCGCAGGTGAGGCGCACCCGGTCGTGCAGCTCGGTCTGCGACTGCTCTGACAACTTGCCACGGGCGACGGCACGGTCGGTCGAGTGTCTCAGGGCCGCCTTGCCATTCTCGAGGGCCTGGGGCGACACCTCGACCCCGATGACGTCGAGGCCATTGCGGGCGAACACCTCCACGATGCCCGCACCCATGGTGCCGAGTCCGATCACGCCGGCTGTTACGAAGTCATGAGCCATGTGGCTGAGTCTGTCAGAGGAACCCAAATCTTGGGGACCAAGCTCTCGCCCGCGATGGTTACGCCCACAGCCCGGCTCGGTAAGATGCCGGCCGTGCGACTGGTCATAGCGCGGTGCAGCGTGGATTACGAAGGTCGGCTTCAGGCCCACCTGCCGTTGGCGACCCGGTTGCTGGTGGTCAAGGCGGACGGGTCAGTGCTCGTCCATAGCGACGGGGGGTCCTACAAACCGCTGAACTGGATGTCACCTCCGTGTGCGATGGACGAGGTCGTCCCCGACGATGACGAGATCGCCGACGGCGTCGAGTCCATCTGGGTGGTCCAGCACGCCAAGTCGGACGACCGCCTTCGGATACAGCTGTACGAGGTGCTGCACGACTCCGCCCATGAGCTGGGCGTGGACCCCGGCCTGGTCAAGGATGGCGCCGAGGCTCACCTGCAGATGCTGCTGGCCGAGCACATTGCCACCCTCGGCGAGGGCTACACCCTGGTCCGCAGGGAGTTCATGACGGCCATCGGGCCGGTCGACATCCTGTGCAGGGACGCCTCCGGAACGAGCGTTGCTGTCGAGATCAAGCGCCGGGGGGACATCGACGGCGTCGAGCAGCTCACCCGTTACCTCGAGCTGATGAACCGCGACCCGCACCTCGCGCCGGTGGTCGGTGTCTTCGCCGCCCAACAGATCAAGCCGCAGGCGCGCACCCTGGCCAAGGACCGCGGCATACGGTGCGTGACTCTGGACTACGACGCGCTCAGGGGCATCGACGACGTGGGCTCACGCCTGTTCTGAGGCGCCGGGCCAGGACACGAGCCGCCAGCCGTCGGCGTCAACCTCCACCTCTGCGACGGCGCAGTTGGGCAGGAAACCTTGTCCCACAAGGTTATTGCCCACGTTGACCGAGAGTCTTGGGATCGCCGGCGACATCGCCCCGCCGTGGCTGAAGACGAGCACGGTCTCGCCCCGATGAACGTCGGCGATCTCGCCGATCGCCACGGCGAACCGCCGCTCGTCATGAAGGCTCGCAGCCTCGAGGTCGCCGGCCGAGAAGTCCTGGAGGCCGTCGACAACGACGGACGCCAGGCCCAGCTCGGACGCCGCCAGCTCGGCCGACTCGACGGCGGTACCGATCCGGCTGCTGTACACCGCGGCAACCCGGCGCGGACGCACCTGCTCGACGAGGTGGTGCACCTGCGCGTCCCTTGTCCGTCAGCGAGACGTCTGTGCCCGACATGAAGACCGACAGCCTTGTCGTGACCAATTCCCCTACCCCGAGCCGCTGACTACCGAGTGGATAAGCCGCGCGACGCCCGGATCACATCGACGATGCCGCCCATGATCTCGGTCAGCCCGAAGTCCTTGGGGGTGAACACGGCGGCGACCCCCAGCGCGCGCAGCGCCGTGGCATCGCTGTCAGGGATGATGCCGCCGACGATGACGGGCAGATCACCGGCGCCGGCTGCCTTCAGGCCGTCCAGCACGCGCGGCACGAGCTCGATGTGGGAGCCCGACAGGATCGAGAGGCCGACGCAGTGAACGTCCTCGGCCACGGCAGCGGCAACGATCTGCTCGGGAGTGAGCCGGATCCCCTGGTAGATGACCTCGAAACCGGAGTCACGCGCCCGAACAGCGACCTGCTCGGCGCCGTTGCTGTGACCGTCCAGACCCGGCTTGCCCACCAGGAGGCGCAGTCGGGCGCCCAACTCCTGGCCCGTGGCACGAACCCGTTCGCGCACCTTCGCGAGCTCGCCGCCCACGGCAGCCTCGCTGACCCCCACGGACCCGGAAACCCCTGTGGGCGCCCGGTACTCACCGAAGACGTCCCGCAACGCCTGGGCCCACTCCCCCGTGGTCAGACCAGCCCGGGCCGCCTCCAGCGACGCCGGCATCAGGTTGGCCCCGGACCGTGCGTCTGTGACCAGGCGGGCGCGCGCCGACTGCGCTGCGCTGCGCCCTGAGAAGGTGGAGTCCCGGTCCCGGCGCCAGGCGATGACTGCAGCGGCAGCCTTGGCTTCCACGTCATGGTCCACCGTCATGATCGCCGCACCGAGATCGGCGGTGAGCGGGTTCGGCTCGGTCGTCGTGAACTTGTTGACGCCGACAACGACGTCCTGGCCCGACTCGATCCGTTGGCGCCGCAGCGAGTGTGAGGCCACCATTGCCGACTTCATGTAGCCCGACTCGACCGCGGCAACCGCACCGCCCATCTCCTGGACCCGGTCGATCTCGGCCCTGGCCCCCTCGAGCAGCTCGGCCACCTTGGCCTGCACAACGCTGGATCCGGCAAACAGGTCGTCGTACTCCAGCAGGTCCGACTCGAAGGCCAGCACCTGCTGCATCCGAAGTGACCACTGCTGATCCCACGGCCTGGGCAGCCCCAGCGCCTCGTTCCACGCCGGCAGCTGAACCGCCCTTGCACGGGCGTCCTTGGACAGCGTGACGGCCAGCATCTCCAGCACGATTCGCTGGACGTTGTTCTCCGGCTGAACTTCCGTCAGGCCCAGCGAGTTGACCTGGACGCCGTACCGGAACCGGCGCTGGGAGGGGTCGCTCACGCCGTACCGCTGGAGCGTGAGCTCGTCCCAGAGCTGCACGAACACACGCATCTTGCACATCTCCTCCACGAACCGCACGCCGGCGTTGACGAAGAAGGAGATCGCCTTGACGACCTGCCCGAAACGCTCCGGTGGCACCTGTCCCGAATCGCGGACCGCATCTAGGACCGCTATTGCGGTGCACATGGCGAACGCGATCTCCTGGACCGGCGTGGCCCCTGCCTCCTGAAGGTGGTAGCTGCAGATGTTGGTCGGGTTCCACTTGGGGATCTCGGCGACCGTGTAGGCCACCATGTCGGTGATCAGCCGCATGGAGGGCTGTGGCGGGAAGACGTAGGTCCCGCGCGACAGGTACTCCTTGATGATGTCGTTCTGGGTCGTCCCGGTGAGCGCCCTCACCGCTGCCGCCGGGTCCTGACCCGCCGCGACGGCCTCTTCCTCGGCGACCACCTGGTACATCGCGAGCAGCCACATGGCAGTGGCGTTGATGGTCATCGAGGTGTTCATCTGGGCCACCGGAATGTCCGCGAAGAGCGCCCGCATGTCGCCGATGTGCGAGATCGGCACGCCGACCTTGCCGACCTCGCCAAGGGACAACGAGTGGTCCGGGTCGTAACCGGTCTGCGTCGGCAGGTCAAAGGCCACCGAGAGACCGGTCTGTCCCTTGGCCAGGTTCCGCCGAAAGAGCTCGTTGCTGGCAGTGGCGTTGGAGTGGCCGGCATACGTGCGCATTACCCACGCGGGGTCCCTGCTGGGGCGATCAGTCTCTGCCTGTGACATAACGCTGAATGTACCGGCTGTTGCGGTCCTTACAGGACATCCTCACCTGGTGAAAGCCGCCACAGTCTCGGCGAATGGCACCACGCTCGAGGTGGCGGACACCTTAGTGACCTCACGCTCTCCCGGCCCGCGCGCCAGGACCCGATGCAGATGGGAGGCGCGCATCAGTCGGTCAAGACGAGGCGAGACATCAACCAGAACCAGCCGGCGCCCCACCCCATGAGCGCGATGATGGATCCCGACGATCACCCCCAGCCCGGTGGCGTCATGAACCTCGGCATCGGCCAGATGGATCAGCAGGTCGCCGCGTCCGCGGTCCAGGATGCCATACAGGGCCAGCCTGACCGCGGCCACGCTGTTCACATCCAGCCGGCCGGACACGGCGACCTCCTGCCCCACAGAGATCTCTGTCACGCATGCCGGCTGTCTCCCCACAGCGACCAAAACCATGTTCAACTCCCCTCGAGCCAACGCTCTCGCCCAGAAACCCGCCCGTGACTTAACGCTTATCACTTAACGCCTATATAGTGAGGCCTCCGCATGCCAAATCCCTGGGAAGGCGACGATAACGATTCAGCAACGATCCGGGTGGATCTGGCCAGGGACTCCCCTGGGTCAAGAGCTCACTGGCTCAGGAGCCAGCTGGATCAAGGGCTTCAGAGGAAGGGAGCTGCTTCATCCGGTTCGCGGGTGACATCGGCTCCCAGTCGCCGCAGCGCCTCGGCAAAGCCCGCATAACCACGGTCGATGTGGTGGGCCCGGCTGACCGTCGTCGTGCCGTCGGCGACCAGACCCGCGATGACGAGCGCGGCCCCGGAGCGGATGTCGCTGGCCTGGACGGGGGCCCCCGAGAGCCGTTCGACCCCGTGCAGCATGACGTGATGGCCATCGACCCGCGCCTGCGCACCGAGACGCGCAAGCTCCTGGACGGTGCGGAAACGAGCCTCGAAGACGTTCTCGGTGACCATGGCGCTGCCGTGGGCCACCGCGTTGTAGACCAGGGCAAAAGGTTGCAGGTCGGTGGGGAAACCCGGGTAGGGCAAGGTGGCCACGTCGAACGCCGATCGACGCCCTGACGCTGTCACCCGAAATCCGCGATCAGTCACCGTGATGTCCGAACCAGCGCCCGCCAGCAGATCCAGCGCCGTGCCCAGGTGGCCCGGTACGGCCCCGACCACCTCGACGTCGCCACCGGTCGTGGCCGCGGCGAACGCCCACGTGCCGGCCGCAATACGGTCGGGCACCACCTCGTGCGAGACCGCTGTCAGGGCTCTGACACCCTCCACCTCGATGACCGATGTCCCTGCGCCCTCGATATGGGCACCCATCTTGCTCAGAAACGCTGCGATGTCGACGATCTCCGGCTCGCGCGCGGCGTTTGTCACCCGGGTCTTTCCCTTGGCCAGGACCGCTGCCATCAGGATGTTCTCAGTGGCGCCAACGCTGGGGAAGTCCAGCCGGATGTCGCCGCCATGCAGGCCGCCGGGCGCCTCGGCGACGAGGTAACCGTGGTTGACGTGAACCGTGGCGCCCAGCGTCTCGAGGCCCTTGGCGTGCATGTCCAGACCGCGGGACCCGATCGCGTCACCGCCGGGAACCGCCACATCCGCCCGGCCGCACCGGGCCACCAGTGGGCCCAGGACACAGATGGACGCTCGCAGCGCCCGGACCAGCTCGTAGTCAGCGCGGTGCATGATGGTTTCGGGGACATCGAGCTCGACGACCCCGGAGTCGGGGTCGTAGTCGACGGTGCACCCGAGCCGCCGCAACAGCTCGGCCATGATCGTCACGTCAATAATGGCCGGAACGTTGCTCAGACGGGTCCTGCCCACCGCCAGCAAGGACCCCGCCATCAGCTTCAGCGCGCTGTTCTTGGCGCCAACGACCGAGACCTCTCCCCGAAGGCTGGTGCCACCGACAACCCGAAACCGCTCCATCACAGCGAGAGCCTACCGGTGCAAAGTCTGAGAGGATTCCGTCCATGGTCAACTTGACAAGGATCTACACCCGCACCGGCGATGACGGCAGCACGGCCCTCGGAGACTTCACCCGCACCACCAAAACCGACCCCCGTCTGGTTGCCTACGCTGACACCGACGAGGCCAACAGCACCATCGGTGTGGCGCTCACCTGCGGGGCCCTGCGTGATGACGTGAGCACGGTGCTGGTCCGGATCCAGAATGACCTCTTCGATATCGGCGCGGACCTGTGCACACCGCTGGCCGCCAGCTACGAGTACCCGCCGTTGCGCGTCCAGGACGTCTGGGTCGATGAGCTCGAGGCCGACTGCGACCGCTTCAACGACGAGCTGGAGAAACTTCGCTCCTTCATCCTGCCCGGCGGCACCCCCGGGTCGGCATACCTTCATGTGGCCCGGACGGTGACCCGTCGTGCCGAACGCTCCGCGTGGACGGCGCTGGAGACCTACGGCGACCAGCCGGCTCCCGAAGGCAGTCCCAAGGGAGTGGGCGGGATCAACCCGCTCACCGCCAAGTACCTCAACCGTCTCTCGGACTTGCTGTTCATCCTGGGACGGGTGGCCAACCTGCCGATCGGCGGGGACGTGCTCTGGCAACCCGGTGGCGGGCGACCGCAGGCAGATGGCGAGAAATTGGCCACGTCACCCCGAGATCAGGCGACGTAGAAGTTTCGCCCGGGCGGAGAGGCTTCGATCCACGATCGCAGCGCTGTATAAGGAGCCTGCGCAAGGGCGATCTCAAAACGCGCCTCGCGATAGGCGCAGTCGACCTTTATGGCCCCGCCAATCAGGATCTCAGGCCGCTCGCCGCTCTCAAGCGGCCGGCCCGCGCCGAACTCAAGCAGCGAGCGGTCCCACCGCCTGGCCGGCCGCAGCGAGATCCCGGTGAGCTTGAACCACTCGAGCCCGGTCGTGCCGTAGCGCACCAACCCGAAGCGCCATTTGCCATCACCGGACTCGCGCAGAGCACAGAGCGTCAGAGGCTTGCTGTGGGCAATCACCCGTCGCCGAGTGAAGATGACACCGAGCACGAACACAACAATGAAAAGACAGCCGCCAACCAGCAGTTCGCTGGTGAGCCACAGTTGATGCACCGTGGTGTCAGGCGTTGATCTGGGAGGCGTCAACGGCCTCGGCAACAATGGTGACCCGGTCGTGATCAACCGAGAGGAAGCCGCTGTCGATCGTCGCGGCGTGGATCTGACCCGCCATGGACTCGATACGAACGTCGCCGCTGACCAGGACCCCCAGCAGCGGCGTATGGCCCGGCAGGATTCCCAGCTCGCCCTCGACGGTACGCGCACTGACCTGCTTGGCTTCGCCCTCCCACACCTTGCGATCTGCGGCGACGAGCTCTACTTGCAACTGGCCCACGGGTTCCTCCTCTCACGAACGTATTCGGTCATTCTATCGGGCTCCAAGGGACGACCGGTGCACCCAGCAACCTTCATGCCCAAGGTGCGTCCGCCGTCCGGGCGCACCTCAGCGCCGGCCACACAGGTCTCGATCAGAGGTTCTTCTGGATCTCTGACCACTGGCGCTCGACGTCGTCCAGGCCACCACACATGTAGAACGCCTGCTCGGCGACGTGATCATACTCACCGTCGGCGATCTTGGTGAAACCCTCGATCGAGTCGGCCAGCGAGACCGTGGAACCATCCAGACCAGTGAACTGCTTGGCAACATAGGTGTTCTGCGACAGGAAGCGCTGGATACGACGGGCCCGGTTGACCAGGATCTTGTCCTCTTCGGAGAGCTCGTCGATGCCCAGGATCGCGATGATGTCCTGAAGCTCCTTGTTGCGCTGCAGGATCGAGATCACCCGGACCGCCGTGTCGTAGTGGTCCTGGGCGATGTAACGCGGGTCCAGGATTCGCGAGGTCGAGGTCAGCGGGTCGACCGCCGGGTAGATACCCAGCGAGGCAATGTCGCGCGACAGCTCGGTGGTGGCGTCAAGGTGGGCGAATGTCGTTGCCGGCGCAGGGTCGGTGTAGTCGTCAGCCGGCACGTAGATCGCCTGCATCGAGGTGATCGAGTGGCCGCGCGTGGAGGTGATGCGCTCCTGCAGCACACCCATCTCGTCAGCGAGGTTGGGCTGGTAGCCCACGGCCGACGGCATCCGACCGAGAAGGGTGGAGACCTCAGAACCGGCCTGCGTGTAGCGGAATATGTTGTCAATGAACAACAACACGTCCTGCTTCTGCACGTCGCGGAAGTACTCGGCCATCGTCAGGGCCGAGAGCGCAACCCGAAGGCGCGTGCCCGGCGGCTCATCCATCTGGCCGAACACCAGAGCGGTCTGACCGAGAACGCCGGCTTCATCCATCTCGACGATCAGGTCGTTGCCCTCGCGGGTGCGCTCGCCGACACCGGCGAACACCGACACTCCACCGTGGTCCTTGGCGACACGGGCGATCATCTCCTGGATGAGCACCGTCTTGCCGACACCGGCGCCACCGAACAGGCCGATCTTTCCGCCTTCGACATATGGGGTGAGCAGGTCGATGACCTTGATGCCGGTCTCGAACATGACCGTCTTGGACTCAAGCTGGTCGAAGGCCGGAGCCGGGCGGTGAATCCCCCAGCGCTCACTGACCTCAAGCTTCTCGTCACCCTTGAGGTTGAGACAGTCGCCAGTCGTGTTGAACACGTGACCGAGGGTGACGTCACCGACTGGGACCATGATCGGGCCACCGGAGTCCTTCACCGGGGCGCCGCGAACCACGCCGTCGGTGGGCTGCAAGGAGATGGCACGAACCATGTTGTCCCCGATGTGCTGGGCGACCTCGAGGTTCAGGCTCTTCTTCTCCCCCGACAGCTCGACCATGACAGTGAGCAGGTTGTACATCGCCGGCATCGCGTCTGCGGGGAACTCGACGTCGATGACCGGGCCGATGATGCGGGAGACGCGACCGGCTCCGCCTTCGTGCTGGGGCGCGGTGGCGCCCTCGTTGATTACGGCAGTCATTTGCTCTCTCTACCCTCTTACTTGGCGGACGCGAGGGCGTCGGCGCCGCCCACGATTTCGCTGATCTCTTGAGTGATCTCGGCCTGGCGGGCTTGGTTGG
>Ga0208079_1001906_pt1 | contig 10525 bp, 13 predicted proteins | sample NGESurdeep092012_5_FD_184474 | JGI IMG/M metagenome (GOLD analysis project Ga0208079, IMG submission 184474) | Arctic peat soil microbial communities from Barrow, Alaska - NGEE Surface sample 210-2 deep-092012 (SPAdes) | ecosystem: Environmental > Terrestrial > Soil > Wetlands > Peat ... | reverse complement strand
GACGATCGCCAAGGCCCTGCTCCCCTCTGGGAGCCTGCTCGTCGATCTCCCTGATCACGGACGGTCGCCCTGGTCGGAGGATGTGTCGTACGAGAGCATGGCCGAGGCGGTCATCGACCTGCTGCGCGACGTCGCGGCGCTCACGCCTGTGACGCTCGTGGGCCACTCGATGGGCGGCAAGGTGGCGATGCTCGCAGCCCTCGCGGCGCCGGAGCTGGTCGGTCGGCTCGCCGTCGTCGACATCTCCCCCGCTGAGCGCAACGCAGGAGAGTTCGTCCGATATCTCGACGCGATGCTGGCGATGGATCTGTCCCGGATCGCGACGCGCGCAGACGCGGACGCTCAGCTCGTCTCCGCGGCTCCCGACCCGGTGGTGCGCGGCTTCCTGCTTCAGGGTCTGCAGCGCACCGCTGCCGGTTGGGCGTGGCAGCCGAACCTCCATGGCCTGCGGCGCGGGCTCTCGCGCATCGGGGGCTGGCCGACGGTGAGCGGGACCTACGACGGGCCCGTCCTGTGGCTGGGCGGTGAGCGTTCGGACTACGTGAGCCGCGACCAGCTGCCGGCCATGCGCGCGCTGTTCCCGCGGGTACGGCTCGTCGTGGTCAAGGGCGCCGGGCACTGGGTGCACGCCGACCAGCCAGCCGTCGTGGCCGAGACCATCCGCCACTGGGTCGCGGCGACGGGCTGAGGCTCAGCCGACGGTCACCGACAGGATCTTGGCGGGGTTCTTCGGCTTGCCGCCCCCCGCCGAGTTCGAGCCGTCCTGCCCATCCGCGGCGATCTTCGCGATGATCGCGACCCCCGCGGCGTCCATGTGGCCGAAGACGGTGTACTTCGGTGGCAGGCCGGTGTCGGCGTACACGAGGAAGAACTGTGACCCGTTCGTATTCGTCCCCGCGTTCGCCATGGCGACGGTTCCCGCCGGGAACGTGTCGGTGGAGTACGTCTCATCGCGGAACGTGTATCCCGGGCCACCCGTGCCAGTGCCCGTCGGGTCACCGCACTGCAGCAGCAACAGCCCGCTGGTGACGAGTCGATGGCACGACGTGGCGTCGAAGTACTTCTGCTCGGCCAGCGACAGGAACGAGTTGATCGTGCAGGGGGTCTTCGACCGGTCCATGGTGATCGTGATCGGGCCCTCGTTGGTCTGGATCACCGCCGCGACCTTTCCGGTCGCCGGAACGTTGTTGCCGTTCGGCGGATCGACCGGCTTAGCTGGGGTGGACGCCGTGACGTACGTGCAGTTGACGGTGCCGGGAGAGGCCGCGGCGACGCTCACCTTGGACGTCGTACGAGTCGAGGACGTGCCAGTGGTGGTCGTCGACGCACACGCCGACAGCAGGGCCGCACCGACGAGAATCACGAGAGCTTTACGAATCACCCGGTCAGCCTGCCACAGCGGGTTCGCCCGGAGGCGGCCGACGTGCCGTCCACGCTAGGGTCGATGACATGGTCCATCTCACCCGCATCTACACCCGCACCGGCGACGGCGGCAGCACGCGGCTGGTCGACAACACGCTCGTGGCGAAGACGGATTCCCGCGTCGAGGCGTACGGAACGGTGGACGAGCTGAACTCCGCCATCGGTGTCGCCGTGGCGGCGGGTGACCTGACGCGGTCGATGCTCGACGCGCTGCGCATCATCCAGAACGAGCTCTTCGACCTTGGCTGCGACCTCGCGACGCCGCTCGACCCGGATGCGACCACAGAACCCCTGCGCATCATCCCGACCAGCATCGAACGGCTCGAGAGCTGGTGCGACGACTTCATGTCGGGCCTCGCCGAGCTGAACTCGTTCGTCCTGCCCGGCGGAAGCGTTGGCGCTGCCCACCTGCACGTCTGTCGCACGATCTGTCGCCGCGCCGAGCGGAGCGCGTGGCATGCCGCGAACGAGTTCGGTACGGACACGCCTGGAGGTGTGAGCGCGCTCGCAGTCACCTACCTGAACAGGCTCTCGGATCTGCTCTTCATCCTGGCCCGGGTGGCCAACCGTCGCGACGGGGACACGCTCTGGGTGCCGGGCGCCGATCGTCGGCCCACCCCGCCACCGCTGAGCGAGTAGCTCACTGGGATCGCTGGTACCCACCGCGCCCTGGAGGGGCGCCTTCGAACCACGACAAGAGACCCGTGAGCTCCTGGCTGCCCAGCGCGATCTCCACCGACGGCGCGTCGCTGTCGGCCACGACGAGGCTGATGATGCGTTGCCCCTCGTACAGCGACAAGGTCTCGCGTGCTGACGGCGTGCGCTGGTCCGCGATCGCGGTGCTGCCGCGATGGAACCGCAGCCGCGGTGTGATGGACAGGCCGAACACGCGGTGCCACTCGAGCCAGTCGCCGGAGTAGCGCGCGACTCCCAGCACCCAGCCTCGCCCGGTCACCCGGGTGTCGAGTCGTGCGGAACAGTCGAACGTGCCGCCCTGCCGGCCCAGCCAACGGCGCCGCCCGAAGACCCAAATGAGCCAGAGAAGAACGAGGACCAGGGCCCCGAGGAGTACTGCCTCGGTGTCCCCCAGCAAGCCCATGGCGTGACTGTACTAGGTCGTCTTCCGCCACCCGTCGGCCTGTTCGGACAGCGACCGAACCGGCATCGCCACGAGCGTGGAGAAATCGTCAGGCGACGAGGTGGACGGCCCGGATCTGGGCCTGCGCGCGCTGGTAGTGCCGGCGTACCTCGTCGCTGTTGTCCCCTCCATCGAGAGCCTTCTGCGCGTCGCGAAGCTCACGCTCGGCCTCTTCGAGCGAGATCTCATGCGCCAGCTGAGCGAACGGGGAGATCAGAGCGACGCGCCTCGGTGTCACCGACAGGAAGCCGCCGTCGACGACGACGATCTCGCGCCGACCGTCCGGGGTGGTGACCTCGGCGGTCGAGGGAACCAACGGAGCGATCATCGGTTCGTGGCGTGCGAGCAGGCCGATGTCGCCTTCCGTCGTCCGTGCCACGACCGAGATCGCCTCGCCCTCCCAGACCCGACGATCCGCTGCGACGATCTCGACCCAGAACGGCTCCGCCATGGCTCAGGCGCCTTCCTTCTGGAGCTGGTCCCACTTCTTCATGACATCTTCGAGACCGCCGACGTTGAAGAACGCCTGCTCAGCGATGTAGTCGACCTCACCGTCGCAGATCATCTTGAAGCTCTCGATGGTCTCCGCCAGCGGGACCGTCGAGCCGGGGACCTGCGTGAACTTCTCGGCCATGTACGTGTTCTGGCTGAGGAACTGCTGGATACGACGCGCCCTGGAGACGGCGATCTTGTCCTCCTCGGAGAGCTCGTCGACGCCGAGGATCGCGATGATGTCCTGGAGATCCTTGTTTCGCTGCAGGATCTGCTTCACCCGCACCGCGGTGTCGTAGTGCTCGCGCCCGATGTACTGCGGGTCGAGGATGCGCGAGGTGGACGCCAGCGGGTCCACGGCTGGGTACAGACCGCGGGACGCGATCTCGCGGGACAGCTCCGTGGTGGCGTCGAGGTGAGCGAACGTCGTGGCGGGCGCGGGGTCGGTGTAGTCGTCCGCCGGTACGTAGATGGCCTGCATCGACGTGATGGAGTGGCCGCGGGTGGAGGTGATGCGCTCCTGCAGCTGGCCCATCTCGTCGGCGAGGTTGGGCTGGTATCCGACCGCCGACGGCATACGGCCGAGCAGCGTGGAAACCTCAGAGCCGGCCTGCGTGAACCGGAAGATGTTGTCGATGAACAGCAGCACGTCCTGCTTCTGCTCGTCGCGGAAGTACTCAGCCATCGTGAGCGCGGACAGCGCGACCCGGAGCCGGGTACCCGGCGGCTCGTCCATCTGGCCGAAGACGAGTGCGGTGTCCTTCATGACACCGGCCTCGATCATCTCGTGGATGAGGTCGTTGCCCTCACGGGTACGCTCCCCCACGCCCGCGAACACCGACGTACCACCGAAGTCGTGGGCGATGCGGTAGATCATCTCTTGGATGAGGACGGTCTTGCCGACGCCAGCCCCGCCGAACAGACCGATCTTGCCGCCCTGTACGTACGGGGTGAGCAGGTCCAGCACTTTGATGCCGGTCTGCAGCATCTCGGTCTGGCTCTCGAGCTCATCGAACTTCGGCGGCTCGCGGTGGATCGGCCAGCGCTCGGTCACGGTGAACTTCGACGCGTCCTCGCTGAGGCAGTCTCCGGTGACATTCCACACACGCCCCTTGGTGACATCGCCCACCGGCACGCTGATCGGTGCGCCGGTGTCGTACACCGCGGAACCGCGGCGCATTCCGTCGGTCGGCTTGAGCGCGATCGCGCGCACGACGTTGTCGCCCACGTGCAGCGCAACCTCGAGCGTCATCGACCGCTTCTCTCCGCTGACCTCGATCTCGATGGTGAGGGCGTTGTAGATGTCGGGCATCTCGTCGGGGGCGAACTCCACGTCGACAACGGGTCCGATGACTCGGACGACCCGCCCGACGCCTCGCGTACCCGTGCCCCCGGAGGCGGCGGTCATGGTGGCGGTCATGGTTACTCCTCGTCGTCCGTCTCGGCCAGCGCTGAGGCGCCGCCGACGATCTCGGTGATCTCTTGGGTGATCTGCGACTGCCGGGCCCGGTTGGCGTCGCGGGTCAACTTCTGGATGAGCTCCTCGGCGTTGTCGGTCGCCGACTTCATGGCCTTCTGCTTGCTCGCCAGCTCCGACGCGGCGCCCTGCATGAGGTAGAAGTGGATCCGGTTGCGCACGTACAGGGGCAGCAGCGCGTTGAGCACGGTCACCGGATCCGGTTCGAACTCGTACAGCGGCAGCAGCCCCTCGGGCAAGGGCTCCGGGTTGATCGCATCGCGCACGACCCGAAGGGGCAGTACGCGCCGCACCCGCGGCTCCTGGATGAGCATCGACTCCATCCGCGTGTAGACCACGTGGATCTCGTCGACGCCGCCCTCAGCGGTCGGGGTGAGGAAGGCGCTGATCAGCGCGTCGGCCACCTCGTCCGACTGGTGGTGAGTCGGCTTGTCGGAGAAGCCCTGCCACGCCTGCGCCACCTCCCGGCCACGGAACTGGTAGTAGGTCACGCCCTTGCGGCCGGTGATGAAGGTCGAGACCTCTTTGCCCTCGTCGCGGAGCGTGCTGATCAGCCGGTCGCCGAGCTTGATGGCGTTCGTCGAGTACGCGCCGGCTAGGCCACGGTCCGACGTGACGATGAGCACGGCGGCGCGAGTCGGGTGCTCCTCCTCGTGGGTCAGCGGGTGGTCGTACCCCGAGAAGGACGCCACGGCGGCCACTGCCCGGTTGAGCTCCCGCGTGTACGGCAGCGACTCCTGGGCGGCTTGCTGCGCCTTGACGATGCGCGACGCGGCGATGAGCTCCATCGCGCGGGTGATCTTCTTGGTCGTCTGGACTGAGCGGCGCCGCTCTCTCAGTTCACGAAGGCTGGCCGGCATGCGTCAGTGCGCCTTCCGATCGGTGGCGATGATCTCCTCTTGGTGGATGTCCTCCGACGCGACAGGCACCTGGGCCTCGTCGTCGTGGAGGAGCTTCCCTGCGGAGGTACGGAACTGGTCCTTGAAGGCCTCTATCGCCGACTTCGCCGCAGCCTGCGAGTCCTTGTCGAACTTCAGGGTCTCCGAGATCGTCGCCAGTATCGACGTGCTGCCGCGCAGGTTCTCGAGCATCTCCTGCTCGAAACGGAGCACATCGACCACGGGCACGTCGTCCAGGAGACCGCCCAGGCCCGCCCACACGCTGATGACCTGTTCCTCAACCGGGTACGGCGAGTACTGCGGCTGACGCAGCAGCTCGGTGAGCCTCACGCCGCGCTCCAGCTGACGACGGCTCGTCGCGTCGAGGTCGGACGCGAACATCGCGAAGGCCTGCATGTCGCGGTATTGGGCCAGTCCGATCTTCAGCGTGCCGGCCACGTCCTTCATGGCCTTGACCTGCGCGGCGCCACCGACTCGGGAGACCGAGATGCCCACGTCGATCGCGGGGCGCTGGTTGGCGTTGAACAGGTCGGACTGGAGGAAGAGCTGGCCGTCGGTGATCGAGATGACGTTCGTCGGGATGTACGCGGAGACGTCGTTGGCCTTGGTCTCGATGATCGGCAGGCCGGTCATGGATCCGGCCCCAAGCTCGTCGGACAGCTTGGCGCAACGCTCCAGCAGGCGGGAGTGGAGGTAGAAGACGTCTCCGGGGTACGCCTCGCGGCCCGGCGGGCGGCGCAGCAGCAGCGACATCGCGCGGTACGCCTCGGCCTGCTTGGTGAGGTCGTCGAAGACGATGAGGACGTGCTTGCCCTCGTACATCCAGTGCTGGCCGATGGCCGAGCCGGTGTAGGGCGCGATGTACTTGAAGCCCGCGGGGTCTGATGCCGGGCTGTGCACGATCGTCGTGTACGCCAGAGCCCCCGCCCTCTCCAGCGTGCCGCGCACCTCGGCGATCGTCGAGCCCTTCTGGCCGATCGCGACGTAGATGCAGCGCACCTGCTTCTTCGGGTCCCCGGACTCCCAGTTGCGACGCTGGTTGATGATCGTGTCGATGGCGATCGCGGTCTTGCCGGTCTTGCGGTCGCCGATGATGAGCTGGCGCTGGCCACGTCCGATCGGGGTCATCGCGTCGATGGCCTTGATGCCTGTCTGGAGCGGCTCGTTGACGCTCTGCCGATCCATGACTCCGGCCGCCTGAAGCTCGAGATTGCGCCGCTCGGTGAGGCCGGGGATCTCCCCGAGGCCGTCGATCGGCTCGCCCATCGCGTCGACGACGCGGCCGAGATAGCCGTCACCGACGGCGACGGACAGGATCTCGCCCGTTCGCCGTACCGTCGAGCCCTCCTCGATGCCTTCCGAGTTGCCGAGCACGACGACGCCGATCTCGCGGACGTCCAGGTTGAGCGCGATACCGCGGACGCCGTTCTCGAACTCCAGCAGCTCGTTGGCCATGGCCGACGGCAAGCCCTCGACTCGGGCGATGCCGTCACCCGAGGTGAAGACCGTGCCGACCTCCTCGCGGGAGGTCGCGGACGGGTTGAAGTCCGCGACGAACTGGTCCAGTGCCGCCCGGATCTCGTCCGGGTTGATCGTCAGTTCCGCCATGAGTGGCTGCCTTCCTTCGTTACGCGAGCTGACGACGGGCCGCTTCGAAGCGCCCAGCCATCGATCCGTCGATGATTTCGTCGCCGATCTCGACCCGTACCCCGCCCACGAGGCTCGGGTCGACGACGACCATGAGGTTGACGGGCCGCTTCACCTGCGCGGTGAGCGCCGCCTGGAGCCTAGCTTCCTGATCGGCGGAGAGCGGGTGGGCCACGACGACCGTCGCCAGTGAGCGGCGTCGCAGGGCTGCCGAGATCAGGAGGTAGCTCTCGAGGGTCAGGTCGAACGTGTGGTTCCGCGCGGCCACGGACCGTTTGGCGAGGGCAACGGTCTCGGCAGGGACCTTGCCCTGCAGAAGGGTCGTGACCAGCGCCTCGCGAGCTGCGAGCGGTGCGTTGCGATAGCCCAGCGTCGTCCGCAGTCCGTGATCCCCATCGACGATCCGCCCGAACCGGAACAGAGTCTCCTCGACCTCGTCGAGGCGCCCCTCCTGCTCCGCGGACAGGAGTACAGCGCGCACTCCCTGCCGGTCGATGGCAGCCACGAGCACGAGCCCCGACCGCCAGTTCTGGCCGATCCCGGCCTCGAGGACGGTGATCGCGACCGCGCTGACCTTTCCGGTGAACAGCTGGCGCAAGACGGCCCGGCGATCGTCCAGCGGCAACGCCGGCTCGGTGAGCGCCTTGCGCAGCTGGGCCGACGAGTCGAGGACGTCGGCGATCGCGAACAGCTCGTCGCTCAAGCCCGCGGGCACGGTGCCGAGGTCCGTCAGGACGGCGTCGACCGCTCCCTGCCGGGCCTCTGCATTCGCGCTCAGTGCCATGCCGACCACCTATGCCTGCTGCGGTGCCGCGTCGAGGTCGGCGATGAACCGGTCGATCGTCCGCTGCGCCCTGGCGTCGTCCGTGAGCGCCTCGCCCACGATCTTCTCGGCCAGCGTCGTCGCGAGACCGCCCACGTCACGGCGCAGGTTCTCGCGAGCTGCGGCACGTTCGGCCTCGACGTGTGCGTGGCCGGCCTGGACGATCCGGGCAGACTCCGCGGTCGCAGCCGTACGCATCTCAGCCTGGATCTGAGCGCCGGCGTTCTTCGCGTCCTCGCGAATCTTCGAGGCGTCGTCCTTGGCCGTGGTGAGCTTCGAGCGGTACTGCTCGAGCGCCGCCTGGGCGTCCGCCTGGGCCTTCTCCGCACGCTCGATGCCGCCGCGGATCGCGTCGGCCCGTGCGGCGTACAACGCCTCGAACGTCGGCACGACCTTCTTCCACACCACCACGTAAATGATGATGATCAGGACGATGCCGACGATGAGCTCAGTCGGGTGGTCCGGAAGCAGCGGCCCCAGCGGGCCTGTGCCTTCGAGGGGGATCATCCGATCCTCACTTCGTGAGCGTGCCGGTCAGCACGAACGCAAGCGCGATGCCGATGATCGCGAGAGCCTCGACGACTGCGAACCCGATCCAGGCGGTGCTGAGCAGGGAGCCGCGAGCCTCTGGCTGACGGGCCGTGCCGTTGATGACCGCGGAGAAGATCATCGCCACGCCGACGCCCGGGCCGATGGTCGCGAGACCGTAGCCGACCATGTTGAGCGAGCCAGACATTTCAAGGAGGGTCATGACGGGTCCTTTCGGATTGGGCTTATCAGCAGGAGGTGATGTGGAGCGGTCAGTGCTCCTCGGCGATCGCCGATGAGACGTACTGGGCGGTGAGGACGGTGAAGATATAGGCCTGAAGCACGGCGACGAGCAGCTCCAGGGCGAAGATCGCGAAGGCGAGAATCATGGCCGCCCCACCCGCGATCTTGTTGATGATCGGCTCGGACACGAACATCAGGTACGTGCCGCCGAGGACGAACACGAGGATGACGAGGTGTCCGGCGAACAGGTTCGCGAACAGTCGCAGGCCGAGCGTGATCGGCCGGACGATGAAGTTCGACAGGATCTCGAGCGGGATGATCAGCGGCAGCAGGGCGACGGGGACGCCAGCCGGGATCGTCATCCGTTTGACGTAGCCCAGCACACCCCACTTCTTGATGCCCGCCCCGTTGTAGAGCAGCCACGTGAGGAGCGCGAGCCCCCAGGCGAACCCGATCTTCGAGAACGTCGGGAACATGAAGATGAAGAACTGCCCGAACAGGTTGTTGATCAGCACGAAGCTGAAGATCGACACGATGTAGGGCACATACGTCTTGTAGTCGTGCCCGAGGATGTCGCGCGCCACGGTGTTGCGCAGCATGTCGTACAGGTACTCCCCGATGAACTGCTTCTTGCCGGGGACGATCTTCATGTTGTGGCTCACCCACAGCCAGAACGCGATCACCAGGACGGCGCCGATGACGGCCTGGAGGATGTGGTTGGTGACCCAGATGTCGGACCATGCCCAGTGCGCCGTGTCGCCGGCGAGCCAGGCCTGGCTCGGGAACAGCGGACGCGAGTCGAACGAGCCGACCCCGAACGTCGGCGGCGCGTTTCCCTCCAGCGGAAGGAATGGGGTGGCTAGTGGGGTCACCTTGTCCCTTTCGTCACGTGTTCGGCCCGGAGGACCGCTCGGCCGTCCCGTATCGCTTGTAGATGACGAAGACGCTCAGCGCCAGCCCACCGACGACCCCGAGGGGAAGGAGGAAAACTGTACCCAGCAGGTGATCACCGACCCAGCCAAGTCCTCCGTACAGCAACGGACCCGCCAAAATGTAACTCAACGCAGCGTAGCCATCGCCGGCTTCACCTCGTCGTTCGCTCATGGCACGGCGAGCCTAGCAGCCCGGGCGGGGTGGGTCATATCTCACGGGATCGGCCTCGTCGAAGGTCGGGACGCGCAACTTTCGGAAGGCGATCACGACCCCTGTGAGCCATCCCACGACGCCCAGCACGATGCCGGCGAAGAGCCCACGGACGTCCATAGCGGCCATGACTGCCGGCCACACGATCGATGCGTAGAGCAGGGTTCCGAGGAGCGAGACGCGCACCACGTACGACGCGAGGCTGGCTGTACGGATCGTCCGGGGCGAGGCGTCGGCGTACTGGATCTGAACGGCCTGGCCGATCGCGTAGTACAGGACGGCGAGCGCGGCCCCGATCAGCGCGCTGACGAGTCCGATGCCTCCGCTGAGCAGGATTCCGACGATGGCAGCAAGCGCCAGTCCCCCGTGCCAGCCGAGGAGGCCACCCACGAACAGGCGGGTCGCCCGTGCCCGGTTCGGCGACGGCGTCATGGCAGCTCGGTGCCTCGGGCGGGCGGCGGCGTCACAGCCGCGCGTCGCCTGGGGATGACCGTGAGCAGCACGAGGACGGCCGCGAGACCCACAACGATGGCGACGATCCACCAGTTGTTGTCCATGAAGCCGATGGCGATCGCCCCGAACGACAGCAACGACGTCCACAGGTACATGAGCAGCACCGCGCGCGTCTGCGAGTGCCCCAGCTGCAGCAGCCGGTGGTGCAGGTGTTTCTTGTCGGGACGGAACCACCACGTGCCGGCGATGGTGCGACGGAC
>Ga0208079_1001905_pt1 | contig 10528 bp, 12 predicted proteins | sample NGESurdeep092012_5_FD_184474 | JGI IMG/M metagenome (GOLD analysis project Ga0208079, IMG submission 184474) | Arctic peat soil microbial communities from Barrow, Alaska - NGEE Surface sample 210-2 deep-092012 (SPAdes) | ecosystem: Environmental > Terrestrial > Soil > Wetlands > Peat ... | reverse complement strand
CTCGGCCTGTCGCGCCATGGCCCGTTTCATGCTCTCGGGGAGCTGGATGTCCTTCAGCTCGACCAGGGTGACCTCGACCCCCCAGACGGCCGTAGTGACGTCGAGGTTCTCGCGGATGTCAATGTTGATCCGGTCGGTATCGGCCAGGATCTCGTCCAGAGTGTGCTGGCCGACCACCTTGCGCAGTGTGGTCTGGGCGATCTGGTCTATGGCAGCGCGTACGTCCTCGATGGCGATAACCGACTTCACCGCGTCGACCACTCGGTAGTAGGCAACGGCGGACACGTCGACGCTCACGTTGTCCCGAGTGATGATGCCCTGCGACTGGATAGGCAGGGTGACGATACGCAAAGAGACCGATGCAGGATGTCAACCAGGGGAATGATGATCCGCAGGCCTGGCTCTAGCGACCCTCGCAGCCGCCCCAGCCGGAACAGAACACCCTTCTCGTACTGTTTGACGATCTTGACCGTAAGCGCCAAGCCGACTAGGACCAACAGTACGACGATCAGAACGATGGCCGTATCGCTCATCAGGATGCCCGCCTCGGTCTGCGCGGGACGCCTTCACCGGGCAGGAACGCAATCGACAGCATCATGACCCCACCTCTCAACCGGTCCATGAGGAGCTCCGGTTGGAGGCCTCTGGTCGGTCTGTCACCACGCTACCCCTGGCCAGGGAGCACGGACCTGAAGCAGACGTCTCCGACGACACCCACCGCCCCCTGACTATCAGGTGCCACAGGAGGGAGTTTGTCTCGTGCAGTACCGGCACCTCTCGAATGAAGTTACGCTTACGAAGGTTACTGATTGGTATTCAACGGGAGGCGCCATGACTAGCACGCGCGAACGCACGGCGATCCTGAACGGACATACGTTCGCGTACCTGGACAGCGGTGACGGTCCGGCGCTGCTGTTCATTCACGGTCTGACGAGTTCACAGCGCAGCTGGGCTCATCTGGTCAGCGCGCTGAACCACGATCACCGCGTGCTGGCGCCCGACCTGTTCGGCCACGGCGCGTCGGCAAAACCCATGGGTGACTACTCGCTGGGGGCGCATGCGGCAACCATGCGTGACCTGCTCGATCTACTGGGCATCGACCGGGTAACTCTGGTGGGGCATTCCTTCGGTGGCGGCATCGCGATGCAGTTCTGCTACCTGTTTCCGGAACGGGTCGAGCGCCTTGTCCTGGTCGCCAGCGGTGGTCTCGGACGCGACGTCAGCCCCCTGCTGCGCGCAGCCACTTTGCCTGGTGCCCAATGGGTGCTGCCGTTCATCGCCTCCAGCTGGGTGCGAGGACGAGTCGAAGTCGCCGGACGGATCCTGACCCGGACAGGCTGGCGGGCCAGCCCGGAAGTAACCGAGGTCTGGCGTGGGTTCACGTCGCTGTCTGACGGTGACACTCGACGAGCCTTTCTTGCCACGACGCGCGGCGTCATCGATCCGGGCGGGCAGACCGTCAGTGCCCATGATTACCTGCCGATGACCATCGAGATCCCCACCCTGATTGTCTGGGGCACGCGGGACCGGATGATTCCCGCATGGCATGCGACCACCGCACATGAGGCGATCGCGGGCAGCCAGGTGAAGCTGTTCAAGGGTGCCGGGCACTTCCCGCACCTCGACGAGCCTGAGCGGTTCGCGCGGGTGCTGAGCGACTTTATTGCTGGCTGAGTCTTGCCCGCCTCGCTCGGCCATCTGTGCCACAGCAAGCTTCGTCACGGCTTAAGACCGAGCGCCCCATAGGGACGCATCTTCATGGCGAACCCGAGCCATGTCCGCTGGGACGTTGGTAAAGCAAACCAAGCCCTTGACACCCGTGATCACCGACACAATTCTGGGCGGTATCCATTCGGCTGGTAAATGCCGTCTGGGGGTTGTTTGGAGCGTGGGCTACGAGTCGATCGTCATTGTGGGAGAACTGGCCCCGCCACCGGCCGCATAGGCGGTGCGACCGGGATCTGTGAAGCGTTGCGAGTTTGGTGGGCAGCCAACCTGGCCGCCCAAAGTCTTGGATTCCGGTCGTCATCTCGGAGGAAGACATGACCATCGCGCGTACCCCGTACGCCGTTCTTGGCGCATGCGCCGCCCTGGCCGCTACCAGCCTCGTCGGAGCCTCGGCACCCGCGAACACAGCTGCGGCCGTCAAGGCCTGTGGCAACAGCTCGCTGGCGGTCTCCCACACCGCCGCTCACGCCGCGACCGGACACGGTTCATTCGTGTTGTTGTTCAAGAACACGAGTCGCGCAACGTGCAGCATCTATGGCTACCCCGGACTTGATGCCTTGAACGCGTCCGGGCTCACGTTGGCGCACGCCCGACGCACCCTGCAGGGATTCGCCGGCGGCGCCCATAGGGAAAGGACAGTCACCGTCAGCCCCGGTCACTGGGCGTCAGCGACCAGCGAGTGGTTGAACTTCAACCCCGCCAGCTCCGGCTCGTGCACCTTCTCGAAGTCGGTTGCGACCACTCCTGCAAATGCCACGCACGCCGTCCATCTGACCGTGTCGGTGAGTGTCTGCGCCCTTCAGGTGCACCCGACCGTCGCCGGAACGTCTGGCAGCAACTGACCGTCCTGGCTTCGCAAACCACCGACACGGGTCTTCTTCAAGCCCCGACGGATCGCACAGTCGTCCTGGCCGATGTCAACGGCGACGCGCTCATCTGGGTGTGGCGGGCACGACCTCTGTCCGGTCGATGATCCTGAGCGCACTCAACCCGGCGAGGACCTGCATCGAACGGCCAAGAACCGACAGCCCTCGTCGAGCGACTTCAGGCCCGAGGCCAGGACCGGAGCCGGCGGTTGAGCTGAGAACCTCGCCGTAAGCAGCGAGGTGGCGGAGGAACCCGGCAGACTTGCCTCCACCCAATGGCGCCTTTGAGGTGACCTAATTCGCCGATGACGCCAAGCCTGTCACGTGCGTCATCGGCGGTTATGCCCTGTCTCCGCCACCACCGTCGCGCTCGTCGAGCCAGTCGCGGACGCTTTCGTTGTGCTGTCCCAGGGTCGGCGGAGCCAGGTTCATGGGGCGAGCGCCGGCATAGGTGAGGTCGTCGAACCGGATGGGCGGACCGGGCAGCTCGATCGTGCCGAGCACCGGGTGGTCGACCTTGATGACCAGCCCCTGGGATCGGGTCTGTTCCCAGTCATAGACACGGTCCAGGTTGCGAACCTCACCGGCCGGTATGCCGCTGGCCTCCAGCCTCGGAAGAAGATCGGCCAGCTTGTGGTCGGCGAAGGCTGCGTTGACCGCCGCGATGAGCCCCGCTCGGTTGCCGACCCGCTCAGGGTTCGTGGCGAAACCAACGGCCGTGGCGTCCAGCCCGAACTCGGTGGCGAACCGCTGCCAGAGCACGTCGTTGCCCACCGCAATCTGCAACGTGCCGTCGGCGCAACTGAACAGGCCATAGGGGCTGATCGAAGGATGGTGGTTGCCCTGCGCATGGGGCACCTCACCGGCAACCGTGTAACGGGTGCCCTGAAACGCGTGGACCCCGACGATCGCGGCCAGAAGACTCGTCCGCACAACCCTTCCGAAGCCCGTCACGTTGCGCTCGTGAAGTGCGGCGACCACGCCGTAGGCGCCGTACATCCCCGCCAGCAGGTCACCGATCGGAACCCCGACCCGGGTCGGGTGCTCCGGGTCCGGCCCGGTCAGGGACATCAGACCGGCCTCACCCTGGGCGATCTGGTCGTAGCCAGCGCGGCCGCCCTCCGGCCCGTCATGGCCGAAGCCACTGATCGAGAGGATGACCAGCCGCGGGTTCAGCTCATGCAGCCGCTGGACCGAGAACCCGAGCCGGTCCATGACCCCCGGCCTGAAGTTCTCCACCAACACGTCCCCATGGACGGCCAAGCGAGACAGCGTGGCCACCCCGTCCTGGCTCTTGAGGTCCAGGGTTATCGACTCCTTGTTCCGGTTGCAGGACAAGAAGTAAGTCGAGATCGGCTCATCCTGCGGTCCAACGAACGGAGGACCCCACCCACGGGTGTCATCACCACTGCCCGGGCTCTCCACCTTGATAACCCGAGCGCCCAGGTCACCCAACATCATGGCCGCATGAGGACCCGCCAGGGCACGAGACAGGTCGATCACCACGATGTCTGCCAAAGGGCCGCCCGGCCGGTTCGTCAGCGGAGCTGCTTGCTCGCTACTGATCCCACTCACCGCCAGCCGACCGCGGACGTGTTTGACCGGCTGGCTCGCTGCGAGCAGTCGAAGAACGGTGCCCAGCCTGAACGCTGAAACTCACCGCCTCGCACACCAGCTCACGGGCCGAACGAAGGGGCTTTCTGGCAACCGAGAACATGACCGGGACTGTACCTGCGGTGGTCGTCCCCTTCGGAGGCGCCCGCATCGGTCGATCGGCACCAACCCGTCGCCCGACATCAAAACGGGTCCGACTGGTTCGCCAATGGCGGCCCGGCCCCGCGCGGCATCGCTGCAAACATTGTGGCTTATGGCCCCGCTCGCGGCCCGGTTGAGTGTCTGCAGTTCTCAGTCCCGATGTGCTTGACAGACCTTTCCCGCTCACCGCACAGGTGCCCCGTTCACCGCAATCATGGTGACGCACATCACCAAAGTGCCTCAGAATAGACCACGCTTGCGACCAAATGGCTAAGTGGCCAACTGGCTGAGCCAATTGGAGCGAACAATGGATACCTCGCAAGCGCTGAACCTCAGGCACGCCCACCAACGGCGCGCCGTACTGGCCAGCACCGTTGGGACAACGATCGAGTGGTACGACTTCTTCCTGTACGGGACTGCTGCCGCGCTGATCTTTCCCAAGCTCTTCTTTCCCGGCAGCTCGGCGTATATGGGGGTTCTCGCGTCGTTCGCGACGCTATTTGTGGGGTTCGCGGCCCGACCGGTGGGCGCCGCCATCTTCGGGCACTACGGCGACAGAGTGGGCCGCAAAGCTACCCTGGTGATCACCCTGGTGATGATGGGCGCAGCGACCTTCCTGATCGGTGCGCTGCCCACCCACGCGTCGATCGGGATTCTCGCTCCGATCCTGCTTACCCTCCTACGAGTCGTTCAGGGAATCGGGGTCGGCGGCGAGTGGGGCGGCTCCGTACTCATCTCCATGGAGTGGGGAACCAAGGGCCATCGAGGCCTCATGGCGAGCTGGCCCCAGCTCGGTGTTCCGATGGGCTTGCTGCTGTCTACGGGAATGGTCAAATGGGTAAGCAGCGTGACAGGTCCCAACTTTGAGCAATGGGGTTGGCGAGTGCCGTTCCTGGTCAGCAGCGTCCTGGTAGGAATCGGCCTGTATGTGCGTCTGAGAGTGATGGAGAGCCCTGAGTTCTCCGAGGTGAAGACCCAACAGACCGTCCTCAAACAGCCCGCGCTAGACGCAATCCGGCGGTACCCCCGCGAGATCCTCACCTCAGCACTCATCCGGATGTCTGAGCAGGCGCCCTTCTACTTGTTCATCACCTTCGTCCTCACCTACGGGACCGACAAGCTCAACATGGCCAAAGGTGAGCTGCTCAACTACACCATGATCGCCGCTGCGCTCGGGCTGATCAGCGTTCCCTTCTTCGGCCATCTGTCCGACCGGTTCGGCCGTCGACTCATCTACGGCATCGGCATCGTCTGTACGGGGCTGTATGCCTTCCCGTACTTCGGCCTACTGAACACCCGCAGCTCTGGGCTCGTGCTGCTCGCGATCGTGATCTCCATGGTCGTGCACGACATGCAGTACGGCCCGCAGGCGGCGCTGATCGCCGAGAGCTTCGGCACCAACGTCCGCTACAGCGGCGCCGGCATCGGATATCAGCTCGCGTCCGTCATCGCTGGTGGACCCGCGCCACTGATCGCCGCGGCAATTCTGAAAACCACTGGCTCAAGCATCGGGATTAGCTGGTACATCGTGGGTTGTGCAGTGATCTCCTTCGCTGCGCTGATCCTGATGCCCCGCCACCCGTCCGAGGCGGTCACCACGCAGCTGGCAGGCGTCGCGAGCACTACGTCCAAACAGCAGGTCGGAGTCTGACAGCGGCAGAGGTGGATGCAGATGGCGGCGGCGCCAGATCTGTCATCGGACAACTCGGGAGCCACGTGTTCCGCATTGCCCTCGCGGAAGCCCCATCTGCCTAAACCAACCAGACGCAGTAGCGCCCCCCACCTTGCGGCGGAGGGCGCTACTCATGTCTTGTCAGTTGGCTAGGTCCTCTGCCCGTCGACCAGCGTGAGGATCTCTAGGGCGAATCGCCGGGCCTCTTCCAAGGTGGCTGATTTGCCGGAGCGCCCGCCGTAGCCGACGAACACTCGGGGAGCTGTGTCGTCGGCTTGCCGCAGCAGATACGTGTTGAGGTACTGCTGTCGCGTGTTCCCGTCGCTCAGGAACTCAGTCGCCTCGGTCGACAGATGGACCCTGTGCTCGACCCCGAGACACCACTGGTCTTCGCGGGCTCTCTCGTTAGGGTGTCCGTCGCCATCCTGACACCACGGCTGGCACTTCAAGGGCGAGCACATCGTGCGAGCGGTCAGGTCGGCGTGGGTCATACCGTCGCCGACGCACGTAGCGCCTCGTGTTGCTCCTCAGCAAGCTGGCCGGAGTAGTCGATAAGCGACTCCTTGCGGTCCTTGTCCAGCATTGCGAAGATGTCGAGGATTTCGGTGACGAAGTTCATGGTGCCCACGCCCGTGGACGGGGCTTCGTTAGAAATGGTGCTCACAACTGGTTCTCCTTCGGTTAGGCGAACGAGGTTCAGGCCTTGATCGGAGACTGCTGGGGCGGGTTGGGGTCAGACCTCGAACCCATCGACGCGCGTGAGAATCTCTAGGGCGAATCGCCGTGCCTCTTCCAAGGTGGCCACCTTGCCGGAACGGCCGCCGTGGCCGACGAACACCCGGGGCGCGGTGTCGTTGGCCTGTCGCAAAAGGTACGTGTTGAGGTACTGCTGCTGGGTGTTCCCGTCGCTCAGGGGCTCAGTCGCCTCGGCCGAAAGATCGACGCGGTGCTCGACCCCGAAGCACCACTGGTCTTCGCGCGTCCGCTCGTCAGGGTGTCCGTCGCCGACTCCACACCAGGGCTGGCAGTTGATCGGGGCAACAGCCGGTGGGGGCAAGGGGCCGCTCATGACAAGTCTCCGTTGATGTAGCCCTGGGCGTTGTTCAGCTCATAGCCGGTCTCGCGGTCTCCAGGGACGAGCGTGTCGGTGTCCATGTCCACCGGCAAGTACGGGCCGAAGTCGCCCGCGGGTGGGTCCCGTCTTCGAGATCTCGCAAGCAGCAGGTCCTGCCTCTGGGCCGCACGTCGTAGCCGGTTCTGCCTGACCTGCTCAGCCTCGCTCATGCACAGGAACCATGCCACTAGTGATGCCAAACGGCCAAAACGGCGACCGGCTCCACGTGGCGTGACCTACCTGTTTGGACTGCCTGACCGCCGGCCTGCTCCGGTCCGCGCCCGAGCGTGGACGTCGCCCAGCAGCACGAGAGCCTACTGAAGGGCACGGGCTCACGGTCCGCCACAGCGCCCGTTCGCTCAGCCACCCTCACCCCATGCCGTGCTCACCGCCAGGGCCCGAACACAATCTTGACAATTCCTTGGCTGGGTATACATCCAGGCGCAGCAGGGTTGTCGACGTAAGACCACCCACACCATGAAACCAGGGAGGACATCATGTGGAAGACAATCGCCGCAGTCGGTGCAACAGCCGCCATCATCGGCGGAGCCGGAACGGCCGCATTCGCTGCGTCTGGGACTCCTACGCCTACCCCGTCCGCGTCGTCGATCAGCCCGGCATCGGACACCTCGGCGAGCACGCCAACGACAGCGGCGGTCAAGCACCCGGGCGTCAACCGGCTACGCCGGGCGGTGCATGCGACCTGGGTGACCGAGAACAAGAAGACCATTGTGTTCACGACCCACGACGCCATTCGAGGTCAGGTGACCGGCGTGTCGGCCACGTCCATCACCGTTCAAGCTGCCGACGAGCTCACCCAGACGTACGTCATCACCCTAGGCACCAAGGTGCACACCAGGGCTCTTAAGAGCAAGGCGTCGATCGCTGATGTCAAGACCGGGGATCCGGTATTCGTCGGGGGTACCGGAACAACCACGCTGACCGCACTCCGGGTCGTGGACACAAAGAAGTAGTAGTCCGGCTCAGCTGGCGGCCGGTCCGCTGGCTGGCAAACGAACGGTGAAGCGGGCCCCTCCCTCCGCGGAGTGGCCCGCTTCCACAGTGCCACCAAGGCGACGGGCTAGTCCGTCGACGATCGCCAGCCCCAAACCGGTGCCGACCTGACGGATTCCCCGGTAACGCTCATACAGCACGGACCGCTCGAATGCCACAGGCAGATCTGCGTCAGTCAGACCCGGGCCGCCGTCGCGCACCTCTAGCAGCACGATCTGTCGATCCGCTTCGGCCCGCACCGACAGGATGATCGGAGCCCCGGCTGGCGTCACCCGCAGGGCGTTCTCGAACAGTCCGTCCAGGATCTGCCGCACGCGGGACGGATCTGTATGGCACCAGATAGGCGTCGAGGGAGCCTCCAGCCGAAACGCGACGTCCGCCGCCCGGCAGCGGTTCCGCCACACCTCGCCGGCAGCCCGCGCCAGTTCGATCACTTCTACGGAGGCAAGACCGATCCGGAACTCTTCGGCGCCCAACCGTGCCAGATCGAGCAGATCGGCGACCATGCGGTTCAGCCGATGCGCCTCGGTCAGCATGACCGCGCCGACCGAAGACGCCTGCTCAGGTGGCACCACCCCGTCGGCCAAGGACTCCGCATAGCCCGCGATCGCGGTCAGTGGAGTGCGCAGATCATGCGATACCGACACCAAGAACTCCCGCTGCCGAGCCTCGGAACGAGACAGGGCGGAGGCAAGGGTATTGACCGCCGAGCCAACCTCGGCCACCTCGGCCGGACCCTCGGGGGTGACAGCGACATCACGGTGGCCTTCGGCCAGCGCATGCGCGGCCCGAGCGGTGCGCCGCAGTGGACGCGAGATCCGCTGGGCGACCAGTACCCCGAGCCCAATCGCGATGAGAACTCCAATGAGCAGTGCGATCAGCACCCGCCCGATGACCGCGTCGCCAAAAGCGGTCGCGTCGGCTCGGCGCTGCAGCAGCACTATCCCCCCCACGCGGGTAGGACGTCCCTCAATGAGCACCCGCTGCCCGAGCACCGTCCCTTGCGTGGAGACCGCGCCGCCCCTGAGAAGTTGGCTGATGCTCGCTCGACTGATGCTCGCCCGGCCCAGCGCGGTGGCCCCGACGAGGCTGCCGTTGGCCGACACGGTCACGGACTGGACCTTGAGCGCCTCCAGGATTCGGCGGGCCCGGCGCTGAGACGCTTCCGCGCTCACGCCGAGGTCGGCGGTGGCCTGAGCCGCATTCGCCAACTGGGACAGCGTGCTCCGCGCGTTGTCAGAATTGCTTTTTGTGATGAGTCCGATCGCAAGACCACCGGCCAAGAGCGCCGTAATGACGGCAACCGCGGAAGCCAGTAGCGAGATACGCTGAGCTAAGGTGCCCCGGCGGATCACGGCTGTCCATCCCACGCGTGACCCCTGCTCTGGGCAGGGTTGTCCACCGCGTAGCCGACTCCGCGCACTGTGCGGATCGGGCTTGCGTCACCGAGCTTGGCCCGCACCTGGGCGATATGGACGTCTACCGTGCGGACGCTCCCGGTTGCGGAGTAGCCCCACACATCGCTGATGAGCTGCTCGCGGCTGAAAACTCGTCCCGGCCGGCGCATCAAATAGCCGAGCAGGTCGAACTCAGTGGCAGTCTGCTCGACCTCGTTGTCACCGACAAAGATTCGCCGTTCGGCCGGGTCTAGCCGCAATACCACTTAGTTAGGGTCCAGTCCCGCTAGCGCCGTGGTTTGACGTTTCCGGGGTGCTGGCTGCGAGGGGCCGGTGATGACGATGGTGTCTGTCGGTGGCGCCTCTGGGCGAGCTGGGTCGCGGTGACAGGCACGCTTCAGAGGCCACTTCGACATCTTGGCCTTGATCACCCGGGGGTTGACCCGCAACCGGCGTTTGTTCAACCTCCGCAACATCTCGGCGGTCGTCTCGAGGATGGCGGCAGCCAACTGCTCAGGGGGAAAAGGCCGCCTGGTTGGTGACCTGGCGGCGGATCACTCGGATCGAGCGCATGAAGGAGACCCGGTCTGGGTCGAGTTCTTCGGGTTCGGCGGCAGCGTTGATCAAGGCTCGGATGGCGTAGTGGACGAGCAGGTGGGCGTAGATCTCTTGGGTGACCATCTCCGGTGACTTCGAGCGCAGCACCCGGCCGGCGCCGCGCTGGTGGGTCTTCAGCTCGTCGAACGCGTTCTCTTCTTCCCACCGCTCGCCATAGAGTGCAGCGAGCTCGATCGCGGGTGCCTGCGTGGGTGTGACCAGGGTGGTGATGAGCCGGATCGGCGCTTCGCCTTGGGCCCGGGAGGGATGCGAGAGCGTGTACTCGACCACCCGGACCGTGATCGGCTGGCCGGGATTGCCCCGTGGCGGCCGCAGTACCGACAGGTAGGACCCGTCTTCCAGGGACGTGGTCACCGCCAGGACC
>Ga0208079_1001896_pt1 | contig 10548 bp, 8 predicted proteins | sample NGESurdeep092012_5_FD_184474 | JGI IMG/M metagenome (GOLD analysis project Ga0208079, IMG submission 184474) | Arctic peat soil microbial communities from Barrow, Alaska - NGEE Surface sample 210-2 deep-092012 (SPAdes) | ecosystem: Environmental > Terrestrial > Soil > Wetlands > Peat ... | reverse complement strand
GATCTCGTCCTTGGCGACATCGGCGCCGATATTAAGTGCTTGGGTTGGGGTTTGCATGATGTATCTCCCATGATTAAGATAAAGGGTGCTGGGGTGGACACACCTGCGTGAGCTTGCGGTCAAATCGGCGGTCATAGCCGCTAGATCCCTCATCGACGCTGGGCGGTGTGGGTGGGGATTCTTTCGGTGTCTGTCTCTCGGTTGGGAGAGCAGATGCAGCCACTGGCCCCTCCACCCCGCCTTCTTTACTATTGCAGAAAAAAGCCGATACCACCAACCCAACCATACAAGCAGATACTGGCGAAATGCAGTAATGTGCCAATTGCTGACATCCAGCATGCCAACGGAAAGCATAGTATTTTCCCTCTGCCAGATTAGCTGCTATGCTTAACCCGTGCTAATGAAGAGCCGCTGTTCAATTCAGGAGAATGATCATGACCAAACAATCACAACCTGCTGGCTTCCATCCTATCCGCCGCGACCAGCGATTGCTGGAAACGGCAATGGACAGCTACAAGACCAAGGGCAAACTTCGCGAGCCGACAGTCTGTCCTGACTGCGGCGCAGTATTCCACGCTGGTCGCTGGCAGTGGCTGGCCAAGCCGAAGGATGCACATCAGACGAGCTGCCCGGCCTGCCATCGGTTACGCGATCATTTCCCTGCGGGATATGTGTCATTGGCCGGGGAATTTTTCGCAACACACGAACAGGAGATTCTGCACCTGATGCAACATCTGGAAGCGAAGGAAAAGGCTGAGCATCCGTTGCAGCGCATCATGGCCATTGAGAAGACTGAACACGGTACCGTGGTGACCACCACCGACATTCATCTGGCGCGTGGCATCGGTGAGGCGCTGCACCATGCCTACCAAGGTGAACTGGAGTTCCACCACAACCCGGAGCAGAACCTGCTGCGCGTCAACTGGAGCCGCTAATACACGATTACGGCGGGCACTTGCATAGTGAGGGCCATCACCACCACGGCGTTCCGAACAATCATGGCCGTGCCTTTGTCATCGCCTTTACTGCAAGTCATCAGCGTCTGCAAACGAGTGGCCAAAATATCCTGCTGGATGTAAAACTTCGATGACCGCTTTCGAGTAAGCTACTACAAGGCTCGATGGTCAGTTCGGTGCCAAGAGCAGACTTCCACACATTTTCTGCATAGGGAACACCTACAGACCTGCAGAAACAGGATGTAATTCCTGAGCTGCCTGATAGTGTTAAAATTCCATCCTGATAAAATTTATTAGGTTGTTGCCAAAACCAAGCAATCACACTATGAAAAATGCAGCAGACTTATCGTTGTTCAGTAATTTCGGGTTGCAGGCCAAGATACAGATCGTGGTTCATTCCTTCATATTGGTGCTGTTCACGATTGCGACCATTGTTCTTTCCCATTCCATCAAAACAATCATTCTTGATTCAGTGCAGCTGCGTGCCGAAGGAATTGCCAACGCAGTGATTGATAGCGCAAACATGCTGATGGAAACCGGGGAGATCAGCGTGCCCGAAAATAGAAAACTGTTGATCAAGAAGATTTCCAGTTCTGGAAATATCGTCGGACTGAGACTTGTACGTGCCGAACAGGTTATCAGGCAATTTGGCCCGGGGTTGCCTGAAGAGCAAATCAAGGATGATGTGGAAAGGACGGCGATTGAATCCAAAAAACCATCCTATTTCCTTGAAGACCGGAACGGCATGCCCGTATTCCGTGCGGTCACCCCTTATATTGTCAGCCACAATTTCCATGGTACGGATTGCCTGAATTGTCATACCGTCGAAGTTGGCAGCGTCAACGGCGCATCCGATATCGATATTGATTTGACATCCGATTTCAATAAACTGCACAGCATCATTCTGTGGCTGGTCGTTGGCCAGATAGTGGTGCAATTCATACTGTTTTTCCTTATCAGGTGGGTGGTGCGAAGATTTGTCGTTTTTCCGTTGGATGAAGCAGTGGGTGTGGCTAACCGCATAGCCGAAGGGGATCTGTCCGTGAGGATTGAATCCCACTCCAGGGATGAAACTGGGCAATTGCTGCAAGCGCTGAAGGACATGAATGAAAACCTGGGCGTTATCGTCAACGTGGTGCGCAATAGCACCGACATGATAACCACCGCCTCCAGGGAGATCGCGACAGGCAACAGCGACCTGTCGCAACGCACCGAAGAACAGGCCTCCAGCCTGGAAGAGACCGCTTCCAGCATGGAAGAGCTGACCTCGACCGTGAAACAGAACGCCGAGAACGCCAAGCACGCCAACCAATTGGCGGCCAACGCATCGGACATCGCGGTCAAGGGCGGGCAGGCGGTGAGTGAAGTGGTGCAGACCATGGCCTCAATCAGTGCCAGCTCAAGGAAGATCACGGATATCATCAGCGTGATCGAAGGCATCTCTTTCCAGACCAATATCCTGGCCTTGAATGCCGCGGTGGAAGCGGCACGCGCCGGCGAGCAGGGACGCGGCTTCGCGGTGGTGGCGGCAGAGGTGCGCAACCTGGCGCAACGCTCGGCTGCAGCAGCAAAAGAGATCAAGACCCTGATAGCCGATTCGGTAGGCAAAGTGGATGCCGGTTCCAGGCAGGTGGACCAGGCCGGGGCAACGATGAGCGAGATCGTCATTGCGGTCAAACGCGTCACCGACATCATGGCCGAGATTGCTGCCGCCTCCGAGGAACAGAGTGCGGGCATCGAGGAAGTCAATCAAGCAATAGTTCAAATGGACAACGTGACGCAGCAAAACGCCGCGCTGGTGGAAGAAGCCGCCGCCGCCGCCGAAGCTATGCAGGAACAAGCAGTCACTCTGATGGAAGCAGTGAGTGCGTTCAAGCTGGAAGGATCTAAGGAAAGCGTGAAGTCCGCTGCTGCCAAATCGGTGGTTACATCACAAGTATCGACTCCAGTGGCGCCGTACAGAAATGAGCGCAAGCTGGTCAAATCCCAAGAGAATGCGGACAGCGATTGGAAAGAATTCTAGACTGCTTCAGCAACCATTGTCTAACCAACGACCGCTTTCTGGAATCTCGAGTGACTGTAATGTGTCGAAAGCCGTCCTTTACCCTCGTTAATTGCCTGCCTGAAAGCGGAACATCAAGGCAGTAAGACGACCTCTTGCCAGTGCCCAGATTTATCGCTTCGGGCGCGCCATCCTGTCCGGATGGCTAAAACGCTTTCCAGTCTTCGTCCTTGTCCGGCTTGGCTATGGTCAGCTTGCGCTCCTTCCTGGGGGCTGCTTTCGTCTTCTGTGGTTGCGCGACATACCCGACTACCGCTGCGCCTTCCCTGCGCTCGTCCAGCTTGAATGTGCTCACCACAACATTCAGTGCGTCCGACTGTTCCTGCATCGATTCGGCGGCAGCCGCAGCCTCTTGCACCAGCGCGGCGTTATGCTGCGTCACGGAATCTATCTGGGTGATCGCGGTGTTGACTTGTTCGATGCTCATGCCTTGTTCTGCAGTGGCGGCAGTAATATCCTTCATGAGTGATGCCACCAACTGCACTGAGGTGACAACATCGCTTATCTCATCTGCTGCCTCCTTTACCTGCCTGGAGCCAACACTTACCTTTTCCACAGACTCGCTAATAAGTAGCTTGATTTCCTTGGCCGCAGCGGCAGACCGTTGCGCCAAGCTGCGCACCTCAGCGGCCACCACCGCGAATCCACGTCCCTGATCACCGGCGCGCGCCGCTTCCACGGCGGCGTTCAGTGCCAGAATGTTGGTCTGAAAGGCAATCCCGTCTATTACGCTGATAATATCCTCGATCTTCCTTGACGATTCATTGATGGTGGTCATGGTTGCCACCAACATTTGCACCGCTTTACCGCTTTGCTCCGCGATATTACTGGTACCTTGAGCCAGTTGATTCGCATGCCTTGCGCTTTCAGTATTCCGACGCACGGTAGAGAGAAGCTCACTCATGCTGGATGTGGTCTCTTCCAGACTGGAGGCTTGTTCTTCGGTGCGTTGTGACAGGTTACTGTTGCCCGCCGGGATCTCCTGTGCGGCAGCGGTGATCATGTCGGTAGAGAATTTTACCTGGGCAATGATTTCCATCAGCTTCTCCACGGTACTGTTGGCATCATCCTTGAGTTGCCCGTAGGTGCCTGGGTAATCCTTGGTGATCCTTTCGGTCAGGTCGCCGCGTGACAGGGCTTTGAGCACACGCCCCACATCGTTGCCGATAATTGCACGCAGGTTGTCTTGCATGATGTTTAGTGCTTGCAGCAATTGTCCGGTTTCGTCCTTGCTTGTTACCTCGAAGCGCTGAGTCAGGTCGCCCTGTGCCACTGCGATGGCCACTTCTACCGCTTCCAGCAAGGGGCGGGTGATGGAACGGGTAATCAAAAAACCGATAGCCACGCTAGACAGCAAGGCAATTAATCCCATGACGATAACCTGGGTCATGGAGATACTGACTTGCTGACCAGCTATTTTTCCCGTTTCCTTCATTAACCGAATCTGGGAATCAATCAGTTTGCTGACAGTGCCAATGTAGGTTTCTTGTGATGGGCTCACATCACTCAGCAAATAATCTATTGCATCTTTGCGCTTGCCAGCAGATACCAGCTTAATAAAACGTTCTTTCGTTACTGCGTATTTGGTGCTCGCATTTACCACATCATTGAAATGTGCTTTGTCTTTTTCGGATTGGATCTTGGCCTCAAGTTTTGTTCAGGTCCTCCTTGATCGTCCTGGTCGAAACAGCGATCCGGTCGAGTTCCTTGGCAATGTCCGACTTGCCTTTTACCAGCAAGCTATTGCGCATGGCGCGGGCGATCACATTGTTGTTGAGGATGATGTTGTTGGCCAAAGATGTCTTGGCGAATTTGTCACTAACCAGATCATCAACATCATGTTTCAGGGTGATCATCTCCAAGGTACTGATCGTGGTGATGATTGCCAACAATACAATCACAGCCCCGAAACCTGAAGCCAGCCTGGTACTAATCTTCATGCTTGCGAATACCATTTTAATCTCCTTCGATTAATGCATTATCAACCGTCAGGCGACCGTTGTCTCGACCAATTCCATCTCGCGACTGGTGATCAGCTTCTCGATGTCCACCAGGATCAGCATGCGTTCGTCCACGATGCCCAGGCCTTGCAAATATCGTCGTGTTGACATCCCCCAGTAATAATCATTTTAATATATCACTGCAATGTTGCACCAACCAGACCCGCAGGGAGTTGACGCGCAGTCAAAACTGACCATTACTGCAAATTGAATCTCGACTATGCGTGTATGCGATGTGACGTACTAATCTGCTGCGGATGAAATTACCAGACTGGGATAGTGTTGAAACTTCATATTACGAGCGACCGCTATGCGGAAAATGCGTGACTGTCCGCTTAGCACAAACCAGCCATACCACAATGTCTGTTGCGACCCAAATCAGTCGTTCACAACTCTCAGTTGACTCTTGGCACTGACAGACCAAGATACGACATATTCTTAAAGTTTCTGGACTATCGCGATACCGTCAACAACGTGAACGTGCCCTGTTTCAGTCGTGGCCTGACACCCGCGGCACCCGGCACTTCGATCTCCGCGGCGACGGTATAGATACGGTGGCGGTGGCTGCCACCGTCGAGTGCCAAGGTGCGCGCTGTCGGCTGGGTGGCTAGCGTCTGCATGACCATGTAGGTGTCGGCCGAGATTATCGTAAGAGTCCCTTCGCCGTTCGAACTGAATGCGAGCCGCAATTCGCTGTCGTAAGCCGGGGCATCGCAATCCTTGCCGATAGGCACAGTCGCCAGGATTCCCCCGATTTTCCCTGACACCACCACCATCTTCCAGTTGCGGCAGCCGACGAACAGTCGCTCCGTCGCGGGGTCGGTGGCCAACACGGCAGGCTCGTTGCAACTCGCCGACAGGTCGTACCGTGCAACCAACGAAAGCGCACGGTATCAACGACGGCCAAGACGTTCTGGTCCTCGACATTCACATAGAGCATGCCCTTGCCATCCACCACCATGCATTTGAGCTTGCCGCCGACGATGACCGTGGCAAGAATTTCGTTTTTGGCAGCGTCAATGACGGTCATGCTTCCCGACTCGCCATTGGCCGCAAAGACGCGACGGGTAAAGGGGCCATAGACAGTCGTAATTTTTACTGAAAGATAGTCGCGAGCGTTGCGGCTCATTGTTTCCAGCTAAGAATCGAAGGATCCTTCCATGAAGAGGCAGGGGTTTCTCCGCTACGCACACCCGCAACGATCAGCGCCACTTCATCCGGCGCATAAGCGCGTTCGGAACGCCGCGTAAGAATGGTCTCTAATATGTCTTTATTCCGGGGAATGGTCCTTAGCAGGTAGGGTCATGAACTTGAATTTCCTGAAAGCAGACGCCACACGGTAGCATCAAATCATCAAGGTGTTAAGATACATCCCCGATTGGAATGAACCAGCTGGTCCAGCCCGAAGGATACACAGAACTCTGTTCACGCAAATTGAGTTACTTTTATCCTATCGGCACCCTTCCATCTGCTCTTGAATTTGTAATGAGGGAACGTGTAAAGGAAGATTAGCCATGAGCTCACTAAATCGGACAGTCACAGCCGAGCAGATAAATGCGGTTATTGCAGATGCTTACTCGCAATCCAATCACTTGCTGCATATTTTGTATGCGCTGCAACAACAGTTCCTGCATATCTCCCACGAAGCTGTCTGTAAAATCGCCTCCCATCTTGGCTTGCCGATCAGCCAGGTGGAATCGGTAGTCGAGTTCTATTCCTTTTTTTACGGAACTCCGCGCGGAAGTTATAACATTCTGCTCAGCAATTGCACCAGTTGCGGGTACAAGGCAGGCGGCGAAAACCTGCTGCACATGCTCTGTCATCACCTGCGTGTGGTTGCCGGCAAAACGCGTGCCGATGGATTGGTCAGCGTAGACGAAACCTCCTGCATCGGCATGTGTGATCACGGTGCCGCTATGCTGGTTAACGGCACGCCGATCCCCCGTCTCGATGCAGGCAAGATCATGCGCATCGCCGATCTGGTTGAAACTGAGACGCCACTTGCGAACTGGCCTGCCGAATGGTTTCGCATTGACGACAATATCCGTAACAGCAGTTTGTTGCTCAAGAATGATTTTGCCGCGGGTGATGGCATGCGTGCGATGTTGGCGCGCAACATTGATGGTACGCTGGCCGAAATCACCCAGTCAGAGCTGCGCGGACGGGGTGGCGCAGGATTCAGTACCGGCATGAAATGGAAATTTTGTCGCGAGGCACAGGGTGCCGCGCACTATGTGGTTTGCAATGCAGATGAAGGCGAGCCCGGCACGTTCAAGGATCGCATCCTGTTGCATAGCCATGCCGATGCGGTGTTCGAAGGAATGACCGTATGCGCTTTTGTAATCGGCGCAGAACAGGGTTTTCTCTATTTGCGCGGCGAGTATCGCTACCTGTTGCCGCAGTTGCAAGCCGTGTTGGCGCACCGTCGCGAACTGGGTTTGTTGGGTTCCAGCATTCTCGGTCAGCCTGGATTCAATTTCGACATCGAGATCGTAGTCGGGGCGGGTGCTTACATCTGCGGCGAAGAATCGGCGCTGATCGAATCACTGGAAGGCAAGCGCGGGGTGCCGCGCAATCGTCCGCCATTTCCGGTGACACATGGCTATCTCGGTCAACCTACCGTGGTCAACAATGTGGAAACATTTGCCGCCGCCGCTCATATTGCGCTGCGCGGCAGTACATGGTTCAGAGCAGTGGGCACGGAAAAATCGGCGGGCAGCAAAATTTTGAGTGTCAGCGGTGACTGCGCGGCACCTGGAATTTATGAATATCCATTCGGCGTCAGCATTCAACAAGTGCTGGATGATTGCGGCGCGAAGGATGTTCAAGCGGTGCAAGTCGGTGGCCCTTCCGGCACGCTGATTAACCCGGTGAAATTCAATCGCAAACTTGGCTTTGAGGATTTGCCCACCGGCGGTTCGTTCATGGTATTTGGTCAGGGACGCGACCTCCTGGCAATAATCGTCAATTTTGCGCATTTCTTCGCCCATGAAAGTTGCGGTTTCTGTACACCTTGCCGGGTGGGTACGACGCTGCTCAAAAATGGTCTGGACAAGATCGCCAGCGGCCATGGCACACCTTATGATCTGGATGAAATGAAACGCACTGGTGCGCTGGTCAAACGCCGCTCGCATTGCGGGCTGGGCCAGACTGCGGCGAATCCGATTCTGGATGGTTTGCAGCGTTTCCCGCAGATTTTTGAACAGCGTTTGGCACACCGCAATTTTGAACCGAATTTCAATCTGGACGAAGCGCTCGAAGAAGCGCGGCTGATTACACTTCGCGATGATGCGGAAGCGCATCTTGAACAAGAATTGTAGGTCGGGTTCCACCCGACCTACAAATTGTTTAATCGTGTGATTAAAACTTAGAGGAACTAACATGGGCGAAGAAGCAAACACCATCACCAACAATACGATATACATCGACGGTCAGCCTGTTACTTTCGAGGCTGGGCAGACCATCATGGATGCGGCATTTTCAGCCGGTGTTTATATTCCCCATCTGTGCCATCGTCCCGGACTCACGCCGCATGGCAGTTGCAAGCTCTGTGTCGTCGATATCGGCAGCAGAGGTGTGTCGTTTCACAACTCGGATCGCCGGGTACAGACAAAATTTTCAGTCGATATCGACGGCAGGAGCGTGTCGGCCTGCACCACGCCCGCCGTAGCCGGGCAGCAGATCAGCAACAACACGCCAGCCCTGAATGAAGTGCGCAAGACCATCACGCAAATGCTGTTCATCGAAGGCAATCATATTTGCCCTTCCTGCGAAAAAAGCGGTGACTGCACACTGCAGGCGATGGCCTATCATCTGGGTATGCTGGACGGGCATTTCCCGCAGTTCTTCCCGCGCCGCGAAGTGGATGCGTCGCATCCGACTGTCATGCTGGACCGCGACCGTTGCATACTTTGCGAGCTGTGCGTGCGCGCCAGCCGCGAAGTGGATGGCAAGAATGTGTTCGCCATCGCCGGACGCGGCATAACTGCGCATCTGATCGTAAATTCATCCAGCGGCAAGCTGGTGGATAGCGATCTCGAAACGAACGATATGGCGGCACACATTTGTCCGGTAGGCGCAATCCTGATCAAGGAACATGGCTATGAAGTGCCGATCGGACGGCGCACTTTTGACCTGCACCAAGTCGGCGAGATTGGTTTGGAAAAAGTCATCCTGGCTAACGGGCATGGTAAATATGCCACACCTGATGATGAAACTCGTCATGCCCGTTTCCCTGTCCCCAACCCTCTCCCGCAAGCGGGCGAGGGAGCAAACGAATCGCTACGCGAGTTTCACGTTAATGTGAGGCATACCGATGAGTAAAATCAGGATCGCTACCACATCGCTGGCCGGTTGTTTCGGCTGCCATATGTCGTTCCTCGATATGGATGAACGTCTGGTGGCCCTGCTGGAACATGTCGAGCTCAATCGCTCACCGCTGACCGACATCAAACATTGCGGCCCTTGCGATATCGGCTTGGTCGAGGGCGGGCTGTGCAACACGGACAATGTGCATGTACTGCGCGAGTTCCGTGACAACTGCAAGATTCTCATCGCGGTCGGAGCCTGCGCCATCAACGGCGGAGTGCCCGCGATGCGCAACCATTTCACTTTACGCGAATGTCTGGAAGAAGCTTTTCTGAACGGGGTCGGCGTGGAGAATCCGCAGATTCCTAATGATGTGGAGTTGCCATTGCTGCTCGACAAAGTGCGTCCTCTGCATGAGTTGGTGCATGTGGATTATTACCTGCCTGGATGTCCGCCGTCCGCCGATGAATTTCTGAGCGTGCTCGGCGATCTGCTGGAAGGCCGGGAACCCGCGCTCCCGAAAAAACTCCTGCATTACGATTGAAGGTATCCCGCAATGGAACAGAACGCGACATCTCCATCCAACCAAGGTCACCCGTCAAACCTCAGACGCGTTGCCATCGATCCCATCTCGCGCGTTGAAGGGCACGGCAGGATCACGCTGCTACTGGATGATGAAAATCATATCCATGAAGCACGCTTCCATATCGTCGAGTTTCGCGGCTTCGAGAAATTCATTCAGGGCCGTCCATACTGGGAAGTGCCGTTCTTGGTGCAACGCCTGTGCGGGATTTGCCCGGTCAGCCATCAACTGGCGGCAGCCAAGGCGGTGGACCAACTGGTTGGCGTGGAGCGACTCACGCCCACGGCTGAAAAGCTGCGCCGCCTGCTGCATTTCGGCCAGACCCTGCAGTCGCACGCGCTGCATTTTTTCCATCTGTCTTCCCCCGATCTGTTGTTCGGCTTCGGCAGCAATCCGGCGCAACGCAACATCGTGGGCGTGCTGGATAAATATCCTGAACTCGCCCTGAAAGGCGTGAAACTGCGCAAGTATGGGCAACAGGTCATCGCGGCGATCGCCGGCAAGCGCATCCACGGCACGGCCACCGTGCCGGGCGGCATGAACAAGATACTTAGCATTGCCGAGCGCGATGCCTTGCTGGTCGATATCAAAGACATTCTGGCCTGGAGCCAGGATGCGCTGGCACTGAACGAGCAGATC
>Ga0208079_1001889_pt1 | contig 10570 bp, 15 predicted proteins | sample NGESurdeep092012_5_FD_184474 | JGI IMG/M metagenome (GOLD analysis project Ga0208079, IMG submission 184474) | Arctic peat soil microbial communities from Barrow, Alaska - NGEE Surface sample 210-2 deep-092012 (SPAdes) | ecosystem: Environmental > Terrestrial > Soil > Wetlands > Peat ... | reverse complement strand
CGGAGCCCAGTCCTTCAAGTGGAGGCAATTGATGCGCCCCGGATTGGCGTTGATCCACGCCACCGGGTCACGGCCCACTTCCACGCACGTGCCGACGTCGAGTTGCAGCATGACATCCTTCGGCGTATTGGCCGCGATCACCTCGATGGGCCGCTTGCCGTCCACCAGTTTGAACTCCGCCTGGTGATTGTGATAGCCGGCGCGCAATCCCGCCGGACGCAACTTCTCCATCGCTTGAGTGAGCGTGTCGCCGACGCCCTTCCAGCCGTCGAGCCCCGTCACGTTGCCGGAACTCGCCATCACGACATATTTGGCGCCCAGCGTTTTGTTGTAATCGATCGCCTTCTGTATGCCTGCCGGAAGGAAGTTTTTCGCGTCATTGTGCGTCGAGTTGCAGCCAATGCCGGTATCGTCCATCAGTTTGCGGACGTCTTTGGCGAACTCGGCGGTCCAGGCGTAGTAGGGACCATAGAACTCCACCACCTCGTATCCCATCTTGGCGATGGCACGAACCGTGGCCAGGGTGTCTTTGGTCATCTCGTCGCGGACCGAATAGAGTTCGATGCCGATTGGTACGCTCTTGCCGGCGGGCGCGGCGAGGGCAAGAGGAGCCGCCGCGGCCGCTGCGAGGAACGACCGGCGGGAAATAGAACCGTACGATGTCATGCTCAAGACCTTACCACGCTGCAAGTGGGACAGGCCATCGCCTTTCGTGGCCTGTCGGCCCTTACCAATCTCCGTAGTATCCTGTGGGTAGCGCAGTGCATCTTCCAATCCAACTCCGTCGTGCCGGAGCCATCATCGTCGCGACGCTGGCCGTGGTCTCTGCCGTGTTCGCATTTCAGCGCCCGTTCCGCAAGTATCCCACCGTGGAGGGATATGACAACTTTCCCATCCCCCGCGATTTTCAGGAACCAGGCGAATGGACCTTCGGCCGCCTGATGTACCCGCCGGTTGGCCGCATCTACGGCGGCTTCGAGATGGCCGGCGACTGGACCAACGGCGGTTCCAACTGGGCAATGGACTATCCGCGCTCCGACCGTCACTTGTCCGAGGCCGTGCGCCGCCTGAGCCGCATCCACGCGCGCAGCGTGGAAATCGTCATCAACCTGGACGATGGCGATGCGTACGACTGGCCGTTCCTCTACGGCGTGGAAGTCGGCCACTGGAACCTGACCGACGCCCAGGCCCGCGCCCTGCGCGAGTTCGTCCTCCGCGGCGGCTTTTTCATGTGCGACGATTTTCACGGCCAGATCGAGTGGGACGTTTTCGTGGAAAGCATGCGCCGCGTCTTTCCCGACCGTCCCATACTCGACATCCCCAACAGCGACCCGATCTTTCACACCATCTACGATCTCGATGAGCGCTATCAGGTCCCCGGAGCTCTGCTTCTGGAGACCCACCTCACCTACGAGAAAGGCGAGACCGGCAAGGTCCCACACTGGCGCGGGATCTACGACGATCGCGGCCGCGTGATGGTGGCCATGTGCCACAACATGGACCTGGGCGATTCCTGGGAGCACGCCGACAACCCGCTGTATCCCGAGAAATACGCAGCCCTGGGAATTCGCATCGCGCTCAATTACATCGTCTATTCGATGACGCACTAGCATCCGTGGAGCGACCAGACCCAGAGGGCGACCCAGAGGGTACCCCCGGTTGCAACGCCGGCGTCCTTGCCGACGTACTTCGAAGAATGCCGGTACGAATACCGGCATGGCAGGCGGGGCGCCTACGCTACGCCATTTGATGGACGTTCATCCGCCAAGCCGACTATTGGCCGCCGATCGACGTCTATCAGTCATGCGCAGCGTTCGTCGATAATGGGAGAGTACGCCCGTCAAGTCTGATTCTTCCATGGAGCAAACTACAAATTCCCCGGTGGCTGAGAGCCGCGCGGCCAAGATCCTTCGGGAGGTCTTCGAATCGGGACGCCCGCTCACCTACGTCCGCACCTCCGAAGAGCAGCGGGCCGGGAGGGTGCTGCGCGAAGTGGGCCTGCGGCTGTTCGCCCCCACCGCGGTGCCGGTTTGGACCTGGAGCCTTACGGAGGGGATGCATCGCGATGGCCAGGCCGCCGAGGCTGGCACGCACGACGCTCGCGGCGCGCTGGATTTCATCGCGGCGCATCCCGATGCGGCCATTTTCCACTTGCGGGACTTTCATGAGCCGCTGCGCGAATCCGCCGAAATCCGGCGGCGCTTGCGGGACATCTACGAGAGCTGCCGCGGCCGGCGCAAGTTCGTCGTCATCACCTCGCCGGTCCGCTCCATACCGGAGGAAGTCGAGCGCAGCCTGCTGTTTCTCGAACTGCGGCCGCCCGATCTTGTCGAGCTGACCGTGTTTCTGCGCGAGGAATCGGGCGATGCCAGCGACGCGGTGCTCCACCAGCTCGCGCCTGCCCTGCTGGGGCTCACGCTGGATGAAGCGCGCTACGCGCTGCGCCGCGCGCTGGCCGCGACGGGACATCTGGGGCCCGAGTCGCTGCCGGCCTTGCTCGAAGAGAAGCGGCTGCTGATCAACCGCAGCGGCGTCATCGAGTTTATTGCCGACGGTACCAACATCGGGGAGGTGGGCGGCCTGGATGGCCTGAAGACCTGGCTGCTGGAGCGCCGCAAACTCTTTGAGTTACGCGACACCCTGAATACCGAAATCGTGCCCAAGGGGCTCCTGCTGATGGGCATCCCGGGCTGCGGCAAGAGCCTCGCGATCAAGGCCATCGCTTCGTATTTCCAGTTGCCGCTCTACCGCGTGGACATGATCGAGATTTTCTCCGGGAGGCATGGCAAGCCGGAAGGCGCATTCGTCGAAGCCTGCAAGCTGATGGAAGACCTGGTGCCCGCGGTGCTGTGGTTCGACGAGATCGAGATGGGCATCACCTCGACCAATGCCGGCGGCGAGCAAGGCCGGATTTTCGCGTTCTTCCTGACCTGGATGCAGGAGAAGGCGCGCGGGCTTTTCGTCGCCGCCACGGCAAACCGGATCGATCTGCTCCCCGCCGAGATGATTCGCAAGGGACGCTTCGACGAAGTCTTCTTCGTGGACCTCCCGTTGGATGAGGAACGCCTGGAGATCTTCCAGATTCACCTCACCCGGCGAGGGGTGGACGTGGCAGGCATCGATCTCGGCCAGTTGACGGAGTTCACCAAGGGCTGGAGCGGGGCCGAGGTCGAGCAGTGCGTGGTGTCGGCGCTGACCAAGGCGCGGCTCACCGATACCGAGGTCACGGGGCAGGATCTCATCCAGGCGGCGGTGAAGATCGTTCCGCTCTCGCGCACCATGGAGGAGCAGATCAATCACATCCGAGGCTGGGCGTTCGAGCGCGCCGCGCGGGCCTCCCGCCGGCGTTAGTGTGAGTGTGGGACACGCGGTGCGCCGGGATAAACCGGCATGCAATCGGGAAGGAAAGAGTCCGACAGGAAAGGAGCAGTGAATCCATCCTGACCCCGAGTCTTGCGGGGCGCATCGTGAGGTGCGGTCCGAAGCGTAGACAGGGGCAGCGACGGGCAGGTTCGAAAAACCACCGCGGGGAGTGGGCTCCGAACCCGGGGACAGACAGGACTGGCAGCGAATTTCCGGCAAAGAGCGCCGGAAATTCATAGCAGTCTTGTCAGTCCCCGGTGCGCTAGAATCAGAAGGCATGCACTACCGCCGCATCGTATGCTTACTGCTAGGCGTTTGGCTCGGGGGCGGAATTCTGATGGCCTGGTACGGCGCCCGCAGTTTCGGCACCGTAGAGTCCATCCTGGCTCAGTCCAACCCGGCATTCGTCGCGCAGACCAAACCTCTGGGTCCGGCGGCGACCCGATTGGTGCTCCGCTATGCCGTGGCGGAGCAGAACCGCTGGCTGTTCCGCAACTGGGAGAACATGCAGATCTGCATGGCCTTCGTGTTTTTCTGCTACCTGTTGTTCGGCACCATGGAAGGCAAGTTCTCCCTGGCGGTGATGTTGGCTATGCTGGTCCTTACCTTGATCCAGCGCCTGTGGATCTCACCCGAGTTGGGGCTCGCCGGCCGCACCATGGGTTACCTTCCGGGCGACCTCGCCGCCCAGGAGCGCGCCAGATTCTGGATGCTCCACAACGCCTATATCGCGGTGGAAGCGCTTAAGTTTGGATTCGGGCTGATTTTGGGCATGATCGTGATGAGCCGCTCGCGCTCAATCGACCCCTTGAACCAGTTCAATATGATCGATAAAGCCAATCACCGCCATGTCAATTGGTGAGTCGGGCCGACCCACGCTGGTCATGGCGCTAAAGCCTTCGGTGGCCACCAGGACCTTGTCGCCGACTCCGGCATCCACCGCGTCCAGCGCCACCACGGCATCCCCGCGGTCCGTGCCGTCCAGATTCAGCGGCTGAACCAGCAGGAGTTTGCGGCCTTCATGGCTGGCATGCTTCTGGGTGGCGACCAGTTCTCCGATGACGCGGGCGATCAGCATGATTTATTCCAGCACGGCTCAGCTCTTCCGCGAGGACTTTCGGTGCACCGGAGCCGGCGCTTTGGCCTGGACCGGCAGCGTCCGTTTGACGTGGACTTCATCCACGATACCCACAATCGTCGTATCCACCGGCGGTTCCTGCGGCCGAAACGGGAAGCTGGCTTCCTTGCCGCGGACCCAATACACCAGTTCGCCCGCTCCGGCCCCCGTGCAGTCCATGCAGATCAGCCGCTTTCCGGTATTCCGCAACTCCGGCGTCAACGGCTGCACCACCAGCATGCGGCACCCCGTCATGGCAGGGTTCTTGACGGTAGCCCAGACGGAACCGACCACGCGACCGAGGTACATGGGCTAATCCAGATGCACTTCGTCGACAATGCCGACGATGGCGTTGTCCACGGGAGTATCCTTGCAGCCTTCGGCCATGCGCGCGCTGCTTCCGGAAACCGCGATCACCCGCTCGCCGATACCCGAGCCTACGGTATCCACGCTGACCACATAGCCGTTCTCGTCCTTGCCATCTGGAGAGACCGGCTTGAGGATGAGCAGCTTCTTGCCTTCGAGACGAGGGTCTTTGCGTGTGGCCACCACGGTGCCCACCACGCGGGCGAGAATCATGAGGTTCCTCGCGCCGGTTACTTACCGGCGCCTTGAGCCTGCGTCCTGCCGATGGGCAGGATAGCTTCCAGGCTCTCGTGGGGACGCGGAATCACGTGCACCGCGATCAACTCGCCCACGCGGCGCGCCGCCGCGGCGCCGGCATCGGTGGCCGCACGGACCGCGGCCACATCCCCGCGCACCATGGCGGTCACGTAACCCGAACCGATCTTCTCCCAGCCCACCAGGTTGACCTTGGCAGCCTTCACCATCGCGTCGGCGGCCTCGATCATGGCTATCAGACCGCGCGTTTCGATCATTCCTAAAGCTTCGCCCATCGCTTAAGTCTCCCAATAATTCGTTCTAAGCCAAACCGCGCGCCTTGAGAGCATCTTCCACCATCTGGATGAGTTCCGAGCGCGATACGTAAAAATGTTCTTCCTCGCCGCGCGGCGGCGCTGTTACGAAAGAGCCGCCGAAACTACCGCCGCAACTGCCGCCGCCCACCTCTTCGGCCGCCACCGGGCAATTCGGCTCACCGGCGCTCTTGGCCTTCACGCCATAGCGCGTCCTGGCATCCAGGAGCTTATCCACTTCCGTGCGCGGCAGAACCTTGGCCCCGCCCAAAAGCTCGGCAACCAACTGGATGCGCGCGAAGTGCTCCATGGTTTCCATCTTGAAGTAGGCCTTGAATACGTCCTCGCCGTAGCAGACGGCGCCGTGATTGGCCATCATGAGCGCATCATACTTGGGAATCAGCGGCAGCATCGGCTCGGTCAGGGCGTCTGTGCCCGGCAGACCGTAATCGGCCAGCGGCACGCAACCCAGCCCGATGATGACTTCCGGCAGCAGCGCCAGATTGAGCTGGCGTCCGGCGGTGGCAAAACCGGTCGCCACCGGAGGATGCGCGTGCACCACGGCTTTGATATCCGGGCGCAATCCGTAAACCGTGGTGTGCATGGCGATCTCGCTGGTGCCTTGGGCACGGCCGGAGATCTTATTGCCCTTCATATCGACGACGATCAGATCGTCGGGCTGCATCAAGCCCTTGCACACGCCGGTCGGGGTGGCAAGAATCCGTTCCTGATCCATCCGGATCGTGATATTGCCGTCGTTGGCCGCCACCCAACCCTTTTGAAAGACCAAACGGCCGATCTGGCAGATATCGTCTCGATACTCGCGCTCTGTCTTGACCATTGCGGAAATCCGATTGTACCAGACTGCTGGGACTGACAAGACTGGCATGGATTTCCGGCGCAGTTTGCCGGAAATTCGCTGCCAGTCCTGTCTGTCCCCGGTTTGCGGCTCGCCCCGCCATACATCGTATGATGGTGCTGATGGACCCACGCCGCATGTGCCCGCACTGCCGGGCATTCATCACAATCAAAGACCGCGTCTGCCCGTATTGCAACGAGGCGGTGGCGCCGCGCCAGGTTTCTCGCGACGATTCCTCCCAACTGGTCGGCGGGTTTATCCCCCACTTCCGCTTCAACACCACCATGATCCTCCTGCTCAATTTCGGGCTGTACATCGCCACCACGATCTTCAGCATGCGGGGCGGCAATCCGGATGCGGTCATGAACCTGGACATCCGTACGCTGGTTTCCTTTGGCGCCAAGTGGAACATCGGGTTGGCCCACGGCGAGTGGTGGCGCCTGGTCACGGCGGGCTTCCTGCACGGCGGGCTGTTCCACATTCTGATGAATTCCTGGGTGCTATTCGATCTCGGCGCCCAGGTGGAAGAGGTCTACGGGTCGAGCCGTATGCTGGTGGTCTATTTCATCGCCACGGTGGGCGGCTTCTATGCCAGCTTTGTGTGGAGCCCCGCCGTGTCCGTGGGGGCATCGGCAGGGCTGTTCGGGCTTATTGGCGCCATGATCGCGCTGGGCGTGCGGCATCGCAACCCGATGGGCGCGGCGATTCGCGGCATGTACCTGCGCTGGGCGATTTACGGAATCGTCTTCGGGCTGCTGCCGGGATTCCACATCGACAACGCGGCGCACATCGGCGGCCTGGCGGCCGGCTTTGGGATCGCCTACCTCGCGGGCACCCCCGGCCGCGAAGGCGTGGTGGAGAACATCTGGCGCGCCGCCAGTTGGTTCTGCATCCTGATGACGGCAGTGAGTTTCCTAAAGATGTATTTGTGGTTCGCCGCAAGTACGCAATAATACAAGTATGCGACTTCGTACATTGGCGCTCGCCCTGGCATTGAGCTGCGGGGTCACCGGCATGGTCCAGGCGGCCGCCAAAAAGCCGGCGGTGTATCGCGCCAAGCGCCAGAAGATCAAGAAAACCAAGACGTTCAAGCAGTCCAAGGCCGCCAAGGTCAAACCCCGCAAGGCCAAGAAGGTCAAGATGGTAAAGCACGTCCACAAGTAGTCCCCGGGCCTGCGACAAAGCGCCACCATGCCCCGCCCGCGGCGCGTGGCAAGTTGCCCCAAATCATCGCTAAACGTGTTGCCGCCGCCCACTGCGCCGTCAAAGAAGGGGGAAAGCCGCGCGTCGGGCGCCGCCGCCGATTTTGCCGCTCTTGAGCTGCTGCGCCGCCTGGCCTTTGCCATGGACGTTCCGGCCCCGCCGGATCTGGCCGAGCAGTTCTCGCTGGCGCTGGAGGAGGAGTAGTCTTGAAATACGGGTTGAAGTGGAGGAGCGCGGCGGCCCCAATCCGAGGCGCGACCGTAAGCGAGCGTTGCCGTCGACGCGATGGCGCGGAAGTGAAAATTCCGAGGTTCGCGGCGTAGCGCCGGAACGAAGTCTCCCAATCCGGTAAAGGGTGCCATATCCGCCCGATATGTCATGATGCGTTAGAATGGGAGTATGGCACGCAACTTGGCGGTACGCTACACGGGCAAGGTCGACAAAGCCGGGAGGATAGTGATCCCGGCGGAGATTCGCGCGAAGGCCCACCTGCAACCCGGCGCCACGGTGAACATTACGGCGGGCGCGTCGGGCCGTATCGTATTGGAACCGACGCTGGCTATCGTGCGCGAAGCGCAAGAGTATTTCCTGAGTCTCGGGCCGGCGGATGAGCTGTGGTCCGACGAGTTGCTCGCCGAGCGCCGCCTGGAGGCCCGGCGTGAGTGCGAAGATTGAGCGTCCACTCTACGTCCTCGACGCCTCGGCGCTCATCGCTCTGTTTCATCGCGAACCCGGCTGGGAGGTCGTGCAGGCGGTGTTGGGCCAGTCCGCCGTCTGCGCCATCAACCTGACCGAAGCCATCACTAAGCTGACGCGCAAGGGAGGCGAGCCGCGCCTGGTGGAGCGGTATCTCCGCGGGCTTCCGATGCCCATTCTGCCGTGGGACGAGGAACTGGCATGGGAGAGCCGGGATATGGCGCCCCTCGCCTGGACGCGAGGGATCTCGTTGGCCGACCGCGCCTGCCTTGCGATGGCGCGTCACCTGGACGCCGTAGCAATGACCAGCGATACGGAGTGGCCAAACCTTGATCTGGATGTGCGTGTGGTCTTGTTTCGGAAAGGGAAGCGCCAGTGAGTGCCCAAGCCGCTGAATCGGTGCCGCTGCTCTCCGGGCGCGAATGGAAGCCGGCTTACGAGACCGAAGACGGCGACCTGATCGAGCTGTTTTACAACCCCGCGCTCGCCTGCGCCAAGGCTTACGACCGCATGACCGGTTACGCTGCCGGTCTTGCCGCCACCCGCGATGACATTGGAAGAAATCGACCGTGCGCTGAATCGAGCGGAGGTGCGTCCTCCCCGCCCTGGAATGGCGACCACTGGACCCCGGGACCTACGCGCTAAAGCTGCCTGGCATGCCGGCAGAGACTCTCCGTCCGTGTCGCCTGGAGACGACGCGCAGTTAGTGGTGTAGGCCCGGCGCCGCATCCCACACCCCCACACCCTGAGCTAAGACCATTCCCGCAAGGCCAAGAAAGTAAAGCGCGCCCACAAGTAGTCCCCGCGCCCGCGACAAAGCGCCACCATGCCCCGCCCGCGGCGCGTGGCAAGTTGCCCCAAATCATCCCGTCCCGCTGCACCTCATTCGCCGTATCCCGCTGTTTAACCTGCACTTAGCTATTTATGCACGGACGGCCCGCAATCTGCTCCTTGCCATGCCGCACCATGAGGCCGGGAACGTTCGCTCGCATCGCACAGGCGGCGGCAATCGGCACGGCATTGCCGGTACTGCTTCTGGCCTACCTCAGCGGGCTGGACGCCGGAGTTTCCGGCGTACCGGGAGAGGACACCTGCGCCCGGTGTCACAGCGGACCTGCCGGATCGGGCAGCGTGACCGTGACCTTTCCCGGCGCTCTCACCTATACACCCGGCGCCCGGCAGCATCTGGTAGTGAACATCACCGATTCCGCCGAAAGACGCTGGGGATTCCAACTCACGGCACGCCAGGCCAATAGCACCAGCACGCAGGCAGGAACCTTTGCTCCCGGCGCCGACGGTTTCACGCAACTGGTCTGCACCCAGACCAACTTCCGCAGTCAGGCCTTCGGCAACACATGCGCCACCAACGGCATGCCGCTCGAATACATCGAGCACACGCAGAGCGGCTCGCGCCTGGGGACGGCTGGCGCCGTGACCTTCGAATTCGACTGGACGCCGCCGGCCACCAACGCCGGCAACCTGACGGTGTACATCGCCGCCCTTGCCGCCAACGGCGATAACTCCGAGCACGGCGACCACACCTACACCGCCCGGTACACGCTCACACCCGCGTCGGCGGGGCCAACACCAGGGCCAACACCGGCACCCGCGATCTCGAGCGGAGGGGTGGTCAACGCGGCCAGTCTCCAGCCGGGCGTCTCGGCGGGAAGTTGGGTGACCATCCAGGGCTCGAATCTCGCCGGAAGCACCCGCGCTTGGGGTTCCAGCGACTTCGCTGGTGGCGCGCTGCCCACCGAACTCGATGGCGTCAGCGTCAAGATCGACGGCAAGCCGGCGTATGTGGCCTTCATCAGCCCGGCGCAGATCAACGTGCAGGCGCCCGCGGACAGCGCGCTCGGGCCGGTTCCGGTGGAAGTCGCTTACAACGGCTCCACCAGTCCGCCGGGGACGGCGCAGTTGCAGGCGGTGTCGCCGGCGTTCTTCCTGTGGAGCGGAAAATACGCGGTGGCCACGCGTCCCGACTTTAGCCTGGCCGCGGGCGCCGGCCTGTTCCAGGGAGTCGACACCGTCCCGGCGAAACCGGGCGACGTGGTCATCCTGTGGGGCGCCGGCTTCGGCATCACCAATCCATCGGTGGCGCCGGGGGTAGTACCACCCGCGAATCCGGTGGCCAACGTGGCGAACCCAATAACCGTGACCATCGGCAACATAGCGGCCACCGTGGTGGGTGCGGCGGTCTCCCCCGGAATCCCCGGGCTTTACCAGATTGCCGTACAGGTTCCCGATTCCGTTCCCGACGGCGACCTCGCAGTGGTCGCGCAGGTAAGCGGCATCCAGTCTTCATCCAGCGTCCTTCTCAGCGTGAAGCGATAATCCCACTTGGGCGCCGTCCGTTCAACTCCTTGCGAACGGCCCCCTTTTTTTGCCCCTCCCGCCGGGAATTAACCCGCGGCTTCG
>Ga0208079_1001887_pt1 | contig 10574 bp, 7 predicted proteins | sample NGESurdeep092012_5_FD_184474 | JGI IMG/M metagenome (GOLD analysis project Ga0208079, IMG submission 184474) | Arctic peat soil microbial communities from Barrow, Alaska - NGEE Surface sample 210-2 deep-092012 (SPAdes) | ecosystem: Environmental > Terrestrial > Soil > Wetlands > Peat ... | reverse complement strand
TATTGATACAGCTGCACAGAATATAGTTGTTAATGCGGCCCCTGTAGCAATTGCAGGGCCAGACCAGGAACTGAAATTTACCTTTGAAACTCAAATGAATGCAGAATTATCTGCATCCGAAACAGGTGAATGGTCGTTGATTTCAGGTTCAGGCAAAATAGATGACATTCATTCTCCGGCAACCAGCGTAAATAACTTGTCAATCGGAGAAAATAAATTTTTATGGAAAGTGCTGAATGGCAATTGTGAGGACACTGCAGAGGTTAAAATCACAGTTTATGATGTGTTTGTACCTTCAGTAATCACACCAAATGGTGATGGCAAAAATGATAATTTTAAGATCAGTGAATTTAGTGGTAAGGTTGAGCTTATCATCTTTAACAGGTGGGGAAATGAAGAATACAGAAGCGGAAATTATTTAAATGATTGGAACGGACGAAATAATAAAGGGGTGGAGCTTCCAAATGACACCTATTTCTATATTTTGAAATTTGAAAATGGCAGAGTATTAAAAGGCTCCGTATTTATTAAAAGGTAAATGAAACGGTTGTTTGTTAGCATTTTGGTCGTGGTAATCTCATTGCATCTGTCGGCACAAATGTTTCCGTTATCGGATCATTATGTAGTCAATGGCCTCGTAATAAATCCGGCATTCGCCGGCAGCAACGATGCATTGAGTGCAACCATGTCTTACCGCGACCAATGGGTTGGATTTAAGGATTCCCCAAAAAGCTATTTCCTGTCGGTCCATGCACCTGTTCTTAATGACAGGATTGGGCTGGGATTATTAGTTGAAAAAAACAGTATTGGAATATTTAAAGAAACCAATATTCTTGGGAATTATGCCTACAGGATGGAACTGAGTCATGGGAAATTAGCCCTGGGATTAGGCTTTGGGCTGACAGTATTGAATACTGCCTGGAATGAGCTTGTAGCTGCGGATGCAGATGATGCGCAACTGATAAACTATCCCACTTCATCAGTTTTACCAAATTTTAGTCTGGGTGCGTATTATTACACAAAAAAATACTATATCGGAATTTCGATGCCTCGCTTATTAAGTTATGAATTGGACAAAAGCACTGGTAAATATAAAATTGATAGTAATTTCTCCGGAAGCAATTACTTCTTTTCTGCAGGTTACGAGGTAGGCTTAGGTTCCCAGGTTAAATTACTGCCTTCACTGTTAATAAAATATCATTCGAATAATTCAATCCAGATTGATTATACCGCACAGGTCAATTTAAAAGACAGAATATGGATGGGTGTTGGCTACCGTAACAATAATATATTGATCGGAATGCTTCAATGCCAGCTAAATTATCAAATCAGGATGGGATATTCCTATGATTACGAATTTGGAACTATAGGTAAATACGTGAACGGTACCCATGAAATAGTTTTTAACTATGTATTCAAATTTGCCCGGAAGGTAATTGGACCAAGACAATTTTAGAGGATTAATCATATGTCCAAATGTCATTACATAATATTACTTTTAGCATTATTCTTTAATTCAGAATTGAATGCCCAATCGGATAGTTATATTGTAATGCCTACCTCTTTTAGTTCCAGATTATGCGATGAATTTTCCCCTGTATTTTATAAGGGAGGAATTGTATTCTGTTCAAACGAAAGAGACAATTCCCTGATAAGTTATAAGGATGAACAAAACAGGCTTTTTAAAATATTCTTTGTTACAAAAAGAGGAAGCAACGGATGGAACCATCCAAAGATCCTGGCAAAGGAAATTACAAGTGCCTTTAATGACGGACCAGCTACCTTCAATGAAATTGGGAATATCATATACTATTCCAGAAATAATTCCATTGAAAATTCGATGAGAAACATTACTGATACAACAAATAAACTGGGTATCTATTCTGCAGAATTAATAGATGGAAAATGGACAAATATAAAGCCTTTTACCTATAATAACCTGCTGTATTCTTTTTGTACGCCTGCTCTTACACCCGATGGTGAAAGAATTTATTTTTCCTCTGATATGCCTGGCGGCTTTGGCGGAATGGATCTTTATTATTGTGACAGACGCAATAATGACTGGGATCAACCTGTAAATCTGGGTCAGGTTATAAATACACCCAAGAACGAATCGTTCCCTTTTGCGTGTAAATATGGCAAACTCTATTTTGCATCAGATGGTCTTAAGGGTCTTGGCGGGAAGGACCTGTTTTATACCCAACAAATAAATGGAGAATGGATAGTCCCCGTACACCTTGATTCAGCAATAAATTCAACTGCTGATGATTTTGGAATTGTCGTCGATTCAACATTTGAGAACGGATATTTTTCAACAAACAGGCTTAAAACAGATGATATTTTCAGTTTCAAATCGGCTCCCATAGAATTTGCCGCTTGTGATAGTATGAAAGAGAATAATTATTGTTTTACTTTCTATGATGAAAAACAACAGCTTCTGGATACCGTAAAGGCAATCTACCAGTGGACTTTTGGTGACGGGATAATACATGTTGGTGGGGAGGTGCAACATTGTTTTCCGGGCCCTGGGAAATATTCCGTTTCACTCACAATAATTGATGAGCTTACAGGTGATACTATTGCAAAAAGGGTTGAGTATAAGGCTGAACTTGCAAATATTAACCAGGCTTACATTAGCTCAGATAAAGTTGGCATGGCTGATAAATCAATGTCCTTCAAAGGTGTTACTACCGATCTGAAAGGAATAAGCATAACTGACTTCTTCTGGGACTTCGGGGACGGTTTTAAACAAGGTGGCCAATCTATAAACTACTCCTTTAAAAAGAGAGGTGAATATGCTGTCAAACTGGGTTTACTATCCGAAAAAGATAGCCTTGGGGTAGTTGGGAAAAGGTGTGTTATTAAAAAAATAAAAATAAACTGAATTGAAAAGATATGTATTGATCATATCATTTATTCTAATAGGAAGGATAGCTCTCTTTTCACAATCAGCTCCGGCAGTAGATGAAAACATCCCTTACCTCATTACATTTGGGGGAAACGCGCTGACATCATGGGGCGATGATGACTTTTGCCAGATATTCTATTGCATTGTTCCTCCGTTACAAACTGGTCCGGTATACATCCGTGTTTATGATCCGGATACAGGAGGAGAGCTCGATGAACTAAAAGGAGAATTTAATACCATTGTTAACTTCTCAATTTATGGGGGGAATGATTGCTGGTCAGATACCATAGCACCGGGTCTCAATAAGACAGGAAATTTTAAAAGTGGATACTTATTGGCATCTAAATCATTTGGAGTTGATCCGAAATATGATAAAAAGTGGTATACATTCGGCCCTTTTAATCCTTCTGAAGGAAAATATGTTGAGAAACTTGGCGGACGGGTATTTAAGATCATTGCACTGGGGATATCGGGGGATGATGGAAATATTTATAAATATTTTTTAAGCACGAGTCCAGTTGATAATATTCCGGTTGAGGGAGGCAACTGGTTTACCTATAAATATCATTTCAGGTTTTCGGACGATCAGAAACATGTATGTCAGATATATCCTTTCGTTGATGACAAAACAATTTCAATCCAGATCTCAAATTTTGACTGGGATAATGATGGAACAATCAGAATATTTTCAGTTGCTAAAAATGGTATATTTTGCAACGTATCAGGAGAAGACAATTGGATAGTAAGAGAATTCCCTATTGTGGCTGAAGAAAAAAATTCGACTATTGAAATACAATTCACAAAGAATCAAGCAGTGCAGGTAAGAAACAATAATGTCGCGATCATTGTAAGAAACCAGTACGGAATTTCATTGCCATTTTATGTTGTTCCGATTGGTGGTGTTCCTGTGTATTCTCCAAAAATACGAATGAAATGAGTATTCCGGGCTTTTCATACACCTCATCCTCACCGGATCGATTAGCCACAATGTTATTGCATGTAAAAAATCATATAAAGGCTTATATAAATTGTAAAGCAATATTGCTTCCTCTCTTTTTGTTAATGGGGATTAACATATTTCCCCAGGATTATAACTTCCATAATTTCACTTCGGAAGATGGATTACCTCAATCATATGTTTATTCTATTACACAGGATGTGCATGGTTACTTATGGGTTGGTACAGGAAATGGGTTATCGAGATACAATGGTTTTGTATTTGAAACATATCCAACCAGCGACTCATTGGCAAACAGCTTTATAACATGCAGTATCAGCGATGATGAGGGCCTGTGGTTCGGCCATTCTAACGGTGGCTTATCTTATTTCAATGGAAAAAAGTATAACGTGGTCAAAATACATCCACCGAATGAAAGCTCTGTAACACATTTTGCAAAAAGTACTGATGGCCGGATTTGGGCAAGTACCTATGCTGACGGACTACTGAAACTGAGCAGGGATACAGGAAGTGTAAAACATTATCTGTTTAAAGATCAGACAATTATAACTTCATTCGAATTTTTTGATGACAGAGAGCTGCTGGTTGGCACAAATACTGGCCTGATATTATGCAGATTAAGTGAATCAGGGCAAATTGATATAATCAGAAGGATTTCAGAAATTCCTGATTCAAAAATAACCTGTATTCAAAAAATGCAGGACAAATCGCTATTCTATATATCCACTGAAAATGATGGCATATTTGAAATCAGCAGTGAAAACAACGTGCTTAAAGTTTTAAAAATAATAAGCGATCCGGATTCTGAATTCACTCGCATACAATACCTTTATAAAGACAGCCAGTCAAATTTATGGCTGGCTGCATTTGGCAAGGGGCTGATTAAAATAACTTTCTCCATGTCAGGGGATCATGCAAAAATCTATTATTTCAGCAAGGCCAACGGATTTCCTACAGATAATGTAAAAACTATATTTGAGGATCATGAAGGGAATATCTGGAGTGGCAATTATGGTCAGGGACTGACTCTGATTACGCCTAAAACTTTTTCAGTTTATTCATTCGATAACCCGCTATACGGCAATAACATCTTGTCTCTCTGTTTTGATCTGAAATACAAGTGGATAGGGACTGAAAAAGGGCTGATAAAAATGGATCTGAAAACCAATAAGGTTATCAGGTTTTACGACCAGGGAAGCGGATTACCAAAAGATAAGGTTACAACGATTTATTCAGCCGATGGAAAAGACCTTTGGATTGGAACCGGGGAAAACGGTGTCTTCAGGATGGAGACAACTAATGACAAATTTCTTAAATATCCCATTGAGAATGGAGAGCTGGAAAACTCAATAACCAGTATAACTGGCAAAGGAGAAGAGGTTTGGATAGGTACCAGAAAAGGATTATGGAATGTTAACCCGGTTACAAAAAGAAAAAGACCATATTCAATCAACCAGGGTGGCTTACCTCATAATAATATTAACAGTTTATATATAGATAGAAACGGAAGATTATGGGTAAGTACTCCAGGCAGTGTACTTGCATATATTCAGGATGAAAAGGTTTTTAAGCTACCTATAAATTCCCATAGCGGGAATCTGACATTGGGTCCTGTCACTGAAGATCGCGATTCCCGGCTATGGGTGGGATCAATCGGTAATGGAATTTTCATGATACAGTCTGATTCTATAGCTAATCTCACGGTAAAAGAAGGTCTTTTATCCAATTTCTGTTATTCGGTTATTTGCGATGATAATAAAAATATCTGGGTAGGTCATAAAGGTGGATTAAGCAAAATCCGAATAACTGATTTTTCAATTAAACCAATACAGCATATTGAAGGTACGACTGAAAGTTACCAGTTTAATCCCAATGCGGCAATTAAAGATCCACAAGGAAAAATCTGGTTTGGATCGGATAAAGCGATGGTTGCTTATGATCCATCAATGGAATATCCCTATCAGAGACCTCCTGTTTTAGGAATTACCTCTATTAAGATTAATGATGAAGAAAAAGATATTTCCGATAAAATAACACTATCCCCCGGCTATTATAAAATAAAAGTTGATTTTTTAGGCATCAGTTTAAAGGAACCGGCACTTGTCACTTACCAGTACAAATTGGAAGGTTATGATCAATGGTCTGATCTTATAAAAAACACAAGTGTAACCTATAACCATTTGACGGAAGGGGATTATACATTTATCTTAAACGCCCGTAGCGGAGATGGTGCTGTCACAGAAAACCCTCTGGCCATAAGTATTTTCATTAAAAAGCCAATCTGGATGAAATGGTGGTTTTATGTCGTAACGGTAATCCTTCTTTTCGTGCTTACTTTTCTTTATATAAAAAGACGTGAATATAAATTCCTTGCTGAGAAAAGAATACTCGAAGAAAAAGTCAGTGAACGTACATATGAAATTCAAGGTCAGAAAAATGAAATTGAATCGCAACGCGATATGATTGATGAAAAGAATGCCAGTATCACTTCAAGTATAAGATATGCAAGCAATATACAAAACGCAGTTTTACCTCCTGTAGAGCTCATGGATAGATTACTCCCTGACAATTTTATCCTGAATAAGCCAAAAGACATTGTAAGTGGTGACTTTTACTGGTTGGCAGAAAAAGATAATAAAATTATTTTTACTGTAGCTGATTGTACTGGTCATGGGGTACCGGGGGCATTTATGAGCATCCTGGGCATTACATTATTAAATGAAATAGTAAATATCCAGGGAATCACAAGATCAGATGCTATTGTCACAGAATTACGAGATAGCCTCATTAATTCCCTTAAACAAAGCAGGAAAGATATTACCACCTCAGATGGCTTTGATATCGCATTGTGCGTTCTGGATCATCAACAAAAAAGAATTCAATTTACAGGGGGGATGAGTAATCTTATTCACATCCATGATGGAAGCTTGAATGTTATTAGAGCAGATCGTAATTCAATCTGTGTTATATATGACAATTCCGGCCCTTTTACAATAAAAGAAATCGATTATAAAGAAGGAGATTTATTTTATCTCTTTTCCGACGGATATCAGGATCAATTTGGTGGGGAGCATGATAAAAAGTACTTTGTGCACCGGTTTTATACTTTGTTGTTAGACATACATAGAAAGCCCATGGTAAAACAGAAAGAAATCCTTGAAAAGAATCTTAAGGAATGGATGGGAGATAATATTCAAACAGACGATATTACAGTGATGGGTATCAGACTATAAAGAATTTAAGAATAAAAGCTATTTTTGAATCGATTATTACCCCATTTGAGAGTGGGCCCCGATAAATTAAAAACAGTTCCAGGATTTAAATTTTTATAGCCATGATCAGAAAAATCATTAAAAGTTCTTTGGTAATTCTTATGTTAGGTATTACATTACCTCTGGTATTAGCCCAGGAAAATCAGAAATCAAATTCGAACATAATGAAAAGCCGATCCATCCCTCTTGCCAGTTTTAAATCTGCTGATATCGGGAATCCTGCTGTTAAGGGAATTGTCAATGTCCTGAAGGATGGATTTGATATAACAGCCGGAGGTGCAGATATCTGGGGAGTTAAGGATGAATTCAGTTTTACATATGTCGAAAGAACAGGCGATTTCGATATGACCTCACGCATTGAGAGCTTCACTGCAGTAAATCTGTATACAAAGGCCGGACTTATGGCCCGTGAAAATCTTACTGCAGACTGCAGGCATATATTTTTCCAGGTGTTTTCTGATAATAGCCCGAGAAATAAAAATAACGGCGGATTCGAATTTCAGTACCGCCAGGTTAAAGACAGTCTGATGAAAGCTATCTATCCTAAAAGTTTTACAGGGGCACCTGAGTTCCCGGTTTCATTTCCAAATACATGGATAAGGCTTCAACGTATTAAAAATGTATTCACCGGCTATTATAGTACTGATGGAAAAACCTGGAAACCCTACACAACATTCAAAATGGAGCTTCCTGACAAGATTTATCTCGGACTGGCGGTTACCTCACATAACACGGACAAATCATCATCTGCCAGATTCAGGGACATTGCTGAAATCAAACATTAGAAAGGTAAAATAATCATGAATATTGATCATGTTGCTATCTGGACCTCACAGCTTGAAAAACTGAAGGATTATTATGTTAAGTACTTCATTGGCAAATCAAACAGAAAGTACATCAATAATGAGAAACATTTTGAAAGCTACTTCATTTCATTTGATACCGGGACAAGGCTTGAGTTGATGCAGATGCCTGGAATACCTCATAATCTCAATGACACTATTGAAAAACAGTACCTTGGAATAATCCATTTATCATTTGGAATGGAAAATATGGATTTGGTTAATGAAAAATGTTCTGAATTGAAAAGTGCAGGTTTCAAAATCTTAAAAGGGCCAAGGAAAACCGGAGATGGTTATTGGGAATTCGAAACTCTCGACCCCGATAATAACAGGATTGAAGTATCTGCTGTTTTTAGAGAATAGAAATCCATTAGTTGATTTCATCTCATTCAACCACCCTGTTGGAAGGTACAAAAAACATTCAGGAAAATAAATATCATGGTAAGAGAAATGCTTCAGAGTGATAGTGAAAGTGTCCTGGAAATCTACAGAATGGGTCTCGAAACAAGGAATGCTACCTTTGAGACACTGGTATCAAACATTCCATGAGTCCTTTCATGGTCCAATTATTTTGTATTTTTATCACTTATGAAACAGATAGCAGCCATAATTCTTGAAAATGACAAGGGAGAGTTTTTACTCTATCTGCGTGATAACAAACCCGGGATACCCTTCCCCGATCACTGGGATCTGATCGGTGGCCATGTTGAAGAAGGTGAGACACCCGAAGTGGCACTTGTTCGTGAATTTAAAGAGGAACTGGATCTAGACCTGAAAGAATATACATTTTATAAAAAATATGAATGTCTCACAGGCGACGCCTATGAGAATATCAAGTATATCTATTCCGGGAAAATAAATCTGCCGATTGAGAAAGTAACCCTGCTGGAGGGTGTGCGGCCACAATTCTTTACCAGGGCTGAAATTCCGGGTGTTAAATTTGCAAATATTCTCAAATCAATAGTAATGGAATATATTTCAGATCATTACAAATAAATTATAGAGACATTAAATCAAAGATTAATAATATGAAAAAATCAATCCTTCTGCTTCTGATTTTAAGCAGTGTATTAACAAATGCGCAAATAATAAAAGTCAAGTCACCTGATAATAAAATTGAAGTTACAATAACCAACAGTGATAAACTGATCTATTCAGTTTCATACAACGGAAGACCAATTATAAATCCTTCACCATTGGGATTTGAACTTAAAGAGGAACTTCCGATGATTGGAGATTTCACTGTTGTGAATCAGTCAGTAAAGGATTACAATGAGACCTGGATTCCCGTTGTGAAATCCAAACATGCAGAAATTATAAACAGCTATAATGAGCTTCAACTGACAATGAAAGAAAAATCCGGTACCATGAGGCAGATGGAATTTTTTGTAAGGGCTTATAACGATGGTGCAGCTTTTCGTTTTAAGCTTCTAAGGAGCGGGAAAGTTGGCGACAGACAGATTACAAAAGAACTTACTACATTCAGTATTCCGGGAGACCCAAACGCATGGATAGTACAATATGGCGGATACTCCTCATCGAATGAATCGGAGTTTATCAAACATCCCCTTAGTTATCTGACTGAAAAGTCAATTGCAGGGATGCCACTGCTTATGGAGTATGGGAACAATCTGTGGGTGGCAATAACCGAAGCTAAAATTGAGAATTATGCCGCCTTCTATATTGGCACAAACGGGACCCCAAACCAGCTTACAACTAAACTTGTTCCTGTTCCGGGAGAGGCTGAGACCGGTGTAAAGGTCCGTTTTGCCGATGAAGTTTATTCTCCATGGCGTGTGTTAATGATAGGTGAAACTCCAGGCACTCTTATTGAATCTGAGATCATTCAGAATCTCAACGATCCATGCGTAATTAAAGATCCTTCCTGGATCAAACCTGGAATGAGTGCCTGGGATCATTGGTGGAGCGGAGAGGTGAAGATGGAGATGCCGGTGATAAAACAATATATCGATCTTGCATCCAAAATGGGCTGGCCCTATATGCTTGTCGACTGGCAGTGGTATGGAAAGTTCAATTCTCCTGAAGCTGATATAACCAAATGGGCACCTCAGATAAGCATGCCAGAGATAATTGAATATGCCAGATCGAAGAATGTTAAAATAATTGTCTGGCTCTATTCAAGTGATGTTAACAGAAATTCTGCCTATAAAGAAGCATTTCCATTATATGAAAAGTGGGGAGTTGCAGGAATTAAAATCGATTTCATGGACCGTGATGATCAACAGATGGTCAACTGGTATCACGACATCATCAGGTGTGCAGCTGAGAATCATCTGATGGTCGATTTCCATGGAGCTTATAAACCCGATGGAATTATCCGTACATGGCCCAATATGATCACCCGCGAAGGTGTAATGGGCAATGAGTATTATAAATTCTCTAATAAGATGAGTCCAGAGCATAATGTCAAACTTGCTTTTACCCGCATGCTGGCCGGACAGATGGATTATACGCCTGGCGCTTTCCTTAATGTTACAAAGGAACAATACAAGAACCAGACACCGGCAGTTGTATGGAATACACGTGCTGCAGAACTATCGAAATTTGTGATTTATGAAAGCCCCCTTACAGTG
>Ga0208079_1001886_pt1 | contig 10580 bp, 7 predicted proteins | sample NGESurdeep092012_5_FD_184474 | JGI IMG/M metagenome (GOLD analysis project Ga0208079, IMG submission 184474) | Arctic peat soil microbial communities from Barrow, Alaska - NGEE Surface sample 210-2 deep-092012 (SPAdes) | ecosystem: Environmental > Terrestrial > Soil > Wetlands > Peat ... | reverse complement strand
CCCGGGCGTGGTGGCATACGTGCCCTTGGTGCCTCGATGAAGGGCCGTCCCCGAAGGGACGGCGAGCGGTGAAGTTGGGTGTGTCCTCCGCCCGGATCTGGCCTCGATGAAGGGCCGTCCCCGAAGGGACGGCGAGGCGGCCGAGCTCGATGACGATCCGGTCGTGGAGCCAGCCTCGATGAAGGGCCGTCCCCGAAGGGACGGCGAGCGTCACGACGTTCTCGTACACAGGCGCGGTCCAGGAGCCTCGATGAAGGGCCGTCCCCGAAGGGACGGCGAGCACGCCTACGACACACAGGGCACCAAAACCCAACGGCCTCGATGAAGGGCCGTCCCCGAAGGGACGGCGAGTGGGTCACCAATTTACGCCGATTGACCTGCGGAGATGGCGCCCGAGGCGAAGTCTGTCGGTGAAGATCAGGCTGATGAGCAGTCACGGTGCGCGAATCTCCTCGTTCGGCGCCCTGACCTGCGAGGATGTCTGGCGAAGGCTCGAGGCGACCGACCGGGCTGCCGAAGAGTTCGCGTAGCAGCCACCGCTCAGAGCACCAGCGGACCCTGACCGGTGTAGCTCCTCTCGAGTCCAACGAACCCGATGCGGCGTGCGCTGCCTTGGGCGACCGGCCCGAGGTCACAGACCAGTACTGAGTCGGTCTCCAAATCGACTTGGGTCCGGATGGTGGCCTTCAGGCGGAGGAGTTTCGCTGGCTTCACGTCTACCAGGAATACGCTGTACTGGATCCTGTCCCCGTACGACCCGAGCGTGTTGGCGACACGGTTGCGTCGAGCATCGGAGGTGACGTCGTACGCAATCAGATACTGATGCACAGCGTCAGACGTCATCGGGTCGGGATTCCCCGATATGTCGGCTGTGTACCGTCGATCACGCCGAGTACCAGCCGCGCTTGGATCTCCATCGCGCGTCGCCAGGTCACCCGGTAACCGAACATCGGGTGCTGAAACTGGGTGGTCACCCTCCGCTCGTACGTTGCGATCAGCGAAGCTCTGGCGTTATCGCGCAGCCTGCTGGTGCCTGTCACGTGGGAGAACGAGGTCGATCTAAGTTCGCGGTTGTTGAACGCGGCGATCACCACTGAATCAGCGATGGGGGCACGAAACTCTTCGCATAGGTCGAGAGCAAGTGCGGGCTTGTTCCGTTCGCTGGAGTGAAGGAATCCGGCGTGCGGGTCCAGTCCGCACGCCACAACCGCACGAATAACGTCAGCAAGCAGCAACCCATAGCAATAGTTCAAGGCTGCATTGACCGGGTCGCGGGCCGGCCGACGCGTCCGGCCGGAGAACGAGATCCCTTCGACTTCACGAACCGCATTGGTCAGCATCGTCTGAAACTGGCCGAAGTAGCGCGCAGCCGCATCGCCTTCGACGCCGAACAGTTCGACCAGTGACGTCATGCGAGTTGCACGACGCTGGAGTTCCCGCAGTTCGTTCACGGTCGCCGCAGCGTCACCGTGTCGACGCAGGAGCGTGGCCTGATTACCAATCTTGGCGGCCACGAACTCGCGGGCCAGGCCGAGGTGACCATTCGCGGACGTAACATGCTGACGCACCCGCGGCCCACCGTTCGGCCCCGCCGCCGACGCAGCAAATCCAATGACTCGCCCCGTTCCGGAGCACCAAACGACCGGAATCCGCCGCCAGAGGAGCTCCCGTAACAGACCGCTGGACACATCCACGTTGCCATGGACGACGAGAGCCAACACCCTCTCGATCGGAACGGTGCCCAGTTCCTCCCCGCCCTTGCCGACCAGCACCCTCCCGGCACGGATCGAGGCCCTGGCCCCGGGTGTAGCCAAGTGGAGGAACTGAGCATCCGGGTCGGCGACCAGCACCCGGCGATGCACCTCGCCGAGGGAACGTTCATCGGGCAGGCAAACACCAGCATGCGAACAGCGCAGGCAACGCCGATCATCCTCCAGTGGCTGAGGTGCTACCCCCGCGTCGAGCATCGTGCGTAACTCGTCCGTGTGTCGACGGGCCAGCGCGCGCTGAGAGGGTCCGATCTCCACGGCCAATCGTGACTGCTGCTCCGTGAAGTAGACGGCCGCACCCGCGACATCCGCCCCGGACTCCTCCAACGCCGCGACCTGCAACGCCAACTGCACCACCGTGGGCTCGGTCACCTCTGCCCGTCGCCGCACTGGCGTGGCCTTGTACTCCACGACAGTGGCCCGTCCGGCATCGTCGAGCTCGACGACGTCGCATCGGCCGATGACACCGAACTCTGCGGAGGCGACTTCTAGGGCCCGGAGGATTCGCCGCCGGGATGCGGTGGGGTCGTCACTGACTCTGTGTGCCTGAGTGCCCACCGCCATCTGATGGGTATCGGTCGTCTCGCCCATGGCCTCCAGCCATGCCCGCCGCGGGCAGAAAGCGTGTTGTGCGACGAGGCTGATCGGGATCGGCTCCGGCAGACCGTCAATGACGTCGATCATCTGTCGGCGATCGGCAGCGGGACGCCGAGCATCGCTCGACGTTCCGGTGCGCTGTCGCTGCCGAACCGCTCGATCGGGAACCGGACAACGCCGACCACTCCGCGCGCGGCCAGCCAACTGCCTGCGGCAACCCCGAACGCGGGGTCAGTTGCCCACCGCCCGTCCAGCCCTGTCCCTGCGGCGTCACGCAGTTGGCGAGCAACGAGCAGTGACCGCAGACGGGCCAGGCTCCAACTCGCCTCCCACACCGGTGCGTAGAACCACTCGCTGCGAGTGCGCCCCAGGTGTCCGCTGGTGAGCGCGGTCCCGTTGATCTGTGGGGTGATCGGGAACTGGGAGATGCCCCACAGTGCGCACCAGGCGAGGGCGTTGTCGGTCGGCCCGGGGTTCGCCAGCCCGGTGGCGGTGCGGCTGTCGACCTTGTCTGAGCCGGCTTCGTCCACCGTTGAGGATCCCTCGATGCCGATGGCCACCAACCCGGCGTCACGGGCGCTGACCTCCTGGGCCAGCCTGCGCAGCCGGGTGCCGACGAACTCAGACCCCTGGTTCCGTGGCTGCATCTCTAGGCGGCTGGCACCGTCGTCCTGCATGGCGTTGTTCTGCCGGTTGCGACTCCAGTAGCACGGTTCGCCGAGCGCAGAAATCTGCCGCAGGTCCAGCCAAGCCCTGGACTCGGTCAGCAGGTCGACCTCGCGATGCCGAGCGTCCTGGACTTGTTGCCAGACCTGCGGATCACCGAACGGGGTAAGCCGAGGACTCATCAGGCCGCGCAGAGACCCCCTCAGCTCGACGTCACGAAGCACCCAGGACGGCTCGACGGCGTGGCGGCGGGCGTGCTCGCGGACCACGTCGTCGACCATGTGGTCGGTGAGCCCCTCGCCGGTAATACGGGCGCGTGGCTGCATGCCCGATGTCCAAGACAGTCGCACGTCAGGCACTGCGGCGTCCTGCAGGATCGCGCCGAGGCCGTAGAGGGCCATGTGCCACAGCAGCACCCGGACGTCCGCGCGGTGCATGACGAACTCGTTCATGACCCCTCCTCCGAGACCTGTCCGTCGGCGGCGCGCAGGACAGCCTCGAGGTAGGCGCACCCCCACACCCCGTATCGCTGCTGGGTCGCCTCGACCAGGTCGTCCCAACCGCCCAGGTCGAACAGGTGCCGAGCGGTGGCTTGCAGGGCGGCGGTGTCACCGGGCAGGAGTAGTCCCTCGGTGGTGTGCGGGAAACCTGATCGGCCGTGGCCGTGGCTGGTTCCGACCAGGCGCGCCACCAGCTGCGGGTCCTGGCTGTCGGGAACATGTAGGCCGTCCCAACACTCGGCGACGGAACGCTGTTCGTGCCGCCAGCGGCTGGGAAGGCCGCTGCGTCGTTCGTTGCGGCGAGCCTGCTCGGCGGTCGTGCCCCGTCGGCTCTTCGCCAGCACAGAGTCGTCCCTGGCCCCCAGCCGGGCCTGGAACCGGAAGTCCTGTTTGCCGTCATCATGGTGAGCGCCCGCTGAAGCCAGCGCCTGGACCAACTCGGACCCCAAACCCAGGTGTTCCCCAAGGAGGGCCGCGCGCTCGGCTACCGCCTGCTGGTGGGCGCTCAGTGTGACCTTGGGACTCCCCGGGGTCCAGACCTGCCTGATGCCTTCATCAGCCGCGGCTCGCCGCCGGTCGATGAGCAGCACGCGGACCAGTCGGCCGTCCGTGTCTTGGTGGACGATCAGTTCGCTGCGTGTCGATGGTTCGGACAGCAGGTCCGCGGCTGCCCGGACCATGCCCGATGCGGAAGGCCCGTGGGAGGGTCCGTCGAGCCAGTCACGTAGGGCCGCACGTTGCTCGTCGTCCGAGGCCGGCTCGACTGGCGGGATCAGAGCGTTCGCCAGAGCGGTCAGGTCGGTGCCCTCCCTCACCGAGCCGCAGCCCTCCTCGAGCCGCAGCACGACCCCGCCCACCCGGTAGTTGTCCCACATCTCAGGAGAAAGGTCGGCCGGAGCCTGTAACACGTCATCCGCGCGGGCACGCTCCGATGGAGGCGAGTCCTCGTCGACGGGCACCACGACTGGCGGGCTGAATCCGGCACCGTCTCCGGAGGACGTGAACAGCGCGGTGGTGCTGTCGAGGACAATGATGTCGCCTGGGCGAAGACTTGGCTCCTCACCTGCCGCGCCGTCGCGGGCCGGACGCCAGCGCAACAGCTCGCAGTCCTCTCCCCGCACCTTGACGATCGCCGGCTGGCCAGCGTTGCCAATCTCGGAGGTCATCAAGTCTTCGTGCAGCCCGCGCAGGACCGCGAGGGCCGTGCGGTAGGGCACGGAGAACACCTCGTGACGGCGAGGGGGGAGGTCAACGATCAGCCGGATGGCGTCGGTGGTGTCGACCGGCATCCGGTCGCGCACGACGAACCCAACGGAAGTGTCCGCGGTGAAGTCCTCGGCAAGCCACAAGTCGAGCTCGGGCTCGGCCGCTAGGTCGTCGCTGGTACGGGCCCAATGCCAGGCGTCCGCCAGCTCGGGGCGCTGGTAGAGGTCCCGGCGGGTCGCAGCTGCCGGTGGCTGGTGGTCGCGCAGCTGCCAAGGGGCGAGGCCGGCCGGGTCAGCGGCGCGGCCATGTAGCCAGGTCAGCGCCTCGCGCAGTTCGACAGCCCCGTATGGGCCGGAACGGGTCTGGTCCGAAATGGCGACGTCGGTATCGGCACCGTCTGCGGCGTCCCGGTCGGGGGTGGCGGTGTCAGGGACCGTCACGACCACCGGGGCGCTCTCGCGGAGTCCACGACGGTTAAGGCGGCCGGCCCGCTGGGCTAGGGCCGAGCCGCTGGCCAGCTCACTGACCATGCCGGCCAGGTCCAGGTCGACCCCCACCTCCAGGCTCTGCGTCGAGACCAGCACGTCGACGTCCATATTGCCCGCGAGGTCGAGCAGGCCGGGGTGGGCGGCCCGGAGCCGGTGCAGGTCCAGTGGGCGCAGCTGGCCGCAGACCAGCACGACGCGCAGGGGACGGCCCGAGACCGTGCGGCGGCGCAGCTCGGCGGCGACGGCCACGGCCCGGCCCACGGTGTTGACGAAGCACCCGACCGTGCCGGAAACCCCGGCAGTGGGCGGTGCGGTAGTGAGCACGTCCACGACGGCATCGGCCATGGCGGGGACCGCGCCGGAGGCGGGCCGGGTGTTTTCCCAGTCCTTGACGCCCAGCAGCCTGACTGGTTTGGGTCGGGTCAGGCGCATGGCCAGCAGCGGGTTGCCAAGGTCGGCTTCCTCGACGCCGACGACGACGGGAGTGCTGCCCATGACGGTGCCACTGACCGCCCGTGGCGGGGTCGCCGTGGCCTCAACGACCTGCAGGGCGCTCAAGGCTGGGGCGTGTTCGGCGGCGGAGACGAGCTGTGCGACGCGTCGCGCCGTGACCAGCAACTGGCGGGCCAGGTGTGCTTCGTCGACGACGACGACCGAGTCGATCGCCAGCATCCCAGCCTCGCGGGGCCAGGCCCTGGGCGAGGACCCGTAGCCGCGGAACAGCAACCGGCTACCCCACATCTCCGGGGTCGCGCACAGCACCGAGGTGGCCGTCGGATGGTCACGCCAGGTACGAGACGGTGGAGAGCCACCGCGTAGCCGTCCCACCACCAGCGGTGACAGTCCCTCCACGGCGACCGCCTGCGACCGCCGCGTCGTGTCCGGCAGCCGCAGCGCCCACAGCAGGTCGGCGACCTCGTCCAGCACCGTTGAGGTGCCCCGGTCCCTCTGGCGCGCCAGGCGTTGCGCAAGGAACTGCGCGTACTCGTGCTGGTCATCGACGAGCACCCTACGGTCCACGACCATCGCTAGGCGCCGAGGCAGCCGTGGTGCTTGGCCCGCCGCGGCCAGTGCCTGGGCGAAGACGTGAATGTCGATGACCGACGTCTTGCCCGAGCCGGTCGGGGCGACCACCTGGGCGGGCCACCGCCCAGCCTCTAGCACCGCATCGAGCAGCCGCTCCTGCCAGGAGAACGGTTTGTGCCCGGAATGGAGCTCGCCGAAGAAGCCCGCGAAGTCCCCGCGGTCCAGGCTCAAGACTCGTTCCCCCTGGACGTGTCGTGCCGCCCGCTCGCACGCTCAAGAGTGGAGCCTTCCGGCACGTCGAGCGGAACCAGCAGTCCGCCACCGAGGTGCCGGCTCTGCCCGATCGCCTGCACCACCCCGTCGCCAGCAAGGTCGCCCAGCGACACGGTGGCCCGGTAGGGCCGGACGACGGCGTGCTCGTTGACGCGGTGCACGTAGTCCTGCACCGCGTTGGTGCGCAGGGGTTCGACCTGCAGGACCGACGCGCCCGCGTCGCCCACAGCACGCACCAACGCGCGGTAGCGCTCCTGACCCCTACCTCGTTGAGCCGGCAGCTGCGCCGTCGCCTGCCACACGAACGCCAGTGACAGCAGCGCGGCATGGGCGAAGGTCCAATCGGCGCCGGTGCCGCGGGTGTCGGGCACGGCTGGTGGGCTGGTCTGCCACAATCTCACAGTTCCCGCGGGACGCTCCCGCCAGAAGTGTTCACCCGGCACGCTTACTGCCGGGCCGAGGACCCGTCGCAGCACGCCGCGGGGACCACGGAAGCTTGCAAGGTCCCCGATGGTGTCGACCACGGCTTGGACGTCGCCTGGCTCGGCTCCCAGGGGCAGCAGCATCGCCAGCGCCGCGGCCGCCCCGCCGGGCAGGTCGACCGGTTGGCTGGCGTCTAGGAGGTGTAGAGCGAGCCGGTTGGCTGGTCGCGGCACACCCGGCCCGTAAACGCCGGTCACCAGCGAGGGGGCACCGTCCCCTATCGCCGCGATCAACGAACGATGGGCGGCGACCGCCCAGCGAACCTTGTCCCGTTCCGGCACGGCTGCGTCCAGTGGCAGCAGCAGCGCCGACGGCCAGGGCACGTCGCCCGCGGGGTCCTTCAGCGATGTGTAGCGCGCTAGTGCTACCCGCGATCGGGACGGGGACGGGGCAGAGGACTTCTCATCAGTCCCGAAGGAGTCCTGTCGGATGCTGGGGGGCTTCCCGGTCACCGCGCGATGGGCATCGATCAACTCGTCCACCCGACCGGTCACCGGCAGCTCGACGTCCTCACCGCCGCCGGAGAACAACCCAGCGTCGACGTCAAGGGTGTGCGTAGGAAAACCGTCGTCGAAGGTGGTTGTCAGTCGGACCGGCGACTCCGACGTCCCCAGATACGGCACGTCGGGGCACACCGCGGCCAATGCCGCGATCACCTCCGGTGGTGGAAGCGTGGACCACGTCCAAGTGAAGGCGCCTTGCACCGCGACCGAGGTGTCCGGGCTCTTCGGCAGCTTCTTAATCAGCAACTCGGTCTTCGACTTCTTCAGGGTGCCGTCATCGCGGTAGGCCACGGCTGCACCGTGATTGACCCGCATCGCGGGGATGCTGACGGCATCCGGCGGGTTCTCCTCCAGCCAGCGCAGCGCCGCCTCATCTGCCGCGCAGGGGCCAATCCCATCGCCACTCGACTGTGCTCGGGGCCCGAACCCCGCCGCGCACAGCAGAGCGGAGTGCAGCCGGGCGACCGACGGGATGCGTTCGACGCGACCGTCAGGGGTCGCGCCCCGATAGGTGCCCAGCGGCAGCTCGGCTGTGATCGAAAACGCCACGTCACTCTGTCCCGACTTCTGCGTCCTCTTCGACGGCACCGGAAACAATCGCAGGATTACCCGTGACATGGAGCACGACTCCGTCCCAGATGACACCCGCCACCCGCTCGGCGTGCCCCAAAGACGAGGCAAGCAACTCGTCGGCAGTTTCTATAGACAACGACGACAGTTCCAGATGCTGTCCGACGCGCTGGTCAAGCCGCACCCGGATGGGTCCTTGCTCAATCAGGTCACAGTTTGCGCGAAGCACCAGCTCGGCATCAGAGCGAGCCAAAGCATTCAACGCGAGGGCCCCCAGCAGGGCGCGGCACGCAGCGTCCCCCTCGGGACCTGAGCCGAACCGAATCTGCCGTAGGGCAGCGAAACTCAACACGTGCGACCGAATGATCCGGTGACAGGCGACACCCGCGAGGGCCTCCAACGTCGGCGGAATACCGCCAAGACCCAACATCGACGCCGACACGAGTTTGTCGCCCTTGGCACTCGTGGCCTTCTTGAACAGTTTGTCGCTCAGCTCGGACTTCTGCTGCTCAGCCAACTGTTTGAGGGCAGTCGCGGTGAGCTCGATCTTCATCCCGACCGGGTCGGTACGCGCACCCCCCTTGACCGTCCCGTGCGTGCTCTCGCAAAAGCCCACGATCTCCCCGACCAGCGTGCTGCGCCACCGGCCCTGGCGGGTTGCGCGGCTGGAGTCCCAACCGCCCAGGACCAGACTGATCGGGCTGGCGTCCAGCAGGGCACGAGCGTTTCCCGGGTTCGCGTCCCGAACCGCTCGGTAGGCGGGTAGCTGAGTGACTGGAATCCCGTCCACGGTGCCAGCCCGGATATGACCGTCGAACACGCGGTGCGGCAGGTCGAGGTCAGAGTACTCAGTGACGACCCCGTCCCGCTCGTAGGTAACCACCACTCGCGGCAGACGCGACAGTAGCGGGTGGCCCTCGTTGATGGCCTGTGCCAGCGCCTGCTCACCTCGGTTCAGCTGACTCTGCTTAGAGTCGATGAGCACCGCCTGTGACGACACCCCGTCGAGGTACCGCTGCTCATACGCGTACGCGCCACCGTCCGCTCCACGTGCGGACCTGGGCAACGCGAACTTCGCAGGTGCCACAGACGCGTGCGGCCCAGCAGCCGGCACCAACTCGGTCACCGACGTCAGACAAGTCGCGCCACCAGGGGAGGAAGCTGCGAGCAGCAGATCAAGATCGAGGTCAGGCATTCTTTGGATTTCCCTTCACTGTGAATGAATTCAAGAAACCACCCCCAGGGCCAAGGCCACCTCCACGGGTTCTCCGACTCTAGGAGCGTGGATCCGAACGGCCGAGTTGCCTCGCCGTGAGCTCATAAGGCCAATCTGAGTCGATGGACGTATTCGCTAGCCACAGCTTTGTGTCTGGACGTTCAGTTGGTCGAGCACTCCCCCGCGTTTGGGCGTTGTCATCGGTGCCGCCGTCGCACTGACGAGAGGTGGGACAGGAGTCCCTCAGACGGTCGAACTGGTCTCAGCGCTTTCCGTTCCAGGGATCCTCGCCGTACCGTGCGACGTACTCACCTCGGGCCTTGCTCTGGGCTCGGTTCCCGGCCATGTCGATCATGGCCGTCAGGACAAGGGCGATGCCCGAGCAGACCGCCATGACGAGGAGCGTGCTCTGCGTGGCAGTACTGGTCATGGCCGAGGCAAAGGCCAGGCACACCGTCAAGCAGAAGCCGTAGACGATCGTGGTGTTCATCGTTACTCGTTTCTCTGTGTCGTCTGATCAGTGTGGGTGGATCAAGCTGCGCGGGCCCGCAGCTCGACGTTCGACGCCCGGTCTCCTCCAGGGAACCTTGTTCGCGGCGTCTCCTCTCAAACCGCGGTCACAGCCAACTGGACCTCATCGTTGCTCGCGTCGCTGAGGTCCCTGTTCAGCTCGGTGGCCAGGTGGTTCACCGCGCGGTCGCGCCACCGCAGCCCAGTCCGGTCGGTCACGGTGTGTCCGTGCCGGCGCATTGCGGCCGCGATCCTCGACCCCGCGACCTGCCGGTCCTTGCGGACCAGTTCAACCGCAATGGTCAGCGGATCCGGGACCACGACAGCGCCTGCGGAGGTGTCGGACACCGCACCCGAGGTGTCCGACAGGATGTCGGACAGGTGGACGGAACTGGATGGGTCACTGTCGAGGGTGTCCGACCCGGTGTCCACTCCCCCAGTCAGGACGACGGACGTGTCCGACAGAGTGTCCGACAGGGCGAGGACTGCCGGCACCTGGACACCCAGGGTGTCCGCTCCCCCGGTCAGGACGGCGGACGTGTCCGACAGGGCGACAGCACTGGACGGGTCACCGTCGAGGGTGTCCGACCCGGTGTCCGGTCCCCCGGTCAGGACGGCGGACGTGTCCGACAGGGTGTCGGACAGGGCGACAGCACCAGACGGGTCACCGTCGAGGGTGTCCGACAGGGTGTCGGACAGGGCGACAGCACCAGACGGGTCACCGTCGAGGGTGTCCGACCCGGTGTCCGCTCCCCCAGTCAGGACGGCGGACG
>Ga0208079_1001885_pt1 | contig 10582 bp, 11 predicted proteins | sample NGESurdeep092012_5_FD_184474 | JGI IMG/M metagenome (GOLD analysis project Ga0208079, IMG submission 184474) | Arctic peat soil microbial communities from Barrow, Alaska - NGEE Surface sample 210-2 deep-092012 (SPAdes) | ecosystem: Environmental > Terrestrial > Soil > Wetlands > Peat ... | reverse complement strand
GGACTCTTACACGACTGGGCCTGTCAGTGGACGTGTGCGTGCGAGCACTGGGGCCGAGAAAATCCATAGCGCACTGCACCCGGAGAAGTCCTGGTTTACTGTCAGCGGACGCGGGTTCAATTCCCGCCACCTCCACCACTCATGGGCACGTCGCGCTGGACACCGTCAATGGCTGGGCCCGATCACGCGATCGGGCCCTTTGTCGTTGGCGGGTGTCGTTGGCGAGATGGTCAAGCGCGATGTACCAGCCGCCGTGATGCATCAGCCGCGATGAACCAGAGGGCTGCGGCATACGTGTTCCAAGTAGTCCACTGGGAGGTGACGACGTCACCCCCAGCTAGTCCACTGGGAGGTCACCATGTCCGGTTCCACGATCACCGTCCGCTTGCTCGGCACCGCGGCCACACTCTTGCTCGCGTCCGCCTGCGGCACCAGCAGTACGGCAGCCCCCGGCGGCGCAACGAATGCCGCCAAAGCCGTGGCGCCCGGTGCGGCGTCGGCTGCCGGCGTCCTGGGCGTCGCCACCACCCCACTCGGCCCCGTCCTGGTCGACAGCAAAGGCTTCACCGTCTATCTGCTGACGGCTGATACGCCGGGGCATTCGTCCTGCGATGCACAATGCCTGCAGTTCTGGCCGCTCGTGTCGGCTCCTGCCGGAGCCGCGGTGCCCACGGTGCAGGGCGTCAACGCGGCTCTCTCGGTCACGAAGGCCACCAGCGGCGCCTCGATGCTGACCGCCGGCGGCTGGCCGCTCTACACCTTCGTCAAGGACCAGGCTCCCGGCGACGTCAATGGCCAGGGTAAGAAGTCTTTTGGTGGCACCTGGTATGCCGTGTCGCCGTCCGGCAAGCCCGTCACCGCGCCCTCCTCGAGCGCCGCAACCAGCGGTGGCGTCAAAGGCGGCTACGGCTACTGAGGAGTCAGGATTAGAGCGAAGGATTGTGGGCGTCTGAACGCCCCCGCCCACAATCCTTCGCTCTATCCGTTTTTCGGGTCGATTCAGGTCGAGAGCCGCAGGATGGCCTGCCCCGACAGGGTTCTGATCTCCACGGCCGCGATGTCCCGGCGAGCCAGCGAGCTCGCTCCCAGGACGGTGAGCTCGCGGTTGGGCAGTGCGCTCCAGGTCGCAACCTGTTGCTCGGCGCCGCTCCGGTCGATGACGACCAGCGCGTAGGCGCGTCCGGCGGCAGGGTATGCGTCCTTGGCGCTGTAGGAGCAAGTCAGGTCGATGCGGGTGCCCCAGGCCATGTCGACCAACCGCGCGCTGGCGGTGACCGGCGACGGTACGACGGCACTCATGGCCAGGTTCGCGGTGCCCGACGAGGTCGAAGCCGGTGGCGCGACCGGGAGTCGGGCGGGGGAGTCCGGCCCGCTGAGGGCTACGGCCCCCACGGCGACCAGACACGCTGCCGCGGCAGCCGCGGTCCCGACAGCCACGCGACGCCAAACGCGCTCGCGGCGCACCGCACGCGCCAACGACGGCAGCAGCGTCTCCGGCGGGGCCTCGACCTCTGCGGTCAGATCTTCGACGGACACGCGGGACATCAGACCCGGCAGACCCGCGAGCTCACCGACTGAGCTGGCACAGGCGGCACATCCCTTGAGGTGATCCTCGAACTCTCGTCGCTCGATCGGCGACAGCGCGCCCAGGACGTACGCCGCGTCATACAGGGTGAACTCGTCGGTGCTCATGGCCCCACTCCCATTTCTTCCAGGGCCAGGCGCAGGGCGCGCAGCGCATAGTGCGTGCGTGATTTCACGGTTCCCTCAGGGATGTCGAGCCGTCGAGCCGTTTCGGCCACCGAGCGTCCCCGGTAGTAGCACTCGACCAAGACGAGTCGATGGTCGTCGGAGAGCCGGCTCAAGGCATCTGCGACCACCCAGGACTGCAACAGGCGGTCCGTCTCATCACCGACCGGGGCGATCTCGGGGGGCTCGGCCGTCGTCACTTCGAGCTGGGCGCGTCGGGTACGCCACTCGTCGATGACCAGGTGGCGCGCGACCGTGAAAAGCCAGGCCCGCGCCGAACCTTGGGCCTGATCGAGGATCTTGGGGTTGCGCCAGGCGCGCAGCAGGGTCTCCTGGACGATGTCTTGGGCGCGGGCGCGATCGCCGTTCGTCAGGCGCACGCAGTAGCCCCAGAGGGCAGCGGCGTGCTCGTCGTGGAGCTCTCGCATGAGCTCCGCCTGACTGCTGGTCACTAGTCCTCCTGCCGTGAGTCACTAGTCCTCCTGATGTTGACACGCAGGGCAGGTGCAGACGGTTCACCGCACGCGAGTCGTCCTCAGATCTCTGCCGACCGTGTCTCTGCCGTACGTGCCGCCTCTTCTGCGGCGACCTGATCTCTGATGGCCTCCATGTCGAGACCGCGAACTTCCTCGATCACCGAGCTCAGCCCGGCGGCCGGGAGGGAACCTGGCTGGGCGAAGACGAGGATGCCCTCGCGGAACGCCATCAACGTGGGGATCGACGTGATGTTGGCTAGCTGGGCGAGGTACTGCTCAGCCTCCGTGTCGACCTTGCCGAACACGATGTCCGGGTTGGCGGTCGCCGCCGCTTCGAACACGGGGGCGAAACTGCGGCACGGGCCGCACCACGAGGCCCAGAAGTCGACCAGGACGATGTCGCCCTCGGCGATCGTTGTGTCGAACGTTGTCTCGGTCAGCTCGATGGGGCTCATGGAGTCTGCAACGGAGAGGATCTGGCGCCCATTCCCTCGCGGTGCCCGCTCACTGGCAGGCTGAGCTCCATGAGCAGCGTGAACGACGGGATTGCCGCCTACTGGGACGAGTACGCCGACGCGTATGACGCCGAGCCCGACCACGGACTCGGTGACCCGGCGACGCGCGAGGCGTGGCGTCTGCTGCTCGAGCGTTGGCTGCCGGCAGAGCCCAGTGATGTCGCGGATCTCGCGTGTGGCACCGGTTCGCTGACGGCGCTCGTCGCCGGACTCGGGCACCGCGTGATGGGGGTCGACCTTGCGGGCAACATGGTGGATCGGGCCAGGGCCAAGAGCGCGCAGTTCGGCGAGCGCGTCACGATCAGGCAGGGAGACGTGTCGGTGCCGCCGATCGAGCCGGGCAGTGTTGACGTGATCCTGGCGCGACACATCCTCTGGACCCTGCCCGACCCACAGGTTGCGCTCGCCGGCTGGCGCTCGCTGTTGCGTCCCGGTGGCCGGTTCCTGCTGGTCGAGGGTCGTTGGTGGTCTGTCGGCGACGAGGGCTACAACGACGCCCGTATGCCGTGGGCCGGGGGCGTGCGCGCAGTGGACCTGGCCGCGGCGCTCGAGCCGCTGGTCGATCGAATCGAGGTCGTGCCGTTGACTGACCCGGTGTTGTGGGGCAAGGAGATCGTTGACGAGCGGTACCTGCTGGCCGCCGATGTCTGAACCCCGACTGGCGTCAGCGCGCAAAGTTGGCAAGATGGCCTCATGACAGCCATCCCCTCAGTGTCCAACTCGATCACCGTCCGACTCCACCTCCCGGCGCGCACCACCGCCGTGAGCGAGCTCACCACCGCAATCGAGACCAGCGGGGGACTTGTCACCGGGTTGGACGTCACGGCGTCGGGCCCTCAACGGCTGCAGGTGGACGTGACTGCGGCGGCACGGGACACCGCTCACGCCGATGAGATCGTCGCCGCGATGCGCGCTGTGCACGGCGTGGAGATCGGCAAGGTGAGCGACCGCACCTTCTTGATGCACCTGGGCGGCAAGCTCAAGATCGAGTCCAAGGTGCCGATCCGCAACCGTGACGACCTGTCGATGATCTACACCCCCGGAGTGGCTCGGGTGTGCATGGCGATTGCCGCGAACCCTGCGGATGCGCGTCGGCTGACGATCAAGCGCAACACGGTCGCGGTGGTGACCGACGGAAGCGCTGTCCTGGGCCTGGGCAACATCGGCCCGCTGGCTGCGCTTCCGGTGATGGAGGGGAAGGCGGCCTTGTTCAAGCGGTTCGGTGACATTGATGCCTTCCCGATCTGCCTGGACACCCAGGACGTCGACGAGATCGTGGCCGTCGTCAAGGCCATCGCGCCCGTTTTTGCCGGCATCAACCTGGAGGACATCTCGGCTCCGCGCTGTTTCGAGGTTGAGGCCCGGCTGCGCGCCGAGCTCGACATCCCGGTCTTCCACGACGACCAGCACGGCACCGCGATCGTGGTGCTTGCCGCGCTGCGCAATGCCCTGCGGGTGGTGGGCAAGGAGCTGAGTGAGGTCAAGATCGTTCAGAGCGGAGCCGGGGCGGCCGGCACCGCGATCCTGAGGCTCTTGATGAAGGCCGGTGCCACCGACATCGTGGTCGCCGACAGCCGCGGGGCAGTCCACACCGCCCGCGAGGACATCGTCCGCGGCGACCGCCCGAACCTGGTCTGGCTCGCCGAAAACACCAACCAACGAGGGGTGACCGGCACGCTCAAGGAGATCATCGCCGGCGCCGACGTCTTCATCGGCGTCTCGGCGCCCAACCTCCTCACCGGCGCGGACATCGCCACGATGAACCACGACTCGATCGTGTTCGCCCTGGCCAACCCCGACCCCGAGGTGAACATCGCCGCGGCCTCCCAGTACGCGGCCGTTGTCGCGTCCGGGCGTAGCGATGCCGCCAACCAGATCAACAACGTCCTCGTCTTTCCGGGTGTCTTTCGCGGGCTCCTCGACGCTCAGACCAACGAGGTGACAGACGATGTCCTCTTCGCAGCCGCCAACGCCTTGGCCAACATCATCGGAGAGGACGAGCTGAACGCCGCCTACATCATCCCCAGCGTCTTCCACCCTGACGTCGCCAAGGTGGTGGCCGCAGCGGTCGAGGCCGCAGCGCGCGCGAGCATGACCACACCGGCGGTATGACGAGGCGACCCACGACACCTGACCCTGGCTCGGCTGCCGGCGCTGGTGTCAGCGTGGCGACCCCGGGCACGCCGAAGCTGCGCGCCCAGAAGCTCTTGTGGCGCTTGGCTTTCGGCGTAGCCCTGGCTGTACAGCTGATCGCCGTGTATTCCCCCCAGGGGCTGGCAGGGCCGGGGATCACCGGGCTCGACAAGGTGGTCCACGTTTCGATCTTCTTCGCGCCGGCCTTCGCTCTCCTGATGATGGGGATCCGGGCCAGGTGGGCACTCGGCATACTCGCGCTGCATGCCCCGGTCAGCGAGCTGATCCAGCACTTCTTCCTCCCTCATCGCAGCGGTGATGTGTTCGACGCCTTGGCCGACCTGAGTGGCGTCGCGCTCGGGTGGTTTGCCTATGTGGTCTGGGATCGCCGCCACCCCTGATATTCTTTGTGGCATACCCGATGGCTACGGCGCGTACAAGCGTCACAGACACAGCAGTTGAGAATCATCGGGCCCTGCCGGATAACGACCGTTATCTCCGGCCCGCCGGGCGCAGTCAAGACCATCGCGCCTGAGGTTCGTTCTCATTGTTGCCGTTGGACCGGTAACCCGAGGCCGTTCCTACCTCGAGTACCGAATTGGATATTTTTCGTGAATAGTCGTATCAGCTCTGGCGCGCCTAAGAAGGCCCGCTGGTCCACTGCCAAGAAATCAAACGCTGCCGCAGGCTTGCCCAAAAAGGCTCACCGCGGGCAGGCCCAACCTCGCACCTATGACGATCGCCCACCGCGTTCATTCGGTGGCCGCGATGATCGCCCCGCCAGAAGCAATGACACGCGCGGCAACGACCGTCGTGACGACCGCGCCCCGCGCAGCTTCGAGCGCCGTGACGACCGTGCGCCCCGCACCTACAGCAACGACCGTCCGGCTCGCACGAATGACAGCGACCGTCCGTCACGTTCGTACGGCGACCGTGACGACCGTGCGCCCCGCACCTACAGCAACGACCGTCCGGTCCGTTCGTATGGCGACCGTGACGACCGTGCACCTCGCACCTACAGCAACGACCGTCCGGCTCGCAGCAATGACAGCGACCGTCCGTCACGCTCGTACGGCGCCCGTGACGACCGCGCACCCCGCACCTACAGCAACGACCGCCCGGCTCGCAGCAATGACAGCGACCGTCCGTCACGTTCGTACGGCGACCGTGACGACCGCGCGCCCCGCACCTACAGCAACGACCGTCCGGCACGTTCCTACAGCAGCGACCGTCCGGCTCGCACCTACGAGAAGCGCGAGCCCGGCGCGGCCCGCTCGGACTTCAAGCGCGACGAGAACTACGGCAAGCGCACGGATCGTCCGGCCCGCGCACACGAGAAGCACACCCCGCGGCCGGTCATCGACACCACGCCCGTGACCGTCTCCGAGGACAACGAGTTCGCGACCCTCGGTCTGCCGGCCGCCCTTGTCGAGCGCCTCGCGCGCGAGGGCATCACGATCCCGTTCCCGATCCAGACGGCCACGATCCCGGACGCCCTGGCTGGGCGCGACGTCCTCGGCCGCGGCCAGACCGGCTCGGGCAAGACCTTCGCTTTCGGCCTTCCGACCTTGGCTCGACTCGCCGCTGGGGACCGGGCCCTGGCTCGTCGTCCCCGCGCTCTGGTCCTGACCCCGACCCGCGAGCTCGCGATGCAGATCAGCGACGCTCTCGAGCCGTTCGTGCACGTCATGGGCCTGCGTCACAAGCTGGTTGCGGGCGGTATGCCGTACCCGCCGCAGCTGATGGCTCTCGACCGTGGTGTCGACCTGCTGATCGCCACCCCGGGCCGGCTCAAGGACCTCATCGAACGCGGAGCCGTCCAGCTCACCGATATCGCGATCATGATCCTCGACGAGGCCGACCACATGGCCGAGATGGGCTTCCTGCCCGAGATCACCTCGATCCTTGACGCTCTGCCCGAGGGCGGCCAGCGGCTGCTCTTCTCCGCCACCCTGGACCGCGGCGTCGACGAGGTCGTCAAGCGTTACCTCCACGACGCCGTCACCCACTCCACCGATGACGCGACAGCGAGCGTCACCACGATGGAGCACCACATCCTGCTCATCGATCCGCAGCACAAGAAGTCGATCACCGCAGAGGTTGCCAACCGCGCAGGCCGGACGTTGGTCTTCGTGCGTACGAAGCTTGGTGCCGACCGCGTGGCCGAACAGCTTCGTGAACAGGGAGTCTTCGCCGCCGCGCTGCACGGTGGACTCGCCCAGAATGCCCGCAACCGCGTGCTCAACGCGTTCAAGGACGGCAGCCTGCCGGTTCTGGTCGCCACGGACGTCGCAGCCCGCGGCATCCACGTGGACGACATTGGCGTCGTCCTGCAGGCTGACCCGCCGGCCGACCACAAGGACTACCTGCACCGCTCCGGGCGCACGGCTCGCGCCGGCGAGAGGGGCAGCGTCATCACCTTGGCGCTTCCGCACCAGAAGCGCGGCATGGAGCGAATGGCTCGCGAGGCCGGCGTCGACGTAGTTGCGACCCGGGCAACTCCGGGCGACGCGCTGCTGACCTCCACCGGTGCCTGCGCGCCCAGTGGTGTGCCGATCCCGTCCAGCCAGTCGCGTCGTGTCCTCGAGGGTGAGAAGCGACCCTTCCGTCGCACCTTCGGTGGTGGCGGCCGCGGCGGCCCCGGAGCCGGCCCGCGTCGCAACAACGACGGCCCGCGTGGCTACCGTGGTTCGCGCGACTAACACGATCTGAACAGGAGGAAGGTCCGATCGGCAGCTTGGGTTGCCGATCGGACCTTCTCTTTGCCGGCCGAGCTCTCGACATGGGACAGGCTTGTCACTGGTGGCGCAGCGCCGCGGATGCTCTGTCAATGACGGACCTGCGCCATGTGCCCACGTTTTCGGATCGGCTTGAGCGAGAATGCGAGTGTGAGCATCGAGTACTCCACCGGCAAGCTGCTTGTCGCGACACCTCGCACGATCGGGGACGTCTTCGGGCGCAGCGTCGTCCTCGTGCTGCAGCACGACGAGGATGGCGCGCAGGGCGTCGTCCTCAACCGCCCGATGGTGGCGCCCATCTCGGCCGTGCTGCCCTACTGGCAGGGCTACGTCACCGATCCGCCCAACGTCTTCCAGGGCGGCCCGGTCGCCCTGGACTCGGCCCTGGGTCTGGTGACGGTTCCCGGCGACAAGGTGGAGGAGCCGTTGGGAGTTCGACTGTTGTTCGGCGGGATCGGGCTCGTCGACCTCGACATCCCGCCGATCGTGGTGATGCCCGAGGTGGCCGGGCTTCGGATCTTCGCCGGCTACGCCGGGTGGTCGCCCGGCCAGCTCGACGAAGAGATCCGGGCTGGAGGCTGGTACGTCGTGGAGGCCGAGGCTCGGGACGCGTTCACATCGGAGCCGGAGACGTTGTGGTCCACCGTCTTGCGTCGACAACGTGGCAATCTCGCATTCGTCGCGAGCTTCCCTGACGACCCCACGATGAACTGAAGTGTCACCGCATCCGTGGGCACCCGGCATACCGGCTTGGCTAGACTTGGGCACATGAGCGCATTGCAGACTGCCGTGAACGGGCTGGACGACCCATACGACCCGCACGCACCTCAGCGACAGCCCTCTGAGCCTTCGAGGTCGCCGTTGACGACCACAGGGGTGATCGAGCGCGAGCAGGTCGACACGCAGTTCCAGGAGCCGGGCGACCACGAGCGCTTCGCGCACTACGTCCGCAAGAACAAGATCATGGAGAGCGCGCTGTCCGGCACGCCGGTGGTCGCGCTCTGTGGCAAGGTCTGGGTCCCCGGACGTGACCCCAAGAAGTTCCCGGTGTGTCCGACCTGCAAGGAGATCTACGCGGGTATGCCTGGTCCGCAGGGCGGCAAGGACTGAGCCGGAGCGGCGCTGGCGCCGACACCCGATAACACATCGTGTCGCCGCTGGAAGCTAGTGGGCCCCGGCATGTCCGCGGCCGAATCTCGTTACGATCAATGGCATATGAGCACCTCGGCCGCCTCCAGTCTTTCACCAGCATTCCCGGAGCGGGCGGCATGGGGGACCGCGTCCAAGCTGCGTGCCTGGCAGGCGGGCGCGCTGGACCAGTACTTTCGCTCGACCCCTCGTGACTTCCTCGCGGTCGCCACGCCCGGTGCCGGAAAGACCACCTACGCCCTGCGTCTGGCGACCGAGCTGTTCGACCGTGGTGTCATCAGCCGAGTCACCGTCGTGGCGCCCACCGAGCATCTGAAGACGCAGTGGGCCGATGCGGCGTCGAGGGTCGGAATCCGGATCGACCCACGGTTCACCAACGCGGCAGGGCGCCATGGTGCGGAGTACGACGGTGTGGCAGTGACCTACGCGCAGGTCGCCAGCAAGCCGTCGTTGCATCGGGCGCGCACCGAGGCTGCGCGCACGCTGGTCATCCTGGATGAGATCCACCATGGCGGCGACAACCTGTCGTGGGGGGATGCGATTCGCGAGGCTTTCGAGCCGGCCACTCGTCGCCTCGGTCTGACCGGCACACCGTTTCGGTCTGACACCAGCCCGATCCCTTTCGTGCGCTACGAGATGGGCAAGGACTCGATCCGCCGCAGCGAGGCCGACTACACCTACGGCTATGCCGAGGCGTTGCGTGACGGGGTCGTCCGCCCGGTGCTGTTCCTCGCCTATGGCGGCTCGATGCGTTGGCGCACCAAAGCTGGCGACGAGATCTCGGCCAGGCTCGGGGAGCCGATGACCAAAGATGCAACGGCCCAGGCGTGGCGCACCGCCCTGGACGCCAAAGGCGAGTGGATCCCGTCGGTCCTCGCGGCAGCGGACAAGAGGTTGACCGAGGTACGCCGCGTTGTGCCGGATGCCGGCGGGCTTGTGATCGCCTCCAACCAGACGCAGGCCAGGGCCTACGCCAAGATCCTGCACGGCATCGCGGGTGAGCGCCCCGTTGTGGTGCTCTCGGACTATGCGGGGTCGTCCGGCAAGATCGAGGAGTTCGCCCAGGGCAACCAGCGATGGATGGTCGCTGTCCGCATGGTGTCCGAGGGGGTCGACGTCCCGCGGCTGTGCGTCGGTGTCTATGCGACGTCGACCGCGACGCCGCTGTATTTCGCCCAGGCTGTCGGCCGTTTCGTTCGCGCGAGGCGTCGGGGAGAGACGGCGTCCATCTTCCTGCCGAGCGTGCCGCAGATCCTCGAGCACGCGGCTCGGCTGGAGGACGAACGCGACCACGCCCTGGACCGGGTTCGCCTGCCTGGCGACGAAATCTCCTTCTGGTCAGCCGAGGATGACCTCCTCGCGGCGGCCAACCGGACCGACTCGACCGCGGATCGTGAACAGGCGTCGTTCGAGGCGCTCGAGTCTGATGCCGAGTTCGACCACGTGCTCTTCGACGCCCAGCAGTTTGGTCTCAACGCCGAGGTGGGCAGCGCTGACGAGCAGGAGTTTCTCGGGCTGCCAGGTCTGCTCGAGCTCGACCAGGTGGCCACCTTGTTGCGTGCCCGGCAGTCCGCGCAGAAGGGGTCTGGCCGCAAGAAGGCTGACCCCGAGCTCGCCACCCATCGCGCGATGGCGCTGAGGCGCAAGGAGCTAAACTCGCTCGTGTCCGCCTACGCCCGCAAGACCGGTGCGCCGCACGCCGTCGTGCACGCTGACCTGCGCAAGAGCTGTGGCGGGCCAGCCCTGGACCAGGCCAGTGCCGAGCACGTCGGTCAACGGATCGAGATGATCCGGCGCTGGTTCGTTGGCCGTCGCTGAGTCC
>Ga0208079_1001884_pt1 | contig 10583 bp, 10 predicted proteins | sample NGESurdeep092012_5_FD_184474 | JGI IMG/M metagenome (GOLD analysis project Ga0208079, IMG submission 184474) | Arctic peat soil microbial communities from Barrow, Alaska - NGEE Surface sample 210-2 deep-092012 (SPAdes) | ecosystem: Environmental > Terrestrial > Soil > Wetlands > Peat ... | reverse complement strand
CCGGGTGGGTGCGGTCCGCACCAGCAGGCTCCACCAGTTCACCGCCATGCTGGCCACGTCCCACGGCGTCGTCGTGGTGGAGGACATCGCCACCGCGAACCTGATGCGCAACCACCACCTGGCCCAGGCCATCGGTGACCAGGGCTGGGGCCAGCTCGCCCGCCGGCTTGGCTACAAGACCACCAGGGCCGGCGCCACCCTGGTGGTCGCCGACCGGTGGCTGCCCTCAGGCAAGACGTGCTCGGGCTGTGGTGCAGCCAAACCCACGCTGCCCCTGGCCGTGCGCTGCTACCGCTGCGACGTCTGCGCCCTGGTCATCGACCGGGACACCAACGCCGCCGCAGACCTCGCCGCCTGGGGCGGGCAGCAACGGGCTGACCGCCAGCACCAGCCCGGCTGCTGGCTCCCGGGCCGGGGACCGCCACCCGGACGGCCGGTCAGCTCAGCTTGCTGAGCATGCCTGTGCAGGGAGCAGCGAGCCGGCCTGTACGGCGGCGGGAGCTCTCGTTGAAGCAGGAACCAGCCGGCCACGCACCCGCGTGGCGTAAGCGCTGGGCTGTCCCGGACAGGGACAGCTACGAGAGGTTGGAGGTGCCAGCCATCTCACACATCTCGTAACGGGGGGCTCACGCAGATACCGAGTCCGGTGCCGGCGACGTGATCAGCCACCGTGGGGTGAGGCAGACCACGGTGGCCCGTGCACCGAGAGCAGAGCCCCCAACGCATCGACGCGTGGTGGCTCTGGCGGTGCGGCGAGTCCTGGCGCCCTGGCCTCCAGAGGCTTCGTAGCTTCCGGTTCAGTGCCGGGCGACGGCACCGTTGCTGAGCGGGTCGTTCCATTGAGACGGTCGTGCGTGGTCCACGACGTCGATACTGCCGATGAGCAAGGTGACTCAATCCTGGGCGGGGGGCCATCGGCCCCCGCCGCCTGGGGACATGCTGATGGCGCGAGCGCTGAGACAGCATCGCCGCCGTCAAGCTCATGCTGGCTTGAGGGGCCGACAACGGCTCGCGAAGGACTTCGACAGCAGCGGGACGGTGTGCACCCGCTGATGGGCTCAGGTGGTGTAACGGCCCAAGAGGGACAGCCACTCCATCCGGGCCGGCTGGGGAAGGCCGACCTCGCCGAGAGCTGGGCCGAGCCGAGCCATGAACGCAGCCTGCTCCGCCTGGGACTCCCACACCTCGACCACCACAAGCCCCGCTGCACCGACCGACGCGACGTGGCTCTGCAACGGCGCCGGCCAATCTCCTTCACCGGTCTTGGCGTCGACACCGAGAATCTTGTTGACGGCAAGATACTGGTCCGAGGTGGCGCCCGCGAACTCCAGAATGAGGACTTCGGACATGAGTGGTTCCCTTCCTCGATATCACCGGTGGGATGGGTTGGCTCGGCATCAGAGGTAGTGCCGACCCAAAGATAAGAAAGGCTATCCGCCGCCCAGCTGGCGCACAAGCCCTCTCGCCGGGCTGCGTGAGAGGCCAAGAGGGCGGCAGGCACTGTCCCGTCTGGGCAACGCCGGACGTCTTCGGCACGCAGCGGTGGGGCCCCGGCGATTGGAACAGGTGGCGGACTAGGTTGACGAGCACGTCCGGGCTATGAGCACGTCCGGGCCATGAGGGGGTGTCGAGGTGACGGCTACTGGGCCGATCGCAGAGGCGGCAGGGCTGCTCAAGGCCCGGAGGTGGTCAGTCAGGCTCCTGTTGATTGCGGCTGTGAGCATGCTGGCAGCTGTGGTCTACAGCATCTGGTCCACGGTGAGCTACATGGGGACGTCAGCCGCGACCTCTGCGCAGCCGGATGGCCCGGATCTGGACCTGAGCCAGCGTGCGCTGAGATTTCTGTCCTACGCGAGTATCGGCCCCAACCTGCTTCCGCTGGCGATGATCCTTGTCTGCGGCTGTTTCGTGCTGATTCATTGGCCGCCGCACGCAGGGGCCGGCACCCTGTCGCGGAACAACCCCACGAGTCGATCTGCTCAGCTGCAGGCCGAACTCGTGGCCCTCGCGGTGCTCACCGGGGTGGTAGCCCTGGGCTATGCAGGGGCAGCTCTCCTGGGACTGACCACCTCCGGGCAGCAGATACCAATGGACCAGGCCCGGGGTATGTGCGCGACGGCCCTGGCCAACAGCGTGGCCACCTTCTGCTTGCTGGGGGTGTTGCTGACGTACTGGTGGATCCTCGGTGTTCCTCGACGGGTCACCGACGATGTCGGCACCCAAGAGGTCGTAGCCCAAGAGGTCTAGGCACGATGGGGCAGTCACCAGCGTGGCAGGGCCGAACGCGACGTGCCGTCAGTCAGAACAGGGCGCGGGTCGTTCAACGACTGTTGAGCGGTGCGGACGCCCCGGCCGCTGCGGTCGCCGAGGACGGCCCACGTCATAGGCACGGGCGGGTTCGCTGGAGCCGTTCGGACAAGGAGGTATGCCGACTTCTCGCTAAGGTGCACGGGTGAGGGTTCCTCCCGCCAGGCCGGTGCTGCACGACGGCGACGTGGTGCTGCGGCACCGCGACGACGACGCCCCGGGCAATGCCGTGAGCTTCCTGGTCGAGCATCAAGGCCGGGTTGCCGGCACGGTCGAGGTCAGCCACATAGAGGGCGGCAGTGGCGAGCTGTCATGGGCCGTGCTCCCCGAACAACGGGGTCAGGGCGTAGCCGCGCGGGCGCTGCGACTCATGATCCGTTACGCCTTCGATGAGCTCGGGCTGCACAGGGTGGCTGCCTACGCAGACCCCCACGACCGGGCCTGGCTGCGGACAGCCGGGCGGGCCGGGCTGCGTAGGGAGGGCGTGGTCCGAGCAACAGGGCAGCGAGGCGCCCAGAGCTCGGGGCAGCACAGCGCCGAGCGTCACGACCGTATACAGCTGGCGCGACTGGCGACCGACCCTGAACCCACATCCCGTGACGGCTTCATCGGTGTCCTGAACGCTGGGCTCCCGACCAAGCGCACTATCGCCCAGGGCCTGATCCGCAACAGCGCCAAGGAGATCCTGCTGTGCGAGCTGACGTACAAGCAGGAGTGGGATCTGCCCGGCGGAGTCGTCGACCCGCACGAGTCACCGGCCCACGCGCTCATCCGTGAGATTCGCGAGGAGTTGCAGGTCGAGATGGTGCCGCAGTCGCTGGTGGCCGTCAACTGGCTCCCGTCGTGGCGCGGCTGGGACGACGCGATGCTGTATGTGTTCGACCTCGGTGTAGACGATCACGTGATCGATCGGGCCCGGCTCGAGCCGCGAGAGCTCCGGGCCCTGCACTGGTGCAATCTCGACGACGTCGAGCGCCGCGCCGCTGCCTACGTCACCCGGATGCTGAGGCGGCTCGGGCACCAGACGGAAGGAACGGCATACCTTGAGGACGGCTCCGACCCGAGCTGGTGAGCTTGCCAACCAAACGCGAGCCCGGCCGACGGAGCGCAATCGAGCGCGACAAGGCGCCCGGCAGCGAAGGGCGGACCGTCCAGTGGTCCGGAAGGTGCTCGGTGTGCCCCTCAGTGTGCCTGTGGGAGTTCGACAGCTGCGGCACACCTCGCACCAGCACACGAGTCACGGCGCCAGGCAGCCGAGCGGGAAGGCTCAGCGGAAGGTGGTGCCGTCTCCATCGACCAGGTCGGAGTCAGCCTTGATGTGCGCTACGAGTTCGTCGACCTTGGCGTAGGCCACTGCGGTGTAGGTGTCTGCCGCGCCGTAGTAGACCGCGATGCGCCCGCTCGGAGCGTCGACCAGCGCCGAGCAGGGGAACGCGACGTTCGGTACGAAGCCGTTCGTCTCGTAGTTCTTCTCCGGCGTCAGCAGGTAGTTGTACGTGCGGTAGAGCACCTTGTCCGGCTCTTGCAGGTCGAGCAGCGCGGCGCCATAGCTGTACACGTAGCCGTTACAGGTGTTCGTGACTCCGTGGTAGAAGAGCAGCCAGCCCTCATCGGTCTCGATCGGAGGTGCGCCAGCGCCGATCTTGAGCGTCTGCCACCAGGTGTCGCCGGTGCTCATCACCCGGCGGTGATGGCCCCAGTGTTCGAGGTCCGGGCTCTGCGAGATGAAGATGTCGCCGAATGACGTGTGACCGGCGTCCGACGGCCGGGTGAGCAGCACGAACTTGTCGTTGACCTTGCGAGGGAAGAGCACCCCGTTGCGGTTGTACGGGGTGCAGATGTTCTCCATGCGTACGAAGGTGACGAAGTCCGTGGTGCGGGCAAGGCCGATGGCCGGGCCACCGAAGTCGGTGCACCAGGTCACGTAGTACATGTCCTCGATCTTCACCACGCGCGGGTCGTACGCGTAGTTCGGCTGGTACGGGGAGCCGGACTCGTCGACGAAGTGGATCTCCTGGTCGACGAACTCCCAGTCCAAGGCGTTCTTCGAGCGACCGACGTGCAGCGCCGGCTTGCCGTCCCTGTGGTCCGCGCGGAAGACGCCGATGTACTCCTGTCCCCATGACACGACTGCGCTGTTGAAGATCCGTGCCGTCTTCGGCGTGGGGTTCCAACCGATAATCGGGTTGCGGTCGTCGCGCCACAGGACTTCGGGGGAGTCCGAAGGCTTGTCCTGCCACGGCATGTTGGGCAGTGCATCGCCGATGATGTGTGTCGCCACGGAGCCATCTTCCCTTCGGTTGGAGTGGCTGGCCGCCCTCGAGCGGCTGCCGGTGTCCGGGTCTGCAAGAACGACTCGACCTTAGCGGTCGTGAAGGCAGCGGCTCGGTCTGGCTAGCGCTGCCCCTTCCCGCTCGGCGCACAAGCTCCCCGAAGAGGAAGGCCTAAGGCTCTGGTGGCGCCAAAAGTCGATCCCTTCTCGGGCGTGAGCGGTTGCGCAGTGGCGCGCGCCTCCCGAGTAGGTTCATGGCCGTGAACGGCACCTCGAACGAAGAGCTCGTCAGCACGGCGCAAGGCGTGCCGTCGGTGGGCGCCTCGCGCCTCACCTCCAGGCAATCAGCAGCGCTTCCCGACCTCCTGATGGACTGAGTCGTCGCTCACTGCGCGGCCCAGCGGGCCTGGTCGATGGCGAGTCTGCCAAGGTGGTCAGATGGTGACCTTCGTTGACGACGTGGGCGCAGTGGTGCCGTTGCCCGGTGACGTGCTGCGGATCGTCAGCCTGGTGCCGTCCCTGACAGAGGCTTTGGCACTGAGCTGCCGCGAGAAGCTGGTGGGCGCGACCGACTGGTGTACTCACCCCGCTGATCTGGTTGTCGCTCGGGTGCGGGGGACCAAGAACCCGGACCTGGAGGCCATTGGCAGACTGACACCGGACCTGGTCGTAGCCAACGCCGAGGAGAACCGCCAGGTTGACCTCGATGCGCTTCGCGGGCAGGGGATCGCGGTGTGGGTCACCGATATCCGGACGGTGGACCAGGCGATCACCTCCATCGAAACACTGCTGCGGGCCGTGGGAGTCTCCGACACCCGGTGGTTGGACCGGGCGCAGACCTCGTGGACGCAGACCCCTGTCGTGACGGACGGCCGACGTTTGCGGGCGGTGGTGCCGATCTGGCGTCGGCCGTGGATGCACCTGGGCAGGGACACCTATGCCGGAGACGTGTTGCGCCGCCTGGGGGTGGACAACGTTCTGGGCGACAGTGCGCAGCGCTACCCCAAGCTCGAGCTCGACCAGCTACCCGAGGTGGATCTGGTGGTGCTGCCGGATGAGCCTTACCAGTTCACCGACGTGGACGGCCCGGAGTCGTTCCCGGGCGCAGCGTGCGCGTTGGTCAGCGGGCGGCTCCTGACCTGGTATGGGCCGGCCATGGTCGAAGCGCCCCACGCACTGCTGGCGTCGCTGCGTGCCGCGCTGACCTGATCCGAGCGACGTCTTCGCCGGCGAGGTCTGCGACGACGCCGCTGCGGCCGCGATGGCCGATCGCCAGGCCCACCCCCACCGAAGCCATCCCGACCAATGCCCCTGGTTCTGCTCAGCCTTCAGCCCCAGTCTTGGAAGTGCGTTGCCCGATCGAGACAATGGGTGCCTCGCTGTCAATGCTCGGCGGGGTTGGCTCAAGAATCCCTGGAGGGCGACATGGACAGCACCACACTGCGCGAGGTGCAGGCTCCTTTGAAGCAGCGATACCGCGAAGAACCGGCAAGTGCGCTGACGCCGCTGAATGCCACGGGAGGGTTCGACGATCCCGGTATTACCTGCACGGTCGACACCTGGGCCGGTCCCGTCCGCGCAGGGCTGCATCCGGCAACCGGCGGCGACGGCAGCGACGCCTGTTCTGGCGACATGCTCCTGCAGGCCGTGCTGGCTTGCACTGGCGTCACCATGCGCAGCGTGGCGACCGCACTCGGCATCGATATCCGAAGCGCAAGGCTCCAGGCGACGGGTCATTTTGACGCCCGCGGCACCCTTGGGGTCTCCCGCGATACGACAGTCGGTGCGCGCGCCATCGAGCTGGTCGCCGAACTGGACACCGATGCCAACGACCAAGACCTCACTGCTCTGGCAGCCCTGACGGAGCGCTACTGCGTGGTTGCCCAGAGCCTGGCCGAGCCGCCGAACCTCAGGATCCAGCGCACCCCGGCGACGTCCTAGCCGCTCTGCCGCTCTCGGGGGGTCCCAGTCAGTCGGGTCGTGTTGGGTCGCGGTGACGTCGCTGTCGCTGCGAGGCTCTCAGCGCCGCACGCCGTCGCAGGTATCAAAGCCGATCCCGCTGCTGGCGCGCAGCAGGCTGCGTCGGCGGATGCTTTACCGCCGGGGCCGGGACGGGCACACTTGATGCTTCGGGTACGGCCGGTGGTGCCGACGGGCAGGCAGGTCGATTTCGATTTCGGTGGTAGCCCAGCGGCGCTCGCTGAGATGGATTCGATATCGGGGGAGGTGGCGAAGTTGCGTGGATGCGCAGTGGTGCTGCGCGTTTCAGGTGCGGGCGTCCTAGCGCTCGCCGAATCGGTGAGCGATCGCCACTGCCCAGCCGGGTGCCGCGCGCATCGCCGTTGCGGGTCGGATTTGTGGGCCTCCCACACGAACGAGGCCCAGATCCCTAAAACCGACCCACATTCATGCCGGGAGGCCCGGAAAACTCACTCTGGGGGGATGGCTTACCAAGCAGTGTCCCAGCGGTTCATTCTCAGTGGTCATGAACGTTAGCTGACATCGCAGGGAGCCGGCCACGTCGCCATGGTCAGGTCGATCTCAACGTGCATCCCCGCGACAAGGCGCTGACGGCTTCTGCTCAGAGCGATGAAACCGGCACCCCACACTTGGGCTGGGGGCTCAATGCCGCTGATCGGCCGCTCGAACCATGTGTCAGGAGGATCGGATGCGTCTGTCTTGGGCAGATGCAGGAGTCGTACTGATCGTGATCGTCGGCGGTGTGCGCGATCCCCGTTTGCTCTGACGATCCTCTTCGGGCTCTGGACGGACCACACTATCTTCCCGCTCGCCTGGGTCTACGCAGCCTGGCGCGCCTAGGCGACGCCCCAGGGTCGACTTCGGCTCGGTCGAGGTTACGGGCCGTCACCGGTCGCCGCTGCCTGCGCCCTGGTACTTGGGCGCTTTGGTTACCTCGGCTACGGTCGCGGTCAAGATGCTCGCGGTGGGGCTCGGCGGAGCCGTCGTGATGCACGCCAGCATGGCCGGCTCGTGCTCGCCGCAGCTTTCACGGTGATGGGCATCGGCAACGCGTGGCTTCCTGGATCGGCGGACCAGGTCTTGGCGCACGTTGATCCGCAGGGCGCCGACTGAGCCCCTGACCAGCTGCACCGCAGACTGACCTGTTCCCAGGCGGTCCGCGGGCTGCACCGCAGACTGACCTGTTCCCAGGCGGTCCGCGGCGCGAGTCACTGTCCGCGACGGCGAGCTGCACTCGGAGAGCAAAGCTCGCAAGACGACAGGCTAGTGCCAAAGCCAGCCGATGGCGGCGTCTGCGACCTCTTCCCAGCCCCGCTCGCCGCAGATGTAGTGCGAGCGGCCGTCGAACTCCTGGTAGTCCACCTGACCAGGGCCGGCCTTGTACCGATTAGCATTGCGCCGCACCATGGCCACGGGCGTGAGGTGATCCTGGGTGCCGGTGAGAAACAACAGGGGCGCTTGGCTGGTGCCGAAGTCGATCCTGGCCGACCGCCCGAGAGTGCTCCGGGGCACGTTGCGGCTTTCGGGGACCACGAAGCGCTCGAAAGCCGCGTCGCTGGCTGAACGCGTGAGGGTGTTGCAGAACGCGTAGTGAAACCGGCCCTGCGTCATGAACACCGGTCTGTTCCCGGCTAGCGGGTTGATGTGGGGGAAGTTTGCACGCAGGAAGTGTGGGCTGAACGAGACCATCCCCTGAGGGGGCGCCGAGCTGATCGAGACGCCCGCGCGGGCGTAGCCGTCGTTGACCAGCCGTTGGACCAGCAGTCCGCCGATCGAGTGGCCTACCAGGATCGGGCGTTCGGGAAGAGCGTCGACAAGTGCCTTGAAGTGCCCGGTCAGTGCGCCGAACGTCAGGGCCCCGAGGTCTGGGCTGACCTCTGAACGCAGGGTGGCCGGGTCACCGTGGTGGTACGGCCAACTCGGCGCACTGCCGGAGAACCCCGCCGCGGCAAACCGTTCGACCCAGGGCTGCCAGCTCTGGCCGTTGAGGTACATCCCGTGGATGAAGATGACGTGGGGGGCCATCCCACGACTCTATGTGCGCTGGGCCCGAGTGCGCCGAACATAACGTGGGCCACAGACCGAACCGACTTGACCACAGGCGTCGACCAGCCTACGGTGAGTTTTCAAAATGAAATGGAATTTTGCTATGCAAAACGACATAGACTTTGCCGAGTCCACCCGCAACAAGTCCACTTCTCTGCGTCGTGCACTTGGAATCCTTCAGTCTCTGATCGAGCCGACCAAGAGCAGGCGGGGCGCCTCCCTGAGTGAGCTCGCCGCGTCAAACGACATGAACAAGAGCACTCTTCTGCGCCTCATCGAGCCCTTGCGCGATGCCCAACTGGTTGAGCAAGGCCTCGACGGTCGCTATCACGTGGGAGTCGGAGCCGTGACACTTGGTGGTGCGTACCTCAGCGGACTCGACATGCGGGACGAGGCGCGACCCATTCTTGAGCGGCTGGCTCGCGCCACCGGGGAGACGATTCACCTGCTCGTCTATGTCCGGGGGGAGGTCAGCTACATAGAGAAGGTGGCCGGCCCCTCTTCTATCCAAATGGCTTCGCGCATAGGCGACCGGATGCCTGCGTACTGCACGGCCTCGGGCAAGGTGTTTCTCGCTTACCTGCCGCAAGTGCAGTTCGAAGCAACAGTTGCCGCTGGAATGCCAGCGCGCACGCCGAACACCATTACCTCGCGGGAGCTGCTGCGCCAAGAGCTCACGAGAACTCGTGAGCGTGGGTTTGCCATCGATAATATTGAGAACGAGCCTGATATCCGATGTATCAGTCTTCCTGTTTTCGGCCGAGATGGGCAGATCGCTGCTGCGATGAGCGTATCGGCGCCAGCCGAAAGGGTTGATGGAAAGCGGATCGCCGAGCTTGTCCACATCCTTGCCGAAGGTGCCGGGCAACTGTCTACCCGACTTGGCGCGCCCAGCACTATTCCGCCAGCACCCATCGAAGAGCGACAAGGCGAGGAGGGACTCAGTACCTCGTTGCGGGCCTTGTGATGATCACTGGATGATCGCGCAGGGAAACGTCGGTCTGTCGTCGAAGGACGCATTCTCGCCTCTGCTGGTCACCAAACGCGATCTGCTCGCTCACCATCTGAGCACGATGAACCGGTACTGCGAGGGTGACGAAGGAAGGGTATTCACGATGGGTGACCGAAGGTCACCAGCTAGGCACAGAACCGACTTCAGGTTGCCGAAGGGCGCCACGCGAAAGGGAAACCCGAACCAATGACGATCACCAGCCCAACACTGCAGATCCACAGCGACGGTTCCACCAGCCACAGCGGGCTTGCCGCCTGGGTCGCTGAGGTCGCCGCACTGACCACACCCGAGCGCATCTCCTGGGTCACCGGCTCGGACCCGGAGTGGAAGACCCTGACCGACAGGCTCGTCGCGTCAGGCACCTTCACCCGCCTCAACGAGGACATCAAACCCAACTCGTTCCACTGCACATCCGACCCCTCGGACGTCGCCCGCGTCGAAGCCAGCACCTTCATCTGCTCTGTCGAGGAGAAGGACGCCGGCCCCACCAACAACTGGATGGCGCCGGACCAGATGAAAGTGCTCCTGAACGACCTCTACCGGGGGTCGATGACCGGCCGCACGATGTATGTGATCCCGTTTGTCATGGGACGCCTCCACGCAGACAAGCCCATGTTCGGCGTCGAGATCACCGACTCGGCCTACGTCGCGGCGTCCATGCGCGTCATGGCCCTGTGCGGCACCAGTGTGCTTAACCGGATCGAGGAGCTCGACGCCGATTTCGTGCCGGCGCTGCACTCGGTTGGCGCCCCGCTCCAGGCCGGCGAGACGGATATCCCCTGGCCGTGCAACGACACCAAGTACATCGTGCAGTTTCCCGAGGAGCGGATGATCTGGTCCTACGGATCGGGCTACGGCGGGAACGCGCTGCTGGGAAAGAAGTGCTACAGCCTGCGGATCGCGTCCGTGATCGCCCGCGACGAGGGCTGGCTGGCCGAGCACATGCTGATCCTGAAGCTCACCTCC
>Ga0208079_1001882_pt1 | contig 10591 bp, 13 predicted proteins | sample NGESurdeep092012_5_FD_184474 | JGI IMG/M metagenome (GOLD analysis project Ga0208079, IMG submission 184474) | Arctic peat soil microbial communities from Barrow, Alaska - NGEE Surface sample 210-2 deep-092012 (SPAdes) | ecosystem: Environmental > Terrestrial > Soil > Wetlands > Peat ... | reverse complement strand
CCACCACCGCGAACACCACAAACTCGGCTGGAAATGCCACATCACCAACGGCATCCCCCACTGGACACCACCACCCTGGACCGACCCCACCCAAACACCGAGACGCAACCACGCCCACGACCCGCACCACGTCCACCCTTGACACATTCCTATATCGGTATATGTTTCCCTCATGGCCCGAGCAGCGACCACGACGGATGCGTTCAACGCGATCGCCGAGCCCCGACGTCGGCAGATCCTGGACCTCCTGGCCAGTGGCGAACTGCCGGTGAACGACCTCGTCGCGCTGCTCGATGTGGCACAACCACTGGTGTCCAAGCACCTGCGCGTGCTGAGGGAAGTCGGGCTCGTGGATGTGCGGGACGAAGGGCGACAGCGGATGTACCGGCTCAACGGTCACGCGCTCAAGCCCATCCACGACTGGATAACAAACTACGAACAGTCGTGGTCGCAACGCTTCGACCGGCTGGACGCCGTCGTGGCGGAACTCAAGAGAGCGGAGGACGGAGATGGTGGCAGTGACGAGTAGCAGAACGGCAGTAGTGACCCTCCCCACGGACACACAGATCTTGATCACGCGGGACTTCAACGCGCCCAGACACCTGGTCTACAAGGCCTGGACCACGCCTGAGCTGATCACCCGCTGGTGGAGCGGCGACCGGGGCGAGGTGACGAGCATCGAGGTCGACCTGCGGGTCGGCGGAAAGTGGCGCTACGTCATGACAGCCATCGGCGGATTCGAGGTTGCGTTCCACGGCGAATACCGCGAGATCGTGACCAACGAGCGCATCGTCTCGACCGAGGTCTTCGAGGGCATGCCCGACGCCGAAGCGGTAGACACGGTCACGTTCGCCGAACAGGACGGGCGAACGACCGTCACGGTCCTCGTCCAGCACGCCGACAAGACGCTTCGTGACATGCATATCGACTCCGGCATGGAGGACGGACTGCAAGAGGCCATGAACCACCTCGAGCAGGTCGCGGTCTCCCTTCGATAGACCGACAGGCATCATGCGTGCAACCGGATAGCGTGCACGTCGTGCATCCCAACTGTCTCGCCGTCGACGCGGCCCTGGAGCGCGCCGGAGTCGCCGGCCGCGTCCAGATCCTGCCCGAGGCAGCGCCGACCGCCGCCGCCGCGGCGACGTTGCTCGGCGTCGAGGTAGGCGCCATCGCAAACTCGCTCGTGTTCGCAACCGCTGACGGCGAGCCGGTGCTCGTGATGACGAGCGGCGCACATCGCGTCGACACCGACAAGGCCGCGGCAGCCGTCGGCACGCCATCGCTGTCTCGGGCAGGCGCGGACCTGGTGTACGCGGCTACCGGACAGCGAATCGGCGGCGTCGCTCCGGTGGCGCATCCGACGCCTTTGCGCACGCTGGTCGACACCGCACTCGAGGCCTACCCGCAGGTCTGGGCAGCAGGTGGCATCCCCCATGCCGTGTTCCCGACGACGTTCGCCGAGCTGGTTCGGCTGACCGACGGCACGCCGGCCGAGGTGGCTTAGCCCAGGCTTAGCCCGGATTCGACCCATTCCGACTGAGGCCAGCACGACCGAGCCGCCCGCGCCGGGTTCGTGATTCCCGTTCGATACGGCACGATCGACTGATGCGAGCCGCTGGACAGCCAGAGGTCAACGTCGACGTTCAGATGTGGACCGGTCGACAGTTCGCGGCTCGCGTCGACGAGGCGATGGAGATCTACGTCCACGCGATGCAGTATCCGAGCCACACCGGCGCCCAGCGGGCAGTGACCGCGCGCCGCCATGTGCGCAACGACGGGTTTGCCTGCCGCGCGGCCGTCGCCCAGGACGGCGCCCTCGTCGGGTTCGGCTACGGCTACACCACGCTCCCCGGCCAGTGGTGGCATGACCTCGTGCGCAAAGCACTGACGGCGCAGAGCGCCGCGCAGTGGCTCACCGACTCGTTCGAGCTATCCGAACTGCACGTTCTGCCCGAGTATCAGGGACACGGTATCGGCCGGCGCCTGCTGCAAGACCTGGCCGAGAGCATCCCCCACGGCGCGATCCTGCTGTCGACGCCGGACGCCGACACCAGAGCGTTCCGGATGTATCGCAACCTGGGGTTCGTCGATCTCGCGCGCCACTACCTGTTTCCCGGCGACGCGCGCCCGTTCGCCGTACTCGGAGCGCGGCTCCCCCTCGTCGGCTCACCGGTCGATGGCGATTGACGCTGCCCGGCGACGGGAGTCGGTGAGCATCCGGCGACTGCCCGCCGCGCTCGGCGTCGTCGCCGTCGGTCTGCAGATCGCGTATCCACTCGCCGACCGGAGTGCGCGCCACGGGCTGAGCGTCGCGATCGTCGGAGTCTTCGCGGCCGCGATGACGTCGCACGCGGCGTTGACGATCGGAGCGCGGCGGGCCGGCGTCGTGCTCGCGAGCACGACGGGCCTCGGCTTCGCCGTCGAGGTACTGGGCGTGCATACGGGCTTTCCGTTCGGCAGATACACGTACTCGACGACGTTGGGCTGGACGTTCGCGGGCGTACCCGTGATCATCGCCTTCGCGTGGACGATGCTCGCGTGGCCTGCTGCGCTCGCGGCGCGACGGTTGGTCGACAGCTTCGGTGCGCGCGTCCTGGTGGGCGCATGGGCGCTGGCGTCATGGGATCTGTTCCTCGACCCGCAGATGGTCGCCGCGGGTCATTGGACGTGGACCTCGGCGACACCGCACCTGCCCGGCGTCGACACGGTGCCGATCAGCAACTATCTCGGCTGGCTGGGCGTAGCCGTGCTGATGTCCCTTCTGCTGCAGAGCGTTCTCGACGGTCAGCGCACGGTCGCTGACGGTGTGCCGGTGTCGCTCTACCTGTGGACGTACGCCTCGTCGGTCCTCGCTCTCGGCGCGTTTCTCGGCCTACCGGCCGCCGCCGCCTGGGGCGGTGTGGGGATGGGTCTGGTCGCCGTTCCACTGGCGCTCGCCACCGCCGGCTCGATCGTTCGGACCCGATGAGGCTCGTCAACGTCGGCACCGGGCTGGCCGTCGCGGGTGCGGTACACGCGGTCGTGAACGTGCGGCTCATGCGTCGTCCACCCGCGCCGCCGCCGCGGGCGCGGCGCGGCGTATCGGTGCTGGTGCCCGCGCGTGACGAAGCGGCGAACATCGGCGACTGCGTTCGGGCCCTGCGCCTGCAGGACGTCGACGAGATCATCGTTCTGGACGACGGTTCCGCCGACGGCACGGCCGCCGCGGCACGAGGCGCCGCGGGACACGACGCGCGCGTGCGAGTGTTGGAGGGTGCCCGCCTGCCCCCGGGCTGGCTCGGCAAGCCGCACGCATGTGCCCAGCTCGCGGCGCACGCAGACACGCGCAGCGATGTGCTGGCCTTCGTCGACGCCGACGTGCGGCTGATGCCGGACGCCATCGGCAGGAGCGTTCAGCTGCTCGATGACCTCGGATTCGACCTCATCTCGCCGTACCCGCGCCAGCTCGCCGAGTCGTGGGCCGAGCGAATCGTCCAGCCGCTGCAACAGTGGTCGTGGCTGAGCACGCTGGCGCTGCGCCTGGCCGAACGATCTCCACGCCACTCGCTCGGCGCCGCCACCGGACAGTTCCTCGTGATCCGGCGATCGACGTACGAGCGGGCCGGCGGTCATGCGGCGGTCCGCGACGCGGTTCTCGAGGACCTTGCGCTGCTGCGCGCAGTCAAGGACGTGGGTGGCCGAGGTGGTGTCGTCGACGGCACAGATCTGGCCGAGTGCCGCATGTACGACGGCTGGAACGAGCTGCGCGACGGCTACAGCAAGTCCCTGTGGGCCGCGTTCGGGTCACCGCCGCGGGCGATCGCCGTCGTCGGCGCGTTGTGCGTGGCCTACGTCCTGCCACCGGTCGCGGCACTTCGCGGCTCGCACGCCGGCGCGCTCGGCTATGCAGCGGCAGTGACCGGCCGGATGATCGCGGCACGAGCGACGGCAGCGCGCCAATGGCCGGACGCGTTCGCGCACCCGGTGTCGATCGTCCTCGCCTGCTACCTGATACTCCGGTCACTCGTGCTGCACCGGCGAGGCGGGTTGACCTGGAAGGGCCGCGCCGTCTAGCTCGGCGCCAACTGCGCCAGACCGACGACAGCCAGGGTGAGAAGTACCGCGGCGCACACGGTAGGCGGCCAGGCCGCGGAACTCACGCCGGCACACACGCAGGCGATCGCCGCGCAGATGGTGCGGGTGGGTCGCTCGGACACCGTCAGGCGCCCGAGTCGAGCACCCCCACGCAACGCGCGAAAGCCTTCGTGCGCGAGTCCGACGGTGCCTGCGGCGAGGGCAAGCCACCACGGTGCGCCGGTGCGCCACAGGATCGCTGCGAACGAAGCATCCGCCACGCGGTCAGCGACCGCGTCCGCTCGGGCTCCGCTTCGGGTGGCCCGATCTGACAGCACGGCGACGGCACCGTCGAGTCCGTCGCACACGACAGACGCGAGGACGAGACCCAACGCAACCCACGGCCAGGGCCTCGCCGCCACCACCGCGCCGACAGCGAGCAGCGCGCCCGCGACCGTCAGCACGGTGGGGTGCATGCCTCGCCGGGCAAGCGGCCGCGCCATAGCCCACATCCAGCGCAGCCACGCTCCGAGCAACGGCACGCGGTCCGGGTCGATGCCGTGATGCAGCTCCGACCATCGAAGCTGGGGTCGGCTCACGTGCGGCGACCTAGACGCGCGCTGGAAGCGACACCTCGGCCAAGACCTCACGGGTCGCCTTCGAGAAGTTCATGGTGATGAAGTGCAGCCCGGGAGCGCCCTCACTCACGAGGCGCTGCGCAAGGCGGATCGCCTCGTGGATGCCGAGTTCGCGGACCGCCGCGGGATCGTCCGCGACGGCGTCGAACTTGGCCCCCAACGCCGCGGGGAACGCCGCCCCGGACAGCTGTTCCGAGCGCACGATCGTGTTCATGTTCGTGACCGGCATGATGCCCGGGATGATCGGAATGTCGCAGCCGGCGGCCACCACGCGCTCGCGCAACCGGAGGTAGTCGTCGGCGTCGAAGAACATCTGCGTGATCGCGTAGTCGGCGCCCGCACGGCACTTGGCGACGAACATCTCGGTGTCGGCCTCGATGGACGGCGAGCGCGGGTGCTTGTACGGGAAGGCAGCAACCCCGATGCAGAAATCACCGTGTGCACGAAGCAACCGGACAAGGTCGGAGGCGTACGACACGCCCTGCTCGTGTTTGATCCATTCGCCGTTCGGGTCGCCGGGCGGATCACCGCGAAGGGCGAGCATGTTCACGATGCCGGCGTCGGCGAACCGCCCGACGATGGCGCGTAGTTCGGCGATCGAGTGATTGACCGCCGTGAGGTGCGCGACCGGCATCAACGTGGTGTCGGCGAAGATCCGCTCCGTGATCTCGATCGTCCGATCGCGGGTCGTACCGCCGGCGCCATAGGTCACCGAGACGAACGAGGGTTGCAGGGACTCCAGCTCCCGAATCGACTGCCACAACCGACGTTCGTCCTGCGTGGTCTTCGGTGGGAAGAACTCGAACGACAGCGTCGGTCGACCCTCTGCCAGGCAGTCACGGACCGTCCGCGTCATGCGATGGCCCCGCGAGCGTGTGATCGGGGCGAGCGACGCGGTGAAGTGCTCATCGCCCCAGCGTAGTGTCCGGCGGGTGAGCTGGCCTGTCGAAACGTTGATCGAGCGGGTCGATGCGGCGCTGGCAACCTTCCTCGACGCACGCGCCGAATCGCTTGCACGGGTCGGCGATGATCTCGCTCCGGTGGCCGATGCGGCCAGGTCGTTCGTCCTCGACGGCGGCAAGCGCCTCCGGCCCAGCTTCGCCTACTGGGGCTGGCGAAGCGTGCGCCCGGCCGACCGGGACGACAGCGCGCTGGTCCACGCCGCGGCAAGCCTCGAACTGCTGCATGCGTGCGCTCTCGTCCACGACGATGTGATGGACGCCTCAGCGACCCGTCGTGGTCGACCGTCGGCCCACCACGCGTTCGCGGACCTGCACCGCAGCTCGAGCTGGACCGGCGACGCCGAAGTGTTCGGGACAGCGGCCGCGATCCTGCTCGGCGACCTGTTGCTGTCATGGGCCGACGCGATGTTCGCCGCCTCGGGCCTGCCCGACGACGTCGCGCTCGCCACTCGCCACGTGTGGGACGACATGCGCGAGCTGGTGATGGCGGGTCAGTACCTCGACGTGCTCGTCCAAGCACGTGGCAACTACTCGACCGACGACGCCTTGCGCGTGGCCAAGTTCAAGACCGGCAAGTACACGGTCGAGGGACCGCTCCACTTCGGCGCGGCGGCTGCGGGTGCACCGGCCGAGACGTTCGCGGCGTTGACGGCGTACGGCCTGCCGTTGGGTGAGGCGTTCCAACTGCGGGACGACGTCCTCGGCGTGTTCGGCGACCCCGACCGCACCGGAAAACCGGCGGGCGACGATCTGCGCGAGGGCAAGCGCACCCTGCTGATCGCCCTTGCGATGCAGCAGGCGCGGCCCGATCACGCCGAACTGCTGCGCCGCAATCTCGGTGACCGCTCCCTGGACGAGCAGGCGATCAGCCGGTTGCGCGAAGTCATCGTCGCCACGGGCGCGCTGGCGCAGGTGGAGGAACGGATCGCGCACCGCGCCGACGAGGCTCGCGCGGCACTTCGAACCGACGCGCTCAGCGAGGATTCGCGGATCGCCCTCGACAACCTGGCCGTCGCCGCCACCGAGCGGCACACCTGAGCAACGCCGCGCCGCCCGCCCGCCAGACCGCGCCGCCCGCCAGACCGCGTCGCCCGCAGGCCAAGTAGCCTCGGCCCCGATGCGCACCGTGCCTGGCTCGACCGAATCAGTCATCGTGGTCGGGGCAGGCCTGGCCGGCCTTTCCGCGGCACTGCACCTCGCGGGCGCCGGCCGCCACGTCACCGTCATCGAGCGCGAGGCCGTACCCGGTGGCCGGGCAGGGCTCATCCGCGACCACGGCTACTTCTTCGACACCGGCCCCACCGTGCTGACGATGCCGGAGTTAATCGCCGAACCCCTTGCCGCAGTGGGTGAGCAGCTCTCCGATCGGCTCACCCTGCATCGGCTCGATCCTGCGTACCGGGCTCGATTCGCAGACGGCAGCTCGATCGACGTGCGAACCGACGTCGACGCCATGGCCGCCGAGATCGCCGCGACGTGCGGCTCCAAGGACGCCGAAGGCTACCGGCGATTCGTCGAGTTCCTGCGCGAGCTGTACCGGATCGAGATGCCGCACTTCATCGACCGTAATCTCGACTCACCGCTTCAACTCGTCGGGGCACCGCTGGCTCGACTTGCGTTCATGGGCGGATTTCGGCGTCTGGCCCCCAAAGTGGGTCAGTTCTTCGACGACGAGCGCCTGCGACGCCTGTTCTCGTTCCAAGCCATGTACGCCGGCCTGGCGCCGGCGAAGGCTCTGGCGATCTACGCCGTCATCACCTACATGGACTGCATCGAAGGCGTGTACTTCCCAGAAGGCGGCATGCACGCGGTGCCGCGCGCGATGGCAGCCGCGGCCGCGGCGCACGGCGTCACGTTCCGATTCAACACGACCGTCAGTCACGTCGAGATCGCCGGCGACCGAGCCCGAGCAGTGCTCACCACGGACGGCGACCGGATTCCAGCCGATGTCGTCGTGGTCAACGCCGACCTGCCGACGTCGTACAACGAACTCCTGCCACCGGGCTACACACCGCGACGGGTGCGCCGCTTGAGGTACTCACCCTCGGCTGTGGTGCTGCACGCGGGATCGAGTGCGGCCTACCCGGAAGCGGCTCATCACACGGTCGACTTCGCGGCGACGTGGGACACGACGTTCGAGCAGATCATCGACCGTGGCCAGGTGATGAGCGACCCGTCGTTCCTGATCACCAACCCCACGAGGACCGACACATCGCTGGCGCCCGCGGGACGCCACACCTACTACACGCTCTTCCCCGCGCCGAACCTGGCCGGGCGCCGACCGCTCGACTGGGGCGCTGAGCGGGAGCGCTATCGCGAGCACATGATCGCAACCCTGGAGGCGCGTGGCTTCCCGGGCTTCGGCTCGGGTATCGAGTGTGATCACCTGGTCACGCCGGCCGATTGGCGCAGGCAGGGGCTGGCCGCCGGCGCTCCGTTCGCCGCCTCGCACATCTTCCGGCAGACCGGGCCGTTCCGGGCGTCCACGCTCGATCGACGCATCGAGAACCTGGTGTTCTGCGGATCGAACACCCAACCCGGCGTCGGTGTACCGATGGTGCTGATCTCAGGACGCCTGGCTGCGCAGCGCATCACCGGTCGCCTGCGACGATGACGGGGTGATTGTCGGCCACGACCTCGACGCCGCGGGGATCATCGACCCCGCGCTGCGGGTCAGTTACGCGCGCTGCCGCAGCATCAACGCAACGCACGGCAAGACCTACTTCCTGGCGACGCTGCTGCTGCCGGCGAGCAAGCGGCCCTACGTACATGCCCTGTACGGATTCGCGCGGCACGTGGACGACATCGTCGACGACCTGGACCCGACGATCGCACCCGCCGAGCGAGCGGAGCGGCTCACGACGTGGAGCGAAGACTTCTTGGCCGACCTCGACTGGGGTGTGACGAGCGACCCGGTCAGCCGCGCTGTCATCGACACCATCAGCCGATGGCAGATCCCGACGAGCTACTTCGCGGAGTTCCTCGCTGCGATGCGCCAGGACCTCACCGTCACGGCCTACGAGACCTACGAAGACCTCGCCCGCTACATGTGGGGCTCGGCCGCGGTCATCGGCCTGCAGATGTTGCCCATCCTCGGACGTGCCGACGACGCGGTGCGGTGGGACGAACTCGAGGCACCGGCCATCGATCTCGGGATGGCTTTCCAGTTGACGAACTTCATCCGGGACGTTGCCGAGGATCTCGGACGAGGCCGGGTGTATCTGCCGCAGGAGTCTCTCGACATGTTCGGAGTCGATCGCGATCGGCTGCGCCGGGGTCGGGTCGACGAGTCGATCCGCAACCTGCTCGCGTGGGAGATCGAGCGAGCCCGAGGGCTGTATCGCAGTGCCGAGAAGGGCATTCGGCTCGTCCATCCCACCTCACGTGACTGCCTGCGCACCGCACTCGAACTGTACGAGGAGATCCTCGACGAGATCGAGCGAGCCGACTACGACGTCTTCCACGGCCGGGTCCGGGTCGGGGTGGGGCGGCGTGCGGCCGTCGGAATCAGCGGGCTGCGGGGCGCGTGGTCCGCGCGGCGCGCCTGCCCAGCCAGACCCATGTCGACAGTGTCACCGTGACCATGGCAAAGCCGAACAGAAGATCCTCGACCGGAGCGAACACGATCCGCACGCCCGTGATGCGGCTGCTGTCGTAGCGCACGACGCCGAGCCCGGTGAGGATGCCGTTCACGATCAACTGGAACACCAGGATGATCGCGTACGACATCCAGAATGCTTTGCGCGACAGGAGCCTCGTCCGAGCCACCGCGAAGTCGTACCCGATCGCGGCGGCGAGCCCGATGACGGCGAGAAGTGTGTAGCTCACGGCTCGACCCCGGGCTCGTCGCCGATCAGCCACCCGGGTCGCCGTGCTCGTACTGCCTCGAGCGTGAGGACGGCGCACGTCGGGATGACGAGAAAGAACAGCAACTCCTCGAGCGGCAGCCGGCCTGGAAGGAAGACGCCGATCAGGTAGGCACGGTCGTACTGCCACGTGTGCTGGGCGATCGCGAGCAGGTCCCACGCTCCGAACACCGCGACGACCGGCAGCAGGCTGGCCGCGAGCCGTCGCCAGCGCGCGTAGACGCGCACCCGCAGCAACAGCTCCAAGGGCAGCGTCCCCACCAGGCAAGCGGCCAGGACGAAGACGTAGACGAGATGGCGCACGACGTCAGAAGCCGGCCACCTGGGCCCGGCGCTTGACCTCGGTCCCACGGTTCGCTCGCAACGCCTCCACCGGAGTTCCGGGCAGCGAGTCGTCCGTACGAAACAACCACTCGATGATGTCGTCGTCGGCATACCGGGCGTCGCGAAGCTGGGTGATGACGGAAGGCAGGGACTTCAGGATCGCTCCGTCCTGCAGGAAGGACGCCGGGATGCAGCGAACGCCGTTGGCGTCGCGCAGGCCGACCAGCTGTCCGTCGCGTATGTATTGGTGTACCCGTGTCACGGGGACCCCCAGAACCTCAGCCGCCTGCGGGATCGTCATCAGCTCCATGTCGAAGAGGGTGCCACGTCGCCTCAACCCGCAGTCACCCGAGCGAAGATGGCGTGCGTCGAATAGGCCACGGCGATGCTGCCGCCGTGGCTGTCGATGACCGCACCGACAGCTCTGACGAGCGCCACTCGCCGCTCCGGCTCGAGCACCACGTGGTCGCTCTGCGTCTGGATCAACTCCGCCCAGGCATCCCGCGCGTACCGCCGCGCCCAGGCGTAGTCGCGCGCGACGGAAGGCTCGAACAGACCGCTGCGGTCCAGGTCGTTCGCATAGGTCGGTTCGCGGCGCCGTTCGCCGGAAGCGGCCCGAGCGAGGTCAGGGGCGCGCGTTCGATACACCGCGTCGAGATCGTTCTGGACGTCGCCGTCCAGCTCGGTGGAGTTCCAGAACAGCGCAAGCGTGCCGCCGGGTCGCAGGAGCGCGGCCGCTTTCGGC
>Ga0208079_1001881_pt1 | contig 10594 bp, 7 predicted proteins | sample NGESurdeep092012_5_FD_184474 | JGI IMG/M metagenome (GOLD analysis project Ga0208079, IMG submission 184474) | Arctic peat soil microbial communities from Barrow, Alaska - NGEE Surface sample 210-2 deep-092012 (SPAdes) | ecosystem: Environmental > Terrestrial > Soil > Wetlands > Peat ... | reverse complement strand
AGGATGTCGCGCAGCGGAAGTGCGGGTTCTCTAAAAGGCAAACACGGCCTCGCGCGCTGCCTTTTCACGGACCGGTTCTTTGAGCATCTTCGCCGGCGAGAGATCGACCGCAACACCGAGGAGATCAGCCAGTCGATTCTCCAGCCCGACCATGTCCACCAACGACAATGGCTTCGTCGCGTCGAATTCCGCAATCAGGTCAACGTCCGACGCCTCGCAAGCTTCCCCGCGCGCCACGGAGCCGTGCAGGCGCAAATGGACAATCCCGGCAGCTTTCAGCTCCGGTTCATGCTCGCGCAGCTTGGCGATGACACGATCTCTGTCCATACCCGCACTTTGACATACGCGCGGGCCTGACGGCAACCATGATGATACAAGCTATTGATATACAATGACTTCCAGGTTCAGCCTCTTTTGGCCGGCGTGGCTCTCGAAACCCTGCCGATAGTGATTTACGTCATGGCGCACCGCGGCGCCAGCCCCGTCATCAACGCCACCCGCGCCGCTCAATGGACTCGTTGCTAGAATCCGGATATGCGGATCAAGTCCATCTGTCTGCTCTTTCTCCTCGTCCTGCCGCTGCAGTTTGCATGCGCGCAAAGCACCGTGCCCACGTTTCAGCACGCTGCCGGCCAGGGCTCCTACACTCTCGTCGGCCGCGATCCGGCACAGGGAGGCACCACCACCATCCCCACGGTGCTCGTTCCCATCACGCTCTCCTTTGACGCGAAGAAGACCGTGCCCTTCATCATGGACGCAGCCCCGGACGTGCCGCGCGTCCTCCGCTCGCCCGTCTTTTCCAAGTTCGCCTTCCCCTCCGGCGGCGCCACACAGTATGCCGACGCCATGCTGCGCACCACCTTCCCCAAGGCTGACGGGTGGCATACGCTGCTCGGCAAGCCAGAGTTGAAGCCTGTGAAGATCACCGTCCCCGTCGGCTACGGCTACATCCTCACCTCAAAGAAGACCGGCGGCGCCTTCGCCGTCGTCGACGTCGAGTTTCTGCAAAAGGAACTCTTCAAGCAACTTCCCAAACAGGAAGGCAAGCTCGTCATCGCCATGACGCATAACACCACTTACTACGCCGATGGCGACGCAACGGTGTGCTGCTCTTGGGGAACGCACGGCGTCGACTCCACCACCGGAACCTCCTTCGTGCTCGGCTCGTATCTCCAAGCCGCACCCACCGTTGTCGAAGACGGTGACGTGCAGCCGCTCACTCAGCAGCTCGGGGAGTTCATCAACGATCCCCTGCACGATCCCCTGCTCCACGGCCGCAACGTCAAAGTTCCGGGAAACACCTTCCCCAGTTGGATGCGTCCCGCCTCGATGCGTCCAGGCGACCAGGGCGGCTGCGGTGGCACGGGCGTCGCCTCCACCTACTTCCTTCTCGAACCCACCAATACCAACCCCAAGAACAATATCCCCGCATCGAAGGCCTTTGTCGCCCATGTCGGCGGAACCACCTGGCACCTGCAGAACGTAGCCCTGCTGCCCTGGTATACCGGCGCCTTGGAAGGTCTCGGCGGTACTTACAGCTTTCCGGACCCGCAGGCGCTAACCGACCCTTCCAAGCCGTGCCCGGCACGCGGTGGACGTCCTGGCGCAGGCGGTAGTGCGTCCGCACCCCCTAAGCCCACGGTCGCGGCGGTCCCGATGAGCGGCTCGCCTAACGGCCATCGGCTCATCGGATACTGGACCGGCTACGGCGCCGCGGGTTCCATCTTCCCGCTCCGCGAGGTCTCGCCGCAGTGGGACGTCATCATCGTCGCCTTCTCTACACCGGATAGGAATGCACCGGAAGGGACCATGCAGTTCCACACACCCGCCGGACTCGATACCGAACAGTTCAAGGCCGGCATTACCTACTTGCAGAGCCAAGGCAAGAAGGTCATGATTTCCCTCGGTGGCGGCGGCCAGCACTTCACGCTCGCCGATCCGAAGCGCGCTCCGAACTTCGTCTCCTCTGTCACCCGCATTGTCACCGAGTACGGCTTCGACGGTATCGACATCGACTTCGAAAGCCCGTCTCTCTCCATCGACCCCGGAGACACGGACTTTAAGCATCCCACCACGCCATCCATCGTGAACCTCATCGCGGCCCTGCGCCAGTTGCGCGATCATTTCGGCCCCCGCTTCATGATCAGCCTCGTGCCCGAAGGTACGCAGATCCCCTCCGGCTACCCCAGCTATGGCGGCCAGTTCGGCTCCTATCTGGCCATCACGTACGCCATCCGCGACATCCTCTCCTTCATTGATGTGCAGAGCTACAACACGCCGCCGCTTCAAGGCCTCGATGGCGAGATCTATCAGCCCGGCTCGGTGGACTATCACGCCGCCATGACAGAACTCCTGCTGCGCGGCTTCAACGTTGGAGGCGATCCCAAGCAGTTCTTCCCACCGATGCCGGCCGATAAGGTTGCCGTCGGCTTCCTCACCGGAGACACAACGCCCGCCATCGTCAGCGAGGCGATGGACTACATCGTCACCGGCAAGGCTCCCGCCGGAACCAGGTACAAGCTGCGCGAGCCCACTGGTTACTCCCGCATGATCGGCGCCATGTTCTGGACCATCGACGCCGACCGCCGTGGCAACTACAACTTCTCCAACGTCGTCGGCCCCCAGCTCCACAGCTATCCGGCAACCAAGTAGTCTTGGTAACGAGGAACCGCCGGCACGCATCCGTGGCCGGCGGTTCCTCGTGCTTCCCGCATAGATCTCGCCTGACGCAGCAGTGTCTACCCGCTACCCGGTTCGCCGTACAGTACATACCAGAAGATCCGTGCCTCCGCCACCGGCGCACCCTTGACCTCGCTTGACACTCCGCCATGCGCGCCACTATGGTAATCAAGGGAACGTCACCAAACTTATGATTCGAAAATCGCTTGTCGTGTTGGCCTTGCTTGGCGCCAGCGCCCTGTTTTCGGCATCGCGCAATCTGGAGATCTATTGGATTGACGCCGAGGGCGGCGCGGCGACGCTGATCGTCTCGCCCAGCGGCCAGTCCATGCTGGTCGACACCGCCAATCGCACACCGGACGATCGCGACGCCAAGCGGATCTTCGCCGCCGCGCAGCAGGCCGGCCTCAAGAAGATCGATATCCTGCTCACCACGCACTTCCACAGCGATCATATCGGCGCCATGCCAGCCTTGGCGAAGCTGATTCCCATCGGCATGTACCTGGATCACGGCGAGAGCGTGGAAATGAGCCGCCCGCAAGTCGCGGCAGCCTATAAGGCCTACGTCGAGTTGTCCCAGGGAAAACGCACGATCCTCAAGGCCGGCGATCGTATCCCGCTCAAGGGCGTCGATATTCAGGTGGTCATGTCCGCCGGCAAGGGGATTACGCACGGTTTGAAAGGTGGCGGACCGAATGCCGCACTATGCCAGGACTGGAAAGAGAAGACGACGCCCGAACCCGATCCCGACAACGACCAGAGCGTCGGCTTCCTGCTCAAGTTCGGAAAATTCAAGTTCCTCGATATGGGCGATGTTACCTGGAACTACGAGAAACAGCTCGTATGTCCGGCCAATCTGATCGGCACCGTGGATCTCTTCCAGACCTCGCATCACGGTCTGGACCGGTCGAATTCGCCGCAGTTCGTCTGGTCGATTCAGCCTCGCGTGGCGGTTATGAACAACGGTCCCCGCAAGGGCGGTCCGGCCACGGTTTTCGAGGTCTTGAGGAAGTCTCCGGGCATCCAGGACATCTGGCAGGGACACCTCGCCCTGGGCACGCCAAAGGAAGTCAACACGGACGAACAGATGATCGCCAACCTGGGACCCACTGCCAATTGCCCCGCCAATCTGCTCAAAGTCTCCGTGGCGCCGGACGGCAAGTACACCGTAACCAACGCGCGCAACAGCTTCACCAAGACCTATTCATCGAAATAGTGTCCTCGGTTTTCTTGGCGTCCTTTGCGCCTTTGCGCGAAACTATTCTGTCCATTGCCTTGCCGCGCCATCGTGCGCCATGCGCTATGATTCCCCTTTCACATCGCCATCATGAAACCACCACGTCTCCTGTTGTCAGCCGCCATCGGCGTTTGCCTGCTGGCAGGGTTCTCCGGCACGGCGTCCGGCCAGCCCGAGGTAATGGCCTGGGGTAACTTGACGGGCATCCGCGTGGACGGCTACCTGTTGGAACTCAACACCAGCATGTGCATCGCACAGCCGGATGGCGTCGGAGTCTCCCGCACCGGCAGGGAACGCCAGACCAATGCCTACTCCCGCAGCGGCAAAATCGAGACCGTCAAGATCCAGATGCGCACGCCGAAAGAGTTCCGCGACCAAGGCACGGAGTGGGCGATTGCCGGAACCGAGGTGGTCGAAGACACCGGGACCGGCTCCGCCAAAATCGATGTCGAGTTCTCCGCGCCGGAAGAGGCCAACATCGGTGGCGCTTACCTCTGCCTCGATCTTCCCGCCTCGCTGTTCTCCGGCGGCACGGTGCAGCTCATCGACCCCGCGCCGCCCGGCGCGGCGCAGGCTTCTCTCGCCGCCGGCGTCGCCGAACAGAATGAGTACCTGCGCGCCACAGCCGCCGGCGTGCGCTTCCTCACGCCGCGCCGCCAGATCGAAATCATGTTCAATGAGCCGGCCGACGTCCTGGTGCGCGACGATCGCCGCAAGGGCAGCTACGATATCCAGGTCCTTCTGGCCGTGGCCACGGGCAAGCTGGCGGCCGGCCAGCCTGTCCGCAAAAGCTTCGCCCTGAAGGTCACCGGCGAGGTCGACCGGAATCCCGTGGAGTTCTCCATCGACGCCTCGCGCCCCGGCCAGATCTTCGACGGACTCGGCGGCAACTTCCGCCTCCAGAACGCCCGCACGGATCCCCAGGTCATTCAATACTCCCTCGACAACCTGCGAATCGCCTGGGGACGGGTCGAGATGCCGTGGTCCCTCTGGCATCCCACCGAGGACGTGGATCCGCTGGCCGCGGCTCGCGACGGCAAAGCCAACCCGCGAGTCCTACAGGCCATGGAGATGGCCCGCAAGCTGGCGCAAAAGGGCATGCCCGTGATCGTCAGCGCCTGGTCCGCGCCCTCCTGGGCGGTACTCGGCAGCTTGGGCGGCCGTGGCGGCGCCGGCGCTCCGCAAGGGGCCACCCCCCAAACGGGCGGTAGAGGCGCCCCGGTGGCGCAAGGCTCGGTGGGCGGTCAGGCCGCCGCCGGCGCTCCCGGAACTTCCCCCGCCGCGGCAACGCCCGGCACAGTGGGGCAGGCGCTTCCGCCCATATGCGCTAACTTAGTGATGAATGAAAGTTAATCCGTGGGATGCGGTGGCGCTTTCGCTCCCGCAGGTCCATTTCCAGTTGGTTCCATTGGTCCAGCACTCCCTGCAGGGGAATCGCTGGTTCGATAGCCTGTTGTAGGGCGTGCAGCCCAAAACTAAAAACCCGCCACGCGCTGCCATTGCCACGCTTCCGGAAGTCGGTAGCCCCAGGGGGAAATATCGCGCCCGAGTCGTTCCAGCTTTTGCCCGAGCAGTGACACCAGCAGTTTGCCATACAGCCACGCCCGCGCACTCTGGTCGTCATACTTGGGCAGCGCTCCGAGTGCCGCCAGCGTTTTCAGGCGCTTAAATACCAGTTCGATCTGCCAGCGCACACGATACCATTCCAACACCTCCGACACGCTGAGGCGACTGGCCGCCACGGTGGTGAAGACCATCACATAGCGGGCGTATTGCAGCGTCTCGGGCTTCGGCTTCGGGCCTCCTTGTTGCGCCTTCTTTTCGATCTGGCGGCGCGCCCGTGCCGCAGCCTCCTCGCTTTTTCGAATCGCACACAGCCGACCGGCGATGCGACCTTGCGCTCCCTGTACCCAAACCTGCCATTCGCGCTCCGCGCCGGTCTCCTGCAAATCTCCGATCTGTTTGGCCAGCGCAAATCGGTAACCGTCTTCGCTCCACAGCGGCAGACTCGAGGTGTTCAGCCGCACCATCACGGCAGCGCCCTGCCGGGTGAGCGCTTCTACTCCGCTGGGCTTGCAAAAACCGCGGTCCGCCAGCACCAGATCTCCCGGGGCGGCGGCAAATCGCCCCAGAACCTCTCCGGTACCTGCGCCCTTGGTCGAGGTCAGTTCAAAGTGGTCGCAAACCAAACTCGGAATGCGCACGCTATAGTGAATCCGCCACAACGACCCGCTGCTGCCCGGTTCCTTCACCAACGTTCCATCCAGCGCGCGCACGTTGTATCCGTGCGTCTCCGCCGGCATCTCCCAACCGCTCTCTTCCAACAGCGACACGCATAGGCCGTGTAGCCAGCCCTCGGCCTTCCTCAGCCGTTTCATCAGCGCCACATCGGAAACCTCCGCGATGCCCGCCGCTTTAGCCCTCACCACGGTTTCTCGTAGCGAGTATCCCTTGCCGACGTGCAACAGCAGCGTGCGTAGCAGGCTGGATGTGCTGGAAAAGCCTCGCAGCCGTTCGCAGGCGCCACTCAATACGGCCTGTTGTTGCCACTGGGTGGGCAATAAGCCCAGCAGCAACTTCCAATCCTCATCTAGAGGTTGCATAGCCGCATTGTAGCGCCGTCATTAATATTTATCAATGCTTAAGTTAGCGCATATGGGCGGAAGCGCCTGCCCCACAGTGCTGGCGGGGCTGGCAGGGTTGGGCTTGGCCGGCGGACCTACAGGCACGGCTTCGAGTGCCGTATTGTCGAGCTTTTGATACTCGCAAATGGCGATTTTCTGTTTCTTGCCATCCTCGGTGAGGACGAAGTCGCCGGGTTTCAGGCCGGTCATGCGGTTGCCGTCCTTGTCCTTGGCGGAGAGGTTGATGGTCACCAACTGCGTGGTGACGGTGAACTTGACGGGCTCCTTGGGCGTGGGCGCCGGAGGATTCCGCGGGTCCTGCGCCACGAGCAGCGCGGCGGTGAGAAGGGCGGCCAAGGTTTCTTTCATAATCAGAACCTGAAACGAAGATTCGCGGTCATGTTGCGCATGGGCTGGCTTCCGGTCGGCAGGCCGTAGTTGTAGGCGTTGACCACCGTGCTCCAGCCGTTGATCGCGACGTGGTTGATGAAGTTGGTGGCGTCGAAGCGCAGATCGGCGCTGCGCCGTTCGCCCAGCCGGAAGACGCGGCCCAGGGAAGCGTTGAGGCCCCAGATGGCGGGGCCGATAATGGTGTTGCGCCCGGCATTGCCCCAGCGGCCGGCGGCCGGCACGGAGAACGCGGCGAGGTTGAAGGGCTGGCCGGAAGTCGCGGCGATGTCGAGGCCGGTGGCATCGGCGCGAACCGTGCCGGTGATCCCGGTGCCGCCCACCGTGGACCGGTTGCCGCCCAAGGTAGCCGTCAACGGGGTGCCCGCGCGCCAGGTCAAGCCGTTGGTGAGAGTCCAATCCTTCAGCGCGGCGCCCTTCCATCCTTTGCGCAGGGTGCCGCCGGCTTTACCCTGACCGGTGCTGTACTGCCAATTGCCGTTGAGCTGGGCCTTGGGGACGAGAGCGGAGGTGGCCTTTTCGGCGTTCAGGTCCTGCCAGTTCTGGGCGAGGGTGCTGCCCCCTGCGCCGACCACCGAACCATTATCGATAGCGCGAGCGGTTTGCAGGCTCACACTGGCCGAGAATCCGCTCGCCATTTGGCGCCCAACCTGGAAGACCTGGATAGTGGCGTGCAGTTTGGCATTGGACTGCTGGTAGATGAAGCCCACGGGGGGTCCGTTGACGGGCGCCGCCACACCGGGCGGGAGAGAGTTGGGCAGGTAGGTCTGATCCAGGTGAGAAGCCTTGGCATAGACAAAGCCGGTCACCACGTAGTAGCCCTTGGGCAGGGGCTGTATGAGGATGATCATCGCCTGACTCACGGAAAGGAGCCGGTAGTTGGGATCCACCGCGTAAGTATTGGCGAATTCCGGCGTGTTGAGGAAACCGCTCTGCATGGTCAGCGGGTTGGCCGGCGAACTGGCGAGGCTCAACACCTTGGCGAACGGGGGCTGCCCGGACAGGTTGTTGGCAATGGGGGCGTAAGCGTCCAGGGGATGGACCTGGCTGAAGCCGAAGCGCACCTGGGTGGGCATTTTGGGGTTCTTATAGAAGGGGCGCCATGCCAGGCCGAGGTTCGGTGAGAAGGCGGTACGGTCGCCCCTGATGAGCGAATTGGGGAGCGATCCGGAGAACTTTGCCGATTGTCCGGCGAGGACCACGGGAGCGCTCGCGAAGCCCGGGCCGATATCCAGGTTGGCCATGCGGTTGTAGATCTCCGTGTAGGGCGCCGTGTAGTCCCAGCGGAGGCCGAGATTGGCCGTGAAGGCCTTGCTGATGGTCCAGTTGTCGGACGCGTAGGCGTCGATTTTCCAGGTGCGGAAGTACTTGTCGGCGTTGCCGAAGCGGATGGAAGCGACATCCGGCAGGTTGAGCAGGAAGTCGGCAAAATCATAGCCGCCGGCTCCGTTGGCGCCGGTGGTGGCCACCCCGGTGAAGACGAAGGAGCCGCGCCCGTTGGGGTCGGCGAAAGGGTTGATCTGCTGCCGCCGGTAGTCGCCGCCGAAGGTCCACTGGTGTTTGGCGCGCACCAGGTTGATGCTGTAATTGACGTTGCTGGTCTGGTTGCGCGAGAGCGACGCGTTGCCGTCGGAGAGGCCGGAGAAGTTGGTGAAGCTGAGGTTGGGCGGCCCCCAGTTTTGCGGCAGCGAAGACGTGCCTTGAATGCCGAGCTGCCGGGCGATGTCTTGATGCAGCGTCGCGAAGTAGGGCGACAACTCGGTGCGCGAGCGGCTGAAATTGAAGCTCACGTTCTGCACCAGCCGCTTGCTGAATGTGTGCGCCCAGGCGATGTTGGCGTTGACTCCGTAGTTGCTGGTGTTGTCGATGAAGCCGAAGAGGTTGGGGTTCACGCCGCTGGAGCGCTGCCATCCCACGCCGCCCGACAAGCGGTCCTTCTTGCCGAGGGTTTGGTTGAGACGCACATTGAGGTTGTCCTGGTCGCTCACGCCGACGATGGAGGTCTGGTAGTTCAGCCGCGAGCCGGGCGCGTTGGGTAGCGGGTAATAGTTCGCCAGGGTCAAGGCGGTGCTGCTCAGGCGGGAGGCCGGGATCCTGTTCCCCGGGAAAGGCTGTCCATTGGCGGGATCGTAAACCGTCACCGGCCCCTGGACGACCGACTGGGAAAAGTCCCCGGTGCGCTCTAGCGCCGTGGGCATGGTGTAGTTGTTGGTAGTGGCGTTCCGCGTGCGGCCCATGGAGTAATTGAGGACAAACGTACCGCCCTTGCCGCTGAGCAGGTGGGGAATCTTCAGCGGTCCGCCGAACGAGGTATTGATGCGTCCTTTGGCGAAGGCCGGTTTGGGCGTGAGGATACCGGTGAGCGAATAGGAGTTGGCGTCCCAGACGGAATTATCCAGGGAGAAGGCGGCGTTGCCGTTGTACTGGGAGCCCGCGGCGAGGGAGTTGCCGAAGGCGCCGCCACCGCCGCCACCGACGGAACCGGCGAGCACGAGGGATTCGCCACCGCCGCCGCTAGGGGCAGTGGTGGCGGCGACCGCGGCGGCGCGCGATTGGGCGCTGTCCTGAGCTTGCAGTTGGGCCGTCATACGGGCGCGGGCCGCGGCCTGCGCCTGTGCCGGTGTCATCGGCGGACCGCCACGGCCGCCCGGCCCAGAGGGCGCCCCCCCTGGCCCAGAGGGCGCCCCGGGTGCTCCAGGTGTTCCGGAAGCTCCCGGCCCAGAGGGCACCCCGGCAGGCGTGGCGCCCGGCCCAGAGGGCACCCCGGCAGCCAGGGTTCCGGCCGGAGGCGGAGCCGGAGTGGCCGGTGGCGGGGCCAGTTTGAGGTCCCAGGTGGGAGGCGGCGCGACAGGGGCTACGCCGATTTCGCGCGAGACCTTGGAGAACCCCGCAATTTCGACTTCGATGGTCCAGGTTCCGTCGGGCAGATCGCGGAAAGAGTACGTACCGTCGTCGTCGGTGGACGTGGTGAGTTTGCGGTCGCCCTGGATCGCCGTAACCACCGCGCCTGGGATGGGCAACCCATGAAAGGTCACGATACCGTGATGTTCCGAAGCCGTGAGAGCGAAGGCGGCGCTCCAGGCGATACCGGCATAAATAAGGACACGCTTCAGGGACGTCATGCTAGCGATGGGCTCCACTACCCCGTGTCGATGAGCAGGCGGTGTGCCATGAGAAAGTATCGGCGAGGCCCGGCTGTCGGCGAGGTACCGTCATAGGGACGTGTCCGATTTCGGAATATCGATGTCCGAAAACGCGCGCTGCGGCAATTCCATTTCTGCCCACTCGAATCGGTCTACGCTTCTCAGACGAAGATACGACGCAAGATTTACAAAAGTTCGCGGGAAAATCACACCACGGACATACGAGCGCGGGGAGGCGCGCCAGAGATGCCGGCGCTACTCCGGTCCGCGACAGTCTATAAGATGAGGTCCAGGTCCAATGCTGTTCACTTAGCGCCTTGAGTGCTGCGAACTGCCGCTGCCGGCACGTTGATATCGAGAACGGATTCGCTCAAGGACCGGTGTTCCAGGACTGGCGTGGGGGCGTTTCGCCGACCGCGGGGTCGCCGGACTCATTTTTACGGAGACTCCCAAGGATTCGCAACTGGGTTTCGGGCGTTTGGGTTACGGGCGAGACGGAGTCG
>Ga0208079_1001877_pt1 | contig 10602 bp, 11 predicted proteins | sample NGESurdeep092012_5_FD_184474 | JGI IMG/M metagenome (GOLD analysis project Ga0208079, IMG submission 184474) | Arctic peat soil microbial communities from Barrow, Alaska - NGEE Surface sample 210-2 deep-092012 (SPAdes) | ecosystem: Environmental > Terrestrial > Soil > Wetlands > Peat ... | reverse complement strand
ACCGAAGGTCAAGTCCGGCGGAAATGGCGATGACAAGTTGCTTCCAGCATCGTCGAAATCGACTAAAATAGGGCGGCAGGCAGCGGGCTCCGAAACGACGATCGACGACACTCAGCCCTGCGTCCCCATCCCAGGTACCCCGGTGTGAAGAAATCCAAACGCGAATCCGTGCGCGACTCGACCGCGCGACTTCAACGGGCCGCCCGCGAGCGCGCCGATGAGGAGGCCCGTCGGATACCGTGGCAGCGGCTCTATGAAGTTCGCAATCAATACATCGACTGGCAGGAGTTTAATTTCTGGGCTCGCTCGATCCTCGAAGTCGAGGAGCGAATCATTGACTGGCTGGCCGAGATTCTCCAGAACCGCTGTCCGGGATTTCTTGAGACCGAAAAAACGCTCCCACCCAAAGCAGTCAAGACCCGGCCTCTGGTCATGCGCCTGGAAGATTGGATTGAGGATCATATCTTCGGCTTCGCCAAGCAGGAAGGCTCGTTCTTCGCAAGCACGTATTACGCAGTACGAGACCCGCGCTATCAGCGGGCCGAAGTGTGCTGGTCGGAGTGCACCGAGAAGTGGAAGAAAGCCAAACCGATCCAGTATCCGTCGTTTGAGGAGTGGAAAGGCATGGCGGCGCAATGTGACGAAACTGCCCATCTGACGGCCCGGGAGCGCAAGGCACGGGCATCGGCGAAGCTGGTGCATCCTGACCGCCTCAACGAGGCTGCTACTCGTTACATGGATTGTGAGGCTCTTGCGTACTGGGCACGACAGGCGCTGGAGCGGGGATCAGAACCGCCCGCAGAGGTTGTACGCGAGCTGGAACGTCGTTGCCCGGGGTACTTGGACGCCGGGCACGAAGCGCCAGCACAGGAGGCCAGTGCTGCTACACAAGAATGGCAGCGGCTGATGCTCTGGATCGCTGACCATTACTTCCAGGACGCGCAAACCGAGGGCTGGTTCGATGCCATTCTCATTCAAGTGCGGAGCCATCCGCGGGCCATTCGGACAATGGAATACGCCGACCACTGTGATGAGGTCTGGAGTTCGGATCTGCCGAGTCCTTATCCATCTTTTGAGGACTGGCGCCGGGAAGCCGATTCTTACGTGGACTTGGACGATTAGCCGTTCGGAGAAACCCAAAGATCCCGTCACTTTGTAGGTGAGTCACCCTTCGAATGGACTCAAGGGAATCTCTTTTGTCGCGTTCATTTGCAAAGTCAATCCTCTGGCGGGATCTGTAGCACTGCGGCAGCCTGGAGTCCCTGGGCAATTTCCGGCAGGATTCCCAGCCGTCCGTAAATCGGGCGGATGTGCGCGCGGATCTGCGGTAGCTTGCTTAGAAACCATCCCGCTCCGGCGATACAGCAAGCTCCGCCGATGGCCAGCGTGAATGGAGCCCCGATCCGTGCGGCGAGAATCCCGGCAAACAGGCTACCGAAAGGGGCGATTCCCTGGAACGCCATCGAGTAGAAGCTCATCACCCTACCGCGCTTGTCGTCCTCCACAATCGTCTGCAGGACTGTGTTGCTAGCAGCCATCTGCTGCATCATTCCAAACCCTGTCACCACCATCAGTAGCAGCGATAGCCACAACCAGTGGGAGAACGAAAACGCAATCAGGGCGCCACCAAAGATCGCAGCCATCGTCGGAATGACGCGCCCCAATCCCAGCACCGATTTGCGCGTGGCCAGCCACGTGGCGCTGAAGAGGGCTCCGACGCCCGATGCACCCATGAGAAAGCCGAGGGTGTGCGGTCCACCGTGCAGCACTTTGGCGGCAAATAATGGCATCAGGACGGTGTAGGGCATGCCCACCAGCGACACCAGCGCCAGCAGTAGAAGGATCGAACGAATCGGCACGAAACCCGAGACATAACGCCAGCCTTCGGCGAGCTCCTGCAGCACCCTCCGTCTGACTTCGAACTCTTGCTTGACTACCATCTTCATCGCCAGCAGCGAGGCGATCACCGCGATATAGCTCACCCCGTCGATCAGGAAGCAGTACCCCTCGTTCGACATGGCGATGACAGCACCCGCGATCGAGGGACCGATCAGGCGCGAGGCATTCACCATGGATGAATTCAGTGCGATGGCATTGGGCAGGTCTTCGCGGTTCTCGACCATCTGGATGACGAACGCCTGTCGCGCCGGCATGTCGAATGCGTTAATTGCGCCCTGAAACAAGCTGAGAAGGATGATATCCGTGACCGTAATGCGATGGCTCAAAGCCAACGCCGCGAGCAGGAAGGACTGCACCATCGATAGAGTCTGCGTTAGCACCAGCACCCGATGGCGGTTCCAACGGTCAACCCATACTCCGGCAAACATGCCCAGCAGGAATATCGGAATTTGCCCCGAAAATCCCACCACACCAAGCAGGAACGCCGACTTGGTCAGCCGGTACACCAGCCAACTGCTGGCGATGCGCGTCATCCAGGTGCCAATCAGCGACACGGTCTGGCCGGTAAAGAACAGCAGATAATTGCGATGCCGCAGGGCACGAGTGGCAAACCGCCAATCGGAGCCTCCTGCGGCGTCGTTTGTCACTGGTAGCTGGCGGCGGCTGGACATGCGATCCGACAAACCCTAGCTACTTCAGGTACTGTTCCAGGAAAGAGTGGGTCAGGTCCCACGATAACTTCGCGGCCGCGGGATTGTAGCTGGAACGCTGATCGCAGAAAAATCCGTGATCCGCATCGGAGAATGTCACCTGCACTGATGGCTTCTTGGAAGCCTGCATTCCCTCCGCGACTTTCTGCCGATGCTCACTGGTGATGTGCTTATCCCGTCCTCCCCAGAAGAACAGCATCGGGGCGGAACTCTGTGCGGCACGGCCGACGGCATCGGCGAGCCCGCCTCCGTAGTAAGAAACCGCTGCCTTAACTGGGACAGTCGTGTTGGCCAGGAACGAGACCCGCCCTCCCATGCAATATCCGACGCAAACAATCCTGTCGCCCGCCCGTTCACGTATGAAGGCGTGGGTGGCTCGGATGTCGTTCTCCAGATCCTCAACTGTCAGTTGCCGCGCCAGAGCAATCGCAGGTGCCGAATCGTCATAACTGCCTTGGAATCCTGGCGCCGACCGGTGATAAAGTTCGGGAGCTATTGCCGCATATCCTGCCTGCGCGAAGCGTTCGGCTACTGACCGGATATGAGCATTCACGCCAAAGGCTTCTTGAAAGACCATCAAGCCAGCCTTGGCTTCTTCCTTCGCCGGCAAGACAAGCCAAGCGCGCATCGTGCTACCGTCGGCAACGCTTAGCTCCACGTATTGCGATTGAGTATGGGACATGCCTTGAACCCCTCACTGCACGACCGCGGTTGAACCGTGAAGTTTCACTAAGTCTATAGCGGTTCCGCAACTCGTTCAGTCTACCTAGCGTCTTGTAGGTTTGTCGTGGTCGTGGTCTGGCAGATCCTGGAATGCCGGAAGTATGCGTTGCCGGCTATCTTCCTTCCACACTGACAGGCTCTGGTCACCAAGGCATGCTTTTGAACACCCGAAACGGTCGCGCCGTCGGTAACGGATTGTGAAACACCGTACTCGCTCACGAGCCACTTTGTCGTGGCCGGATTGATCAGCATCATGTTGATCTGGTCGCCGTGCTTCTTGCAGAATTCCTCAAACGCTCTGTCGGTAACAAATGTGTCAACGACCCGTAGCTGGCCAGCGCAAATCCAACTCTGCACTTGGGCGACGGTCGCGCCAATCAGGTCTGCTGCCCGTTCCCACATATATCCGTCTTCTCCCTTGAGCAGGGCCGCCGCCACTCTGTCGCGAACGGATGGCTCAAGAGATGCACGGTTTTTGTCGCAGAACACTGCCAGAGAGCTTGGGCTGATGCGGGGATCGCGCACTCTCAACATGCCGTTTCCGATTAGATACCTCAGTCGGACGGGACTGACATGCAACATCTTCCGCAATGCCCGCAGCGACCACCCGTCAGTCACCTTGGCACTCATCCCGAGCGCTCCAAGCCGGAAGCGAACCGCGCGGACGGAGCGGCCTAGGCGCTGAGCAATCTTTTTGACCGGTTCATAGCCAGCCAGGTTCAATAACCTGTCATCATCCGCCGGTGTCCAGGGGGCGGAGGCCCAGCGACGTGCGGCGACGCTTATTCCCGACCGTGTGGTTTTCCTAGATTTGCGCTCCGCATCAGCCGCCAGCTCGGTGGTCTTCTGCAGATAACGAATGCGCTGCCAGCACTGTCCCCGGCTCCATCCCGGGACAAGCTCAAGGATACGTGTGATTGCCGCACGCTTCTTTGCTGACCCTTGCTTGATTGCAGCGAGCAGCATCTGATCGATTGCCGCCAGTTCCGTCGTACACTTTCGGATAACCTTTTCCCCGCTATTCGACACGCCAACCTCGTGACAACAAGAGTCGGTTTCACAACGCAAATCCGGACTGCATCCGCCAGGGCCACACTAAGTCAGCACCCGGCAATAGTCCTCAGACGAGGTAGGCGACTATTTCTTCTGTAGGCGCGGTACTGAGCTATTCCTAATTACAGTGGGAACTGAACCGTTGACTGCGGCGCCGGCCGAGATCATCGAGCGAATGCGCCCGTCATTGTCAAGGGGGTGTGTCTCAATTCGAGGATCGTTTAGTGCTATGTCCTTCAGTGAATTTCCCCCACGTTAGTTGAAGGCAATTGCGGCGGCCACCACACGTTAAGTGAAAAAGCCCCCCCACATTGATTGAAGGAACATCTAGTCTAGGAAAAGTATTGAAAAAAATCAGAACATCGAATCTCGTCCCGACTTGATGTGCAATCTGACCAAGCTGCGCGAGGAAAAGAAGATGAGCGGCAGTACGCATGCTCAGCAAATCAGCCAAACGCGTGCTCGCCCCACCATTGTGGCGGCCAACAGGGAACTGCTGGATGCTCAGGTTTGTTGGCGCGGTAAAGTCAGATTTCAGTCTTGTTACAGATTGATGTGATAGGGCTCACAGACGTGGATGCAAGGGAACGAAATACTGTCACTAAATAGCCAGACATGTGTTGGCGTTCAAGATCAACCACTTCTGGGCCATTTGTATAAGTGGCACGGATGAGCCCCTCACGAGCACATATCGTCTGGTTCCGATGGTGCCGCGCGGTTGTGGCTGGAGAACCTTGAGCGACACGAGGGCTCTGCATGTCGAACTCGGAACTGAATCCTGAATGGGTGCTCTCCAATTCGCGACAGCTAGAGAACAACCCCGAACTCACCGAGATCGCGAGCCGACTTTGGCCGCGAGTAAGAGCTCACGCTCGCAGGCAACTTGCGAACCAGAATGCCGATGACAGCGAGACTTTGGCTGCTGAAGTTTGGGAGTCTGTGCTGCGTTCTGTTTCGAAGACCCTAGCGCGGCACCATGAGACGACTTCTACCGTACTCAATCTCGAGTCCTATTTATTTGGAGCTTTTCTTCATCGCTTTAATCGAGCATTGAAACGGGAGCGGAGAAGACAGGAAATTATCAAGCCGGTAGCTACCAGAGAGCTTGAGCAGCTTCCTGGGGCGAGGGACTGGAAGTCAGCCGATGGTATGGAACGTTCCCTGCAGGTTCAGGAAGTGATGGACAGCATGGATGCCTGGACTCGACGGGTCTTCGCCGCAAGACTCTATGGCTATACCTGGAAAGAGATAGCAGAACTGCATGAACTAAGCGAAAGCAAAGCAAAACTACGATTTCGGTATGCACTTCGTAGGCTTGCAGCTCGGTTGGGATATGGCAAATAACCAGAACGCGCCGGTTTCGCGTGACCGCAAACCGTCAGACCGCGAAGAAAAGCGCCTGCTTAAGGTCGTCGGACAAGAACTGGCGAGCGGGTTTCCCAATCCGCAGCGTAAAGACTGTCCTGACTCTGCCGTTCTTGAAGGTATCGCTTGCCGCAAGCTCCGACTCGCCGATGTTGAGCACTGGCTCGACCATCTCAGCTCGTGCAGCGCGTGTGTTCGGCAATTCAGTCGGTTACAGATGGAAGCCGCTAGGCGGCGGCACCGAACGATGGCGTCGATTGCGGTTGCTGCGGTTCTGCTTTTTGCCGTGACGGGATGGTTTTGGTTGAGCACGCACCCCAGGACGCCGACTGATACGGAGATATTGGATCTTCGCCCGCTGTCTGTACCTGGCGGTCAAGCTGCTGGTGTCGAAGGGCAACAAACGGTTGTGATTTACCGATGGGCCAAGCACTTGGTTGTGAACCTGCCCGCCCGGAGCGAACAAGGGGTTTCTGAGATCGCGATATTGAATGAGATGGGCACTGAGATTTTTACAACCAGTGCTACGGAGCAGATGGAACGTGACATTGTTTACGTCAAGATTGATGTTGACGTAAGCAGGTTTGAGCCGGGACGGTATGTTCTTGCGGTTCGACAACCGGGGCTCGCAGAGGCTCATTACCGTGTCCAGGTTCCTCAATGAGCAATATGACAGACCCCACAGCTTGCCGGCACGTTTTGAGCACCTGGCGCTCTGAGTGGAAAGGAGTTCCGCTGACGCTGCGCAAGCTGTGCCCCAACCAGGCACGCGTCTGCGAACGCCCAGCAACTTTCTTAGCCACGAGATCTCCTTGAAAGTGGGAATGCCACTTCAGGGAGACCATCAGAATTATGTGGAGTCCAAAAGTTTTAGAGCGGCGTTTGGACCATGCCCAAACGCGCCTTCAGGGTAGTTCCAAGACTGACGCTGCGCATCATAGACGACTGAGCTCCGCAAGCATCGAACTTTGCAGGAGCAGGTTAGCTTTCGGCCAGCCTACCGGAAGAAGCCGCATCTTAGAGGACATTCCCAGGCGGAGACAGAGGATTTGAACTGGAGCGTTGGTCCGAACACTAACGGAGTAGGCGCTCCAGGAGCGTTCGACCAACAGCTGAAGCTGGTCTACACTTGCCGCCCAGAGTATGGCGGCTAGGTCACCAATATGTAGGGAGCGTGTGGCGAAACTCCAACTGCAGGGGGACCCGGCTGCCTGTGTCTTCGCCAATCAAACTAAGCTTCTGTTGCCCCGTTTTCTTGCGAAGTCTGTCGCTGTCGGGGACGAGATCACGTTTCCGATTCCAGCACCAGATGCAGTGGGCCCGGAAATCCTCGTCACCAAGAATGCCGCCTCCGGACCGATCCGTTGCTTTTACCAGGCGCCAATCGGATACGTCACCCAGCCCAAGCAGGACAAACGAAATCAGCACTTCGTTTCTGCCGAGGTTCACCGGGGAGGCCTTGGCATGGGCACAATGTTCCTGCCCTGCGAGGCCCTGCGCGAGTACTTCTACCGCCTGCCACGTACGGTCGACAGAGTCGATCATCCCACCCTGTACGAGATCTTGCGTATACCGGCTAGCGCTTCGCCCTCCGAGCTTCGCGTGGCTTTCAAACTGCGTGATCTGGAGCTAAGAACGGCGGGCGTTCGGCACAGTGAACGAGTGGCGCTGGAGCGGGCATTCAACATCCTTGGTCAGCCGGAACTGCGCGCTTGTTATGACGTGCTGCTCGCCGATCCCGAAGCACCGGCCATATTTCCCTATGGTGGATTCGGCTCTCTTCTCGTGGCCGGCGAGCCTTCCCGAGGCGGACAAACATTCTTTGCCCGCCGCATCCTCGCGTTTTCACCCGATCTCCGGCGCCGGCGGTTCCAAGTGCCACTGCGCAAATGTGATTTCTATGACGACCGGGCACTCTGCCGCGACGTGCATCGCAAGATCGAGTTGTGGCTCGATCCAGCCGCCCTCCATACACTCTGGGACCGCACCTGGAATCAGTGGAAGCATCTGTTGGGAACCAAGATCGAGGTCGAAGGCACGTTCGTACAGAGCGGCAAATACCGCAAGCGTCGTGAGCAGTGGGAGCTCGTTACCTGGGAAACTGCGTTGCCGAGCCGGTTGGAGGTCAAACTGCCGCCCGATTTCCATCTGCAAATCGAATCTGCCAAAACTGCCTATCATCGCTTTGGCCAGTATTCGCGCGCTCTGGATCAGATCCGGCTGTGCTTGGAGCATCGGGCAGTCGAGCGAGCGGAGTTGCAGCGAATGTGTTCCGAGCTGCATGTTCCCGGCGACTTTGATGTCGCCCAGATCAGTTGGCGCCCTGATTATGACCCATTCTTCTATCGCCAGCTCGCACGCCGGGCACGCCGGATCTATCTGTTTCGGGAGGAATACATTTTCGACGTTGAGAAATCCGTCGTCGTAGAAACCCCTCAGCTTGGCCACGCCACTTACGTTTTTGCCAAACCCCGCAGCATGGATGCCTTTCTTGCCCTGTACACCAAGACCACGAAGGACGACGTCCGTCGGAACCGCAATAATGCAGCCGAGCGGCTGGGCTTTCTGGGGCGCGTGATTCACGGCACCAATCCGCGAGCGTGGCTCAAGGAAGTCAGGCAACGTATCGGGGAAGGAACTGATTTTGCAACGGCCATGGCGGAGTGAATCACGGGCCAATTCGTGCCCACTTTTGTGGCATCAAATTTGGCGGCGAATTCCTGCGCACAAGCTGCTTTGCCCAGTCAAAGTGTAATCGGTGAAATATTGTTAGCGGAGAATTGCGGCTCCATCGCGCGTCGGTGGTTCGACTAATAGGCCACCAAGGACATTGTTGCCGAACAGTTTGAGCGAGGTCTTCTTCCCACCTCTTAAACAGTCACCACCAAATCAGTCCACAACACCCGTGCCCCGGTCTGCTGACATGATGAGGCCGTTTGACGAAGCGTCGATTTGAGGCTAAGAACAGCGGTTGAAAGGCCACTGTTGCGTCCGGCGCACGGGCATCGAGAAGAAGCCACACGACACGCAACAAACCGACTAAAACTAAAGCTGCTCTCAGCGACCAACTCTCTGGGGCTACACAACTGCGGAAGTGAGTCACCATGACGATGAATAGCGAACAGTTCGTACCAAAGGAGGTTGTTGCCCAGTATTTGTCCCTGCCCATCCGCAAGGTCATGGAGCTTGCAAGGAGGCGGGTTATTCGTGCGTATCCAATTGGTAGCATTCGTAATCAGTGGCGCTTTCGGCTGAGTGAGGTGGCTGAAGACATAACGGCCTTGACGAAGCCTGCCCAGAGTACAATCTCGGCAGCAGCCCCGACGAGCCGGAGGAGCAAATCCAATGGCTAACAAGGAAGTTAAAGCACGCGGCTGGCTCAGGCAGCGTGAACGGGCGGATGGGATGATTTGGCTCTGGTGTTACCAAAGGCAGAGAGAGAGGGACGGTGAGATGGTAGAAAACGCCGTCAGGCTCGGTCTGGTCGCTGACATCGGAGATGATGAAACGTCCGCTTGGCTCAAAGTTGGTGAGCTTGGCCTGGTCGAAAAGTACATCAATAACCCCCTCTCTGGTAAGCCGACTTTTGGCGAATTTTGTGCCGCCTACGTCAAGGACGGCTTGCCATTCCGCAAGAAGGACGGTCGCCGCAAGACGAAAGGCACCATCGAAACGTATGAGTACCACATTAACAACCATATCCTTCCTCGTTGGAAAGATGCCGTCGCTGAGGAGATGAAGCCTCTCGCCATCCGCAACTGGCTCGTTGACCTCCACGACGGCGAAGACTATGTGTGGGAAACCTGCTCAAAGATTGCGGGAATCATGTCGTTGGTCTTCAGCTTTGTTGACCACAACGAGATTCGCTCCATCCGCAATCCTCTGGATAAGGTCACCATTCCGGCCAGCGAGGAGGATCAAGATGAAGTGAAGGTGCTCTTGCCCGAGCAGGTCATCGCTCTGCTGGAGCGACTCCCCTACCCGGTGAAGATTGCCGTGCTTTTGGTCGCTTCCACGGGCGTCCGCATCTCCGAGTGTCTTGGCTTGACGTGGAAGCATGTGGAGTGGGCGAACAATCGCATCTACATTCACCAGACGTTCAGGCGGGGCGAGATGCAGAATCGGACGAAGACCAAGGCCAGCAACGCACCCGTCCCGATGTGTGCGGCGCTGGCAGCGTTCCTCACCGATTGGAGGCAGCAAACCCCGTACGACAAGGACGAGGACTTCATTTTTGCCTCGTCGAAGCTGAAGGGAAAGCAACCGCTGTGGGGTCAGACGATGAACGCCGACTTCGTTAAGCCAGCCGTCGTGGCTCTGGGGTTGGTAGCCAAGGGTGAGAGTTTTGGCTGGCACCGGTTTCGCCACAGCTTGAGCACGTGGGCGAACGAGACCACCAAGGACATCACGGTCTCCCAAACCCTACTTCGTCACAGCAAGCCCGAGATGACCGCCGTCTACACCCACGGAAATTTCCCCAAGGCGTTGGATGCCCAGCGGCAGTACATGGAGCAGTTGCTGGCAGCCAAGCCGGCGTCGGAGGCCGCTCAGTGACCTCCATCGGGTTGGCGTCGGGCTGGAGTTTTGCCGGCAAGAAACGACAGCCGCCCGTAAGTGGCTGTGCGGTAAGCAGATATGTTGGTGGGCGCTACAGGATTCGAACCTGTGACTTCCACCGTGTGAAGATGGCACTCTACCGCTGAGTTAAGCGCCCAAGCTTGAGACTCAATTCTTCCAATCTACCAAACCTGCGCGCAGGAACGCAAAGCCGTACCGGATAACATCAGCCGCTCAAGCCTCCGACTTGCGCCGGGGCGGGAAGAACGCGCGCTTTACCCATCCGATCAGAGCC
>Ga0208079_1001872_pt1 | contig 10611 bp, 9 predicted proteins | sample NGESurdeep092012_5_FD_184474 | JGI IMG/M metagenome (GOLD analysis project Ga0208079, IMG submission 184474) | Arctic peat soil microbial communities from Barrow, Alaska - NGEE Surface sample 210-2 deep-092012 (SPAdes) | ecosystem: Environmental > Terrestrial > Soil > Wetlands > Peat ... | reverse complement strand
TCCATCGAGGGCTGTTCACCCGGTCTCCAAGAGTGCTCACCCGGTCGGTCGGGCACTGGCACCAGTCTGCGGGACTTGGCGCCGTTGCTGCCCCATTAGGTCTCGACGGGGCGCACGCCCGAGCAGCTGGCCGCGTTCGAGCGGGACCTGGCCGCGATGGCAGGTCGTGCCCGCCGCCGCGAGTTCGACCCGCGCCCGGGCTCTTGGCGCTGTCGCTGGTGTGAGTACCGGAACCTCTGCCCGGACGCCCGCCGGGACGGCTGACGGGGAGCGAGTCGCTCGCGGTTCAGGCGCGGGCTCCTGGGACAGTCGCGGCCGACGTGGCCATCGCCGCGTACTGAGGCCGATGGGACAGCCGTCTTGACTGACTGGCGGTCAACGGGCAGCCGGTCATGCACAAGGGGTTGCTCGTCCCCTCGGAGCGCCGCGGGTCAGGCCCGGGGCGACGAGCGGCCTGCTCGTGCTTGAAGAGCTGGATCGAGGCGTCGTCGGCCGGGAACCCGCCCGTGTCAAAGGTGTAGGTCGGGTTGATCGGGTTCGGAGCCGCAGTCCCCGCGATGGACTTGGTCTGGTACTGGAGCTGGAGGATGTAGGTGCCGGCGGTCGGGAAGGTGAACGAGGCGACGGCCCCACTAGCCGATGGCACCATGTTTCCGAACTTGTTGCAGGCGCGCGTCGCTTACCGAGGCGCTGGAGGAGCGGCGAGCCGTCCAGGCCACGCTGATGCCGCCAACCATCCACATGGTGTCCGCGGACGACTTCCGGCTCTTCGCCGAGGGGAGCCGCTGTGTTCACCGCGAGTGGTGGCTTCGCTTCCAGCGGGCGCAGCTCGACGGCATCGACATGGATGCGGCGGCCGACCGCGTCCGGATCCATCTCGCCGCCGGACCCCGTCAGGTGCCCGTGGGCGGAACCCGGACGAGATCGACCCAGTCACTCCACCAGGACCGGCGGACCCGCGCGTGGCCCGGGATGGTCCGGGCACGCATCCCGACGGCAATGCCCCTACGCTATCGATGACGGAGCGAGCGCCAGACGCCCGCGAGTTGCCTGGCAGCTCCTGCTTCAGCCGGGGGGTTCGCATGCCGCTCGATCTCGCGCCGATCAGCATGGACTGGGTCCCGGCCCACCCAGTCCCGCACGGACGGAGATAGGTCGATGGCAGCCGAGCAATCCGATGCGTTCGTGTTCTTCGGGGCGACGGGCGACCTGGCCTTCAAGCAGATCTTCCCCGCCCTCCTCGGCCTTATCCGGGACGAAGCGTTCGACCTGCCGATCATCGGGGTCGCCCGTTCGGGTGACGTGGACACCCTCCGCGAGCGGGCGCAGCAGAGCCTCGCGGCCGCCGGCGTCGTCGACCGCGCGGCCATCGACGCGCTCGCCGCGCGGTTGCGCTATGTGAAGGGCTCGGACGACGACATCGAGACGTTCCATGCGCTCCGCGGCGAGCTCGGGGACGCCCGGCACCCTCTGCACTACCTCGCGATCCCGCCGGCCCTGTTCGGCGAAGTCATCACCAACCTCCAAGCATCGCGGTGCGCGGAGGGCGCGAGGGTCATCCTGGAGAAGCCGTTCGGGCGCGACCTGGCCACCGCCATCGCCCTCAATGCAACGGTCCACGAAGTCTTTGCCGAGCCCGCGATCTTCCGCATCGACCACTTCCTCGGCAAGGAGCCGGTCCAGAACCTGCTCTACTTCCGCTTCGCCAACTCGTTCCTCGAGCCGCTCTGGAACCGCGAGCACGTCGCCAGTGTCCAGATCACGATGGCCGAGTCGTTCGATGTCGCGGGACGCGGCGCCTTCTACGACCAGGCAGGGGCGATCCGCGACGTGATGCAGAACCACCTGCTCCAGGTGGTCAGCCTGCTTGGCATGGAGCCGCCGTCGGGGCAGACCCTCGAGGCCGTTCGGGACGGGCAGTTCAAGGTCCTCGATTCGATCCGTGTGCTCACGCCGAACGATGTCGTGCGCGGCCAGTACCGCGGGTATCGCGACGTGGAGGGCGTTGCGCGGGGTTCGACCGTCGAGACGTTCGCGGCCCTGCGCCTGCACGTCGACACCTGGCGATGGGGCGGGGTCCCGTTCTACCTTCGGGCCGGGAAGTGCCTGCCGGTAACCGCGACGGAGGTCCTCGTGGAGCTGAAACGTCCACCCCAGTCCGTCTTTGCGGAATCGGAGCGGTCCGCCGCAGACTCCTTCCGCTTCCGCCTGGCGCCGGACATGTCGATCTCGCTCGGTGCGCGGGCCAAGAAACCCGGGGAGGCCCTGGTCGGCGAAGCCGTGGAGCTCTACGCCTGCCACCAGAGCGGAACCGAGCGACCGCCATACCAGCGCCTGATCGGCGATGCGACGAGGGGCGACCGGTCGCTCTTCGCCCGCGAGGATTCCGTGGAAGCGGCCTGGCGCGTCGTCGACGGAATCCTCGGCGACCGGACGCCGCTTCACGCTTACGACCAGGGCACCTGGGGCCCGGAGGAGGCGGGCGGGATCCTCGCTCGCGCGGATCACTGGCACGACCCGACGGTTGCCGTTCCGGCGGCGGCGGCCGCCGAGCCGATGGCGTCGGTGGCCGCCACGGCGGTGCAGCGGATGCCGGCGGGGGCGTCATGACGGAAGACACGGCTCGCGCGCCGGGCGCGCCGGGCGCGCCTCCCACATGGTCGAGCAGCGAGAAGGACGCGGTCGGGACGTCCCATTTCTCGAGCCGCGTCTGGTTCACGATCGGCCACGGGATCCTGAACGAAGTCTACTGGCCCCGCGTGGACCGACCCCAGGTCCGCGACCTGGGGTTCATCGTCGCCGACGACGATGGGTTCTGGAGCGAGGTGAAGCGGGACGCGTCGCGGGACGTGCGCCACCTGGAGCCCGGCGTTCCCGCCATCATCGTGACGCACAGCCATCCGCGCTACACGTTGACCCTCCGCATCTGCGCGGACGACCACGCGGACGTCATCCATGTCGAGGCGCGCCTCGAAGACCCGCGCGACGTGTCCGACTCCGGGCGCCTGGAGCACCCACTCCGGCTCTACCCGCTGCTCGCCCCGCACCTGGGCTTCAGCGGCCTGCACAACAGCGCGTGGACCGGCACGTACAAGGGCCGGGCCATGCTGTTCGCCCAGAACGGCGGAGCTGCCCTTGCGCTCGCCTCGGACCCGGGCCCCGTCCGCCAGAGCGTGGGCTACGTGGGAGCCTCGGACGGCTGGCAGGACTTCGCGACCAATGGCCGGATGGCATGGACCTACGGGATCACGGAGGCCGGCAACGTGGCGGGCATGACGGAGCTGGTCCTGGCCGATGGCGTCGCGCGGCTGGCCCTTGGCTTCGGCACCCGGCCCGAGGAGGCCGGCCTGGAGGCGTGTGCCGCGCTCGCCGGCCATTTCGAGAACGCCTGGGACGAGTACGTCGGGAACTGGCACGGGTTCCTGCGCACCGTGAGCAGCGCAGCGGCGGACGTCTCGGAGGAGGATCGCGCGCTCTACCTGACCTCGGCGGCGGTCCTTCGAGCTCACGCCGATCGCACGGTTCCGGGCGCGATCGTGGCCAGCCTGTCGATCCCCTGGGGCAACACGCGCAACGACCTGGGCGGTTACCACCTGGTCTGGTCGCGGGATCTCGTCGAGTCCGCCGGCGCGCTCGTCGCGCTGGGGGCTCGACGCACGGCGCGCCGCACGCTCGCCTACCTGGTCGCGACGCAGGAGCCAGACGGCTCGTGGGTGCAGAACCAGTGGGTGGACGGCGTCGCGTACTGGTCGGGCGTCCAGCTGGACGAGGCCGCCTACCCCATCCTCCTTGCCGGCGCCCTCCGGCGTGGCGGTGCCGTGGAGATGCACGGCATGGCCGGGAGCGACGCGGCCGCGTTCGAGCACCTGCTGACGGGGGACGCGCTCGAGCACATGATCGCGTCCGCCGCGCGCTTCATCGCCCGGACCGGTCCCGCGACGAAGCAGGATCGCTGGGAGGAAGACGCCGGGCTGACGCCATCGACCCTGGCGCCCGTCGTTGCCGCGCTCGTCGTGGCCGCGGATCACAGCCCTGAGCCGGCGGCGACGTACCTGCGCGAGCTCGCGGACGACTGGAACGCCTCGATCGAGGAGTGGACGTACGCCCGCGGGACGAAGCTCTCGAAGGAGCATGGCGTCGACGGCCACTACGTCCGGATCGCGTCGCCACAGGTGCTGGCCGGTGCCCCGATCTCGACGCCGGTCCCGGTGCGCAACCGGCCAACCGATGCGTCCATGGTCCCGGCCGACGAGATGGTCGGCACCGACTTCCTGGCGCTCGTGCGCTTCGGCTTGCGCATGGCCGACGACCCACGCATCCTCTCGACGCTCGCCGTCACCGACGCGCTACTCCGGACGGAGACGCCCAGCGGCCCGGTCTGGCATCGCTACAACGGCGACGGATACGGCGAGCACGCGGACGGGAGCGCCTTCGATGGCACCGGGATCGGCCGGGGCTGGCCGCTCCTGGTCGGCGAGCGCGGCCACTACGAGCTGGAGGCGGGGCGGGACGCGCGACCGTACCTCGAGGCGATGCGCCGCATGGGGTCCGCTGGCGGGATGCTGCCCGAGCAGGTCTGGGACGCCGCGCCGATCCCCGCACGTGGCCTGGTCCCCGGCCGGCCCAGCGGGTCCGCCATGCCGCTGGCCTGGGCCCACGCGGAGTACGTGAAGCTCTTTCGCTCGATCGCCCTCGGCCACGCCATCGACCGCCCCGCGGCCGCCTGGCACCGCTACCACGGCGTGGCGCCGACGGCGACGCGGGCGACCTGGCGCTTCACCGCGCCGCGCCCCGCGATGGTCGCCGGGCGGGTCCTTCGTCTCGAGCTGCTGGCCCCGGCCCGCGTGCGCTACACGCTGGACGGCTGGCTGACATGGGCCGACATCGACGCCCGCGACACCGGCGTCGGCGTGTGGGTGGCCGACGTGCCCGGATCGGACCGGCTGCGACCGGGCGCCGCGGTGGACTTCACGGCCTGGTGGCCGGAGGCCGGGCGCTGGGAGGGGCGGAATCTCCGGGTCACCGTGTCGGAGGCTGTCGATTCCGGTTCTTCCCGGTCGTCGTCAGGTTGAGGGCAGCGACCGCTGCTCCAGGTCGACCCCACGAAGAGGAGCCAGGACAATGGCGAAATACCTGCTCGCGTACCGCGGCGGCGGGATGCCCGAGACCCCTGAGGCGGGGGCAAAGGTCATGGCCGCGTGGGGCGCCTGGTTCGGCCAGCTCGGTGCGGCCGTCGCGGACCCCGGAAACCCCGTCAGCAAGGCCAAGACGGTCGCAGCGGACGGCTCGGTGAGCGGCGACGGGCACAGCTCGCTGAGCGGCTACAGCATCATCAGCGCCGACAGCCTGGACGCCGCCATCGCGCTCGCGAAGGGCTGCCCGGTGCTCTCGAGCGGCGCGACGATCGAAGTCTGCGAGACCTTCGAAGCGATGTGACGGGCGCCCGCCGCGGTCGGCCCTGCCTGCCGCGGCGGGCCTCGCGCTCGAGAGTCCCCTCCGCAGGTGTCCGCCTTCAGCAGGTGACGTGGAGGATCGCGGCCGTGTCCTCGAGGTCGGCGCGAGAGAGCAGGCGGCACGCGTCGGGCGTGGGGACGGCGATGAGCTCCACGCCCCGTCGCTCAGCCTCGGCGACCACTTCATCCGTGATCGGGAGGGCGCCGTCCGCCCCGGTGCCCACGATGAGCCGATGGCACGCCCACGGGATCGGCTCGGCCAGGCTGAGCGGCGTGTGGCCGTAGCGGTCGCGAAGCGGTCGCGAAGCCTTCTTGTGGCGTCGCTGGACACGGTCCCGCATGACCACGACGTCACGCTCGTACTGGCGCCCGTCGATCTCGACGACCCCGAACCGGACGAACCGCGCCTTCACGTGGCGGTTTCGCTCGCGGGGAGCTGCGCAGCGTGAGGCACCCCCCTATTCCTCCCGGCCCGCCGGCCACGTTCCCATGACCTGGCGGAGGATGGCGAACTCGCCGAGGTGATAGGCGTTGTGGTCGCCGAGGAGGCGCACCTCGCGCAGGATCGTGTGCCCGGGTGTCCCGGGGATCGTTGCCAGCAGGTCCGTGGCAGGATCGGCCACCAGGTCGCGCAGCGCCTGTTGATCCGCCCGGATACCCGAGATCGTCGCGGCCCACTGCCCCGGCGTCGCGGTCGCGTCGCGGGCCGGCCAGTACTCCTCCGGCCAGCTCGGGGCCAGGTACGCGCGGTCGCGGATGTACTCGAGGATGTCGCGCTGGGCGATCCGGATGTGCTCCAGGAGGTGCCACGGCGTGTAGGGAACGTTCGGCGGGCGTTCGTTGATGGCGTGGTCCGGGAAACCTGCCACGGCCGCTTCGAACGGCAGGTGGGCCCCCTGCCCGTCGATGAGCTCCAGCAGCTGGTCGCGGAGGATGTCGGTCATGGCTGCCTCCTTTCGGGACGGTGTAGCACCGCAATGGATGTTCCGCGAGTGCCGATCGATGCCTCTCCGCGTGCCATCAGGCAGCGTCTGGCGACGCCCTGGGCAGGGGCGCTCGCGCCCGTGCGCCGGTCATCGCGCAGCGTCCTGGCGACGTGTATTCCCGGCGTACACTGCGACGACGAATCAGGCGCGAAAGGCGAGGACGTGACCGACGTGGAACCGGCAGCCGCAGCGGTGCCCCCGGCGACGATGCCGCCGAGCGGCACCGCCCCGGCGACCATGCCGCCGAGCGGCGGCACCACAGTGGGCCTGACCTCGAGCGAGGCGGCCGAGCGGCTCCGGCACGACGGCCCGAACGCCCTCGGTGGGGAGGGCCGGCGGACGAGCCTGAAGATCCTCGCCAGCCAGTTCGCCAGCCCGCTCGTCCTCATCCTCGTGGCGGCGAGCTGCGTGAGCATCGCGGTCGGCGACGAGGTCGAGGCCGGGATCATCCTCGCGATCGTCGCCCTGAGCGCCGGGCTCGGCTTCGTCCAGGAGGCCCGTGCGGAGGCGTCGGTTGCCGCCCTGCAGGCCCGCCTGACGCTGCGGGCTACGGTGATCCGCGACGGGCGCGAGCAGGAAGTGCCGGTTCACGATGTGGTCCGCGGCGACGTCGTGGCCCTGGCAGCCGGGAACATCGTCCCGGCGGACGGCCGGCTCCTGGCCGCGAACCACCTGTACGTCGACGAATCGTCGCTCACCGGCGAGTCGGCGGCCGCCCTCAAGGCCGCGCGCGACGGCGCGACGGACCCGGCGAACGGCGGTGAGCCGGACCCGGCGCGCCACCCGGAGCCGAACCCAGCGCGCAGTGCCGAGCCCGACCCGACGCGCGACGCCGACCGGGACGCGTTCGTGTTCCTGGGCACGAGCGTGGTCAGCGGCACCGGCCGCGCCCTGATCACCGCGACCGGGGCGCGGACGAGCTACGGGGCCATCGCGAAGCGCCTCGCCGAGCGCGCGCCCCAAACCGACTTCCAGCAGGGCATCCGGGCGTTCGGCCTGCTGGTGGCTCGGGTCACGCTGCTGCTCGTGGTGAGCGTCTTCGCGATCAACGTTGCGCTCCAGCGCCCGCTCTTCGAGTCGCTCCTGTTCGCGGTCGCCCTCGCCGTCGGTCTCACGCCGGAGCTCCTGCCGGCCATCGTGACGCTGAACCTCACCCGCGGCGCCCGCGCACTCGCCGCCCACGGCGTGCTCGTGAAGCGCCTGCCCGCGATCCAGAACCTGGGCGGGGTGACCGTCCTGTGCACGGACAAGACCGGCACCCTGACCGAGGGCAAGCTGCGGCTGGAGCGGTCGGCCGGGATCGACCGCGATGACGCGACGGAGGCCGCCACCGCCCTCGCGCTGGCCTACCTCAACAGCCATTTCCAGGCCGGCTTCGCCAACCCGCTCGACACCGCGATCCTCGCGCAGGCGGCGGCGCCCGCGGACCTGGCGAGCTACCGGAAGCTCGCCGAGCTCCCCTACGACTTCCAGCGCCGCCTCCTGAGCGTGGTCGTGCAGCGGGCGGACGAACCGCCCCTCGTCGTGACGAAGGGCGCGCCAGAGTCCGTGGTCGTGCGCTCCACGAGCGTCCGCGAGGACCACACCGCGCGTCCAATCGACACCGCGGAGCATGCCCGGCTGGCCGCGCTCGTCGATGGGGCCTCCGCCGATGGCTTCCGCCTGGTGGCGGTGGCGTCGCGCGTCCTTTCGTCCGAGGAGCTCGCGTCGCTCACGGCGCCAGGGAGCGCGGTCGGGCTGGCCGCTGCGGACCTGCTGGAGCGGGACCTCACGTTCGAGGGCGTGATCCTCTTCAGCGATCCCGCCAAGGCGGGCGTCGCGGCAACGATCGCCGACCTGGCACGCCAGGGCGTCGCCCTCAAGGTCGTCACCGGCGACAACGAGCTGGTGGCCCGCCACACGGCCGGCGAGGTCGGGCTGGAGGTCGCGGGCATCCTGACCGGCGACGAGATGCGGACGCTGACGCACCCGGCGCTGGTCGCCCGCGCTCCGGGCACGACGATCTTCGCCCGGGTCGATCCCGACCAGAAGCTCCAGGTGATCCGGGCGCTCCGGGAGTCGGGCGCGGTGGTCGGCTATCTCGGGGATGGGATCAACGATGCCCCGGCGCTCCACGTCGCCGACGTCGGGATCAGCGTGGACAACGCGACCGACGTGGCCCGCTCCGCCGCGGACATCATCCTGCTCGAGCCGAGCCTCGCTGCGATCAGCCAGGGCGTCACGGAAGGCCGCCGGACGTTCGCGAACACGCTCAAGTACATCCGGATGGGCACCAGCTCAAACTTCGGCAACATGCTGAGCATGGCGGGTGCGGCACTCCTGCTCCCCTTCCTGCCGATGACGCCCGGCCAGATCCTCCTCAACAACCTGATCTACGACGCGTCGCAGACGGCGCTCCCCACCGACGTGGTCGATCCGGAGGTGGAGGCGAAGCCGGCCCGCTGGGACATCCACGGCGTGGAGCGCTTCATGCTCGTGTTCGGCCCCGATCTCGTCCGTCTTCGACTTCGTGACGTTCGGCCTGCTGCTCCTGGTCCTCGGACCGAACGAGAAGGCGTTCCATACCGGCTGGTTCATCGAGTCGCTGTTCACCCAGATCCTCGTCGTGTTGGTGATCCGCACGCAGCGCAGCCCGTTCTGGCGCAGCCGGCCCAGCCGCGAGCTGGTCGTGGCGATCTTGGCCGCCCTGGCGGCCGCCGTCCTGATCCCGGCCAGCCCGCTCGGCGCCCTCCTCGAGTTCGCCGGGCTGCCGCCGCTCTACTGGGTCCTGCTGGCCGGAATCGTGGTCGGGTATCTCGCGCTCGTGGAGACGGTCAAGCGACTCAGCGAGGGCTGGCTGACGGCGCGCGCATCGAGGTAGCGGGGCTCGGCTGCCACCGCGATCCCCGTCGACTACCCGGGACGCTCCAGGTGCACGCGCCGGTGCAGCTCGTCGAACTCGGCGATCAGGCGGGTCCGCTCGCGCATCACGGCCGCCCACTCGTGGAGCGCCGCGAACCCGCTCTCGGTCAGGACGTAGTCGCGGCGCTGTGGCCCAACCCGGTCCGACGACCAGGTCGAGACAACCTGGCCGGCCTCCTCGAGGTCGCGGAGCGTCCGGTAGACCTGGCCGACATCGACGGCGCCGTTCGAGATTCCGAGCTCATCGAGCTGGGCCTGTAGCGCGTAGCCGTGCCCGCCGGTGGCCCCGACCATCGCGAGGACGAACGGCTCCATCCAGCGTCGTCGGCCGCCCATCGGCGCCCAGCCTCGGTGCACCGGCTGGCCGGTGTCGTCGCATCCGGACGCGATGGGCTCGATCGCGGCCTCAGTGGCCTCCGGCCCGTCCTCGTCGGGCATCGCGCCCGCGTCCTCGTCGGGCATCGCGCCGAGGTCCGCGCCCGGAACAGCCGCGCGCGTGGTCTGGCGTTGCGGTTGGGGATCGGTGCTCACTGCGCGGCAAGGATAGCGCCGCAAACTCGCGGGAGGGCGCCTCCGTTGGCGCCGACCGCCCTCCGGCGCGGCGGCCGATCGCCCGTGCGGCGGCGGCCTCAGGCCTCCGGGCTGCCCGGATGCGCCATGGCGGCCGCGAGCGCGTCGGCCATCTCGGGGAGCTCGCGGCGGTCGAGGATGTCGAGGTAGACCTGCTCCTCGGCAAGGTGCACCTTCAGGAGCGCGTAGAGGCGGAAGATCACCCGACGCAGGGCGATCGACTGGCCGATCGAGATCTGATGGTCGCCAAGGTGCTCGCGGATCCGTGCGAGCTCGGCGGTCGATCGGCGGACCTCGTCGTGCTCGCGCCGCAGCGGCGCCATGGAATGGACGCTCTGGAGCATCCGCTCCAGCTCCGGGTAGAGCGCTCGCTCGGCGGCCGCCATGTGCGGGATCAGGACCTCCGTCAGGAACACGTACGTCTCGTCGATGCGCCGGCCGAGCTCGGCCGGCGAGGCGGTCCCCACCATGTCCCCGGTCTGTGGCATCCGGTCGATCTGGTGGAGCAGGTGCTCGCGGTGCTCGTGTGCCACGTGCGGCAGGCTCGCGGTCATGTCGTACCTCCTTGACGATCCGGGTGCTCGGGCGTCCGAGCGAGCGCGTAGAAGAAGAGCGCCACGGGCCGGTAGAGCACGTGCGCGAGCTTCATGAACGGGGCGAGCAGGACCAGCTCCATCGCCACCGCCACGTGGAAGAGGAAG
>Ga0208079_1001871_pt1 | contig 10623 bp, 5 predicted proteins | sample NGESurdeep092012_5_FD_184474 | JGI IMG/M metagenome (GOLD analysis project Ga0208079, IMG submission 184474) | Arctic peat soil microbial communities from Barrow, Alaska - NGEE Surface sample 210-2 deep-092012 (SPAdes) | ecosystem: Environmental > Terrestrial > Soil > Wetlands > Peat ... | reverse complement strand
CAAGCCGTGTCGTTTGAAAGCTCATTGTCTTCATGTTGCGACACTATTGACTTCAGGTTGTGACACGAATGCAGTTCCAGAGTGGCTTGTAGCGTGGGTAGTGCGGGCCTTTAGAGAGTGTGTGATAACCCCTGTCGTCCCTACGGGACTCCGGGCCCGGTTCTCGTGTTGCTGGCTTCAGAGACCGATCGGGCACTTGGCGAAATCCCGTTCCTCTGCAACAATCACGATTCAACCGAACCTCAGGCCGATGTCCCTTTCTCTTCCGGAATTCGTTACCCGCTGGAAAGCCAGTGCGCTGTCGGAGCGCGCCGCTGACGACCCCACATCGCCGATTTGTGTGAAGTCGTCTGCCATCCTCATCCTGCTGCTGCGAGCCTCACTGGGAGCAGACCTGATTCAGTGCGAAAAGGTGGAGAGCGCCGATTTTCCGATTTGCTCAATAATGAATGTCCACCAGGTGACGGTGCTAGACTTGATCTGGTTCCTGGCATGAGCAGAGGCTCAGGGCAATTCTGAAGCGTATCGGAACCGAGATTATCGCGTGACAAAACGTCCGATTGCAGTCGATCTGTTCGCTGGTGCCGGAGGTATGAGCCTCGGATTCGAGTGGGCGGGATTCGACGTCCTTGCGGCAGTTGAATACGATCCGATCCACTGCGCTACTCACCATTTCAACTTCCCGAAAGCCACTTCGATTTGTCGGAGCGTTTCCGATATCGACGGCAGCTATCTGCGCAAGCATTCGCGCATCGGCGACTCGGAAGTCGCAGTCGTATTCGGCGGCGCTCCATGCCAAGGATTCAGTCTAATTGGGAAGCGTTCATTGGAGGATTCTCGCAACCGATTGGTCTTCGATTTTGTTCGTCTCGTGACTGACTTGCAGCCCACCTATTTCGTTTTCGAAAATGTGAAGGGCTTGACAGTGGGAACTCACAAGCGATTCTTGGACGAATTAATCGAGGAGTTTCACCGCAGAGGCTACGAGGTGCGTCTGCCGTATAAGGTGCTAAATGCGGCGAGCTATGGCGTTCCACAGAAGCGGGAGCGCCTGTTTCTAATGGGAGCGCGGAAGGGCTCACCGCTTCCCGCTTACCCCCCCTCGACTCACGAATTTGGAAGGGCGACCGATTTGGACTTGGCCAACTACTCAGAAACCCCTACAGTTTGGGACGCTATCGGCGATTTGCCAAACGCAGACGAGTACGAAGAATTGCTGGTACGAGACTGGATATTGACCCGATTCGCGAAACCGAGCCCCTACGCAAAGGCCCTGCGACAGAAGCCGAAAGGCGAGGGGAAGGAGTTGCTTAGCTCTAGCTTGCGAACGATTCATACTAAAGATTCCATTCGTCGGTTCGAAAGGACTGAGCATGGGCGGGTGGAGCCGATCAGCCGATTCTTCAAGCTAGACCCGAACGGCCTATGCAATACGCTCCGCGCCGGTACGGGCAGCGAGAGAGGCGCGTTCACTTCGCCACGTCCGATTCATCCCTATGTGCCGAGATGCATCACTGTCAGGGAAGCTGCACGCATACACTCCTACCCAGATCGATTCCGTTTTCACGTCACCAAGTGGCACGGATTTCGGCAGGTGGGAAACTCCGTGCCTCCGCTGCTCGCTCGGGCTGTAGCGATGAGTGTGGGACGCGCGCTTGGAATCGAGACCCCCCGAACCAACGGTGCGCTAATGGATGGAGAGCAGCGCGATATCTCACTCTTGGAGTTCAATATGTCCGAGGCAGCACAGTGGTTCGGTGTGCCTCGCGATGTGATTCCTGCGCGGCAACGGACAGCGGACAGGGCCCATGCCTAAGAAGTTACGACAGCCAAAAGCAAAGAGCGATAGCAGATATCGGCGCATCCTCGCCAGAGTTTTTGACGATCACTACCACAAGGATGACCAGTCTTTCGAGTTCAATCGAACCGAGATTGAGTCGGTAGCCAAGGGGTTGCGTATAAAGCTGCCCAAGAACATTGGCGATGCGATCTACTCGCTCAGATATCGAGCCGATCTTCCTGCTAGCATCGCTGCCACGGCTCCTTCTGGAAGTCAGTGGATAATCGAGCCTGCGGGGCGTGGCCGCTATCGGTTCCGGCTGTTCAAGGGTGACTCTCGCATTCTGCCTCGTCCAGATGCCCTCACAATTAAAATTCCCGACGCTACTCCCGAGATTATTCGTGCGAATGGGCAGAGCGACGAGCAAGCCTTACTCGCACGTGTTCGCTATAACAGGCTTGTGGATATCTTTCTCGGCGTTACCGCGTACTCGTTACAAAACCATTTCAGAACCACCGTGGCGGGTATGGGACAGGTGGAATTAGATGAAGTGTACTTAGGGCTGAATCGTCAAGGTCAGCAATTTGTCATTCCTGTGCAAGCGAAGGGCGGAACGGATCAGCTGTCGGTTGTCCAGTCCAGTCAAGACATCGCCTGCTGTCGTGAGAAATTCCCGAACCTGACGTGTCGCCCATTGTCCGCTCAATTCCTTGAAGACAACGTGATTGTGCTGTTCGAGTTGGTTGAGGACGACGGCATTATCAGAGTGGCCGAAGAGCGACACTACAAACTGGTGCCCGCCGATGAAATCAGCCCCGGCGATCTTGCCAACTACGCCGCGAGAACTGTGTAGATGGATCGTGTAACGCCAGCAGTCCGCTCTAAGATCATGGCCGCTGTTAAGACTCGTAATTCGACGACCGAATTGCGAATGGCCGCCGTGCTGCGGTCGAATTCGTTGAAAGGTTATCGCAAGCACTGGCCAGTGACAGGAACCCCCGATTTCGCTTGGCCGGGGCTAAAACTCGCCTTGTTTGTCGATGGCTGCTTCTGGCACGGATGTCCCTACTGTAAACGCTACTCGCGTAGCAATCTAGGGTACTGGCAGGAGAAGGTACGCAATAACCGAGACCGAGACAAGCGAGTCTCTCGCGAGTTACGACGGCAGGGATGGGCTGTGCTAAGGGTCTGGGAGTGCCGTATCGAATCAACGGCAACGGCTAACCGGCTCGCCGTAGCGATAGAGAAACGGCGACAGCTTGCGTAGTATGTCACCGTGGTGCACAACGCCCAGTCCGCACGGATGGCGGACGTCCACCGCAAGCTGGACGAAGCAGTCCTCGCGGCGTACGGCTGGCCCGCAACGCTGACCGATTCTGAAATCTTGGAACGGCTCCTGGCGCTGAATCACGAGAGAGCGGCGATTCCTGCCTAAACCGGAAAAAATCAAAAAAGCCGATCGCTCGCGGGCCGAAGAGGGTGTGTGAGAACGTCTGTCGTCCCTACGGGACTCGGATCTATTTCCCACTTCACCCAGCACTCCGCCTGCGGCTGCGTGCTGGGCTAAACTGAGCCGCGCCTACCACCACCCCAGTTCGCGCAAAAGCGGCGCGACCTGGGGACCCCGCCTACGGCGCTGGATTTTCCGCTAGCAAATTCCGTTCGCAAATACACGTTTGGTTCACACACACACCCTGAACAGCGCACCACTCCCACGACGGGCCACTATAGCAGTTTCACATCTGGTGTATAGGCGATGGGTGGAGCACGCCTTCAGGCGTGCATAAATGCTGTCAGTTCCTGGATCGCGCTTTAGCGCCTGAGGTAATGTTTCCGTCGCCTCAGCGGCTAAAGAGGCTGCTGAAAAAGTCGGAAAAGCAGATCCCTCGCGGGCTGAAGCCCGCTCGTGATGACAAAAATAAAGGCCTTAACGGCGCACCCTTCGGCAGGCTCAGGGCAGGCTAAAGGTGCGCCCCTACAAAACACCCGCTGAACCAACTTTTTCAGTAGCCTCTAAAACCGGCTCATTTCCGAATCTTAACTGCAACGCTGAAGCGGTGCTCCACCCTATACACCAAGTGTGAAACTGCGCTAGGGTTTGAAGCCTGCGCCTTGCCACAGAGGAGCGCTGTCGTAGAGCACGCCATTGGCGACCACCGAGCGCACGCTGCGGATGTTGTGAATGTTTTCCAGCGGGTTGCCGTCGAGGATATCGAGGTCGGCGCGCTTGCCTGCTTCGATGCTGCCGCTGTCACTGTCAACTTTCATAGCGCGAGCGGGGACGATGGTCGCCGCCTGTAGCGCTTCCATCGGGGTGAAGCCCGCTTCCACGTACAACTCGAGCTCGCGATAGAGCGAGTATCCCGGCACCGTTTGATCGGTCCCTGCGACGATGCGCACTCCGGCACGATGCAGCGCGCCGATGATCGCCAGCTCTTCCCGCACGACCTTCTGAGCGTCGGCGGCATGCGTCGGCGGCATGCCGCCGTTGACCAGTTGCTCGCGCAGTTCAGGCGCAACGTGGCCGATGCCGGGCTCCATCTTGTCGGCCGGAACGTTGGCGGGACGATTCTGGAATTCCATGAGCGCCATGGTGGGATCGATGACGGTGTTATGTTGCTTCAGAAATGCAATCGCCTTTTTGCCCTGCTTGGAATTCACGTCGAGGGAGGCCATCATCTTAAGACGGTCCGGCCATTTTAGCTTCATAGGATCCACGTTCGCGGGCAGGAGCATGTCGAGAATGTAGTGAATGTGGTTGATCTGGTCCATACCGTCGTTGACGCCGTCATACGCGGTCATGCCGTTGGGAATGTGCCCGGTCACCGTCATGCCGACTTGGTGTGCGTCGGCGCAGACAGCTCTGACATTGTCAGACTTCATGGAGCTGTAAATCTTGATCTGCTGAAAGCTGGCGTCCCGATAGCGCCGCACCCACATCTGGGCGTCGGCGGGCGAGTTCACGCGCGCAATGCCGATGGCGTGCGGACCGTCGCCGTCAACGATACCGGCCAGCAGCATGTGGGGGCCGAGCGCCGTGCCGCTGTTGACCGCGTCGCGCACCGCAGTGATGAAGTCGAACTCGTTGCCCACATCGCGCACCGTGGTAACGCCGGCGGCGAGGTAGATGGGCCCCCACTCCACCTGCTCGTAGTGGGCGTGCATGTCCCATAAACCGGGAATGATGTACTTGCCCGCGACATCGACGTGCTGCGCGTCGGGCGGAACTTTCACTTTGCCGCTGGAACCGGCGGCAAGAATCTTTCCGTCGCGGGTCACAACGGTTGCGTTGGCGATGGGAGCGGCGCCGGTTCCGTCGATCAGGGTAGCGCCGGTGAAGGCAAAGGTTCCAGTGCGGCGTCCTGGCATCTGCTTGCTCAATTCGGTGAGCGCGGCCATTTCGTCGCGCGCTGCACTGGCCACGAATTTCGCCAGAGCGGGTTCGTACTCCTCGCGCACCGCTTCGAAGTGATCGAACTCGGCATCGGTGGAGACCAGCGCGGCGAGGTTGTTGTCGCTGTCCATCCACAGCGTTTCCAGTCCCCAGATCAGACCGCGGATGCTGAAACGCTCCACTTGAACGCTGCGGCCGTCGAGAGCGATGGTCTCCGCGCCCCGATCCTGGATCTGGACCTCGCCGGAGGGGAGCGTCGCCAACCGCGCCGGCGATCCGTGCCCGCGCCAGTAGCGGATGAGCGCCATCTGCATGGCGACCGGCGCATAACCGGCGATGGTAAAAAAGTTTGGCGGCGCAGCGATGGTGCGGGTGTCGTGGTCTTGACGGATGGTCGCGTTGGCGCCGTCGATCTCCACGTCGGTGTCGATGGTGGAGACCCGCGAGGTGCTGCCCTTGATGACGAAGCTCTGCGGCGTGTAGTCGGCAGCCGCGCGCAGAGTGGCGGCCAGTGGAACTTTGGTCCCGCGATCGGTGAACTCGAAGTCGGACTTCAGCGTGAGGGTGTTGGCGTCGCGAGTAATGGTGTAGGTCTCTTCGCCAATTGGTTGCTCGAACTTGTGCAGACGAAAGCGGCCAGTGTCCGTCGAGGCAGCAGGAACTGCGGCTTGAGACCGCACGACAACGGGAGAGAGCGTGACGATAAGGACAAGAAGCAGTGCACCGCGAGCGGGAGAAAAGAATCGCAAGGGCATAAGGAGAGATTGTATAGCCGCGCGTGACGTCGTCGAAAAGGGGCGTCAAGCGAGGTGACCGTCGACTTGGCATCCGATCGCGCTTGGTCGTTGCATCCCACTTTTCCTCACAATCCACAGCCATCCACATAGCTGCACCGAGAATGGGCGTTGAAGCGGGGGCACTGGGGGGCTAGAGTCCAGAGATTGAGTCAACATTAGAGCTTCGAGGTTCAGGCGATCGCGAATGCGCAGCTGGTTGACTCGCGTTCGCCTCCACCCCGAAAGTCCCCCGGGGAAATGCGGGTTGGAACACAGGTTCGCGAAAGAAGCGGGCAACTCTCTCCGGCGCTTGTTTAGCGCGAAAAGTGAATTTACTGTTCTTGGGAGTTATTTTCCGGATTCGGGAGGAGAGGTGTAAAATACAAAATGTAGGGTTATCCCCTTGACATCCACAAGATGTTGGGCGTACTGTTCGCGGAAGTGATTTTTTTGGGAAGCGTTTCCTCCCCCAAAGCCAAGACGGCAGAGGTGACCGCCCTGGCGCAAATTTGGGCCCAGGGTTCTTTGACGATTCCTCCTTTTTTAGTTCGGGCAGGATTCGGCAAGCGGCAGTGAATTTGGGTAGGGCTCTCCGCCAAGTTTGCGAGAGAGAAGCTTCACATGGGTCCCCGACGCACCCGCCATTTGCGTGCAGAGGGGTTAGCACTAAGGCCGGCGAAGTCATCGCCAAGACGATGGCATCAGCGTGGTTCCTTTCCAAGTCAATGCGGCACTCCAGCGCGCGAGGTTGCGCGCATGAGCTGTCGCTCCGGATTCGCCACAGGAGTTGCTCTCCTGGGCGGCACGCTGTTGTGCGGTGGCGCCGGACAAAGATCAACCCGGGGGCCTCTTTCCTGTCGACGATACGCAGGCAGGCGAAGAGGCCCCCACAACCTTGCTGGGCGGAAATTGATAAAGCGGGCCTTCAGACCCGCGTAATAATAAAGACGATCAGGAGCATTCCCCATGGCCGAAGTCACCACCAACCCAACCACCGCAAACCCGCCGTCCATCGCGACCGGTGAGCCCACCACAACCGCCGCCTCGGTATTCATCACGCCCAAGAAGCGCGCGCCCGGCCTGACCTTCAAGCGTTTCTTCACCAAGGCCGGCGTCTCGCCTTACGACGAGCTTGAGTGGGAGCTGCGTCTGGCGCAGATCACCGACTCGCACGGCGGCATCATCTTCGAGCAGAAGGACGTCGAGGTCCCCAAGGACTGGTCGATGACGGCGACCAACATCGTCGCCAGCAAATATCTGCACGGCCCGCTCGACACGCCCGAGCGCGAGACCGGCGTGCGCCAGCTCGTCACCCGCGTTGCCGAGACCATTCGCGACTGGGGCATCAAGGGCGGATACTTCCGCAGCGACGACGACGCGGCCACCTTCCACGACGAGCTCGCGCACCTGCTGTTGCAGCAGAAGGCGGCATTCAATTCGCCGGTGTGGTTCAACGTCGGCTGCGATCGCATCGAGCCTAACTCTGACGCGCAGAACTGGCACTGGAATCCGCAGGCCCAGCGCGTGGAATACGGCGCGGTAGGCTACAAGAATCCGCAATGCTCGGCGTGTTTTATCAACTCGGTACACGATTCGCTCGACAGCATCCTCACCCTCGCCAAGACCGAAGGCATGCTCTTCAAGTGGGGATCGGGCACGGGCACCAATCTTTCTCCGCTGCGCTCGTCCACCGAAGGGCTCTCCGGCGGCGGCACGGCCAGCGGCCCGCTCAGTTTCATGAAGGGCTTCGACGCCTTCGCCGGCGTCATCAAGTCCGGTGGCAAGACGCGTCGCGCCGCCAAGATGGTCATCCTCAACATCGACCATCCTGACGTGGTTGACTTCATCGAGTGCAAGCAGAAGGAAGAAGCCAAGGCCTGGGCGCTGATCGAAGCCGGATACGACGGCAGCGGTCCCGACAGCGAGGCCTACTCGTCCATCTTCTTTCAGAACGCCAACAACTCGGTGCGCGTGACCGACGACTTCATGTACGCGGTGTTGCGCGATGGCGACTTCAGCACGCGCTCGGTGAAGGACGGCCATCCCGTTCAGACCTTCAAGGCGCGCGAGCTGCTGCGCAAAATTTCCGACGCCACCTGGCACTGCGGCGATCCCGGTATGCAGTACGACACCACGGTCAACCGCTGGCACACTTCGAAGAACACGGCGCGCATCAATGCGTCGAACCCGTGCAGCGAGTACATGTTCCTTGACGACTCGGCCTGCAACCTGGCCAGCTTGAACCTGATGAAGTTCGCGCCCAACGGCGCCTTCGATGTCGAGGCCTATCGTCACGCTTGCGCCGTCATGATCACCGCGCAGGAAATTCTGGTGGACAACAGCGGCTACCCGACCGAGGCCATCGGCAAGAACTCGCACGACTACCGTCCGCTGGGACTCGGCTACGCCAACCTGGGCGCGCTGCTGATGGCCGCGGGCCTGCCCTACGACTCCGACGCCGGACGCGACTACGCCGCCTGCGTCACCGCCATCATGTGCGGCGAAGCCTATCTGCAATCGTCGAAGATCGCCGAACTGTGCCAGCCGCTCACCCCCGCCACTGAACAAACGGGCGCTACGAAAGAATTGTCATCCCGAGCGGAGCTCTCTTCTTCTTTGTCATCGCGAGCGGAGCGAAGCGGAGTCGAGGGACCTGCTGTTTTTTCTGTCATCCTGAGCGAGCGCAGCGAGTCGAAGGACCCCTATACCCGCGAAAATGCTGGCTCGGCCTGCCCCGGCTGGTACATCAATCGCGAACCCTTCCTCGACGTCATCCGCATGCATCGCGCCTCGGTGAACAACATCGACAAGACCCACGTTCCGCCGGCGCTCTTCGAAGCCAGCAAGAGCACCTGGGACGAAGCCCTGAAGCACGGCGAGAAGTTCGGCTATCGCAACGCGCAGGTCACGGTGCTGGCCCCCACGGGCACCATCGGCTTCATGATGGACTGCGACACCACCGGCATCGAGCCCGACCTGGCGCTGGTGAAGTACAAGAAGCTGGTCGGCGGCGGCATGATCAAGATCGTGAACAACACCGTGCCGGCGGCCCTGTTCAAACTGGGCTACACGCCCGACCAGACCAACGCCATCGTCAGCTACATCGACGCCACCGGCACCATCGAAGGCGCGCCCTCGGTCAAGGAAGAGCACCTGCCCATCTTCGACTGCTCCTTCAAGCCGTCGAAGGGCACGCGCACCATTCACTATCTCGGACATCTGCGCATGATGGCCGCCACCCAGCCGTTCATCTCGGGCGCAATTTCCAAGACCATCAACATGCCCGAGAACGCCACCGTCGACGACATCACCGAAGCCTACATCCAGGCGTGGAAGCTGGGGCTGAAGGCGGTCGCCGTCTATCGCGACGGATCGAAGAAGGCGCAGCCGCTCAGCTCCATGGGATCGGCCACCGCCAAGTCGAAGAAAGGTGACGCACTCGCTGCCGCCGAGGTTGTCGAGGACGAGGCCGCCGCGCCGCCGCGTGCCATGCGCCATCGCCTGCCCGACGAGCGCCTGTCCATTACTCACAAGTTCAGCGTGGGCGGACACGAAGGCTATCTCACTGTCGGCCTCTACAAGGACGGCATGCCCGGTGAGTTGTTCATCACCATGGCCAAGGAAGGCTCCACCGTCAGCGGCCTGATGGACAGCTTCGCCTGCGCCACGTCGCTGGCCTTGCAGCACGGCGTGCCGCTCAAGCTGATGTGCGAAAAATTCTCCCACACCCGCTTCGAGCCCAGCGGCTGGAGCCATAACCAGGACATCGGCTACGCCAAGTCGATCATGGATTACATCTTCCGCTGGCTCCAGTTGCGCTTCTTGACCGGCCAGCAGCAGGCCCTCTTCGACGGCCTGCGTCCCAAGTACATCAATGCTCCGCCACCCGGCACGCCAGACGAGAACGGCTACGCACCCAAAACATTTGGTGATGTCATCCTGAGCGGAGAGAGCGAAGCGAACGGAGTCGAAGGATCTGCGGTTTCTTCGCCGGGTGCCCCGCTCTTCAACTCTGTCATCCCGAGCGGAGCGCCCGAAGGGCGCGGAGTCGAGGGACCTGCTTTTCGCACCGGCCACTATCACGCCTCCGACGCGCTGCAGGACCTGATTGACATGGGAGACTCTCCCAGTTGCCCCGTCTGCGGCGCCATCATGACCCGCAACGGAAGCTGCTACAGGTGCATGTCTTGCGGCAGCACCAGCGGGTGTTCGTAAGGTAGTGGTCAACGGGTGGTGGATCGCTGGGGCGTTCAACCACTAGCCGACTACTTACTAACTTGCTGCCCGAGCGACCTGGAGCTCGTTAGAATTCTGTCACGCTCGACATAAGCGGGGCGAAAGGAATGCGTATCCGACTCTACCCGTCATGTTAATAATCCGCAGAGTTGCTCGATTCGCACTCGCATGCTTTATCTGGTTGCATGCGTTATTCCTTTTTAAGATCGCCAAGCCCGACCTGACACCGATTGCGGATCGGGTACACATGAATACGGGCGAACTCGTGGTCATTTGTCTTATTGGGCTTTTATCTATCCTCGCTACCTATGGCATTGGAAATATCCTTGTTGATGTTGTATCACTACTGTCCGGTTAAAAGTCGAAGAGAATCAGTTGGTTGGCATTTTCGGCGAAATTGGCGTCCTGGTCGATGGCCTGAAGGGCGCATAAAATGG
>Ga0208079_1001868_pt1 | contig 10629 bp, 10 predicted proteins | sample NGESurdeep092012_5_FD_184474 | JGI IMG/M metagenome (GOLD analysis project Ga0208079, IMG submission 184474) | Arctic peat soil microbial communities from Barrow, Alaska - NGEE Surface sample 210-2 deep-092012 (SPAdes) | ecosystem: Environmental > Terrestrial > Soil > Wetlands > Peat ... | reverse complement strand
GAAGTATACCGGCACCCCCGCCGCAATCAACAGCGTTCCCACAATCGCCGGACCGGGAGTCGCCAAAAACGTATTCACTACGAATCCCAAAGCCACCGCTAGGAACACCACCAGGGTCACCGGGTACCCCGTCATGCGGTACGGCCGCTCGCGGAGCGGTTGCGCGCGCCGCAGCGCCACCACACCGAGCGACGTCAGCCCATAGAACACCCACGGACCTTCATCAGCGTGAAACCTACGCGGCAATTCCGCGGCGGCGTGCATGTCTGCCCATGATGGCACACCGTTAGGCAAGACCGGGGACCGTTACACGCCCGTCCCAAAGGAAATGGAGCCAGAGGAACCCCAAGCCGCGATTTGGGAAGGTGAGCCGATTCCTCCGGCGAAAACGCCGCAGGGGCCGGGCTCCGAGGGCACCCCCACGCACCGCAAAAGGCGCGGCCTGGGACAGCAGATCGTTCTGGCCCTCAGCGAGGGATCCGCAGCCGCGCGAGGGCATCCATGATCTCGGGCTGCTCTTTGATTTCCGCCAGCGGTCCGAGATGCCGCTCGACATGTCCCCAATCCAGCTTCCCTCGCTGTCGCACCGCAACCGTCTCTACGTCCAGCAGGTCTTGTGGACGGAAGGCGAACAGTTTGAGGATGATGAGGTCTTCCGCCGAGCAAGTCCGTAACCAGCAGCCCGGTGCGAACTCGAACAGACTGGACCGCTCCACTACCACCTCCTCCAACGGCAAGCCACCGAGCGCAATATCGATGGGCACTCCGTTGGGAGATTCCAGGAGGAGCACGCGGTTCCGGAGGGCGAAGGCGGCGGCGCCGGCGATGCGCCCCCGATAGCCCGACGTAAGAAGCGGAGCAATAAACTGCTCTTCGCGTCCGAAACCGGAGAGTAGTGTCACATCCACGTCACGGGTGAAGCGCGGTTCTCCCCATCGCAGGAGCGCGATCCCGCCGATGATGCAGAAACGCCATTGCCGCTGGCTGAGAAAGACCTGGAGATCGAGTGCCGCCTCAAACAGCGCCGTCATGGGCGCATCTTCGCGGTTCGGTACCGCGCGAAGAACGCCTGCTGCTCCACGAGACCGGAGGTTGTTCGGGGAGGACTGCTGTCAAAAGAGCCCTCGGTCCCGAACATCTGCCGGACCGCTTGTTGCGTGTCGGCGGTTTCGATTTCGTGCCGCCGGATCTCGTCGAGTTCGGCCCCGGCCCGCCGCCAGGTGTCCACCCATAGGCGCAGAAGCTCACGGTCTTGGCTTGCCGGTTGGCCAGACATATCCATCTCATGGTAACAGAGCCCGGCAGCAATCCTCGCTCCGGTGCTACCGCTGCACCCTTCCCGAGCCATCGCCCTTGAGCAGCGCGTTGACCTCGGCCACCGTGGCGCGATAGAAATCGCCCATGAAGGAATGCTTCAGACAACTCGCCGCCACGGCGAACTCCAGTGCTTCCTGGTGCGTCGCGAGCGAGAGGAGCCCGTAGATCAGGCCGCCCGCGAAGCTATCGCCGCCACCCACGCGGTCCACAATGTGGGTGATCTCATAGTGCCGGCTGACCAGGAATGCGGTGCGATCGTTCAGGCACGCCGCCCACCCGTTATGCGACGCGCTTTTCGATTCGCGCAGCGTGATGGCGATCGCTTTCATATCCGGGTACGCGTCCAGCACCTGGGTGGTCAGCTTCTGGTATTGCGCGCGATCCAGAACGCCAGAGTGGACGTCGACGCCGGTCTGAATGCCGAGCGCCATCTGCACGTCCTCTTCGTTGGCGATGGCGATATCCACGTACCGGGTGAGTTCGCGCATCACCTCGACGGCCGTCTTGCCGTACTTCCACAGGTTCTTGCGATAGTTCAGGTCGCAGGAAACCGTCAGCCCCTTCTGGCGCGCCTTGCGCATGGATTCGAACGAGAGTTCCGCCGCCAGAGCGCTGATCGCAGGGGTGATCCCCGTGATGTGGAACCAGCCGGCGCCTTCGAACACCTGGTCCCAATCGATATCGCCCGGCCTGGCCAGCGCGATGGCGCTATTGGCGCGGTCGTAGACCACCTTGGAGGCGCGCTGATTGGCGCCCGCTTCCAGGTAGTAGATGCCCATCCGCCCCTGGCCGCGGACGATGCGGGAAGTGTCCACGCCGAAGCGGCGCAGTTCGCCGACAGCGGCATCGGCGATTGGGTTGGCGTCGGGCAGCACGGTGACATAGGCGGCCGGCAAGCCGAGTTGCGCCAGCGCGACAGCGACGTTGGCCTCGCCGCCGCCGAAGGTGGCCACAAATTGCGGACTCTGCAGAAAGCGCTCCCGGCCTGGCGGCGCGAGCCGGAGCATGATTTCACCGAAGGTAACGATGGGTTTCAGCATAGTGGAAACGATATTGTAAGTGGATTCGGGCGCCGGTTGCGGCATGAGGTTCAACGCAGAGACGCGGAGAACGCAGAGATAAGCGCAGAGAAGACAACTGGGATTGGAAAGGGGCGGCGGGATGTGCGAGACTGAGTCCGTTCGGAGCTTTCCTTTTGCGTTCCGCCCTTTACCTACTGTTTTTCGCCGCCCACTGCGCGCCCGCCGGCCAGCCGTTGACTCCCGGGGACTGGTGGAACTGGCGCGACATCGGCACTCCGCGGATCAACTCCGAAGGCACGTCGGTAGTCTACGTGGAAAGCTGGAACCTGCGCGACGGCGACCGCGCCTGCGCCAATCTGTGGACCGTGGCGACGGTTGGCGGGGCGGGCGGGGCGCCGCGCCGACTGACCGAAGGGCCGTGGCGCGACAGCTCGCCGGCGTGGTCGCCCGATGGCCGGCGCATCGCCTACCTTTCCGACCGGGAAGGCACGCCGCAGATTTGGGTGCGCCGGCTGGATTCCGGCGCCGACCAGCGCATCACGCGACTGGAGGCGCCACCGCTGACCGTCGCGTGGTCGCCGGATGGCGCGTCGCTCGCCTTCACGGCGCGCGTGGCGGAAGCGGCGCCGCCTGCCCCCTGGGCGCCGGCCGCGATTCTCCCGTTGCTGCGGCGCGCGGCTGCGCGCGTGCAACTTTTCGTGATTCCCGCCGCGGGAGGCACGGTGCGCGCGTTGCCGCTGGGCGATAGCGACGGCGAACACGGCGGCGCTCTCGACATCCATGGCGAGCCTGCCTGGATGCCGGATGGCCAGTCAATTCTGCTCTCCGCCGCCGCGCCGCCCGACGCCGCGCACGCTCTGGAAGGCGGCGAAATCTACGCGGTGCGCGTGGCCGGCGGCGAGCGCCGGCAGATCACCCGCCATCCGGGTCCGGATTGCGCGCCCGTGCCCTCGCCCGACGGCAGCCGCATCGCCTGGATGGCGCGCGAACCCAAGGCGCAGAGCTACGTCACCACCAAGCTCTACGTGGCCAACGCCGATGGCAGCCGCGCCAAAGTGCTGGCCGGCGCGCTGAATCGCGACGTGTCCGGGGTGCAATGGAGCAACGATTCGCGGACCGTCTACTTCCTGGCCGACGATCGCGGCGCCACCCACGTCTACGCGGCGCGCAGCGATGGCTCGGTGCGCCAGGTGACCAATCGGGCGGAGCGTCTGCGCGGTTTTTCGCTGGCCGATAATGGCCGCGCGGTCACGGTTCGCCAAACCTCCACCGCGCCTGCCGAACTGGTCATGTTCCCGGTGGACCTGCCGGCCAAGCCTGTCAAACTTGCCGCCGCCAACGCCGCGCTGCTGGCGGAACGCGAGCTCGGCGCTGTCGAACAAATCGAGTACGCCTCCGATGGGAAGACGATACAGGGCTGGACGGTCAAACCGCCCGGGTTCGACGGCAAGAAAAAGTATCCGCTGCTGGTGGATATCGACGATGCGCCGCGCCGCATGTGCGGCGGCGAGTTCCGTCTGCGCGCGCAGATCTTCGCGGCGCGCGGGTTCGTGGTGCTGTGCGCCAACCCGCGCGGCACGCCGGGGTATGGGGAGGAGTTCGGCAACCTGATCCGCTCGCGCTTCCCGGGCGACGATTTGGACGACCTGATGCGCGGCGTGGACCACCTGATCGCCAAAGGCTATATCGACCCCGCGCGGTTGTCGATTTCGGGCGGTCTGCTGGCCGCTTGGGCGACGGGGCATACGGACCGCTTCCATGCCGCCGTGGTGCGCCACGCGATTGCCGACTGGGTGACGGATGTGGCGCACGCGCCCGACGGAATCTACCGCGCCGCCGCGTGGATGGGCGCGATGCCGTGGGACGACCCGGATCAATACGTGAAGCACTCGCCGATCTACTTCGCCGGCAACTTCCGGACTCCGACACTGGTGCTGGCGGGCGACGCCGACCCGGGCGCCGAAGAACTGTTCTTCGCGTTGCAAGCGCGGAAGGTGGATTCGGCGCTGGTGCGGTTGGGGGCGGAGGGGCGGCCGAGTCGGGTGATTCTGGAATGGGAAGCGATGCTGGGGTGGCTGGAGAAGTGAGGTCGGATTTCCAGGGGCTATGATGAATCGGCTCCCGGACCCGGAAGGAATGGGTCTACCACTTCAGGTTCGCATCGCGAGCCAAGCGGCTCGCGAGTTTCGGCTTTAGATCGCGATTGCCGTGAACCGGGATCGAGAGAACCTTCCGTTCTCCGGACTTCGCGTAGAGATGGTGGCTACCCGCAATCCGTTAGAGCATCCAGCCGTTCAGCTCCAGGAGACGGCACAACTCGGTGCCGGTGATTGGCTTCACACAGCGACATCCAAGATCTGAATATTCGACTCGGGCTGGCCGCCCTGATCCTTCATGACTTCCAGCACGCCAGCGATCGCCTCACGCACGTTGTCCATGAGTTCCGCGATCGATTCTCCCTGTGAGTAACAGCCTGGCAACGCCGGCACTTCGGCCCAGAAGCCACCCTCCGCCTCTTCGTGAATCACCACGGCGTACTTGGTCACATCCATATTCTTACGTGGTGTGGGTATGCGCGGACAGGGCAACGCCCGGCCAACCGGGGCTACTTCAACTCTTCGGGGAGCGGCAGGGTAACTGCGCCGGTGGCAGCCCACTCGGCGCCGCGCACGAAGGTGGCGATGAAGCCGGGCAGTTTCATGGCATCGGGATCGTGCCCGAGGGCGGTGGTGAAGACGCGGCCATTGCCGAACTTGGTAGTCCAGAGCATGGGTTGATTCAGCCCGGGGCCGGGAATCGGCTGTTTCTCGCCCGGCTTGTAGAGCGCATGGTCGTCATAGGCGGTGGCGAGCACGTGATACGAGCCTTCCGGCTGCCACTTAAGATTGGCGTACAACTCGTCATTGGCCTGCGGGAAAGTGGCGCGCATGCCGCGGGTGACGGGATGTTCTCGGTCGGTGACGGTGACGGTGAAATCGTGGCGTGCCGAGTGATGGCCGTTGTTGGGTCTCCAATTGCCGGCGGACATCTGTTCGAACTCGGCCCAGCCGTTGAAGGCCGCGGTGGAAAAGTGGTAGACCACCAGGCCCTTGCCGCCGCGCACGAAGTCCAAGAGCGCGCTGTCGGCGCGGGCGCCCCAGCGCAGCGCGGGCTTGTTGCCATCGTAGTAGTTGAGCACCACCAGATCGTACGGCGCGAGGGTTTCCGCTCCGCCGCCGCGGAACTCCTCGGTGACGCGCACCTCGAACCGCTTGGTGTCTTCCAGTAGCTTGCGCAGCACGGGCGTGGTAGCGCGCCAGTCATGGCCGTTCTGGCCGGTAATGATGAGCACTTGCAGCTTGGGCGTCTGAGCAGGCGCGGGCCGGACGATTCCCAACAGGAACAGGCAGGCGACTCCGAGTTTTAGAAACGCATTTCCCATCACGCTCCGATTTTAGCGCCATGCGCGGGCGAAAACAGACCCTGGTATCGGAAAGGGCAATGAGTTATAGGTATTACGATGCGAACTCCGATTCGGACCGTGGCGGGCTTGGCGTTGCTGACCGGCCTCGGCGCGATGCACGCCCAAACTGCGCCCTCCCAGACGGCCGGCGCCCAGCGGACCCACCGCTGGTGGACCGACCGCCCCGCCGGTGCGCGCGCCTACACCACCAACGCCAAAACGATGCCGTTGATTTCGGTCAAGGGCAACAAATTCATCGACCCGCAAGGCCGCACCATCCTGTTCCGCGGCCTCTCCATCTCCGACCCGGAATGGGGTCCGACGCTGATCGGCAACTGGGAATACACGCTGAACCCCTCGGGCGAGTTCGCCAAACAGGCCATGCACGCCGCGGTGCAGTAGGCGGGCGTCCGGCGCGTCCGAGCTGCGACGCGGCCGCACCAGGCGGAGCCTTCCCGCGAAAATAGACATCCACCCGAGGCGACCTAACGGTCGCGGCTTCTGCCTTCCAGTTCAGACTGATAAACGAGAATAGCCGGTGCTCGATCTTGTTCCAGTTGCTGGTTCCCGGAGGGTAGTGACAGACGGTGGCCGGTATCTGGATCCGATCGGCCATCAACCGCAGGTTGAGCTTCCACGCGCGAAGCCGATTTCCGTTGCTCCCCCAGCATCGGCGCAGATGAGTAATCGCCGCGCCGCCGAATAGTTTTTTGCCCGTCCAGTTTCCGGGGTACCCTCTGGGTCCGCCGGATGCTTTCCACCGCAAATTCCGCCGTATCATGGGTGACTCGTACGTTGACCAAGGCCCGATTCTGTCCGCTGTCGTAGACCCCATACGGAAGCGCTTTGCCTTGGGCCAAGCCGGGGAAATCATTGCTGTTCACCTCCTGCGGCTTCCCCTTCGGCCGCCACGTGCGGCCCGCATTTTTGAAGGGCACCACCAATTCCTTCTTCTTGGCGTCCACCGAAATCACGGGGTCGCCCGCTCCTACCAGTGCTTTCACCTGCCGGTTGATGTACCGGAATTGAGCATCCCGGTTGGCGTGTTGTGGTCCCTCCTTCGTCTTGCGGTTGGGCTGCAAAGAACACCCCATATCGTCCAGGCAACGCGCTACCGTCACCCGCGTGACTGGGTTGTGTCAAATATATCAATGCCCTATTTGGAGGGCGGAAACTGCCCGCACCCCTATTCCTTCGCCGGCCGCAGCGACTTCGGCGCGCCCGCGGAAAGCTTCCCCCGCTGCGTCGAAGCGGTCTTCTTTTTCGGTTTGCCCTTCCCTTTGGGCGCCGCGGCCGCCTTCTCCGCGCGCTTTTTCTTAGCCGGTTTGCGCCCGGCCACCCCAGCGTCGGCAGTGGCGCTCTGCGCCATGTCGAGGCCGAACATCGCCGAGAGGTCCTCGCCTCCCAGACGCTTGCCGGCCGCCGGCGCCTGCTTCGACAGTGGCGCCGCCTTGCCCGCGCTGGCGAGCAATTCCAACTCGTCCACGCCACGCAAGCGGAACAGAAGCTCGGGCTGACGATCGAGCCGCGCGCCGATGCCATACAGCGCCGCCGCGACGTGCTTGCACATGTCGGCCCAGTCCGGACAACTGCATGAAAGCTGGATCTCCGCCGGTGAAGGAAACAGGCCCTGCTTCTGCCGGCAGATCCGCTCCATGACCCCCTTGGACAACCGCCCTTGCAGCAACTCGACCAGCGAATCGATGGCGCCCCCGCAATCGTTGCAGATGGATTTCCACTGCGCTTTGGCCACCGGCGCCACTTTCAGCGCGACCTTGTATAAATGTGACCCGCTGACGAGTGCCTGAATCTTGCCGGGCGTAATCTGCAAGTCCACCACCAACCCGTTGCACACATAGCTCCGCCCGCGCGGCAGCCGGTTCTCATAATCGCTGTACCGCTCCAGGTTCTCGCACCACGCCTTGCCCCAGAAAGTCGTGGCGATGGTGCGGCCTTCAATGCTGACGGGCGAAACAGCCTGCCCTTGCTTCTGGCGCTTCTCCATCTCGCGCAACGCTTTGCGCCGCCGCTCCGCCACCGGCACATAGGGCCGCCATCCGTAGAACGCCATCCGTCAGTCCTCCTTCAGCGCCCGATTGATATCGAGCGCAACCATCTTGAGCAATTCGTCGTCTTTCAACTCCGTCAGGAGCACGCCCGCGCCGCCCTCCAGTAATTCCTGCGACAGGTGGCGCTTGGACTCGATGAGTTGGTCGATTTTCTCTTCCACGGTACCGCGGCAGATGAACTTGTGCACCAGCACGTTCTTGGTCTGGCCGATGCGGAAGGCGCGGTCCGTGGCCTGATTCTCCACCGCCGGATTCCACCATCGGTCGAAATGCACCACGTGCGATGCCGCGGTCAGGTTCAGTCCGGCGCCCCCGGCCTTGAGCGAAAGCACGAAGAAGCTCACGGCTTCGTCTTCCTGGAAGCGGCGCACCAGGTCCTTGCGCTTCTTGACTTCGGTTTCGCCGTGCAGCACCAGGCCGGGCCGCTCGAAAACCGAGCCGAGGAAAGCGGCCAGCGGCGCCGTCACCTCGCGGAACTGGGTAAAGACGAGCATCTTCTCCTGCCGGGCGGCGACCACTTCGGCAATCTCGCGCAGACGCCCCCATTTGCCGCTGTCGCCTTCGCCCCAGGCGCCGTCTCCCAGCCACTGCGAGGGATGGTTGCAGATCTGCTTGAAGCGCATCAGGAACGCGAGCACCAGCCCCTTGCGCTGTATCCCGGCAGCATCCGCGAGTTGTTCCTTCAGCTCACGCACCGCCTGCTGGTAGAGTGCGGCCTGCCGGCGGCTGAGCGGGCAGAACGCCTTGATTTCGGTCTTGTCCGGCAGGTCCGAGATCACCGTCTTGTCGGTCTTCAGGCGGCGCAGAATATACGGCCGCACCAACTCGCGCAGCGGCCCGTAGGAGCCGTGAGGCCGCTCGGCGAGACGCTTGGCGAAGCTCGTAAACTGCTTTGACGTTCCCAATAGTCCCGGGTTGACGAAGTCGAAAATCGACCACAGATCGCCCAGCCGGTTCTCCACCGGCGTGCCGGTGAGCGCCAGTCTGGCGCCCGCCTTGAGCTGCTTGACGGCGCGGGTCTGTTTGGCATCGGGGTTCTTGATGGCCTGGGCCTCGTCCAGCACGGCCAGCTTCCAGCCCACCTCCGCCATCCACGGCACGCGGAGCAGCGAGCCGTAGCTGGTGATGACCAGGTCGATGTCGCGCAGCCGCGCCGGATCGAGAGCCTTCAGTTCAGCCGCCGGCAGAGCCGACGGATGGGCGACGATCGCCTTCAACCCCGGCGCAAAGCGTTCGATTTCCGCCGCCCAGTTGGCGAGCAGCGATGCCGGCGCCACCAACAGGCTCGGCTGCGGCCGGGCGCTATCCTGGCGCTTGAGAACCAGCAGCAGCGCAAGCACTTGAATGGTCTTGCCGAGTCCCATATCGTCGGCCAGACACGCTCCGAGACCGAGCTTGGTGAGCAGATAAAGCCAGCGTACGCCGACCTGCTGGTAGGGCCGCAGCACGCCTTGGAGCCCATCGCCGGGGTCGATTTGCGCCAGCCCCCCCGGACTGCGCAGCCCTTGCAGGGTCTCCGCCAGCCAGGGGCCGGCGACCACCTGCGCCCAGTCGGCGTGGGCGGCGGCAACCGTATCCTCGGCGGCGACGTCCGCGCCGGCCAGCAACCGCATGGCCTCGCCGAAGGCCAGGCCGTTGTCCCGCGCCGTGCGCTCCACTTCGCGGAAGCGCTCGATGATGCTTTCGAGATGCGCGCGATCGAGTTCGATCCACCGCCCTCGCACCAACGCGAGCCCATCCGTCTTCGCCAGAAGATCGCGGATTTCGGTGGCTGTCAGCGGTTCGCCGTCGAGCGTGACTGCCATATGGAAGTCGAGCAGCGCGTTCGGTCCCAGCGCCGACGGCGACTTGGCCCCCACGGTGCCCGTGACTCGCGGCCGCGGCGGACGATTGCCCCGCCACACCGCCGGCATGCGAACCACCACGCCCGCCGTCTCCAGGTGCGGGACGTCGCGCAGAAGCTGCCAGGCCTCACGTGGCGTCCAGCGCAGCGGATGAAAGATCTCACCGGCGTCGACCATGGCCTTCAGCCACGGGCACGTCTCCGACGCCCGCTGCACCGGAACCAGCAGGGACAAGAGGCGTTCCTTGTTGGCCGCGCCCGCGTACTCGCGCAGCGCCTGGCCGAGCGGCAGATGCTGCGCCTTGGCCTGCGCCGATAACCGCGTGGTATAGGTCGCGAGAAATGCAAACGGGGCTTCGGAATCCTTGCGGTTCTCGGCCACATTGAAATGCACGCGGCCCACCAGGTTCCACGCCGGATTCCGGCGCCGCAGAAAATCCTGCACACCGCATTTGGATTCGGACAACTCAACGCCAAAAGCCGCGTCAAGGTCGTTCCACAAAGCCTCCAGCACCGCGGCTGTCAAATATTCCGCGCCAATCATGGGCGGCGCGGCCAGCGCCATGCGCTCCAATTCTTCGTCCGGAGGGGCCGCCACGCGCACTCTCTGGCGCGGCGCATCGCTATCCTGCCGGGTGCAGAGAGAGGTCACGTAGCGCGCGCCGAATTCGCGCCAATAGGAATGCACCGGCGGCAGCGCGGCGCCGGCTTCGTCCGCGCCCAGCAGCAGAAGGCCGTGGCCCGATCCACGTTCCAGAGCCTGCAGCAAACGGTCTCGAAGCCCGCTGTCAAAACGCGGTGCGTCGGCATCGTGAGTCAACACGAGCCGGCCGTGCGGAGTGAGACTCAAGCCAAGAGAGATGTCGTCCATGCCGCGAACTGTTCAGCATAGCAGGCCGGCGGTGAGAAGCGTTTAGCGCACGTCGTCGGGAGTGT
>Ga0208079_1001867_pt1 | contig 10637 bp, 10 predicted proteins | sample NGESurdeep092012_5_FD_184474 | JGI IMG/M metagenome (GOLD analysis project Ga0208079, IMG submission 184474) | Arctic peat soil microbial communities from Barrow, Alaska - NGEE Surface sample 210-2 deep-092012 (SPAdes) | ecosystem: Environmental > Terrestrial > Soil > Wetlands > Peat ... | reverse complement strand
CGACTGAGACGGTTTCACGCGTCATCTCGCCGGCAGCGGACGCGAAAATCTCTCGCGCGCCATTTCGTGGTTGACTCTTCTGCGCGCTGGAATGGTCGGCGGTCGGGGCCGGGCTCTGTCCCGACAATCCGACTGATTACCTGCTGCTGCGCTGAGGACGGTTGATGTCGGCGATTACGAATACCATGCGAATACGCACGGGGTCAGTACAACCCCACAAATATGCTATCCGTGTAGTCACCGTGGTCAGATGCACAGATTGCAATTGGAGCAACGCGCCATGCTAATGACTCGAATCCTCGCTGCGATGCTAGTCTTCTCGTTCGTGCTCTGCACTGGCACTTCGGCGTTACGAGCTGCCGACTGCGAGGCCGTGGTTGCCCGGCATATGGTCGGCCAAGCTCTGCTGGCCGCACAATTCGTTGCGCTCGCCGAAAAGGCGGGTATGACGCCAAGCGAGATTAACGCGATCTTGAAAAGCGTTGCTGAAAGATCGGCCATGCAGGAATTCTGGATTACCGATTCCGCGGGCCACGCGTATTTGACTAACACCGGGGTCGACTTCACTTTCAGCCCGGATTCGTCAAAGCAGCCGCAGGCGTCCGCATTCTGGCCGCTGATCAACGGCAGTAAGGACGTTGTGATCCAAGGCGCGCGCAAGCGCGAAATCGATGACCAAATTTTCAAATACGTGGGCGTCGGTGGCGTCGACAAAGCTCGGATAGTTCAGGTCGGTGTCGGCAGGGCAAACCTTTGCAAATAGCGACCCAATCGGATCCGATGACGCGGGTGGTCCGCGTTGGGTCATTCGCTACCGATCCATTCAGCGCAAGTCCCTAACAATGTCCGATATGCCCCCAATAGTTACCGAATTTTTCCGCGCAGCGAAATAACGCTGTGTACCATTCGTGACCGACAGCAAAATCAATGCGTCTCCCTCGAGATAACTTCTATCGATCGAATTCACGATTTGACCGTTGCGCGCACCCGGGAGGTGATCGGAGCGCCGCGGGAAAAATTCGATCCCGATCGCGAAGGGGAGCAGTTTTGTGTCGTCGGGTTGGTCATCACAAAACCAATTGAAACGAACGTATCCTCGGTGATCTGATTTAAACCTTGCAAATGAAATAAACCTGAAACATTCTACTTATAGCCCTACAGAATGCATAGAGCCTACGTTCTCGACAAAATCGGTTGCGTCCTTGCGCCAAAGCGGAGGGTGTCGAGGGCGAACAGATATGCTCGTACCACGCGCTCATACTAGCGCTGACCAGTAGGTGACAACATGCGGCCTTCGCGACGTGAGTTCGTCAAGTGGGTCACGGCGAGTGGTATTGCGCTTAGCCTGTCGCGTTTGTCATCGGCTGAGGAACCCGAGTTCGCAGCGCGCGAGACGCTACCGGGACGACAACATTGGAACCCGGCTGCCGTTGGCGTCGGTCGCATTGACGGCGTGGCCAAGGTCACAGGGGCCAAGTTGTACGCGTCCGATTTTCGTGCCGCCGATCTCCCGGGTTGGCCGGCGAATACCTCGCACGCCCTGCTCATCCGCGCCCCGGACGCGACACACGTCTACGCCGGCATGGACCTGGCGCGTCTCGCCGGCGCGACAAAGCCCTCGGTGGTGGTTACCGCGACCGATCTCGCGCGAATCGGCACTCGCGTTCCCGAATTCTATACCGGCGACCTGTTCTGTCCGGTCGGCAAGACGCCGCTGTATATGGGTCAGCCGGTGGCTCTGTTGATCTTCGAGCAGTTCGATGCTTTCGATCAGGCGCGGCTCGCGCTGCGCGATGGATCTTTCGTGAAGTTCGGTGAAGAAACCGGCCCCATCGTGATGCCTAACTACGGCGCCTTTCGTTTTACGCGTGTGGCCGGTCCGACCCCTGACGCGCCCGATGTTTACTCGCCGGTCAAGAACGGCTGGGTCAGTCCGGGACGTTTCCAGGATACGGAGCGCCCGATATGGACCCGGCTCCCGATTCCGACCGGGCGCGCCTACGCCGAAGCCGCAACCCATGGCGAGAAGATCCGCGCGGAACTCGCGGCAAGCAATCCGGCCATTCTGGTGCTGGACCGCGAATTCGATACCCAATCGGTCGACCCCATGTTTCTCGAGCCGGAAGGCGGCATCGCTTGGTACGACGCGGATCGAAAAAACCTCGAGCTTGTGGTCGGGGTGCAGTCGCCGTACGAGGCCGCGGAATCGGTAGCGTTTCTTCTGGGCAAAGCCAGCGCCGCCTTCAAGCCGACGCGCATCAACACTTATTTCGCCTATGTCGGCGGCGGATTCGGCGGACGCGACCATACCCCGTTCCCGCTCTACGTCGCGCTGGCGGCGATGTTCCTGCCTGGCCGCCCGGTCCGGCTCGCCCACGACCGCTATCAGCAGTTCCAGGCTGGCATCAAGCGGCACGCATTCAAGATGCACACGCGGATTGGAGTCGATCGGGCCAGCGGCAAGATTGTCGCATTCGCCGCCGACCACGTATTGGATGGCGGCGGCCTCGCCAATTTCTCGCCCAGCGTGGCGACCGTGGGCGCCAATGCCGCGATCGGCATCTACGACGTTCCGAAAGTCGATGTCACCACAGTCGCGCTCCACTCGCGCGGCGTAACCGCAGGGTCGATGCGCGGCTACGGAACGCTGCAGACGATGACGGCGCTGGAGGCATTGGTCGATGAAGCATGCTCGGCGTTGCCGCTCGACCCCATCGAGTTTCGGCGACGTAACGCGCTCAAGACCGGCGGCCAGATCATGGCGGGAAACCCGTACAGCGTCTCGATCCGCACGCCGGAGATCCTGGACAAGCTGGAGAAGCATCCGATTTGGCAGCAGCGCGCCGCAGAGAAAGCCCGCGCTCAAGCGGGGACACTCGTGGGCACGGGCGTCGCTTGCGTCACCAAGAATTACGGCACTGGAGGGGACTGCTCACTGTCGACGGTGGAAATCGACCCGGATGGCCGGATTGCCATCCATTGCGATGCCTGCGAGATGGGCAACGGCATCGGGACGGCGATTGCCAATCGGGTCGCGGCCTATCTGGGTGGCGTCGCCGATGAAGTCGCGGTCCTGCAAGTCGACACGTTCGGGCCGCTCGCACTCGTGACCTCCGGCGACCCCTACTCGATGGACCAGAAGACGCAGGACGCGGCGGCGAAAAATCCGCGCTGGGTGCCGGCGATCAGTTCAGCCACGGCTGCCTCGTCTGGCGCCCACGTCGGGACGCATGCGGCGGCAGAGGCAGCGCGCGTCGTGTTCCGGTTCGGATTGTGGCCGGCGGCACTCGAGTTGTGGCGTATCGCGCCAACCGATCCAAAGGCCAAGGAATGGGAGGTGGCACGCTGGAAAGACCGGCAGCTCATCATGCCGGGGTTAACACCACTGACATTGCCGTCAATCGCGGCAAAAGCGCATGCGCGCAATGGTGTGACCGGGGCGATGGCGCATGCCTTTAACCGTTGGGCGTGGTCGCAAGCGACCTTCGCGATTTCCGGACAGGTATGGACGGCCGACATCGATGCGCTGGCCGTGCGCAAGGGTGCCGGCAAATTCGTTCGCCTCGATCGCACCAGCGTCAAATTTCCGCCCACCGACTTCAACCGGTTCGGAAGCACCTACACGTCGCCGTGCGGCACGCTGGTCCGCCTTGAGATCGAGCGCGCCACCGGCGCTCTGCGCATCGCCAAGGGATACAGTGTCCTCGGATGCGGTCAGCCGCTGGTGCCGGAGGTCGTGCTCGGGCAAGCGCAGGGCGGGTTCGCGATGGGCGTGGGTTATGCATTGCTCGAGTCACTGCCGCCTTACGAGGGTGGGCCCGGCAACGGGCAATGGAACCTCGGACAATATCTGGTGGCGCGCGGATCGGACTTGCCGCTGCGCGACCTCGAGGTCGAGGTGCTACCGCCCCTGACGCCGAATGAGGGGCCAAAGGGCATGGCGGAAGTCGTGATGATTCCCGTCGTTCCCGCAATTCTGAACGCGATCTTCGATGCCACTGGTCACCGCTTCCAATCCTTGCCGGTAACCCAAGCCATGCTCAGGGGAGTGCTCAGGTGACAACACTGGCTCTGACGATCAATGGTCGCGCGCACGGCCCGAGGGAAGTGCGCGACGATTTGACGATGAATGATTTTTTGCGCGAGTACCTCGGGATGACCGGCACCAAGTTCGGCTGCGGCGCTGCGCAGTGCCTGAGTTGCGCGGTGATTATCGATAATTCCGACGGGACGAGCTACACCAGCCCGACCTGCATCGTTTCGGCGGCGAGCTTCAACGGCAAAGCTATCCGCACGGTCGAAGGCCATGCGAAGAACGGCGAACTTTCGGTTCTTCAAAAAGCTTTCATCGACCACTTCGCTTTCCAGTGCGGCTATTGTACCGCCGGTTTCCTCAACGAGAGCCAGGTTCTGCTAGAGCGTCTGGCGAACAAGCCGGTGGTACGTGCCGATCTCGAAAAAACCATCGCCGAGGCGCTCGACGGCCACCTGTGCCGGTGCACCGGCTACATCAAATATCACGAGGCGGTGCGTGACGTGATTTTAGCCGACCCAGGACGCTATCTCGTCGCGAAGGTCGATCGCGAGCATCGTGATTGACCGTGTTGCCGGGCGGCTGACGTTGAGGGTAACCAAGCCAGGAGGCGACCGAACATGAAATTCGAGATGCAGGTCAAGATCCTCGTTGCGGTCCTGGCCATGCTGACGAGCATGCTGACCGCGTACGGCGCCTCCGACGGCCTATCGGATAGCCTCGTGACGCCAGAGAGCTTTTCCTCGATCGGCGACACAGCGGCGCGGTCAGCGGCATTGTTTACTGAGCTCGGGAAAGTGCTGACCAATCAACGCTGCGTCAACTGCCATCCCGCCGGCAACCGCCCGCACCAGGGCGAACTGGGCCGGCTCCATCAGCCGCCGGTCGAGCGGGGGACGGACGGTTTTGGCCTTGCGGCCATGCGCTGTCCCATCTGCCATCAGCATGCCAACTTCGAGCCAGGCCGCGTGCCGGGCCACCCAGAATGGCATCTCGCACCGCGTGAAATGGCGTGGGAAGGAAAGACGCTCGGCGAGATCTGCGCTCAGATCAAGGATCGCGAGCGCAACGGCGGTCGCTCGCTGGAAGAACTCGTACACCACATCGGGACCGACTCCCTGGTTGGTTGGGCCTGGGCGCCCGGGTTTGGCCGCCGGCCCGCTCCTGGTACCCAGAAGGAAGCAGGCGCGCTCGTTGACGCATGGGTGAAAACTGGAGCAGTGTGTCCGACCAAATGATGGAATGGACAGTGAACCGACGCACGTGCGGGCAGTATAGTTGATCAGGCGGCCCGTTCGTCGAGTATGGTGGGCTCAAGATAAACTGCGGCTTCTCGGTCGCTCGTCCTGCATGCAGTTTTGGTGATGACTGCGACCTACAAGTCGTATTGAACGCTTTTCCGAATCGCTTAATGCGGGTGTCACGGTCGGCATCAAACGTTTACTTCGCGTGAATGCTGAGCGGGGCGAAGATACGTTACAACAATTCCCGCAAGTGATCGTCGTATCAGGGAGATACTCATGAGAACCGTTGCGATCATGATAGGCGGACTCTGTGCACTGCTGCCGTCGCTTGCCGGCGTCGGATCATCAGGCTCGCTTGCGCGCGCGGCCGAACTGCCGTCCTACTTCAAGGAGATCGTCGGTACCCAAACTGCAAGCCCCGCCGAAATCGGAACCAAGAATATTCTGCAGCTCAACACGACCATGTTTGAGCTTTACGGCGATGCGGGACAGGTGTTCAAGAAGAACATACTTGCCCAGCACCCGCTTATCCTTGGGCTATTTTCTGGCGCCGGCGGACGATTCATCCTCTATCGCCCGGGGATGGCGCCGATCGACGCGCCGCAGGTGCCGATCGTCTACCAATTGCTCAAATCCGTCGGCCACAGCACCATGGCGTTGGCCGAAGTGGTCGTTCCCTATCTGAACAGTCCCAACGACTTGACGTGGCGTGGCTCGCTGGCGGCGTACAGGAACCGCATGCAAGCCGCGCTCGATGGTCTTGATGCGACCGCCATGCAGGACGACTGGCGGCCGAACAACCGCAGCATTCTGCAAAACAATATCGCGTTCATGGACGAGTGTTTGAAGAACAACGCGATCTCACCGGAAGCCCTACAGGAATTTGCCAAGAAACAGTCGCCCCTATTGAAGAAGAACATCGCCTGGGCGGCGCAAACCCAAGTCGCTCACTGGATGGATGTAATTGGCGGTTGGAAACAGATGCTCGGCGCCGATTGGGACAAGACCTATGCGGCCAGCAACACGATCTACGTCGCCCGCCAAAACAACGTCCTGTTCAGTGTGCTCGCGCAGTTTTTCGGGCCGGAGGCCATCAACGACCGGCTGATCTTGATCGAGACAATCTCGTTTACCACGACGCCCGACGACATGCTGGACTCGCTGACCCGCATCATTGCCGACCGGTCCGTCGGTGCCGCATTCTTCGGCGACTACCACCTGATGGATTACGAGCTAATGGGCGGCGACGCGCGTCAAGCGATCATCGACGAAGACACCAAGCGCAAGATGAGCGTAACCCTGCCGCCGCAAGTGCCGTTCGGTTCGCACCAATGGCCGACGCTAATCACGCCCGGGCCTGGTGCTAAGAGCTTGGCGGACCTTCCGTGAATCTGAACACCGTAGTCGGGGTCATGACACGGAAGGCCTGGGAGCTCGGCTTCGTCGCCGGGATGGTATTGTTGTTCGTCCTTCACCTTCCCTTCGCGGCCTTGGCGCAGGACGGAACCGACCGAGTCACCGGATTTGCGCGCGAACCGGTCCATGCCGCCAACTGGCCTTCTGGCAAAAAGGTCGCAGTCAGCTTTGCGCTATTCGTGGAGGAGTTCGGCCTCGGCCAGGGCCCGGTCTTCCGCCCGGACCTTGCGACCCGTAGCCCGGACCTCGTGAACGAGGCTTTCCGTCAATATTCGATCGACTGGGGCATCGCGCGCGTCGGCCGGCTATTCAAAGAATTGGATGTTCCGCTCACCGTCGTGTTGAACGCCGAATTTACCGGTAAGTATCCGTCGGTATGGAAGGAGTTTCGCTCGACACAACCCCACGCCCCAATCATCGCCCATGGCATGAACAACACGAACCACATGCTGCCGCTCGGGCGTGGGCTCGCCGAGCAAAAAGCCTATATCCGCCGGACGCTGGACCTACTCGCCGACACGACCGGCGTCAGGCCCACCGGCTGGTCGAGTCCGAGCGTCTATTCCAATGGCGACACGATGCAGGCGATGGCCGCCGAAGGCATAACCTACACCCTCGACCAGATGGATTCCGACATCATTTCGCGCTTGAAGACGCCGGATGGGTCGCTGGTCCTGCTGCCCTATCCGGTCGTAACGGTCGACATGGGCCAGCATCTGGCACGGATGAAGACGCCCACAGAGATCGAGACTCTCTGGCTAGATTACGTGTTGGAGTTGGCCAGAGAGGCCCGCGCCGACCCCGCGCGAGAGGCCACGACGTTGGTCATCGGAATCCATCCCTTTGTAATCGGCACGCCCGACGGAGCTGCCGCCTTGCGGCGTGTTCTCTTGCGCCTCAAGACGGATGACGCAGTATGGCTGACCGACACCGACGCCATTCTCAGGGCGGCTGGCCTGAAATGACTGACCGGATGTGTCGCGGACAGGCGCCGAACTGGCCATCTTCCCCGCCGCTGACGCCCACCTGACGGACCGACGAATGCCTGATAGGTGACGGAAGGACGCGGCGGCAATTCCGCCGGCTGGTCGCGATCGACGACGGCGTTGGTCTGATGGGCACGCCGCGATGTCGGTGCGAAACTCGCCCGCTACACCCAAAAAATATCGGACAGAAATTTTGAAAACATTGACGCACCTTCCGTGTATCTCGTAACTGCCAATCATGTGAGAAGATTGGACAGAGCCGGCAAAAAATGGTGCGAAGGCGTGGCACCACTCCTTGACCTCGTCTGGAGTCAGTCCTTGTAGACTTCGACCGTCTGCATCATGCCCATCTCCTCGTGGTTCATCATGTGACAGTGCAGCATGAAGACGCCGGTGTAGTCGAGTAAGCGCGAGCGGATGACGACGCTGCCGGCTTTGGCCGGCCGCGGCACGACCGCGGTATCCCGCCACGGCCGATCGGCCTGCGGCTGACCTCGATGACCTGGAACGGGTTGGTGTGGATGTGGAACATATGGTCGTCGTGCTCGTGGGTGTTGCGGATCGTCCATTCCTCCACCGTGCCCTGACGCACCCGCTGGTCGATGCGCGAGGGATCGAAGATCTTGCCGTCCACGGTGAAGGTGTATTCCTGCCAGTGGCCTGCGACATCGTTCTCCGGCGAGGTGGCCCCCAGGATCAGCGTGCGCCGGCCTGTGATCTCGCTGTCGCGGATCGTCTCGAGCGGCGGCTTGGGCAGTGCGGCCGGGAGCGTCATCGGCAGCGGCTCGCCGGCGAACGACCACGCGCGCCAGCGGTCCGGTGGGCGACGGATGACCCTGATCGAACGGCATGGCGTTCAGTTCGTAGGTGCCCGGACCGCCCGCATGTACCAGCACATCGGCGCGCTGTCCCGGCGAGATTAGCAGCTGCTTCATCTCCTGCAGGGTGCCCAGCTGGATGCCGTCGTAAGCGATGACGTTCAGCCGGTGCCTGTCGAGCTCCAGCAGCATGTTGTCCTGGTACTGCGAGCCGACCAGGCGCCAGCGCTGCACCTCCCCTGACCGCATGTCGATGGTCGGCCGCCGCTGGCCGTTGATCGCCAGGAAGCGCGTCGAGGTTTCCGGAAAGAGTGTGCCGAAGTCCTCGATCATGCAGAAGGCGTCGAACACGACCTGCGTCAGCAGCATGACACGCTCGCGCGCCCGGGCGATCTCCGGCACATCGGCGAGTCGCCTTCGACGATGACGGCACCCGCCATGCCGCTCGCCACCTGCACATCGGCCGAGCCGTGGTGATGCGGATGGTACCAGTAGGTGCCGCGCGTGTGGTCCGCGGGCAGCGCGATGTCGATGTCGTACAACTTGTCGGGGCGCCATCGAGCGCATGACGTTGTCGGCGATGCCGCTCGGGCTGCAGTGCGCGCCGTGGAAATGGAGGTTCGTGTTGTTGAACTGGTGCGGATGCGAGGGGTTGCTGGGCAGGATATCGCGGTTGGGCGGCAGGTCGTTGATGAGCCGGATCTTCAGGGTCTCGCCAGGCTTCATGCTCAGCGTCGGCCCCAGCCCGCCTTCGTAAGCGCGCAGGTAGAGGCGCGTGCCGCCGATGTCGCGATAGGCGTATCCGCCTCGACGCGTGTGAGGTTCGTCTTGAACGCATCTAGCTCGTAGGCGGCCTCCGCAAGCCTCTTCAACGTCGCTACCTGCGCGGCTGTCATTGGCCGGTCGGCTGCCATCGGTTTTGACTTGCGGGTAGTCGTTCTGGCCATGCGGTATCCATCGCGTTGAATATACGAGTGGCCAAAAAAAAGGGCCGCAAGCATGTGCGGCCCTAAAAGGGGTCGCCGCCGAGACGGCTGGGGCCTTCGGGGGGACGGGGGTTTAGGCCGATCCGGCAGCGATCCAACGTAGAACGCGATTGGTTGCCTAAAGTTCCCATACTGGCCTGTTGGATTTTGCGAGTGGCCTGCCCCCTAGTATGCTGCGGTTATATGATCTCCGTGCGCAAAGCACGGCGAGCTACCCAAGGGGAAGAAAATGAAAAACCCTTACACCATAGCCTTATCAATGCTGGGTGGCATGGCAATCGGAGCGGTTGCTATTCAAACCCTTCATGCTCAAGCCAAACCACCCGTCTACATGATCGCGATCAACGAAGTCAGTAACCAAGAGGGCTACACGAAAGAGTACATCTCGCCCGCTCAGAAATCTGTTAAAGACCACGGCGGGGTCTACGTCGCGGCAGGACCGGGAACGCAGGTCGCTGGAAATCTCCCGAATGGGCCCGTGATCATTCTCCGATGGGAGAGCATGGAGGCCCTACAGAGTTGGCGCAACTCGCCAGAATTTCAAGCCGCTCTCCAGATGGGCCAGAAATACGCAAAATTTAATATTATCGCCGTCAATGGCATAAAACAGTAGCCGCGGTTAGGTTGCAACGGCCGGGCAAAATCGTGGCGGCACAGTGATCGCCAAACACAACACGGAACTCGCCTTTGCAGGTTAATATCTGCCGCCGAGCTCGTTGGCAACCTGACGCGCGCGCTCGATCAGGTGCCCCTGTCCTACATTATTATGGTCGGCTTCATTGTTGATGGCGTCGAGGATTTCTGCTCGGTTGGCAAGGAAGGTCCGAAGCCTATTGAGAACCACCGTTTCGAGGTTGCCCGCCGGGATCCGACGGCGCCTTGAGCGGCTTCTTCCGGCTCCGGTCACGAGGGAAGTCGACATATAATAGCGGTAACGCGTTCCCGTCTTGACGGAATATGTGGGTGTCAGCCGCTCCCCGTTCTCGTCAAAGACCATGCCCGTCAGCAGGCTTGGCTGCTTGGTGCGGGCGCCGGTGGCCCGAGCGATTGCGGAGCGTCTCACGAAATTTGCCAAGAACGTCATCGTCCTGAAGGGCGGGATGGGAGCCAAGAAACGTCATCAAGTGACTGAGGCCTTGCAATCTGTGGCGGAC
>Ga0208079_1001864_pt1 | contig 10655 bp, 10 predicted proteins | sample NGESurdeep092012_5_FD_184474 | JGI IMG/M metagenome (GOLD analysis project Ga0208079, IMG submission 184474) | Arctic peat soil microbial communities from Barrow, Alaska - NGEE Surface sample 210-2 deep-092012 (SPAdes) | ecosystem: Environmental > Terrestrial > Soil > Wetlands > Peat ... | reverse complement strand
ACCGGGGCCGCGTCTGACGCCTCTCGGGCTTCGGCTGGCAGCCTGCGCACTTGCCAGCGCAATCCAGACCTGTTAGGGTGGGTTTCGTCGTTACGGGAGCCGGTTTCTCGCCCCGCGCATAAGGCGCCGGGCTTTCCTCCCACTCAGACCCCAGACTCTGTGACTACCGGGCAGTGTTCTGACGCGAAAGGAACACCCGTCCGCACGCCGTTTGGTCGCCCTGAGGGCGGCCCCCCACAAGACGAACCCACGCGCACCCCGATGCCCGCCGACGAGCCGTCACGCCCGTCCGCGGATCGCCACGTGCTGCCGCGTGAGGAGTCGTCGAGGAAGAGAGATTCCGTGAACCCAGTCAGCGATCCCACCATGGCACGTAGCGAGCAGCCGCGAAGCGGCGACGGCCAGCAACGCCGCCGCAAGCGCGGCGGCCGCGGCGCCGGCGGCCCCTCGCTGGGCGGCCAGCAGGCGCAGGCGGCGTCGCCCGGCGCCCTCGCGCCCGTGACCGAGCCCACCACCGAGCAGCGCACAAACGAGCAGTCTGAGCGCCAGCCTCGACAGGGCCAGCACGAGCGTCATGGTCGCCTCGGCGGCACAGGCTCCGGCCGCGACCGCTCCGGCCGCGACCGCGACAGAAGCCGCGGCCCGCGCGGCGAGCGCGACGGCCGCGGCCAGGGCGTCGACGAGAGCTACAAGGAGCGCACGCACGCCGCGCGCCCCGCCGGCCCCGCGCCCGAGGTCGACCTGCCCAAATTCGCCGAGCTCGGTCTCACCGCCGAGTTGCTCGCCGGCGTCGCCGCCATGGGCTACGACACGCCTACTCCCATCCAGGAACAGGCCATCCCGCGCGTCCTCGCAGGGCGCGACGTGGTGGGCTGTGCGCAGACCGGTACCGGCAAGACGGCCGCTTTCGTCCTGCCCATCTTGCAGCGCATGACAGGCCCGACCGTCGCCGACGGCCGCACCGCCCACCCCTCCGCCCTCGTCGTCACCCCCACCCGCGAGCTGTGCGGGCAGATCGAAGAGGTCGGCGAGACGCTCGGCACCTACAGCGGCCGCGTCGTGGTCGCCGTCTTCGGCGGCGTCCCGTACGACCCGCAGGCCAAGAAGATCGGCAAGGGCGTCGACCTGCTGGTCGCCACGCCCGGCCGCCTGCTCGACATGCTGCGCCAGGGACACATCCTGCTCGACAAGGTCGACACGCTCGTCCTCGACGAGGCCGACCGCATGCTGGACATGGGCTTCTGGCCCGACGTGAAGCGCATCATCGACGCCATCCCGGCCAAGCGCCAGAACCTCTTCTTCAGCGCCACCATGAGCAAGCAGGTGCTCAGCATCATCGAGGACACGCTGCACCAGCCGGTGTTCATCGAGCTCGGCGGCAGGGCCCAGCCGGTGGACACCGTCGAGCAGAGGGTGATGCCGGTCAACCACGACCAGAAGGTCGATCTGCTGGTGGAGTACTTCCGCCATCACGACCCCGACCGCACGCTGGTCTTCACGCGCACCCGGCGCCGTGCCGAGCGCCTGTCGCGCACGCTCAACAAGGCGGGCATCACCTGCGAGGCCATCCACGGCGACCGCACGCAGGGCCAGCGCCAGCAGGCGCTCGACGGCTTCAAGAACGGCAAGATCGCCGTGCTCGTGGCCACCGACGTCGTGGCGCGCGGCATCGACGTGGACAACATCACCCACGTCATCAACTTCGACATCCCGACCAACCCCGAGGACTACGTGCACCGCATCGGGCGCACCGCCCGCGCCGGCGCCAGCGGCATCGCCGTGAGCCTGCTCACCGGGGAAGAGGTCCACGAGCTCAAGGCCATCGAGCGGCTCATCGGCAGCACGCTCGAGCGCCACGACCTGCCCAACTTCGACTACGACAAGCGCGTCATCCCCGAGTCCCACCAGGTGCAGTCCCGCCCGGGCAAGCTGGTGTGGAACGGCGGGGCCAAGCGCTCGGCTTCGCGCGGCATCAAGCGCCGTCCGCCGCGCCGCGCTTCGTCTATCTGACGCAGACAGATGCGAAAGGGGGCGGCGGGCTGACGCCCGCCGCCCCCTTTGCTATACTGCCGCTTCTGCGTGGGCGACTAGCTCAGTTGGGAGAGCGCGTGCTCGACAAGCACGAGGTCGTTGGTTCAATTCCAACGTCGCCCACCACGCGTATCTCGGGGCTTCGCCGCACGATCCCTCTTGCGATCCCTCTTCGGCCCTGCCGCTCGCCTCTGGCCGCCCTGCAGGTCGCGTCGCCGGCGGTCAGGCGGCCGGGTTCGGCGTCCTGACGACGAGGAAGCGCACCAGGCCGTCGCTCTCGTTGCGGATGCTGTGCAGGCGCCCGGCCGTGCTGGGGATCAGGGTGCCGGCCGCGGCCGCGACCGTCTCGCCCTCGATCTCGATCTGCGGAGTGCCCTCGAGCACGTAGAAGAACACGTCCACGGGCGCCTTGTGCGGCTTCACGACCTCGCCGGGCTGGAGCGTGAACTGCGACACGATGACGTCTTTGGTCTTGTGCAGGTGCCGCACGTCGACGCCGTGGGGGTTGTCGGCGAGCGGGATCTGGTCCGCGGTGATGATCTGCATGGGGTCTCCTGTCGTTGCTTGCTCGATCTGACGGTACCCGATGCGCAGACCCCGGATGCTTGATCGTGGTCAAGCGGCGCGGCTCAGCCTCCGGCGATCGCGGCGCTTGCGGCGCGCAGAAGGTCGCCGGCGACACCACAGGCGCCGTCGGCGTCGGCGCTGCGCGCGATCAGGTCGATGAGCGCGCTGCCGATGATGACGCCGTCGGCGAGGCCCGCCACGCGGGCCGCCTGCTCCGGCGTCGAGATGCCGAAGCCTACGGCCACTGGCGCGGCCGTGCGGGCGCGTAGGCGCCCGACGAGGTCGGGCAGGTCCGCGCCCACCTCTCGCCGTGCTCCCGTCACGCCGGTGACGGCGACGCAGTAGATGAAGCTCGTCGCTGCCTCGGCGACCATGTCGAGCCGGTCGTCCGTGCTGGTGGGCGTGGCCATGGGGACGAGCGAGACGCCGTTGGCGGCGGCCAGCGCGGTGAGGCCGCCGGCCTCGGCGGCGAGAGCCGCCGCGCCTCCGCCGGCCTCGTCCAGCGGCAGGTCCGGGATGACCAGCGCCTCGACGCCTGAGGCGCTGGCGCGCGCGAAGAACCGCTCGGGCCCGAAGGCCAGCACCGTGTTCACATAGGTCAGGATCACGAACGGCGCGCTGCCGCTGTGCGCGGCCGCCAGCTGCAGGACGTCGTCGGGCGTCACGCCGGCGAGCAGCGCCTCGTGCGTGGAGCGCTGCACCACGGGCCCGTCGGCGATGGGGTCCGAGAACGGGATGCCCAGCTCGACGATGTCGGCGCCGGCGTCGATGAGCGCGCCGATGACCCGGGAGCTCGTCTCCAGATCCGGGTGACCGCCGGTCACGTAGGGGATGAGTGCCGCGCGCTGCGCGCGCGGCGCCGCGAACGCCCGGGCGAGACGGGGGCCGAGGGGCGGCAGTTCGGGCGCCTGCTGGTCGGTGCTCATGCCTGGTCCTCCAGAAGGTGCGCCGCCTCGTGGACGTCCTTGTCGCCGCGGCCCGAGAGGTTGACGATCACGAGGTCCCCGGCGGCGAAACGGGTTCCCGTCGGGTCGAACGGGGCGGCTTCGCCGCCGATCGCGAACCGGCCCGTGGCCGAGGGTGACGGCCCGGTGGCCGCCGCGGGATCGGGCCCGCGCAGCACGTAGGCGATGGCGTGGGCGCTCTCTAGCGCGGGGATGATGCCCTCCAGCTCGGAGAGCGTGCGGAAGGCCGCCAGAGCCTCCGCGTCCGTGGCGGCCGCGTACTTGGCGCGACCCGAGTCTTTCAGCCAGGCGTGCTCCGGTCCGACGCCGGGGTAATCGAGCCCGGCCGACACCGAGTGCGCCTCGGCGACCTGGCCCCAGGCGTCCTGCAGCAGGTAGCTGTAGGAGCCGTGGAGCACACCGGGCGAGCCTGCGGCCAGCGGCGCCCCGTGACGGGCGTCGAGGCCCTCGCCGGCCGCCTCGACGCCCGTGAGCCGCACGGGCACGTTGCGAAAGGCGTGGAAGAGCCCCATGGCGTTGGAGCCGCCGCCGACGCAGGCGACGACCTCGTCGGGCAGGTGGCCGTAGCGCTCGCGCACCTGGGCGATGGCCTCGGCGCCGATCACCGCCTGGAAGTCGCGGACCATGGCCGGGTACGGCGCCGGGCCGGCCACGGAACCGATGGCGTAGAACGTGTGGCCGACGTTGGCGACCCAGTCACGCAGAGCCTCGTTCATCGCGTCCTTGAGGGTGCGCGAACCGCTCTCCACGGGGATCACCGTGGCGCCCAGCAGGCGCATGCGCACCACGTTGAGCTCCTGGCGACGCACGTCCTCACTGCCCATGTATACGGCGCACTCGAGGTCGAACAGCGCGCAGGCCGTGGCCGTGGCCACCCCGTGCTGGCCGGCGCCGGTCTCGGCGATCACGCGGGTCTTGCCCATGCGCTTCGCGAGAAGGGCTTGACCGAGCACGTTGTTGATCTTGTGGGCGCCGGTGTGGCAGAGGTCCTCGCGCTTGAGCAGGATGGTGGCGTCGCAGCGGTCGCTGAGCCGCGCCGCGTGGTACAGCGGCGTGGGGCGGCCGGCGTAGTCGGCGAGGAGGCGCGCGAGCTCGGCCTGGAAGGCCGCGTTGGCGCGCGCCGCCTCGTAGGCCGCCGTCAGCTCGTCGAGCGCCGGGATGAGCGTCTCGGGGACGTAGCGCCCGCCGTACGGGCCGAAACGGGTCTCGATGGTCACGTCACAGTACCTCCGGACAGATCGGCGCCGGCGACGACGCCGACGAACGCACGCATGAGTCTGGGCTCCTTGATGCCGGGAGTGCGCTCGATGCCGCTCGAGACGTCGACGGCGAACGGGCGCACGAGCTTGATGGCGCCGTCGACGTTGGACGGCAGCAGGCCGCCGGCCAGCACGATGCGCTGGCGCGGCAGCTCCGCGGCCGCGAGCGCCTTCCAGTCGAGCCGGCGGCCGGTACCCCCGTATGCTTTCGGCGTGCGCGCGTCGAGCAGGATCAGGTCGGCCGTGTCGGCGTCCTCCGTGTCTGCGGCGGCGATGACGAGCGGCCGCAGGCCGCGGCTCAGCGCCGCCGCCCGCACGGCCGCCACGCTCGGCCCGTCGGCGCCGGCCGAGAGCTGGACGGCGCCGAAGCCGCCTGCGGCCACGGCGCCGGCGATCCATTGCGGCTCCTCGGTGGTGACCACGGCCACCGCCAGGCTCTCGCCGCACAGGGGCGTGAGCTCGGCGGCGCGCGCCGCGCTCACGCGTCGGGGGCTCTTCGAGAGCACGAACCCGCAGGCCCAGGCGCGGTAGCCCGCGGCGAGCTTGACGTCCTTCCCGGTGGTGAGTCCGCAGATCTTGACGCGCGTCATCGCCCGCCTCCGTCCGGTGGTCTATCGCCGCGGAGCGCGGCGATGGCCGCGGCGAGGTGGGCGTGCGGAGTAGCGACAAGCGCCTCCCCGACGAGGATCGCCTGGGCGCCGGCGGCGCGCACGCGCCGGGCGTCGCTCGGGGCGCCGATGCCGCTCTCGCTGACGAACAGCACGCAGGCTCCGATGAGGGCGCCGAGGTACTCGCTGACGGCCAGGTCGACCTCGAGGGTGTGCAGGTCGCGGTTGTTGACGCCCATCATCGAGGCGCCGACCGAGTAGGCGCGCTCCAGGTCGTCGGCGTCGTGGACCTCCATGAGCGCGTCGAGGCCGCAGTCGTGACACTCGTCGAGGAGCGCGCCCAGCGAGCCCGACGGCAGCGCCGCCGCGATGAGCAGCACGGCGGCGGCGCCGGCGTCGGCCGCCTCCCACACCTGGTAGGGGTCGATGATGAAGTCCTTGCGCAGCACGGGGACGTCCACGGCCGCGGCGACGGCGCGCAGGTCGTCGAGCGACCCGCCGAAACGGTCCGGCTCGGTCAGCACCGAGATCGCCTCGGCGCCGGCGGCCTCGTAGGCTCGCGCCTGCTTCACGGCGTCGAGGTCCGGGGCGATGTCACCTTTGCTCGGCGAGCGGCGCTTGATCTCGGCGATCACGGCCAGGGGCGCCGGCTTGCCCGCCTCGCGCGCGGCGGCGCCCGGCGCGGCCAGCGCCGCGCGCAGCCGGCCGTGCGGCCCGGCGGTCTCCGGCCGCGCGAGCGGCGTGCGCTCGCGCGCGGCCTCCGCGCGCCGCGCCGAGCTCACGATCATCTCCATCAGGAAGTCGTTCACGCGACGTCCTCGCGCCGCAGGCGGTTCGTCGTGCGGACGAGGGCGTCGAGCTTGGCGCGGGCGGCGCCGGAGGCGACGGCCGCCCGCGCCTTGTCGACGCCCTCGGCGATGCTCGCCGCAGCCTCGGCGATGTAGAGGGCCGCACCGGCGTTCAGAAGGACGATGTCCAGGCGCGGCCCTTCGACGCCGTCGAGGACCTCGCGTACGTAACCGGCGTTCTCGGCGCCGCCGCCGCCGCGCAGGTCTTCGAGCCGCGCGCGCCGTATCCCGAACTCCTCCGGCGCGACCTCGTAGCGCACGTCGATGCCTTGGCCGGCGAACACCTCGACGACGGCGGTCGGGCAGGTGGTCGAGATCTCGTCGAGCCCGTCCTCGCTGTGGACGATCAGGTTCCGCTCCGAGCCCATGAGCCGGACGGCCTGGGCGATGCGCTCCACGTAGCGCGCGTCGGCCACGCCGATGAGCTGGTGCCGGGCGCCTGCCGGGTTCGTCAGCGGCCCGATGAGGTTGAACGTGGTCGCCATGCCCATCTCGCGCCGCACCGGCGCCACGTGCTTCATGGCCAGGTGATGGCGCGGCGCGAACATGAAGCCGATCCCGGCTGCGGCGATGCAGCGGCTCACCTGCGCCGGGGCGATGTCGATGGCCACGCCCAGCGCCTCGAGGACGTCGGCGCTGCCGCACCTGCTCGTGGCGGAGCGGTTGCCGTGCTTGGCCACGGTCACGCCGGCGCCGGCGGCCACGAGGGCGGCCGCCGTGGAGATGTTGAACGTGTGGGCGCCGTCGCCGCCGGTGCCGCAGGTGTCGAGGATCACGTCGGCGTCCACCTCGACCTTCTCGGCCAGCGCGCTCATGGCGCGCGCCATGCCGACGATCTCCTCGGCAGTTTCGCCCTTGACGCGCAGGGCGCTGAGGAAGGCGGCCGTCTGGGCTTCGCCGGTCCGGCCGCCCATGATCTCGAGCAGCACGTCGCGGGCCTCGTCCTCCCCGAGGTCTCGGCCCGCCGCCAGGCGCTGCAGCGCCGCGCTCAGCACGTCATTCGGCATCGCGCGCCTCCGCATCCGTTGATATCGACAGGAAGTTGCGCAGCAGGTCGAGGCCCACGACCGTGAGCACGCTCTCCGGGTGGAACTGCACGCCGTGGACCGGCAGCTCGCGGTGGCGCACGGCCATCACCACGCCCTCCGCGTTCCAGGCGCAGAGCTCGAGCGCGTCGGGCAGCGCCTCGTCCACGACCAATGAGTGATAGCGCGTCGCGGTGAAGGGGTTGGGCAGCCCGGCGAAGACGCCGCGGCCGTCGTGGCCGATCTCATCGGTCTTGCCGTGCACGGGGGCGCCGGCGCGGCGCACCACGCCCCCGTACACCTGGCCGATGGCCTGGTGCCCGAGGCAGACGCCGAGCACCGGCAGGCGCTCGGCGCCGAAGCGCGCGATGGCGTCCATGCTGATCCCCGCCTCGTCGGGCGTGCAGGGGCCGGGGGAGACCACGAGATGCGTCGGCTGCGCCGCGGCGATCTCGTCCAGCGTCACGCGGTCGTTGCGCTTCACGGTGATCTTGGCGCCGAGCTCGCCCAGGTACTGCACCAGGTTGTACGTGAACGAGTCGTAGTTGTCGATCATGAAGACCCGGGGCGCCGGGACGATAGGCTCGCGCGCAGCTGGGTCGAGGTCGACGGGCATGGTCATTGTGAGAACTCCTCGTGGGCGAGCTCGATGGCGCGCAGGAGCGCCGCGGCCTTGTTCTGCGTCTCTTCGTATTCCCGCGCCGGATCGCTGTCGGCGACGATGCCGGCGCCCGCCTGCACGTGGGCGACGCCGTCCTTCACGACGACGGTCCGGATGCAGATGCAGGTGTCCAGATCGCCGCCGTAGCTGAGATACCCGATGGCGCCGGCGTACGGACCGCGGCGCACCGTCTCGAGCTCGTCGACGATCTGCATGGCCCGCACCTTGGGGGCGCCGCTGACGGTGCCGGCGGGGAAGCCGGCCTTGAGGGCGTCGGTCGGGGTCGCGCCGTCGGCCAGCGTGCCGCGCACGCTCGAGACCATGTGGATGACGTGCGAGTAGAGCTCCATGCCCATGAACTCGTCGACGCGCACGCTGCCGGGCGCGCACACGCGCCCGAGGTCGTTGCGCCCGAGGTCGACGAGCATCACGTGCTCGGCGCGCTCCTTCTCGTCGGCGCGCAGGTCGGCCATGAGGCGCCGGTCTTCGGCGGCGTCGGCGCCGCGCCGGCGCGTGCCGGCGATGGGGCGCGTCTCGACGTGGTCGCCCTGCACGGTGATCAGCGGCTCCGGGCTGGAGCCGCAGAGGGCGAAGTCGTCGAAGGCGATGTAGTACATGTAGGGGCTCGGGTTCACGGCTCTCAGCCCACGGTAGACCGCGAACGGCGATACGTCGACCGGGGTGCTGAAGCGCTGGCTGAGGACGACCTGGAAGGCGTCGCCGGCGTAGATGTAGTCGCGGATGCGGGCGACGCCGCTCTCGTACTGCTCGCGGGTCATGGACGAAGTGACGGGCCGCGGGCCTCCGGCGGCCGCCTCGTCCGCGCCGCTCGGGTACGCGCTCGTCGGCAGCGGCGCCTGCAGCTTTTCCTTCACGGCCGCGATGCGCGCGACGGCCCGTTCGTATGAGCCGTCCACATTGCGGCCCTCCACGAAGACGTTGGCGACCACCGTGATCGTGTGCTTCAGGTGGTCGAACACGAGGACGGTGTCGGCCAGCAGGAAGGCCATCTCGGGCAGGCCGAGGTCGTCGGGCGGCGCGTCGGGGAGGTCTTCGAGGCGCCGCACGAGGTCGTAGCCAAAGTAGCCGACGAGGCCGCCGGCGAGCGGGGGCAGGGCGGCGCCCGCGGCGCCGCCCTCGTCGCCGCTCGCCGGCGGCCGGTAGCCGGCGATCAGCTCGGCTGCGGCCGCGAACGGATCGGGGTGCTCGACCTCCAGGCGGTCGCCGTTCTCCTGCACCGTGAGGCGCCCGTCCGCGTAGGTCACGAGGGCGCGGGCGCCGACGCCGAGGAAGGAGTAACGCCCAAGATGCTGACCCTGCTCGGCGCTCTCCAGGAGGAAGGCGCGCCGCGGCGCGCCGAGCTTGAGGAACGCCGAGACGGGGGTCTCGAGGTCGGAGACGAACGAGTGGGTGACGGGCAGGACGTTATGCGCCAGTGCGAGGCGGCGCGCCTCGACTAGCTGAGGGTGGACCCGTATGTCCTTGGCCACGGGCCAGTCATGTGACACCTCCGGTGAACACGTCGGCCCAACCTTTTCAGGCTGCCGTTTCGGCAAGCGGTCTGGGAACCGTACGGCAGAGGGGCGGGGCTTGTCAAGCGCAGCCCAGCCCCGCCCCTCCCCGAGACGCTGGCGACGGGGCTCAGCCGATTGCCATGCTCCCCGTCTCTCCTGTGCGGATGCGCAGGCACTGCTCGAGCTCGAACACGAAGATCTTGCCGTCCCCGATGGCGCCCGTGTGCGCGCCGGCGTGAATGGCCTCGATGGTCGTACCCAGGTAGTCCTCGTTGACGGCGATCTCGAGCTTGACCTTGCGCAGCAGGTTGCCCGGCTCGACGTGACTGCGGTAGACCGCGGCCACGCCCTTCTGCCGCCCTCGGCCCATGACGTCGGAGGCCGTCACGAGGTGGACGTGACGCTCTTCGAGCGCATCCAGGACCTTCTCGAGCCTGTCTGGCTGAATGATGGCGATGACGTACTTCATACTGTCTCCTCGGGGTGAGGCCGGCGCGGGGGTGTGCTCGCCGTGCCCATCACAGATGCAGGGAGTCGGGGTAGGCGGCCACGCCCATCTCGGGCACATCCAAGCCCATGGTCTCCTGGTCGCGCGTCACGCGGATGCCTTGGAGCTTGTCCTGGATTCTGAAGAACGCGTACATGAGACCAAAGGACCACGCCACGACGACAGCGACCGAGACCAGCTGGGCGCCGAGCTGCCCGGCGCCTCCCCCGTAGAAGAGGCCGCGCACGGTGCCGGCGACACCGTTGAGGCCGTCGCCGTAGGAGCCGTCGGCGAAGAGCCCGAGCGCGATGAGACCCCACAGGCCGTTGACACCGTGTACGGAGACGGCGCCCACAGGGTCGTCCACCTTGAGCCGGCCTTCGACGAAGACGATGGCGACGACCACGAGCAGGCCGGCCACCAGGCCGATCAACGCCGCGCCGAGCGTGTTCACGAAGGCGCACGGCGCGGTGACGGCCACCAGGCCGGCCAGCATGCCGTTGGCGGCCATCGACGGGTCGGGCTTGCCGTAACGTTTCCATACCAGAAACATCGCCGTGAGGCAGCCGAATGCGCTGGCGATGAACGTGTTGACGACCACGACAGTGAACCGCAGGTCGGTCGCCGCCAGTGTGGATGCGCCGTTGAAGCCCACCCAGCCGAAGACGAGGATGATGACACCGAGGATGT
>Ga0208079_1001862_pt1 | contig 10671 bp, 12 predicted proteins | sample NGESurdeep092012_5_FD_184474 | JGI IMG/M metagenome (GOLD analysis project Ga0208079, IMG submission 184474) | Arctic peat soil microbial communities from Barrow, Alaska - NGEE Surface sample 210-2 deep-092012 (SPAdes) | ecosystem: Environmental > Terrestrial > Soil > Wetlands > Peat ... | reverse complement strand
GAGCCACGGCCATGGACGCTGCCAAAGAAGGCTTCGAGACAACCGTGCTGCTTGACCTGACCGCGGGCGTTGCGCGCCAGAGCACCGAAGCTGCGCTCACCGCTATGGAAGAAGCCGGGATTCAGCTCGTCGGTGAACCATCTATCTAAGTGGCCCGAAGAGCGTTCGCAAGGGTGACCGATACCTCGGGCTCCGAGGCAAGCGTGTTGTGAGCCGTGCAGCGGGTGGCGCCGGCCCGGCAGTGCGTCCAGCCGCTCGACCGGCACGTCTTGGGGGACGATGAGGCGAGTCGGCGGACTCCTCATCTGGATGGGCCACCATCGCGCCAGCACCGACGTCCACGGCGGCAGCACATCCGCATGTCGGCTCGCCCCCAGTCATGACTTCACCGCTCATGGGTTGGCTTCAATCGGGCGACAGCCCGCGTCGCCGACGGTCCTGGCCTGCACAGCCGCACGTGTGGTGACCGATGTGACCATGTATTCATGGGGGTATTCCCAAGATCTTTGAAATTGGCTTCTGGCAACCACGGCGACGACAAGTTGCTGCGCGGCATACGCTCCGAGGATGAGCGCTCGTATGCCGATCCGTAGCCCGCTGCTGGCCAGAGTCCGACGTTCCGTCATCGGCGACGACCAGGTGATGCCCGGTCCGTACGGGCCTCGTCGCGTGACCTACGCCGACTACACGGCCTCTGGCCGGGCCCTGACCTTTATCGAGGACTTCATCCGGACAGAAGTGCTCCCGCGGTACGCCAACACGCACACCGAGTCCAGCGGCACCGGGCTGCAGACCACCCGGCTACGTGAGGACGCCCGCACGATCATCCGCAGTGCCGTAGGTGGGGATCAGGAGACCGTGGTCATCTTCGCCGGCTCGGGATGCACCGGAGCCATCAACAAGCTGGTCGGCATCCTGGGGCTGCGGATCCCCTCGAACATGGACGACAGCTACCACCTCAGCGACGCTATCGCCCCAGATCAACGCCCCGTGGTGTTCATCGGGCCCTTCGAGCACCACTCCAACGAGCTCCCATGGCGCGAGTCCGTGGCAGACGTCGTGGTGATCCCCCAGGACATCGATGGGCACATCGACTCAGCCGCACTGCAGGCACAGCTGCTGAAGTACGCCGACCGGCCGCTTCGGATCGGCTCCTTCTCTGCAGCCAGCAACGTCACCGGCATCGTCAGCGACACCCACGGCATCTCTGCGCTGCTGCATCGCCATGGAGCCCTGTCCTTCTGGGACTTCGCCGCGGCGGCTCCCTATGTCGAGATCGAGATGTATGGCGGACCCGAAAGAGACCCGCTGTGCTACAAGGACGCCGTCTTCCTGAGCCCGCACAAGATGATCGGCGGTCCCAGCACCCCCGGCGTTCTGGTCGTGCGGCGCGAGCTGATGCGCAACCGGGTGCCCGACGTCCCGGGCGGCGGGACGGTGGCCTACGTCAACCCGAGCGAGCACCGCTACCTCGACGATCCGGCCCAGCGCGAGGAGGGCGGCACACCGGCCGTCGTGGAGTCGATCCGCGCGGGGCTGGTCTTCCAGCTCAAGCAGGCGGTGGGGGTCGACGTCATCCGATCTCACGAGGAGCACTACCTGCGGCGTGCGGTCAGCGTCTGGCTGCAGGAGCCAGCCATGGAGATCCTGGGCAACCTGGATGCGGAGCGGCTGTCGATCGTCTCCTTCGTGGTGCGCGCCCCGAGCGGGCGATACCTCCACCACAACTTCGTGGTTGCCCTGCTCAACGACCTGTTCGGGATCCAGTCCAGAGGCGGCTGCTCGTGCGCGGGCCCGTATGGACACCGACTGCTGGGCATCGACCTGGACCGCTCGCGTGAGTTCGACCGCGAGATCGCTCACGGGTGCGAGGGCATCAAGCCCGGCTGGGCCCGGGTGAGCTTCAACTACTTCATCTCCGAGAGGGTGTTCTCCTTCATCGTCGAAGCGGTCCGGCTGGTGGCCAAGGACGGGTGGCGTCTGCTGGGTGACTACCGGTTCGAGCCCGCCACCGGCCTGTGGCGGCACCGCCGCGGACCGGCGGAACCTCCCCTGCGCCTGGACCAGGTCACGTATGACGCGCAGGGGCGGATGCAGTACCCGCGACACCACGACCGCGCGCCGGAGTCCGAGCTACCTCGGTACCTCGATGAGGCCAGGAACCTGCTCCAGAAGGCCACCCCAGCGGCCGGGGAGCCTGTCGGCGACCTGGTCTCGGCCGACTTCGAGCAGCTGCGCTGGTTCGACCTGCCCCCTGCCTGCCTGTCGGACACCACGCGCTGACGAGCGCGCACCGGCGTGCTCGTGCCAGCGGGCTCGTTAGGAATGTCCGGCGCAGATTGTATGTTGATACCCCCGGAGGTATTATTCAGACAACTGACAGGGAGCCCCCATGACCACCCAAGCACTGACCGCTGCATCCTTCGAGCAGACACTGCTCGAGAACGACATCGTCCTCGTCGACTTCTGGGCCGCCTGGTGCGGACCGTGCCGTACCTTCGGCCCGATCTTCGAGACGGCCAGCGCCCTGCACCCCGACATCGTCTTCGGCAAGGTCGACACCGAGGCGGAGCAGTCGTTGGCTGGCGGGGCCGGGATCACGTCCATCCCCACCCTGATGGCCTTTCGCGCTGGCATTCTCGTGTTCAGCCAGCCAGGAGCACTGCCCGCCTCAGCCCTGGAACAGGTCATCGCCGGCGTCCGCGCGCTGGACATGGATGACATCCGGGCCCAGATCGCTGGCTCCCACGATGGTGAGCCAAAAGCGGACCTTCGCTCCCAGAGCGCCAATACCCCGGCCTGAACCGTGGCAAACGAAACGGAGTCACCATGGTTGCACTGAACCCTGACGAGTTGGGCGCCGTAACCAACCGGCTGCGTCGGGCCGAAGGCCAGATCGGCGGTGTCCTGCGGATGATCGAGCAAGGGCGCGACTGCAAGGACATCGTCACCCAGCTTGTCGCGGTCAACCATGCACTGGACCGAGCTGGTTTCGCGATCATCGCCTCCAGCCTCAAACAGTGTCTTGCCGAGCCCGACGGCGCCAACTCTGCGGACGCCCGGATCTTGGAGAAGCTCTTCCTCAGCCTGTCCTAAGTCTTATACCGACAGCAACATGTCCGCGGGTACGGCCCTGCCCGCAATCAACGACAGTCTTCCCCTCGCCAATGTGCCCACGAGAGGCAAATCTCATGTCTGACAAGCACGACACCCTCGGGCCCAACCAGACTCGTGACGTAGTCATCATCGGGTCGGGTCCGGCTGGGTACACCGCCGCCATCTATGCCGCCCGCGCCAACCTGAGGCCGGTGATCTTCGAGGGTGCTGTCACCGCTGGTGGGGCGTTGATGAACACCACTGAGGTGGAGAACTTCCCGGGTTTTCCCGATGCGATCATGGGCCCGGACCTGATGGAGTCCATGCGCGCCCAAGCCGAGCGTTTCGGCGCCCAGCTGGTCCGCGACGACGTCAGCGAGGTGTCGCTGACAGGCCCGCTCAAAACAGTCACCGACGGCAGCGGCACCACCTGGTGGGCCCGGACCGTGATCCTGGCGATGGGCTCTGCGTACCGCCAGATGGGGGTCGCGGACGAACAGCGGCTTTCGGGCCACGGGGTGTCCTGGTGTGCGACCTGTGACGGTTTCTTCTTCCGCGGCCAGGACGTCGTGGTCGTTGGCGGGGGTGACTCCGCGGTGGAAGAGGCCACCTTCCTGGCCAAGTTCGCCGAATCGGTGACGATCGTGCACCGACGCGACGAGCTACGGGCCTCCAAGATCATGGCCGAGCGCGCGATGGGCAACCCTAAGATCCGGTTCGCGTGGAACAGCGCGGTGGAGGCGATCCAGGGCCAGGACAAGGTCACCGGAGTGAGGCTGTGTGACACCCTCACCGGCGCAACCCGTCTGCTACCCACCTCCGGGGTCTTCGTGGCCATCGGCCATGACCCGCGCAACGAGCTCATCAAGGGCGTTGTCGACCTGGACGACCACGGTTACGTCACCGTCCAGGGCCGCAGCACCGCGACCAACGTCCCAGGGGTCTTTGCCGCCGGGGACCTAGTCGATCACACCTACCGGCAGGCGATCACCGCTGCAGGCTCAGGCTGCGCGGCGGCATTGGACGTCGAGCACCACCTGCGCGACCTCGAAGCGGCCGACCGGGACGGGGGACGTGCGAACGGGCAGGATCGCCTTGTTGCGCCCTAACGTGCGATCCCCAAGCACACCCGCCATCAGTAGCTCGCATGGAGCTCCCAGGCGCCATCATTTCTCAGATCCACCGAAGGGAAACCACGTGGACAGCACCGATAAGACCGCATGGAACCAGCGTTATGCCGGCAGCGACCTCGTCTGGTCCGCCGCACCGAACATCTGGGTCGAGCAGCTCACCCGCGATCTGCCACCCGGTACGGCCCTTGATATTGCGGCCGGAGAGGGCCGCAATGCCCTGTGGCTTGCGGCCCGCGGATGGCATGCCACCGCAGTCGACTTCTCCGCGGTGGCACTGCAACGGGCGGCCTCGCTCGCCGAGGAGCAGCTCGGCCCCGACGTGGGACGACTGGTGACTCGGGAGGTTGACGTCCAGAGGTGGGTCCCGTGCCCACGTTCCTACGATCTGGTTGTCGTGGTGTACCTGCACCTTCGCGAGAAACAGCGCAGCGCCGTCATGCTCGCCGCGGCCGAGGCCGTCGCCCCCGGCGGGACACTCCTGGTCGTAGGTCACGACCTGGAGAACCTGACATCCGGACACGGCGGGCCACAGGATTCTGCCGTGCTCTACCGGCCCAGTGACATTGTGGCCGACATCGAACCGGCACAGTTGGTCGTTGTTCGCGCCGAGACGGCCGTGCGATCACTGACCGATGCCAAGGGTCAGCCGGCCGAGGCGCTAGATGCGCTCGTGCTCGCGAAGCGCGCCCTGGACTGATCCTCAACCTGATCGCGGACGGTGGAAGCGGTCGCTGCGGATACGGCAAATCTATACCCCATGGGGTATATTAAGCAGTGTCATCCAATAGCTTACGAAGACCAAAGGAGCACCCTTATGTGTAGTCCCGCCCGTTGTGGCCGCTGCGGAAAAACCACCTGGAGCGGGTGCGGCATGCACGTCGACGCCGTGATGTCCAGGGTCACCCCCGCGCAGCGGTGCACCTGCGGCCCCGTTGAGCGGCCGGCCCGGCGGTTCCCATGGAGCCGGGGCTGAAGCATCTGGGACGTGCCCGCACGCTCTATGGCACGTGCCGATAGCGCACTGGCGCAGGATGGCGCACGAGCTCCTGGCGTCGCTCGCATCCTGATGCACCCGCAGAGGCACGGGATCGGAATACCCGCTGGGGTCACTCGTTGCCAAGCAGCTCTTTGGCGGCGGGACCACCGTGTCTGCGTCCCGCACGGCCCACAAGGGGCATCTCCTGGTATCTGGGCAACGGAACCTCCTCGTGTTCAAGGTCGGCGCTGCTGCGACACCAGGCCGAAGGAGTAGATCCAGCTCACGGTCAGGGTTGGGCTGTGCATTGATCAGCTCGTCCGACATCTCGGGTGCATACACGTCAGCCAAGGCAAGATCCGGTTGACGTTGACGCACAGTGAGGACCCCCGGGGCAGCCGCGATAGCACGCCGCCGTGCGTGCATGTCGGTTGGCGGGAGCGGGAAGGTGCTCCATGTCCGACGTGTGTTGAACCGTAGATCTGACCTGACGCAGCTCGCGCCCGCAGTCTGCCGACCCCACCGCCGACCACCATCGTCCTGGGCAGCGTCTTGACGACCAGCTGCTCGAGCGGAGACGTCACGACCAGCCCGGCCAGATGGCTGTAACGGTTGTCAGATACCCGTGGTGGTATCCCTTTTGGGTTCTGCTGCGTCTATGAGATGTACGGATTTCCACCCGAAGGAGAAACATCGTGAAGATCAATATGGGATCAGCTGACCGCAAGCTTCGTGCGTTCGTTGTGGCCCCTGTGCTCGTTGTCGCCGGTCTGCTGCTCGGTCCTGCAGGCTGGCTCGCGATCGTGCTCTACGTCCTGGCGGGCGTGATGCTGGCGACTTCCGCTGTCAGCTTCTGCCCCCTGTATGCGTTGCTGGGTCTGTGTACCCGGCCCGAACAGAAGGCCACCACCCCTGCTGCGTAGCGGACCTTCTCGCAGTAGTGTCGCGATGTGAGCGACCTGGACGTTCGTAGCCGACTCGCTGACGAGGTTCCCGGCCTGCTGCGGTACGCGCGCACGATCGCGCCGGACGGTCATCAGGCCGAGGACCTCGTGCAAGACACCCTGCTGCGCGCACTCCAACGAGCTGAGTCGTTTCACGGTGATGCTTCGCTGGCTACCTGGCTGCACAGGATCCTTCACAACCTGGCCATCGACCGGTTCCGCCGAGATCGTGAGGACGCCTGCGAAGACGTCGAGCGCGAGGTCGAGCAGCGGTGGCGTGACGAGTCCTACACCGTGGACGCGGCCACCGTGGTCGAGCGGTCCGAGACCCGGCAGGAGCTGGAAGACGCGCTGGTGCGGCTGCCCGTCATCTACCGAACCATGGTCGTCCTGCACGACGCCGAGGAGATGACCGTGGCGCAGATAGCGGACGTCCAGGGCGTGGGCCTGCCTGCTGCCAAGCAGCGGCTACGTCGGGGCCGGATGATGCTGGTGGACGCACTGGCCCAAGGGCGGGCGCGCCGCGATGCCCTCAGTGGCGTGCCACTGCGCTGTTGGGACGCCCGGCGCAAGGTCTCGGACTACCTCGACGATGGACTACCGGCCTCCGATCGGGTGCTCGTGGAGCGTCACCTTGAAGCCTGTCCGACGTGCCCGCCGTTGTATGCCGCTCTGGTGGGGACGCGGGCTGCCCTGGGCGCCTTACGTGACGCCAACAACGTGGTTCCGTCTTCGCTGGCCGACCGGATCAAGGAGCTACTCGCCCACGAGTGATCCGGGCGGTTGCCCGGCTCCTCGTGGAGTTTTCCACAACCCTGTGGGTGTCCTCCACACCGCTGCGGCCATCCGCGAAGCGGCAGTTACTGGTTCACTGTGAACTGCCTACAGACCCAGGTGGGCATTGCCCAGGTACGGGGACATGGGCACTTCCGGCCAGCACGCGATCTATGCCGAGTCGGTGGTGCCTCCTGCCGAAGTCTGGATACCTGCTGGTTTGCCCGAGGTTGAGCTACGAGAGCCACCGGTGCGTATGCAGCCCCGAAGAGCCACGGACAGGCTCGCGCCCTTGGCCATCAGCCTTGCAGCTTGCTGGTAGCAGCGGGTTTGCGTGAGCGGGAAGTTGGTATTCATTCGAATCCTCCTGGCGGTCATCTCGTTCGGCGCGGTTGTGGGGGAGTTGAAGGAGCTGCCGCGCTTCTCAGTTGGTCGGACATGAACTCAGAGCGGGGCACCCGCGCCCTTCTTAGAGACCTTGCGATATTATACCCCTAGGGGTATAAAGGATAGGTCGGTCGGAAACGAGTGGTTGCGGGCGTCAACACTGTGGCGACGCAGGTCCAGATTGAGGAGCAAGCCATGAGCAGCAAAGTCATGACCCCGACGAGCCGGCATCCCGATGTCCTGCCAGCGTGGACAACGGTGCTTGCCGTGGTAGCCCATCCCGATGACGAGTCCTTCGGTCTCGGCGCCCTCATCGACGCCTTTACCGGCGCGGGATCGGAGGTCGAGGTGCTTTGCCTGACCCATGGCGAGGCGTCGACGCTGCACGGGACCCCTGGAGACCTCGCCTCGCTGCGGGATGACGAGTTGGCTGCAGCTGCCGACGTGCTCGGCGTGACCCGGGCCATACTGAAGAACCACCCGGATGGGCACTTAAGTGACCTGCCGGTTGCGATGCTGGCCGCCGAGGTGGTCGCTGCGGCCGACTCCGCTGGCGCCGGCGGGATGTTGGTGTTCGACACCGCTGGGGTGACCGGTCACCAGGACCACGTGGCCGCAACCGCAGCGGGTTTGCTGGCGGCGGAGATGCTCAAGCTGCCCGTGCTGGGCTGGACCCTGCCGGATACCGTGGCCGCACAGTTGAACCAGGAGCTCGGCGCCAGCTTCATCGGCCACCCGGACCAGGACATCGACCTGAGGGTGAGCGTCGAGCGTACCCGGCAACGCCTGGCCAGCCACGCCCACAAGAGCCAGGCGCTGCCCAGCAGCGTCCTGTGGCGCCGGCTGGAACTGCTCGGCGACACCGAGAGCCTCCGCTGGCTGCATGGGCCCCTCGGCGCTACGGTCACCCCATGACCGCCACGCCCAACACCACACCGGTTGACCCGACGCCCGCCGGCTCCCCAGACGTACCACTAATGCGGGTCGAGCACCGCGGGGGCGACAAGTTCGACATCAACGTCCGCGGCCACGTCGTCCGCGTCGACCAGCCAGTCAAGGACCGAGGCGAGGACACCGCGCCCACCCCGACCGAACTGTTCATCGCGAGCCTCGCCTCATGCGTGGCCTTCTACGCCCGCCGTTACCTGGCCCGGCACGACCTGCCCACCGACGGCCTGGCCGTTGAGGCGACGTTCAACATGGGCTCCAAGCCAGCCCGGGTCGCCGGGATCGGCATGCGTCTCATTGTCCCCGAAGGCGTGCCGGCCGACCGCCTGGACGCGTTGCTGGCCGTCGTCACCCACTGCACCGTGCACAACACGTTGACCTCTGAGCCCGACGTTTCGATCACGCTGGCGGATGCCCCTGCGAGCTAACCAGATCGGCAGCTTGCTCGCCGTTGCGAGAAGCAATCGGCAACACGCGGAGTTTTCGGTAGGCGGAAGCTGATGACATCGGCGGCCGGGGAATGAGCCCGCTGGAATGTCCCGAACTGGTTGGTGTTGAGATGAAGATACCCCAGCGGGTATACAGTGGCACCGACACTAAACCCTAGACGAGGCGGCAGGCAGCCGCCGCTTCCATCCTTACGGCGCGGAGCGCTCGCGTGGTCGTCGCGAACGACAGCTCTGCAGATCAGGCCGCCGCCTCCGGACTGCCACTGCTCACCGCAGCCTCCAGCGCGAGGGGGCGCTGGCATGAGCCAGCGCGACAGTCTGCGCGGCCTGGTCGCCAACAGCGGTCGCCAAGGGCCAGTCAGTTAATCGCCACGGCAGCAGTCACCATCCATGGGCAGCGCCGGGGCCCGGTCCGACCATTGTTTCACCTGACCGAACGGAGAAGAGAAACAGATGCTCGCACTGGCCCTGCCCATCGGTCTGCTCATCGGGCTGAGCCTCGGCGCGCTCGGCGGCGGGGGGTCGATCCTGACCGTGCCCGCTTTGGTTTACCTGCTCGGTCAGGACCCCCGCGCCGCCACTACAGGGTCTCTGCTCATCGTGGGTGTCACCGCTCTTGCGGGGATGGCGACCCACTATCGGGCCGGCCGGGTGCGCGTCGCCCAGGGTGTGGTGTTCGGTGTTCTCGGTATCGCCGGGGCCTATGTCGGGTCGAGGCTGTCTGCGACGGTCGCCCCAGCGGTCCTGCTGGCCGCGTTCTCGGTCCTCATGCTCGTGGTAGCCGCAATGATGGTGGTCCGCCGCCGCGCTCAACTGCGCACCATGACCGCCGGCGAGGTGGAGACCGGCTCACCGCGCCGTCCGGTCCTGCAGCTCCGGCCGACGTTCGTCTGCGACTGCCCGCGGGTCCTGAAAGTGGTCGTGACGGCCTCGGCGGTGGGGCTGTTGACCGGGTTCTTCGGTGTGGGCGGCGGTTTTGTCGTCGTGCCGGCACTCGTGCTCGCACTGGGGTTCACGATGCCGGTGGCTGTGGGCACCTCACTGCTGGTGATTGCCATCAACAGCACTTCTGCACTGCTGTCGCGGATGGGGCATGGGGTCCACTTGGACTGGCTGCTGATCGGTGTGTTCACCCTCGCCGCGGTTGTTGGCAGTCTCCTCGGCGGTCGGCTCGCCACACGGGTGCACCCCCAGAAGCTCACCGCGGCCTTCACAATGCTTCTGGTTGCGGTGGCGCTGTATACCGCCGCCCGCAGTTTCCCCGAACTGGTATGACGCAGGCATCCGCCTCACCCGATTCGATATTTCCAGCCAGGCACGTGCTCCCACGGAGTGGGTCGGCTTGCAGTTCCCGGTTTCACGTGACAGTTGATACCCTCTGGGGTATTGTCGATGCTCGACAGACTCATTCGTCGCGGTCTGACCTGGCAGTGGAGCCGGCATACAAGGAGGTCCACCACTTCATGAGTATCGAAACAGCCGAGGCGATCCTGCGAAATGGCGCCAAAGAACTCGCTTGCCGTTGCTCCACGCTACTGAGCGAAGCGAAGCCGCCGCTGAGGCATCACTGTCCCGATGACGATGGGGGACTTGATGCATTCGATCCCAGAAACTGATCCGGCAGCACCTACTACTGCCCGTCGCAGATACGCCAACGCTCTTGCAGCCTGGCAGTTGCGAAGACGTATGGCACTCGGCCTGCTCGCCCCCGTGCTCCTCTCATCGGGGGTCTGCGCGAGACCAACATCGCCGACGTTCTTGCCGCCGTGGACGACCACATCGTCCCCTGGGTCTCGGGCTACAAGACCACGCAGCTGTTCGGCGGTAACAACCGGTTCGTGCTGAGCACCTCAGGGCACATCGCTGGAATCGTCAACCCGCCCGGTCCAAAGGCCAAGCACTGGACCAACGACGCCCACCCTGAGGACCCGCAGGAGTGGAAAGAGAACGCGACGCTCCAGACC
>Ga0208079_1001858_pt1 | contig 10689 bp, 13 predicted proteins | sample NGESurdeep092012_5_FD_184474 | JGI IMG/M metagenome (GOLD analysis project Ga0208079, IMG submission 184474) | Arctic peat soil microbial communities from Barrow, Alaska - NGEE Surface sample 210-2 deep-092012 (SPAdes) | ecosystem: Environmental > Terrestrial > Soil > Wetlands > Peat ... | reverse complement strand
CGGGGAAGACTGGAGGCAATATGCTGGTACTGCGCTTCGATGATCTCCATGCATCGCAGCATATCACAGAATTACGAATTAGTGTTAACAGGCCCTAGTCCAACTGGTCCGGTTGGTGGAGCGTTACGTTGAGAGCGGAAGGGTGGTCGTCGATCCGCCGCTGTTTAATGAGGATGACAAACGGCGAAGGATCGTGATTACTCTGAACATGACCAAGGTTGTGCAGCACATTTGGGAGGCGATCCGCTTTGAGAATGCCCTGACGCTGGAACCTGTATTCGACACAGAGCGCCCGATCCGCTCCACTGGCGACATGTTGCCCTGGTACACCGGCAAGGCGTGCGAACACACCAAACGCTCACACATCAATATGTGCGTTTACGATAGCCGGTGGGAGGCGAATGAGGCCCTTGAACTGGACCGCAACCAGAACGTGCGCGCTTGGGTGAAGAACGACCACCTTGGTTTTGAGATTACCTACTCCTTCAAAGGCGTGATTCACAAATTCAGGCCGGATTATCTCGTACGGCTGACGAATGGCAGGACCCTGATCCTGGAAGTAAAAGGTCAGGATGACCAGCAGCAACAAACCAAGCGCGAGTTCCTCTCGGAATGGGTCAGGGCAGTGAACGGGCACGGTGGGTTCGGCGAATGGACAGCTGACGTTTCACGGCATCCGAAGGACGTGTCGGAAATTCTGGAGAGACACAACAAATAAGCTCACCGCCTTGGGGGCTGGGCCTGGACAGCTCTGGAGGTCCCTAACAGAATACCGCTCTTTTCGTTCCGCTAACCCATGCTCTCTTATTGTCCCACATTGTGGTATATCCCACATTGTCGTACATAATACTATCCCCTAAGGATTGCACGGGCGGTTACTCGCTCGGCTGCGCTGCCTCCTCAGACGGCACGTTGGGATTGGTGACGCGTTCGATGATCTCTTCCGCCAGCTTCAGGTAGGCCTCGGTGCCGCGGGCGTGCGGATCGTAAAGCAGCCCGGGCTTGCCGTGGCTGGGGGCCTCGGCGAGTCGAATGTTGCGCGGGATTGCGGTCTCGCACATGAGGTCGCCGAAGAAACCGCGCAGCTCCGAGGCCACCGACTGCGCCAGGTTGGTGCGGTCGTCGAACATGGTGAGCACCACGCCTTCGACCGCCAGGCCACGATTGAGCTCGACGCGGATGCGGTCGATGGTGTCGAGCAATTCGGTGACGCCCTCGAGGGCGAAGTATTCGGCCTGCATGGGAATGAGCACGGTGTCGGCGGCGACCAGCGCGTTGAGGGTGAGCAGGTCGAGGGCGGGCGGACAGTCGAGCACGATGAATTGGAATTCTTCGCGCAGCGGTTGCAAGGCGTGACGCAGGCGATACTCGCGCTGCTCGAGGGGCACGAGCTCAATATTGGCGCCGAGTAGGTTCTTGTGCGCGGGGATGATGCGGAGGTTGTCGACCTCGGTGGGCAGCATCGCCTGCTCGGCCGGGACCTCGCCCATGATGACTTGGTAAGTGCTGGGGCGATCGGGATCGCGGAGAAAGCCAAGCCCGCTGGAGGCGTTGGACTGGGGATCGCAATCAACCAGCAACGTGCGGACGCCGAGGGAGGCGAACGACGCAGCCAGGTTGATGGCGGTCGTGGTCTTGCCGACTCCACCCTTCTGATTGGTGACTGCGATGATGCGTCCCATAGTTTTCCGAAGAGCCTGAACTCAAGAAGCTTAGAACGCGGCGGGGGCGGTCGGCAATGACGGAGGCTGGTCGAAAGGAAAATTTCTAGAGGAAAAGCTGTGCAAGACTCGGACGGGCGGGGGGAAGGTGCTGATTAGACGGGAGATTAGCAAACAGCGGGGTTGTGGGTAAACCGGGGGCGGACCGGTTGAACGGCAATGTTCCACGTGGAACATTCTGCGGGGGCGTCAACGCCAATCAGCTTTTGTTGTTGACTTCAAGCGACGTTGGGATGGTGTGGAGCGTGGGCCGGACATCCAACGTAGGTATGGAGCAGGAAAGGGCTGGGGGTAACTGGATAGGGGTCGAAGAGCAAATGTTCCACGTGGAACAATTTGAGGGAATCCGAACTCAAGCACCTTTGGCAGCAACCGTGGAAACCTTAGCAACGTTTTGTTTGCCAGCTGAGAAGGTGGTTAGCCGGGACTTCCAACGCTGAAAATATTGCCGGATAGCTGGACCGAGATCGCGCCACACCAGCCTCCCTGCGAATCGATGCTTGGCGCGGGACAGGGCCAATGCGCTGCCCCGATTACGCTCCTTGGCGCGAGTGTAGCTCGCAAGTCATTCTAAAGTATGGTGCAGGTTAGCCAGCACTTGGCACTCTCCCGGTCGTCGGGGCGAAGGCGGCTAGAACCCTCTCGCAATATTAGATGGCCTGCTTCAGGTTCGCGCGCTCAACCAGAGCAATGCCCAAGTCGATGGCGCGATCCAGCGGCACTGTCTTCCGTTGCCCCTAGGAACCGGCTTTTGTGTGCTGGAAACGGAGGTCGGCTACCCGATTGCGACGAGGATCTCCAAATGTATTGATCCCACAGCGTGACTTTGTCAAGTCCAATATCACATCTGGACGGTGGGCCATGACCGAAAGAGCAACATCGCTAAGCTGCTACCAGGAGTCCTGACTCAGAGGAAGATATATCCCACCATAGCTGGTAAATATGGCGATAAATTCATCATGTCACCCACCCCGGTGTGTTTTATTGGGTAAATTATAAGTATATTTCCCACCATGATAGGTAACGTCACCAAACGCCTTCGCTTCTGCGGATGGTGCCCACCCTGTCAACTAGTTCGCCGCGCCGCAATGACGACCCTCGCCTCGGTTCCCGGAACGCTCACCGATTCCTCCCACCTCCAATTCCCTCCCAGCACTTGCTGCGTTGCCGAATACTGTCGTGCACCGATAAGCAAACCCAGCCTGCCATCTTCGGCGACCAGCTTTGCCGCCACCGGCAAGACCCGCTCGAATTGCTCCACCGCGCGCAGCGTGACCAGGTCAGCGGTTTTCGTCCAATGCTCAGCGCGGCCGCAGAACACCTGAGCGCGATCGAGTCCGAGGCTTCTCACGACCTCCCGCAGGAATACAGCTTTCTTGTTGTGCGATTCAATCAGCGTCAGCTCGATCCCGGGCGCAAACAGCTTCATCGGAATCCCCGGGAAACCCGCTCCTGAGCCGACATCCGCCAGCGTCAAAGCCGCCGCCGCGCCTTCACGGCCTGCGCGCAGCAGCACCCGCCCCGCAAACAGCGACTCGCCGAAGTGCCGGGTCACGATCTTCTCCGGATCGCGGACCGCAGTCAAATTAACCCGCGCGTTCCAGCGCAGCAATAGATCGAGATAGCGCTGCAGCGCTTCCAGCAGCCGGGGCGCCAGCGTCTCTTCGCCGGTAAACGGCGCCAACAACTCGGCAATGCGTGCAGTCTCCATGCGCAACCTTGCAGCATACGACACCGGGGCGGCTGCAAGACAATGGTAAGAACGGTGGAGGCTGAGGAAGGACCCAGTTCCCCAGAGTATGTGGATATAGTTTAATAGTTTCGCAACTTATTAACTGTATGCGATCCTGTCATCCTGAGTGTCACATGGGCCTGCGGCCCACCCATAGGGATGAAAAAACTTTTCATCTGTCATCCTGAGGGACGAGGAGTCGAAGAGCCCGCCCCGAGCGAAGCCGAGGGGACCCCTATGCTGCCACTCACTTTCCACTGGCACGTTTTTCGACGGAACGGAGTGAAGTTGCCCCGCGACCGAAACGCAGTCGCAGGATCTGCGGTTCCGCATCATGGAGGCATGGCATCGTCGCCGGTGCGTCGCAGCGCGAACGTGCCAGCGGCCTTGCGTCTGGCAACGGCATAGTCGCGGGGCATCACAAGTACTCATTCCGCCGACGTTTGCGTCACGGTGCGCTCACTGCAGAACAGGTGTACCGCATCGAAACGCCCGCGACTACGCCATGCCGCGGCGAACTACCATACCCCAACGCGATCGTCGAAGCGTCCTATGGCGCGAAGTAGCTGGAGATGTCGAGGATCAATTGCGTGAGCCCGGACGCAAACGCATCGACCTGGCCGTTGGTGCTGGGCACGATGGCCATGTTGTTGGTGATGGATCCATCCAAGGCGTTCAGCGTCGAGACCACCGGCTGGCCGGTGCCCTGCGGCCACAGCGTTAGGTAGCCCAGCGCGCCTGGCGGAACAACCGTCGCATTGAAGACGTACGCCTGCGCCGCGGCGGGCGGTCCGCACGGGCCATTCGAGACATCCACGGGAGGACTCAGGGTTCCGCTGAAGGGCTGACCGTTACCCACCTTGTGCGTGTCGGCGATCCGGCACGGCAGCAGAGGATAGAAGGTCAGCGTAAAACCAGATTTCGGCGCGAAGAAGCCATCTGAAGCCCGCTCTACCCGGTTTGTCTCGCCCCGATCGAGCGGCGGTGAGAACGAGGGCTTGCGAACGTCAGCAGCCCAGTGCGGAGAGCCGGGCAAAACACGCCGTGTAATTCTGCAACAATCGGGTTCCCACACCTCATTCCTGGCGGTACAATCCGGCTTTGCCGGGCAGGATGTCTTGGCACGGTCGCAATGGTGCGGTGGCAACTCGTCTTGCCCGCGATCTTTTCACCAACGAGGCGACTATGAAGGCTGCTGCGCAGTACACACTCCTGACGTCAATCGTTGTGGCGATGTCTCTTCTTCTGGGTTGTTCGCGTCACGACAACTCCGAACGCTACATCCTGGTGACCGTCAATCCCAAATTGCCCTACTGGCAGACCGCCGCTGCCGGCCTTGCCAAAGCGGCTGCGCAGTATGGTGTCAAGTTCGACGTCCGCGGCCCGGAAACGTACGACCCGCAAGCCGAGGCAGAGGAATTCCGCGGCGCTGTCGCCCTCAAACCCGCAGGCCTTCTGGTGTCGGTCGCCGATGCGGCTTTGATGAAGCCGGAGATTGATGCCGCGATGAACGCCGGGATACCGGTCATCACCATCGACTCGGATGCACCGGAGAGCCGAAGGCTTTACTTCATCGGCACCAACAATCTGGAAGCCGGACGTCTGGGTGGCGAGCGAGTAGTCCAGAAGCTGCATGGTAAAGGCAGCGTCGTCTTCTACACCATGCCGCAGACGAATATGGAGCAGCGACTCAAAGGCTACAAGGACGTGTTCTCCGATAGCCCAAGCATCAAAATTGTTGAAGCGTTCAACATCATAAGGAGATTCCGGCAACGCCTTTGATCGAACTTCCCATTACTTGCGCGACAAAACCGCCCCCAAAGTTGACGCGTTTATCTGCCTGGAAGCTTCGTCCAGGAAAGATGTTGCCGAGGCGGTAAGACGGGAGAAGGCGACCGACCGGCTGATCATCGCGATGGATGCGGATGAAGCAACGCTCAACCTGATCAAGGATGGGGTGATCGACTCCACGATTTCACGGAAGCCCTACACCATGGCGTACTACGGGTTGAAGGCGCTGGATGATATCCACCATTATCCCGTCGATCTCAAGGCGGATTACGCATGGAACTCCTTTTCTCCGGCTCCGGCTTTTGTGGACACCGGCGTGTCGCTGGTGGACAAGATCAACGTGGATGTTTTCCTGAAGTCTCGCGCCGAGGCGCAGTCGAAGTAGCGACAGACGTTAGGTGCGCCCTCTTGCGATGATGCGCAACCCTGGGACGAAGCGTGACCTGCACCTTACGCTCGGCTGCCCGGGAATCGTTCTCGTAAGTCGGGTCGAACATCGCAATGACGGCTATGGCGCGAGTGCGATAGCGTCTGGCCCATTGGCTTTGGATGAGCGTACATTGCACCGTCTTCCAGTGCTCCGCTTCCGGTTGCACATCGCTCGCGAGTTGTGCCGCTTCGCGGTAGCTGCTGGTATCGTTCAGGGCGCTGAGAAACTGAGTGAACTCTTCGAGATTCACGCCCATCTGAAACACAAGCTGGCTCAATGCCATCTGCTGCGACGCGGTTAGCTGATCGAAGAAACGGCAGTAGGCCATCGCGTTGTAGGTGGCCTGAATGGCGGAAATGCGTAGCAACTTTGTGGCGTCCTCTTCCGTCAGTTGCGGCGACAGCGCGTGGATCCTGATCTTCCTGCGAAACTTTTTCTTCTTCCATGCCGTCAGATCACGATCGAACTGGTCGAGGATGCTCTGCAGCTTTGCTGAATCAAGTCCCGCCGCCTGCCACAGTTGGGCCGTAGAAGGTTCGATGAACGGATGGGGATTGAGCGGGTCGCGCTGTAGGTGCTCGGTCGCCGGAACATCGAGACCGAATCCCGCGCCAATCAGCGGACGGCTGGTCTTGGGATCGGGATAGGCCGCCAGGACCCAGCCTTCATGGCGGCTGTCACGAAGGACATTCATCAAGCTGGTCAGGCTGAACTTGATGTCGGAATCCTTGAAGTCAAACAGAGTTTGCGAGGAAAGCGATGGTTCATGAATTCCCGGCGGCAGATCGTGCGACACGAGGGGAGAAGATGGCAATGGTGACGCTTGCCCTTGAGGCGATTGTTCCCGAGTAGGAGATGGCGCAACTTGGCCGATTGCTTTTCGACCTGCGGTCGCCATCGCTGACACCAGTATCCCAGCCAGAATGCATTGTGCTGTACGAGTCATCTTCCGTGGCGCAGCCGATCCCCGTTGGCGCTATGGCAATACACAATAACCGAAAATGGTTGCGTTAGGAACGGGCAGATTCGCGGGATAGCTCTGGCAGCGAATCGCGGGGGTAATCGCGGCGCTTGATGCGTATATACAAGCGAGGCTCAACTCATGACTGTGACCATGACATCGATCAGGCTGGACACGGACCTGGCGGACGAGGCGGCGAAGGTCTTGGGCGTAAAATCCCGCACCGAGGCGGTCCATGTGGCGCTTCGGGAAATTGTGGCAACGAAGCGATTCAAGGACTTGATGAGAAAGCACCGGGGAAAGCTGTCGTTCGCGGGGCACGATGAGTGACCTCATCCTCTTCGATACCGACATATTTCTTGACGACCTGCGGACCGGGCGCCACCGGCAGCGAATCGAATCGGTCAGCGGGCTGGTCAGAACGTCTTCGGTAGTGTTGGCGGAGTTATGGCGCGGCGCCAGAAAGCCGGCGGAGCGGGAATTTCTGCGGGCCCTGCAGCGCAATCATCCGGTGCTGACTCCTACGGCGGGGAATTGGCTGGAGTCGGGACAACTGCTAGGGAAGATCGGCGCAGAAAAAGGATTTATCCCAGAAAAACTTCGCAACATGCATTTCGATGTGCTGATCGCCCTCACGGCTCGATCTAACGGCGCTCGCGTGATTACCTCCAACCGCGCCGATTTCGAAATGATCCATAGCTATTGCAACTTCAAGCTTGAAACATGGGCGGCCTGAGGCGAACGAGTTGAAGTTGAGTAAGACTTCTCAGCTCAGTTCACCCACGGCGGGGTGGAGTCGCCGTTTTTCTTGCGCACGTCGCGGGTGCTGGGATCGCGGAAGTTGCCGTGCTCGTCGAAGTAGTCATCGTGCCGGTAGTCGCTGCGATCGTGCTTGCGCATGTACACCTCGAACTTGCGCGCCGCGCGCTTGCGCTTCCAGCGGTAATAGGAGTTCCGCAGTCCGAATGCGCGCTCCGAGGCGGCATAGCCAAAACCCCGGCGGGGAATGAACTTCAGCCAGATGTATCCGAACAGCGCTCCTCCGAGGTGGGCCATGTAGGCGATCGACTGCCCTCCACCCTGCGCGGACGACAACGCGCCATACATCGCCAAGGCGATGATGCCGATCACGAAGTATTTGGCCTTGATGAGGAACGGCAGCGGGAAGAGCATGACTTGCGATTCGCCGTGCAGGATACCGAAGGCCAGCAGCAGTCCGTAGATGCCACCCGACGCTCCCACGGTGAGAGTCCGAGGAGAAACACCGAGCAGACCAGTGAAGGAAACGACAACCGTGACCAGCGCGGCGCCGATCACGCAGAAAAAGTAGAACTGCAGGAACAGGCTGTAGCCCCAGTCCTGTTCAAGTTGCGCGCCAAACATCCACAGCGCGAGCATGTTGAACAGGATGTGCAGTACGCCGTAGTGCAGGAACGAGTAGGTCACCAACTGCCAGATCTCGCCATGCGCGACGGCCGCGCCTTCCAGCCCAAGATGGGCGTAGGCCCACTCCCCGAACAGGGCCGTGGCGCTGAACGCCCGGAGGAACCAGAACAGCAGGAAGACGACGCTGTTGGCGATGAGTAACTCTTTCACCGCGCGGGTGAACGGCGGGAAACTCATGGACATGGTTGACGAGCCGCGTGGCATGGCTTACTCCGTTCTGTGTAGGGCCGGGCCTCAGCGTTCCGGCAGCGGTATGATCGCCAAACTGCGATGGCCCCTGCCATCGCGGGCGCGTACAGCAAAGACTACATTGTCCTTGGAAAGCGGCAAAGTGGCCTTGGCGACATTACCCACCGGCTTCACATGTTGCCAGTCCGCCGCGGTGCTATCGCGCCACAGAATTTCGTAGCCGGTGGCTAGTCCGCCGGGCGAAGCCTCCCACGCCAGCGTGGAATCGTTTTGCAACTCCTTGGTCAACAGGCGCACATTGGCCGGCGGCGCCGGAGCTGACGCCAACGACGCCAGGGTCGCCGCATTCAGACGCGCCACATTCGCGGTGTAATCGTAGTCCACAAACCTCGGCAGATCGCCATATTCGATGCCATTCTCGGTGCGTACGTTCTGGTGTTGATGGTTGTAGTTCTCGCGAAATTCAGTCAACCGCACCGCCGCGAATCCCTGCTGGTTAAACGAGAAATGATCGCCACCGCGTAGATAACGATCGTGCCGGAAGACCAGCAACGGGCTGAAGGTGGCGGGCGGAAGGTACTCTTGGGCGACCGACGCGACATAGCGCACCAGTTGCCGCGAAGGACTATCGCTCTCACCTCCGAGTGAGCGAATCAGGTGCAGCTCCTTTTCTGTCGCCGTCGTGGCAATGCCTTCGGAAAAGACACGCACGACGTGCGCATTCTGCAAGGTGTCTCCCGGAGTACGGTCTCCACCCACGATGTCGTTATTCAGCACGGCCTCAAGATCCCAGCCCTCCGCCTTGGCCATCTTGGCGAAGTGGCCGCTCCCGTCGAGCCCCTGTTCTTCTCCGGCCACAGTGAGAAAGATGATGGTGGCGGGAAAACGATGCTTGCTCAACACGCGCGCACATTCCAGGCTTACCGCGGTGCCGCTGCCGTCGTCGTTGGCGCCGGGCGCGGGTCCCGCCGCATCATTGGTATCGCTGTTGCGAGAATCGTAATGCCCACTCACTATGTACATGCGGCCGGCATTCGCAGGATTGGTGCCGCGCAGCACGGCATAGACGTTGGTGATCTTCGTGGACTTCGGAACTCGCGGCCCCGGCTCTTGCGTAAACTCGTCAGTCTTGACCTCCAGGCATCCACCGCACTCTTTGGCATAGCGTGCGAATTCGCTTCGGATCCACTCCGCCGCAGCGGTCGCACCTTTTCCGCTGGAGGCCGGCATATCCGACGACAGCGTCTGCCGAGTGTCGAAGCTGACCAGCTTCTCGATGGTTTGCCGGATGCGCCCGGCAGAGACCTCGCGCAGGGCCGCAGCGATCTGCGGGTCAGGAGTTCCCGGCAAGATGTTGTCCGGCTGCCGAGAAAAAAGAGCAACCGCGAGCATCATCGTCAGCATCAAAACCGCGATTCCGTTTAGGATTGAACTCAGAATGAACATGGCAACTCCGAGAACTTTAGGAAAGCCGATGCGTCTATCACTTGACGCTGCTGCCCAGAGATTCTAAATATAAATGCAGGGCAGCGTGGATGTAATTCCGACGGGGTCATCGAGAACCGGGAGGCAATCATCATGGTTATTTGTCCTGAGTGTGAGAGCGATCTGGACATCGAAGAAGACGACGTAGACGAGGGAGAAATCGTTTCGTGTCCTGAATGCGGGACCGATTTTGAAGTCGTGGCCGTGGAGCCTCTCGAACTGACTCGCGTCGAGGATGCAGAAGAGGAAGAAGACGAGGACGAGGAAAAAGAAGAGGAAGATGGTGACTACTGACCTGCCTTGCGGGCTCCCATTCGCCCGGGGCTTTCCGCGAAAATTCAATGAGACTGGATGCCCATCTCCTTTCCGAGATTGAGCTGGTCGGACTGCAACGCGGCAAGTGCCTTCTCCAGGTTCGCGGCAGCGTTGGCCAGTCGCCCCGGGTCAAGCGTGCCCTGCTCCAGTTGCCGCGAGATGGCTTTGGCGCCTTTGCTGACAGCAGAGTCGGACTTGGTCAACTTCTTGGTCAGGGTCTTCAATCCGGCTTCTTGTGAGTCCGAAAGCGATCGCCGGAAGGCCCGGTTTTCGTTCTGAGCTGCCTCAACGGAATTCTGTAAGCCAGTCGCTTTGCCGATTAGGCCGTGTGAATCGCTCGCGTCCGAACCCAGGTGTTGAAGATCGTGTGCCTGCTGCCGCGCGGCTTCCGTGCTTTTGATCATCAGGGGAAACTGCGCGATCTGTTGCTGGCTGGCTTGTACTGCCATGGCGTGCTTGAAGGTCGCCATGTCGGGATCTTGCGCTGGTGCATTTGTTCCGCCGCTGGTACCGGTGGAGCCGCCGTGCCGGCCTCCGTGTTGTGCCAGGATGGCAAGCGGAAACAACAAGAACAGCACGGCAATCACAGACACACTGCGGCGCATCGCAGGTCCTCTCT
>Ga0208079_1001856_pt1 | contig 10698 bp, 7 predicted proteins | sample NGESurdeep092012_5_FD_184474 | JGI IMG/M metagenome (GOLD analysis project Ga0208079, IMG submission 184474) | Arctic peat soil microbial communities from Barrow, Alaska - NGEE Surface sample 210-2 deep-092012 (SPAdes) | ecosystem: Environmental > Terrestrial > Soil > Wetlands > Peat ... | reverse complement strand
CTACAGGGCTGCCTCTGAGCACAAAGGGCAACCAACGGTGATCCTGGCCAAGACCGTCAAAGGGTACGGTATGGGTGAATCTGGTGAAGGCCAGATGATCTCGCATCAGGCCAAGAAAATGAACGAGGAAGCCCTTCGACAGTTTCGGGATCGTTTCCAGATTCCGGTGTCGGACGAACAACTAAAGGACGTGCCCTTTGTGCGCTTCCCTGAAGGGTCGCCCGAGATGAAGTACCTCACGGAGCGCCGCGCCGCGCTGGGTGGGTATTTGCCAACCCGCCGTCGCAAATCCGAGCCACTTGAGATTCCCCCGCTATCCGCCTTCAGCGCGCAGCTGAAGTCCACCGGAGATCGCGAAATTTCGACGACGATGGCGTTCGTGCGCATTTTAACAACGTTGCTGAGGGACAAGACGATTGGGAAGCGCATCGTCCCGATTGTACCTGACGAGAGCCGCACCTTCGGCATGGAAGGTATGTTCCGTCAATTCGGGATCTTCTCGCAGGTGGGACAGCTTTATCGGCCGCAGGATGCCGACGAGCTCATGTTCTATCGCGAGGACAAGACTGGTCAAATCCTCCAGGAGGGGATCAACGAACCTGGAGCCATGGCGTCGTGGATCGCGGCAGCAACGTCGTACTCAACATCGAATACGCCGATGATCCCGTTCTATATCTATTACTCCATGTTCGGCTTTCAGCGCGTCGGCGATCTCGCGTGGGCGGCCGGCGACATGCGCGCACGAGGATTTCTGATCGGCGGCACGTCGGGCCGCACCACGCTTAATGGCGAGGGGCTGCAGCACGAAGACGGTCACAGCCATCTTATCGCCTCGACCATTCCGAACTGCGTTTGTTACGACCCGACCTATTCCTATGAAGTGGCGGTCATTGTGCAGGATGGCCTGCGCCGCATGTACGGCGAGAACGAGGACGTCTTCTACTACATAACGACGCTGAACGAGAATTACCCACATGGCGACATGCCTGAAGGCGCCGAGGACGGCATCCGCAAGGGCATGTACAAGCTTAAATCCGTCGAAGCGAAAAAGAAAGCCACTCGCGTTCAGTTGCTGGGCTCGGGAGCTATTTTGCGCGAAGTCGAGGCTGGCGCCACCTTGCTGGCGGACGATTTCGGTATCGCATCCGACATCTGGAGCGTCACGAGTTTCATGGAGTTGCGTCGGGACGGTCTCGATGCTGATCGCTGGAACATGTTGCATCCGACAGCGGCGCCAAAACGCTCTTATGTCGAGAACTGTCTCGAAAAAGCCGGCGGTCCGGTCATCGCGGCAACCGACTATATGAAACTGCTCGCCGACCAGATTCGACCTTTTGTACCTGGCCGCTATCGCGTCTTAGGCACCGACGGCTTTGGCCGTTCCGACTACAGGCGAAAATTGCGAAACTTCTTCGAAGTCGATCGATTCCATGTCGTCGTGGCTGCGCTGAAGGCACTGGCCGATGAAGGAACGGTTCCGGCGACGCTCGTTGCCGACGCGCTCCGAAAATACAGCATCAATTCCGATAAGCCGAACCCCGCACTGGTCTGAGATCAGGAACGCTCGCCTGTTAATCTGATTACTGCCGTTGCCACGCGCCGCGCACGAGTCCAAGGAGGTTGTCTTGACCAACATTATCGATGTGAAAGTGCCAGATATCGGTGACTTCAAGGACGTGCCGATCATCGAAATCACCGTAAAGCCAGGCGACATCGTCAAGCTGGACGATCCGTTGATCACCCTGGAATCCGACAAGGCGTCGATGGAGGTCCCTTCGCCGTCGGCCGGCACCGTCAAGGAGATCTTGGTGAAGATCGGCGATCGGGTCGGCAAGGACTTTCTCTTCGCCCGGCTGGAAAGCGGCGAAGAGGCGTCGCCGGCGCAGGCCGCGCCTGCGGTGATGCAGCAACAGGAACAACCCGAGCCGCCTAAGCGTGCGGCGGCGTCGCCATCCGCTCGGACTTCTGCCGCACCCGCAGTACCGGACTTTTCCGGCGCGCATGCCAGTCCGGGCGTTCGTCGCATGGCGCGCGAACTCGGCATCGATCTGGCCACGATCAATGGGACAGGCGAAAAGGGACGCATCACGAAGGAAGATCTCAAGGCCTCGCTCGGCGGCGGAGCCAAGGGCTCGTCCGTCCGCACAGCGTCTGGCAGCATGGGAATCCCCGAAATTCCCGCGGTCGATTTTTCGAAGTTCGGGCCGGTCGAGATCAAGCCGATGGTGCGGATCAAGCGCATCTCCGGACCGTACCTTCATCGCGCATGGCTCAACATCCCGCATGTCACCCACAACGACGAGGCAGATATTTCCGAGATCGAGAAATACCGGAAGGAACTCGATGACGCCGGCAAGGCCGACAAGAAAAAGCCGTACCGGGTCTCGCTACTGCCTTTCCTAATGAAGGCGTCCGTCAACGCGCTCAAGGCGTTTCCGGACTTCAATACCTCGCTCACGCCGGAAAAGGACGCTCTTGTCTACAAGAAATTCTACAACATCGGCATCGCTGTCGACACGCCGGAAGGCCTGGTCGTTCCGGTCGTCAAGGACGTCGATCGCAAGGGGGTCATCGAGATCAGCCGCGAACTGGGCGACATTTCGGCGAAGGCGCGCGACGGCAAGTTGACACCCTCCGAAATGCAGGGAGCGACATTCACGATTTCTTCGCTCGGCGGCATTGGCGGCTCGGCGTTTACTCCGATCGTCAATGCGCCCGAAGTAGCGATCCTGGGCGTCGTGCGCTCCAAGATGGCGCCGGTATGGAACGGCGAGGCCTTTGTGCCGCGCCTGATGCTGCCGCTCTGTCTTTCCTACGATCATCGCGTGATCGACGGCGCCGCTGCGGCCAGGTTCGCTCGACACCTCGCCACGGTTATCGAAGATGTGCGGCGGCTCGTCCTCTGACGGACACGAACGGGAGAGAGACGATGACAGACACGATCAAGGTTCCCGACATCGGTGATTTCAAGGATGTGCCGGTGATCGAGGTATACATCAAGCCCGGTCAGGCGATCGCGGCGGACGAGACGCTTATCACGCTGGAATCCGACAAGGCGGCCATGGATGTTCCCGCTCCCTCGGCAGGGGTCATCGGCGAGGTCAGGATCAAGGTCGGCGACAGGGTGAGTGCGGGCTCCGTCATCGCGACATTCGTCGGCGCGGTTTCAGCGAAGGCGGCACCGGCGGCGTCCCCGCCTGCGGCGGCAACTTCTCCTTTGTCCGCCAAGGGCGATCTTCACGCCGAGGTGCTCGTGATCGGCGCGGGTCCCGGCGGCTATTCCGCCGCGTTCCGGGCCGCCGATCTCGGCAAGAAGGTCATTCTGGTCGACAAGGGCGCGACGCTTGGAGGCGTCTGCCTCAATGTCGGTTGCATTCCGTCGAAGGCGCTGCTGCACGCGGCCAAGGTGATCGATGAGACGCGGGAAATGGCCGACCATGGAATTGCATTCGGCGCTCCCTCCCTGGACATCGACAAGCTCCGCGGCTGGAAGGACGGCATCGTCAAGAAGCTGACGGGCGGCCTGTCGGGTCTTGCCAAGCAGCGCAAGGTCACGGTCGTGACGGGTGTCGGTACGTTTCTGTCGCCGAAATCGGTGCTCGCGAAGACCGCCGGTGGGGACAAGACGATCTCGTTCGATCAGGCAATCATCGCCTGCGGGTCCGAACCGATCACGTTGCCCTTCATCCCGCATAGCGATCCGCGGGTGATCGACTCAACTGGCGCTCTTGAGCTCAACGGCCTGCCCAAGCGGCTTCTTGTGCTTGGCGGGGGGATTATCGGACTTGAAATGGCGACGGTCTACCACTCGCTCGGGGTCAAGGTGACAATCGTTGAATTGATGGACCAGATCATTCCCGGTGCTGACAAGGATATTGTTGCGCCGTTGATGAAGCGCATCAACAAACGTTACGAAAATATACTGCTGAAAACCAAAGTTACTGCGGTCGCAGCCGAAACAGAGGGCCTTCGCGTCACTTTTGAGGGGCCGAACGGCATCTCGAACGATCTATTCGATCGTCTGCTTGTCGCTGTGGGCCGTCGTCCCAGTGGCAAGATGGTTGGTGCAGCCGCCGCAGGCGTTGCCGTCGATGAGCATGGCTTCATCGCAGTCGACAAGCAGATGCGGACAAATGTTCCGCATATTTTTGCCATTGGAGATGTGGTTGGCCAACCGATGCTCGCCCATAAGGCCGTGCATGAGGCGAAAGTTGCCGCCGAAGTGGCTGCCGGTCAAAACACCGTTTTCGACGCGAAGGTCATTCCGTCGGTTGCCTACACCGATCCGGAGGTAGCGTGGGTCGGCATGACCGAAATCGAAGCCAAGGCCAGCGGTATCAAGTACGGCAAGGGAATCTTTCCGTGGGCGGCGAGCGGACGGTCGCTGTCGCTAGGCCGTGATGAGGGCATTACCAAACTTTTGTTCGATGAAGAACACGAACGAATTATCGGGTGCGGTATCGTTGGACCATCGGCAGGAGACCTCATCGCCGAAGCGGCACTCGCGATCGAAATGGGCGCCGATGCCGCCGACATCGGTCTAACGATCCACCCCCATCCGACGCTTTCCGAAACGATCGGCATGGCCGCCGAAGCGTTTGAAGGAACGATCACCGATTTGTATATGCCAAAGAAGAAATAGGGAGGTGAGCCCGGCGGGCATTCGCCTCGCGAAGCCGCAGCAGAATGCTAGAGTAGTATGGTTCCTCAAACTACGACTCGCGCGCGGACCTGAAGTGCCGCAAGGGGTTACGGTGTACAGAAGGCCACCAGATTAGGAGCGTGACTTCCTAGTTTTGGCACTTAACTGACGTCGGCGTTTCGCCGTATGTCCGCTTCGCGCCATGAGCGGCCCTTCGTCAGTTCCGCGCCGCTGATCGTCGGATCGAGTTCGATCAGGAGGTCTCCGGCCTTGACGCTTTGTCCGTCGCGAACATGGATCGCACGGACGACGCCGGTCTCAAACGGTTGGATCACCTTGGTACGTCCGGTTGGAATGATCTTTCCCGGCGCGGGCCGCGGCAAAAATCCGTAATTGAAGGTGAAGAATCTCGCTTGCAGGTCAGATTGATCAGCGGTTCGCCAAAGCGTGCCCCCTAGCCGAGCCAGAGGAATGGGCGGCGGAAGTTGTAGCCGAAGGCACCGCGCGGCTCGAAGTCGGCCCTAAATCGTTCCATTTTCCCGCAGCGCCGCGATTGTTGCTGCATCGTAACCGAGTTCTCCCAGCACAAGCTCGGTGTGCTCGCCGAGCGTCGGCGGTCGGATAACGATTTCGCCCGGGTCTGCGAAAGCCTTACCGCGGCGCGTGCAATCGGCGCGGGGCTCGGCAAGCCCGGATAGTCCAAACTGGTCATAAAGTGTTAATAAGCGTCCAAAGGTGGGTCTGACTCACATCTGATGAATTTTCTGCCGAGCTTGCGGTTCTCCAACGGGGGAATCAGCGCCATGCGAGCCGGTATTCGAATTTCGTCGCTTGTGCCGAGTGGGTTGGTTATCGAGAGCGTAAGTGATTCATCTGACTCGATTATTTTAGCCGTCCGATCCGAAGGCGGCATGGCCGAGTGCCCATTGTGCGGGGCGAAATCGCGCCGAATCCATAGCCGATACGACAGACAAGTCGCGGATTTGCCATGTGCAGGCAAGCAAATGCGCCTCCGCGTGATCACGCGACGGTTCGTTTGCGAAGTACCTCATTGTCGGCGGCGGATTTTCGCTGAACGGTTCGGGGACGATGTTCTCCCGACCCGGTCGCGCCGGACGGCACGGCTGGAATGCATCGTCCACCATCTGGGGCTGGCACTCGGCGGCAGGCCGGCAGCGAGCTTCGCCAAGCGACTGATGCTGCCGGTGAGCAACGATACTCTGCTGCGGGTTGTTAGACGACGAACCCGCCCGCGAATGGAGCCTCTGATCGTCGCTGGCATTGACGACTGGGCTTTTCGCAAGAACCATCGCTACGGAACAATCGTGTGCGATCTGGAGAGGCGACGAATCGTAACCCTGCTTCCAGATCGCGAGATTGCAACGGTGCGGGCTTGGCTTTCCGACCATCCGGAGATCAGGGTCGTATCGCGCGACCGTGGCGGCGGCTACGGTGAGGCCGCGGCAAAGGCGCTGCCCGACGCCGTCCAGGTCGCCGACCGTTGGCACCTGATGGAGAACGCAAGCGCGGCCTTCCTCAACGCGGTACGCCGTTCCATGCGGGTGATCCGCACCGCAATCGGTGCGACGACGATCAATCCAAAACTGCTCACTTGCGCGGAAAGGCTGCAGTATGAAGGGTATCTCCGGCGCAAGCAGACGAATGCCGCCATCATGGCGCTCGTCAGAGACGCAGTGCCACTCAAGGAGATCGTCCGTCGAACAGGACACAGCCGTAAACTCGTTCGCCAAGTCAGTCGCGGCGAGAGTACGGATGTCTTCCGGACACGGCAAAGTACGCTCGATGCCCACTTGCCCTTTCTGGATGCGCGATGGAGCGAGGGCTGCCGTAACGGCGCAGAGCTCTGGCGTCGTTTGCAAGGGCAAGGCTTCCAAGGCTTGTGTGTGCCGAAAATTAGATTCTGCAATATTGATGGTGAAGGCCACCAAGGACAGGTCGTGAGATGACGGCGCCGAGGCGCTCAATCGCGCGATGGAGAGGGGCGTCCTTGTTCAGAGATCGATGGGTCCTCGACACATTATAATAGGCGGCATATCCGCGTAGGATCCGGCGCAGGTGCGCTTCGCCAAACACGATCATGTGGTCGAGACATTCGCGGCGGATCGAGCCGATGAGTCTCTCAACGCAAGCATTTTGCCAGGGCGATCGGGGTGCGATCGGATGGTCCCGAATGCCCATCGCACGGATCCGCTGCAAGAAGACTCGACCATACGAGGTGTCTCGATCCCGAATGAGATATCGCGGCGCCTGGTCCCACGGGAACGCCTCTGTGACTTGGCGCGAGATCCACTCCGCGGTTGGGTTTGCCGTCACGCCAAACGACACCCAAAGTCGTCGTCCGTGACGCACAATGACAAGACAATACAGAATTTGGAATGAGATCGTCGGCAGGACAAAGAGGTCGATCGCCGCGATGCCGTCGACGTGATTGCTGAGAAACGTCCGCCAGCCCTGAGACGGTGGCCGCGAGTGGCGGCACATATACCGAGCGACCGTCGACTGGGCGACCTCGAAGCCGAGCTTGAGCAACTCACCATGAATACGCGGCGCGCCCCAAAGTGCGTTCGCACGGCTCATTTCGCCAATGAGCGTGCGCAGCTCAGCCGAGACCTTCGGTCTGCCAACACGATTGCGGGATCGCCAGCGCCAATACGCCCGAAACCCAGCACGGTGCCAGCGAATGATGGTCTCCGGCCTGACAATCGCAACCGCCTCAAGGACGGACGGAAACCAGCGATAGAGCCAAACAAATAGAAAGCGATCCGTATTGTTGAGGTGCGGTCGCTTCGGCGTTCGCCGGCGAAGCACATTGACCTGTTGCCGCAGGATCAGGTTTTCCGCTTCCAGCGTTGCTCTCGCCTTGAAGCGCGAAGCCAGGATACCGAGAATCAGCTTGAACAGATCGGTCATCAGGATGCGAGCTTACGCCGTCCGCTTGCTGCGTCTACGCCGAATCGAATTTTCGGTACACACAGAGTCCGCTTTTGGGAGCAAAGCCGACATTGGCTATTTCATCGGCGCAAATGTGAACCTGCTCACATTCGTTATTTGCCATCCAAGCTATTCATTTGAGGCGGCGCGTATGGGTGTGCACGATGGAAAGCAGGTTCGACATAGTGACGATTGCCAGCGCAGTCTTTCGCGGAGGAACTCTACTACCAGCTTGAAGGTCGCGCGCGTCGGGGCGAACCTGTCAAGTCACCTACCTTCAAATGGGTCTTTGAAGAGTGGAAAGCATCAGTAAGCGTTGAGCGAAAGGTCGGGTCGCCTGCAACATACAAAAAGGAGTTGGTGGCGCTGTTTGATATAAATCAAAGACGCCGCCGCGGATTTGATCCTTGCTAGTGTTACAAGCGAATGAGTTTCTAAAAATCAACTTAGAGGAAACGCTCTGGGGCAACGTTGCAGACGTCGCTTGAGGGCGTTGCTACGCGTTTATTGGTCTAAATCGTTGTGAGGGGCTAGGTATTTGGCTCCAAACAGGGAGATTTGGAGAATATCGTGACGAGAAAGATCGACATTCAGTATCTCGAACAGCGGTACTCAGCGCTCGAAAAAGAAATTGCGAATGCTTTGCTTCATAGCCCTGCTGATGATCCAGCTGACGACTCGAGGGTCGCCGATCTCAAGTGCCGCAAGTTAATCATCGCAGACGAGATCCAACAGAATCGTCGCACGGTCCGGCACTTCGATCTGGTTAACTGATAACCAGCTACGACTTAAGCAGCCGAGCTGTAAACCGCGGGCGCAGCTCCGCTAGCCGATTGGATGACATTGCATTCTGTGAATAGGGCGGAGATCTCATCTCGCTCGAAGCGCGACCATCGCTCCGCTTCTGCTAGCCAATGAACACGCTTAGCGGGCTCACGGATTGCTAATTGTCGGCACAGATAGCCGTTGTGCGGCGTCGCCGAGAGAAACAATTTATGTTCGGCCCGTTGGCCATTAAGGGGATGAGGGAGGTTCACATGGCCGAGAAAGTAAATCTCGCACCGCTCGACAAGTACGCCCTAAATCGCGAGGAGGCCGAGAGGTTCGACCTTGCGATGCACGCACGTCTAGAAGCAGGTTTGATTGACACGTTCCCAGCGTCTGATCCTGTTGGCGCTGCACAGCCGGCGCCAACTGTCGAACGTCACAAACACGAAAGCCCGTCGTTTTGGCAGGCGATCAAGACAATGTTCAAATAGATCAAGTGGGCGGCTTCAGTTCGCCCGCAAGCCAGCCGGCCGAATTCGATGTCATGGGATCGGCGGCAACTTCGATCGTGCGGCTTTCACCGCACTTCGCGCAGTTAAAGGTCCGGTGGTCAAAACCGTCAAGGCCCGGCTCGGTTGCCACCAAGGGCATGCGGGCTTGGCAGCGCGGACAGCGCGGACGTTCAATCGCGGTGAGAGAGGATTGGCGTTCAGACATGATGCACCCCTTAAGTGGCGGAGAACAACACCTTCAGCAAGTACGGCTAGAGCCGATGACAGAAAATATTTAGATAAACGGTTTCCGGAATCAGAACTCGAAGCCGTGAGTACCCCGATAGGGATAGATAGATTCAAATCTAGGCCACTTGCCGGCCCTCAGAACTCGTTTTCAGCGGTGGACGGTGTCGAACAGCCTTCGAGACAGAAACGCACCAGCGGCGCTCCTGGGAGTCATGGCCGCGGGGCCGGCCGCCTCTTTGGCAACGGGACAGGCCCTGCAATCGCCGGCTGATCGGTATCGAGAGCGTCGTCTTGAGTCTCCCCAGGCTGCCGATCTTCAGTAGCCTGCCGGAAAGCTTTCACTATGTCTTCGTCGGACGGTCGCAGTCGGTCAACAACGGTTAGTCTATCTATTGCCCGCGCTTGTCCCACGGTCGACGGCGCCTCTGCTGCGGGAGGCGCTGCAAGGGCTGCAGATTGAGAGACCGGCGCGGGTGCGATGAGGAAATAGGTAAGGCACCCTGCCAAACCAACAAGGGCGAGTGCGGTCGGAACAGCAAGTCGCAAGCTGATCATTTCGGCAGCACATCGCCGTACCAAGGCAATGGTATGACCGCGCGAAAGCGCCCGGTGGGGATGGATTTTTAAGCGGATCTTAAGGACGCGGCGGAAAAACGGCCGATCCAGTCGTTTGCCCGTCGGGTCCGAAATTTCTGGTAAGCCCGTATAAGCCGCCCCCGGACAAAAGCGTGCCGATAACTAGCGCGCTCACAGCCGCCGCCACGAGGCCCGCCTTGCCAGACTTATAGGACATGCAGCCTCAGCAGAAGCGCGCCCAACCCGATCACTACCGGCAATAGCGATTCGGGCAGCTTCGTGGCAGTTCTAGTCGCGGAGCCCACCTTAGCCGCTAAAGAGCCCTGTGCCTGTCGTAAATCAAATCCGGATATATTGGTGGTGTAGCCCGCCGAGAATTGGGCGGCAAACAATGTGGCCTGCCCTCTCAACGGCGCGCGAGACCGGCGCATCCTTCTCCAAAGATAAATGCGTCCGCACCTCGTTGTGATATTTCATGTACGACAGCAGCACGTGACGGAGGTGTCGCTCGCCGAACACAACAACGTGGTCAAGGCATTCCCGTCGGATCGAACCGATCAGCCGTTCGGCATATGCGTTTTGCCATGGGGAGCACGGCGATGTCGGCCGGTCGCGAATGCCCATTGATCGAATTCTTCGGAGGAACACCTCACCATAGGCCCGATCGCGGTCACGAATCAGATAGCGGGGAGCTTGTTCCCAGCCGCATGCTTCCGTGATCTGATTTGCGATCCATTCCGCAGTTGGATGAGCTGTGACGCCAAACCACAATATTTGTCGTCGGCCGTGCCCTATGATCAGCAGTCCATAGAGCAGGCGAAACGCGATTGTCGGCACGACGAACATATCCATCGCAGCGATCCCATCAGCATGATTGCGCAGAAACGTCTTCCAACCTTGCGACGGTGGCTCTCGTCTTTTGACCATATATTTGGCTACGCTCGTCTGTCCGACATCGGATTTTAGAATCCGGCGCAGATGTGCCTCGCCCAAAACCCAACGCCTCATCCCAAGGAAAGG
>Ga0208079_1001853_pt1 | contig 10700 bp, 9 predicted proteins | sample NGESurdeep092012_5_FD_184474 | JGI IMG/M metagenome (GOLD analysis project Ga0208079, IMG submission 184474) | Arctic peat soil microbial communities from Barrow, Alaska - NGEE Surface sample 210-2 deep-092012 (SPAdes) | ecosystem: Environmental > Terrestrial > Soil > Wetlands > Peat ... | reverse complement strand
AATTCTGTGTGCTGTCCGGCACCCCGAGTTGACGCAGCGCTTCCATGGCCTGCGAGACCACGCGCAAGGCCTCGCGGGGCTGGGTAAACTCCCAACGCGTGATGGCGACCATGCCATCCGGCTTCAGGTGCTCGAAGTACTCGCGGAACGCCTCGACGGTGTACAGGTTGTTTTCGCTGAGGGCAAAAGCCCCAGCCGCGGTGGAAGCCCAGGTGTCCACCAGGGTCATCTGCACCACGTCGTACCGGTCGCGACTGTTGCGCACGAAGGAGCGCCCGTCGCTCACGTGCATATGCACCTCGGGAATCTGGTAGAGGTGGTGAGCGTAGTCAGCGAAGGCCCCGCGCATGATGTCGGTGGCGATGATGGGATTGATCTCGATGCCGGTGACGTTGGGGCTGCCGTTGGCGACGGCACGTAGCACATCCACTCCGCCGCCCGGACCGATGATGGCGAAATCCCCGTGGGGACGGAGTACGTTGGCAACCGAGGATGCCGCCGACATGAGATTGCGGCGGTAGGCCTCGTCCCAACGATAAGGGTCGGAGTTCATGATATAGGTGCTGGCGTCGGCATCGATGACGATGGCCTTCGCGTCTCCCCACTTGTCCACTTCCACGCGCGAGAGCGCATTCCACTTGGCGTAGAGCGGCGTCTCGCGCCTCATGCCTTTGGCATAGACGATGTCAATAAGCTTGCCGCGAAAGTTCGCTACGATCAGTACCAGCAAGGCCAGTGCGAGGATCGCGGGAATGCGGCGGGTCCGTGAAGTGCCCCAAGCTACGCCCGCCAACGCGACTACAACCGCGGCAAACAGGATGGTATTGGGCCCGCCGATGAAGTTCAGCAGGGGAACCAGCGCCAGGCAGGCCAGCGATCCGCCGAGGAGGTCGGCTCCATAGAACTGGGTAATGCGTGCAGGATGGCGCGCAAAGACAAGGGAAAACAGGAGTCCGGTAAGAAAGAAAGGAACGGCCGAAGCCAGATAGAGCGCCGAAAGGTGACGGAAGTTCGACCAGTCGAGGTGCAGCGACACCGAGGTGCGCAGAACGATCTCCAGCACGACGAAGATGACCACTGCATTTGCAGCGCACAACCCTGCGCCTAGTTGTCCAACGCTCCAGCGCTCCAGCCACTCCCGCCGCAGATACGCGAAGACGGCGCCGGCGCCCAATCCGAGCAGTGCAATCGAAATCGCCAAAAATGCGAAGTGGTAGAAGAGCACGACGGAGAAGAGCCGGGTGAGTCCCAATTCCAACAGCAAAGCAGAAAAGCTCATCAGCCCAATCGCCAGTGCGGCGCCGCGCGGCAAGACCGCAGCGGCAGCTTGGACCGCGGTGGCCTGTTCAGTCGTTTCGATCATGAAGAATTGAGATTACTACGAATGGTCCTGCAATCCGTCGTGTAGGAGGGTTGGGAACATATCGCGAAGGCCCGGTTAGACAAAGGCATCGGATCGCTTCCGGTTTGTCCGTCACTGACGGCTTTATCGAACGCGCGCTCGAACCCACGTCCTCACCTTCACCTTTGTCGTGAAGGCGCGCCTCCGATAAAGCACTAACGTTACTCGGGCAGAACCGCCAAGTGACAGGCGAGAACCATCATGTGCGGTTGGCCGAAGGACGCCCTGGGGGCGTCTTGTCCCGCTCTAGCGATTTAACGGGTATTCCTGGATCCAGTGGAAGCCGCGGTTGACGAGGGGTGGCAATTGGGTTGCCCTGTTTAACTACCGTGTAATTTTACTGACACCGAATTCCCAAAATTTGCTGACAAAGAAATCCCAAAGCCACATTCACAAGTTGTCGAGCAGGAAACGAGTGGGCGCTATAATCGCCCCGTACGAGGGATTTCCTAAATGAATTCCGCGATCGCCAGTCCCGAAGACGGTGCCCTTACCCAGTCCAAAGCAAGTCGGTCCATCGCGTTAATCAAACATCCCGCTATTCTCGGCCTGATTCTGGCAGCGGCGACCGTAGGACTTTACTATCCTGTCCACGGACATCCCTTCACCAATTATGATGATAACGACTACGTCTTCGAGAACCGCCACGTCCAGTCGGGATTGACGTTTGCGAATGTCAGATGGGCTTTCACCACCGGGTATGCCAGCAATTGGCATCCGCTGACCTGGATCTCTCACCAACTGGATAGCCAATTCTTCGGCGCGAACCCTTACGGTCCACACGACGTCAATTTACTGTTGCACGCCTTGAATGCGGTCCTGTTGTTTTGGGTATTGTGGCGGGCCACTGGTTTTGTCGGTCGCAGCTTCGTGGTGGCCGCGCTGTTTGCTTTGCATCCCATCAACGTCGAATCGGTAGCCTGGATTGCCGAGCGCAAGACCGTGCTCAGCACCATGTTCTTCCTGCTCGCTCCTGGGCGCCTATCGCTGGTATGCACACCGGCCGCGATTGCTCCCCTACGCGGTAGTTACTTTCTTATTTGCCCTTGGCTTGATGTGCAAGCCACAGATCATCACCTTCCCCTTCGTACTGTTGCTGTGGGATTACTGGCCGCTGCAGCGGATGTTCGCTCCAACCGGGCAAGCCTCCAACGGCACGGCAACAACGGCCGCGATTCCGCCGCGAAGTTTTCGCTGGCTCATCAAAGAAAAAATCCCGCTCTTCTTTGGTTGTCTGATTAGTGCCGGCATCACCATGAAGGCGCAGCACGTGGTCCGTCCCAAGGAGTGGGCCTACACCGCTTCGGTAAGGATCGAGAATGCCATCGTCGCCTATGCGCGATATGTGAGAGAAGCTTTCTGGCCTTCGCGACTTTCGCCTCTGTATCCTCATCCCGGCAACACCTTAAAAGCTTGGCAGGTGATTGCCGCTTCTCTGTTCCTGCTGACCGTCACCGCATTGGTACTCGCAGGCTGGCGCCGCCGCTACTTGCTGGTGGGATGGCTCTGGTTCCTGGGAACCCTGGTACCGATGATTGGTCTTATACAGGTGGGCAGGCAGGCGATGGCCGACCGTTATGCCTACATCTCGCTCATGGGCTTGTTCATCCTCGTGTGCTGGGGCGTGGCGGACTGGGCTCGGCAGAAGCACCTTCCCTCCGCCGTGCTGCCCACCGTCAGTCTCGCCGTCCTGATGGCGCTGGCGGTAGTCGCTCGCCGGCAAATTAACTACTGGAGCGACAATTTGCTGCTTTGGCAACATGCATTACAGGTCACGGAGAGTAATTGGGCAGCCGAAGGCCTGGTGGGCCAGATCCTCGTCGGGAGCGGACGCGACAGCGAAGCCATGCCCCACCTCTACAGCGCCACTAAGATCGCCCCAATGAATTGGATGGCGAATATTGGCATCGGCATCTACTCACAAAAGCACGGGAACCTGCCCGAGGCCATCGCACATTATCAGAAAGTCGTGAGCCCCTTAAGCGAAGCCAAGCCCGAGGTACGAATGAAGGCCTACGAAAGAATGGCGGCTGCCTATCGAGACCTCGGAGACCCTGCACAAGCGGAGAAATGCAGTCAGTTGGCCCAAGAACAGCGGCAAGAAGCAGAGCGACGGTGACGTTGCTATCGAGCGTGCCTAATCGAAAAGAAATCCCCGCCCGCTGAACTCTAAGTCACGACTTCGGAGCGCAACAGGTCCTCTATCCTGATTGGCAAATGGCGAACCCTTACGCCAGTGGCGTGATAGACCGCAGAAGTCAGTGCCGAAGCGACTCCCGTAAGACCAATCTCGCCGATTCCGCGAGTGCCGTATTCTATTGATAACCGGATCTGGAAAATCGAGCAGGACGCAATCGATCTCGGGTACATGTTTATTGGTGGGCACCAAGTAGTCGGCAAAGTCGTTGTTAACCTGATGGCCGTGGGAGATGGTCGTGTCAGTCGTGTCGAATGGAAGGTTGAGAGGCAGGACAGATGGTAAGGACGAAGCGGTGGCGGGGGATATTCACTCGCCGCTGGCTGTCCCACACTTGAAATCAAGCACTGAGATGTGGAATAACGGAGCCATCAGCGCGTAGCCCCGATACAAAGCTCCTCATTTGGCGAGTCGTCAGCTATCCAGAAGTTGACAGCGTATCCGAAATCGTCAAGATTTCTCCGCTTCCTCGGATTCGAGGATCACCTGCGCCATGGCTTGCCGCTCAGTGTGGGTGATCGAGAGATGAACGCGCACCGCCCCGAGCTTGTGGAAGAATTCTGCCGCCTTGCCGTGAAGGGCAATCGTGGGCCGTCCGCCTGGGAAGCGCTTGACCTCGACGTCTTGCCAGGTGACGCCCCGACTCCAACCGGTTCCGATGGCCTTCATGGCAGCTTCTTTGGCGGCAAAGCGTCCGGCGTAGCGCTCTGCCTTGTTGGCCTTCGATTCGCAGTAGCGGATTTCGTCGGGTGTAAATACCCGCTCCAGAAAGCGCCGGCCAAAGCGCTCGATGGTCGCCTTGATGCGATCAACCTCCGCAATGTCGATGCCGGTCCCTACGATCATTTACCCACCATCCGGGTACCCCTACCTGCCCGCAAGGGCAGAAAAGACACCTGCTTCCAACAAGGTAACATATTGAGAATACTGGTTTTTAGTGCCTCCTTGGATGACCGGGCAGGCCCCATCGGGCAGGAACTGCTTTGGCTTTGCGGGATAGGCTGGTATGATGAAGTTGCTCGATTGATCGACGTTGTACGCAGCAGTTTCCTGCTTTACCGCACTCCCTGCCGCTTCACATCCCGATCGAATTGCAGCTACATCAAAACCGAAGGAACTTGCATCATCATGGAACAAGGAACAGTTAAGTGGTTCAATGACGCGAAGGGCTACGGCTTTATCAGCCGTCAGAATGGAGAAGACGTATTCGTTCACTATTCTGCGATTCAGACTGAAGGCTTCCGCAGCTTGCAGGAGGGCCAGGCGGTCTCGTTCAACGTAGTCAAAGGGCCCAAGGGCTGGCAGGCAGAGAACGTACAGGTTCTCTAATATCCCGAGCTGAGAGTTTACAAGAAGGCGGCAGGTGGCCGCCTTTCTTGCTTTTGTGCGGTCACCCGCCAGCTCTCAGTTTTTGGCACTCATATTTTGGCATCTGGCAGTTAGAATTTGGCCGTTCGCTGAACCGAATAGTCGGCTGTGTGCTGGCGTTCAACGCTCTGCTCTTTTGCCACGCAAGATGTCTCGACTCGAATTGGCCTCTGAGGTACATTCCTCTAATACAATTACAACCTGCCGTTGGAGGCCACCAGATGCGGAGAGCACTGCTATTCGCCGTTATTGCCGCTTTACTCGGTTCCGCGATTGCGCAAAACCAGACAGTTCCACAGAGTAAGACTCCCGCCGCACAAGCCATGGCCGGTGGAGGCAAGATCGGTATCGCGGCGGTCTGGCAAATGGGACCAACATTCCTCGCCAATGCCCACAAAGCCTGCGACAACGCCGCTCAACCGCCCAGCTATGCCGAGTGCTTTATCGCCCAGATGTCCAAGGCAGGAGCCCCTGCCGCGGCGGTGGCCTTTACCCAGATGCTCTACCACCAGAGCGGAGGCGACGTGGGCATCATGAGCGGGTTTAACCCCGTCGGTCCGGTGGATGTGGCGTGGATCGTTTATCCCTTGCGAGCGAATACGAACAATGGCCTGCTGCTGGTGAATGGCTCACCCAGGATCGTCAATGCCGAAGATCTTAAGCTGCTCGACCAGAAGGGAATGGAGCAGAGCTTTCAATACCAGGACCTGCAAAATCAATTTCCCAAAGTCGGCGTGTGGCCTGGCGACCGCGACGGAACCACTTGGCCCAACACGCAACCAGGTCCGAACAATGGATTGCAGTTCATCCTGGGCTATCCCCTAATTAATGGCTGTCACGCCTGCGCCCACGCCGGAACGGCGCTGTTCACATGGAACTTTGACGCTCAGGGAAAATTTCTGGGGACGACGTTCATGGGGCTTACTCCGGCTCCGTTGCCGGGCGCGAATGCTCCGCCGACAAGTTCAGGACCGAGCCGACCCTAGACAAGTCGCAATCTGGTTCTCATACTCCTGCCGCCGCCACACCTTCGTAGTGCCGTTGAGTCCGCGGGAGCTTCGACGCGTAGCCCAGGACCAGGAAAAGAGCTGTCGACAGTAGGCAGATCGCCAACCGGAGGCGGGCCAGCGGCACGGGCGCCAGATCCAGGAACTTACCAAAGCGCCAGGCGCCCCAATTGATGACCTGCGTTGGCACAACCGTCCAGATGGCGACGTAGAACCAGGCCCGCTCGGCGCCCTCGCCCACGGTGTCGCGCTTGGCACGCGGCGTCCAGTCGAAGACCGTCGCAAGAACCACGGCCAGTGCCAGCGGATAGTAGCCGTAGCGGTAAAGATCGTGGAGCAGCCAGCGGCCGTTGATAGAAGCCACGAGCAACCCGATGAGGTTCAGGGTGTAGGGCACGATGATGTCGATCCACGCCGCCGTGTAGCACACGACGCGATACGGCAAATTGGGCTGATGCACGCCGTAGTGCGTGATGTAAGGCGCCGGCTCACAACCGGGGATGCGCCCTTGGAAGCCGCGCCACGCTACGAACGCAACTACAATAGCCAGCCAAATCCAATGGCGGCGGTCCGGCCCGTGGGTATAGAGGTCGTAGGTGAGTGGATATCCGGGGAGAACCCAGAAGACCCAAATCCAAATGGGAGAATGCAGAACGCGATAGTACCCCTTGTTGCGTTCGCGGAAGACGGCTTGTTTCATAGGCGAGGTTCTAGGGTAGCGGCAATCGAGCGATGTGCGCAAGAAAGGCAGGCTATTCGCTGTTCGCTGTTCGCTATTCGCTCCGAACCCTAGCGCCGTCGACCGAAAATCCTCTCCCGTCTATGCGCTATGATCCTCAGCGAAGTCGATGTGTTTGCCATTTTGCGAAAAGCGAAAAGCGAAAAGCGAAAAGCGAAAAGCGAAGAGCGTAATTCAGAACAACTGCTGCGCATCGTACACGAGTTTCCCATCCACCAGCCGCGCCTCGGCCATCAGCTTGTGTTCGCGCAATGGACGCTTATCGTCGTCAATGTGCAGGACGGCGTGACCGTGCGCGGTGAGGTAGTCGCTCACCAACATGCGGTGGCACTGGAAGTACACGCGCTCGGCGCACATGATGGCGGTGTTGCGTTCTTCTTGCGAAGATGTTGTCCCAACCACAGAGGATCCTCTTTCCTGCGCTGTCATCCCGAGCGCAGGCGGCCCGTCTTTGGCCGCCGTAGTCGAGGGACCTGCTGTTTCTCTAACAATCTCCAGCAACCGCTCGATCCCCTGCGCGAAATCTGGTGTCAGCATGTAATCGGCGTAGTTGCGGAACGAGTCATTGCGCAGGCCAGTGTTGGGCGAATCGTTGCGGATCTTCTTGCGCCGTCCGCCGAGTTCCTTCACCCAGACGTAGGCGATGCCATGCTTGGGCAATTCGACCTCCAGCGATTCGCGGTTGAAGTGCGGCATCCGGCGCGACATGGGAAACGAGCGGATGTCCACCAACGTGCGGATGGCGTGCGCGGTGAGCGTTGCCACGAGCTCCTCGAGTGTGCGCGTGGAGTGCCCGATGGTGTAAATCGTAGCCACTTACTTCGAGATGCTCTCCAGGGCCGCGACGATTGCCTCTTCCTGTTCGGGCTCGACGGTGCGCAGATCGAGCAGCATCCGCTCTTCTTCCACGCGCGCGATGATCGGTGTCTCCCAGTGGCGGAGCTGCGCGCAGAGTTCATCGGCGTTGATACCTTCGCTCTTCACGGCAAGCACTCGTGTCGGCAGGGTCGATCCAGGCGCGGCGCCGCCGCCCAACACCGAGCGAGACTCAACAACTTCGACTAGCAAGCTCGGGCAGCTCGCAAGCAATCGCTGGGCTATCTGCTTCGCGCGTCGGGCCAGTTCGTCTTCGGTAACGCGCATCATGCGCAACGCTGGAATCGAATCGTAGTCCTCGCGGAGATACGCGAGCAGCGTCGCTTCCAACGCGGCATAGAACATCTTGTCCACGCGCAAGGCGCGGAACAAAGGATTGGCGCGGATCTTTGCCACTATCGCGGGGTCGCCGCTGATCATGCCAGCCTGTGGGCCTCCCAGCAGCTTGTCTCCGCTGTAGGTCACGACGTCCACACCTGCGCGCAGACTGTCGGCGATCATGGGTTCTCCCCGCACTCCGACGTTGCGCAGGTCGAAGATCTCTCCGCTGCCCAGGTCTTCCACCACCGAAATGTTGTGCTTGCGTCCGAGCGCGACTAATTCTTCCAGCGAGGGCTGCTCAGTAAAGCCGACGATCTGGAAGTTGGAGCGGTGGACGCGCAGCAGCAGCCTGGTATGTTCGGAGATTGCCCCCGCGTAGTCGCCAATGCGCGTGCGGTTGGTGGTTCCCACTTCGCGGAGCACCGCGCCAGACTTCGACATGACATCAGGAATGCGGAACGAGCCGCCAATCTCGACCAGTTCGCCACGCGAGACCAGTACCTCTCCGCCTTCGGCCAGGGAGTTCAGCGCCAGCAGTACCGCGGCAGCGTTATTATTGACGACGATGGTCGAGACTTCCCGGCCCGCAGTGTTAAGCAGTTTCGCAAATAGGCGATCGACGTGAACGTCGCGCTTGCCGCGTTCGCCAGTGCTGAGGTTGAATTCGAGGTTCGAATATCCCTGCGAAACCTCGGCGACATGTTCCAGCGCGGCACGACTGAGGGGTGCGCGTCCAAGATTAGTGTGCAGAATTACGCCTGTGGCGTTGATGACGGGGCACAGCGAGTAGGCCAGCGATTCCAGCAGTTTTTGCTCCACCTCGCGCGGCAGGTCATTGAGTCTGGATTTGAGCTGCGCCTCGGCGAGCTTTCCAGCGATGATGTCGGTGCGCAATTGTTCCAATGCCGCGCGGGCGGCATCGATGGTCACGCCGCGGCCTTCCCGTTGCACAAGCGCCTCGAACACCGGATTTCGGAGTAGTTCGTCGATAGACGGCAACAGGCGAAAGAGCGGGGAGCTAAGTTTGCGCATGCGGAATCGAAACCAATTGAATGATAATGCACATACCCGCAATTTGTTTTTGCAGCAGTTCGAGGAAAAACGACGCCTGAATCACCAATTGCTCCGAGAGAATGGCCCAGCATCAGATTGCCCCGCGTGAAAACTATTGGCGAACTTATGCCAGCGTTGCTTGCTCATGGGCAGCAAGCTAGAACCGATTCCAGTACCCCGCCTCGGCAGAGCCGATTGTGATCTGTATCAGGGCACGACTTCAGTCGTGCCGAAAGAGCTGGGATGAAGATGGGGCTTTAGCCCCTAGGGGCCCGGGCGGCGCTTGCAGGGCTTAAAAGCCCCGAGCATTTTTTCAACGGCCTACGGCACGACTGAAGTCGTGCCCTGATACAAACCAATGCTCTTGCACGGCGAAGAAACTGAGGCAGCCTGCGCCCTATTTCTTCCGCCGAAAGTCGAAGCGCCCGGTGCTCAGCTTGCCGTGATTGTCCAGATATGTCCACTCTTCGATGTGGTGGTCTGGGCCGTCGAAAATGAACGCCACCGCCTGCATGTGACCATCGTTCGGCCCGATGTTGGTTCCATCCTTGAAATCGAAGACTACGCGATTGGGGTCGCGGCCAGGGGTTGCCACCATGCGGGGCTGGTTATGCGCCGAACAATAGTGCGTTGCCATCAACCTGGCACCGTCCATATGGAAGATGGTGACCATTTCGTCGGACGTGCCCTCGCCGAGCCAGCTCATCAGCGCCGAACCGTCGGAGACCATCATGAACCGGGTAGTGGCCGGATACTCTTTACCGCCTTCGAGCATGGTGCCCGCCCAGGCGCCATCGAGTGTCTTCATCTTGTCGAACGACGCGTTGGGCGCCATAGCGGATTTGTCTTCGCCAAGCAGGGCTGGCGCCAGCGCCAGCAACAGAACGAAGACAGCAGCGATTTTGCACTTCATAGTCAACTCCTGACGACGGGTGGATTGTAGCTGAGTTCCCGCCGCCGTACGAGGATTTTCAGATGAAGGGCAGCACGAGGAGCCGCTTGCATTCCTGCTTGCACCTCATACAATAGGTGCGGCATCCCATCGTTGGTTGTTCGTTCTTGATATCGGCTCAGAAAGCAAGGAGATCGTCATGTCCGCTTCGATTCCCGAAAATTATCTCGACCTCTTCCAGAAAAAGGCATTCGGCAGCTTGAGCACCCTTATGCCGGACGGCAGTCCGCAAACCAATCCGGTGTGGGTTGATTACCAGAACGGCGAAGTCTGGGTGAACTCCGCCGCGGGCCGTCTGAAAGACAAGAACATGAAACGCGATCCCCGCGTTTCCGTTGCCGTGATCGATCCCGACAATCCGTACCGCTTCGTGGAAGTGCGCGGCCGCGTACGCGAAATCACCCAGCAAGGCGCGCCCGAGCACATCGACAAGATGGCCAAGAAGTATCTCGACAAGGACAAATATCCGTTCGCGCAGCCGGGCGAGCAGCGCGTGCTCTACAAGATCAAGCCCGAGCACGTTCATACCATGGGATAAGAAGGAGCTATCTCACAAACCCGGCGTGCATCGGCACGGTTTTACAGACTTCGGAAAAAAGCTGACGTGCCGCTCGGGTAGTGCGGGCCTTGAGAGGGTGCATGAGAACGAAGCTTGGTAGTCGCCAGCGGAATGTGTAGCGGAAAATCCAGCGCTGAAGCGCTGGGCTAGGGCGTGTTAACACTACTTAGATACCTGAGCGCTTCGACGATAAGAGCAAAGTGGAGGAAGCCGAGAAAGACCAGGT
>Ga0208079_1001852_pt1 | contig 10703 bp, 8 predicted proteins | sample NGESurdeep092012_5_FD_184474 | JGI IMG/M metagenome (GOLD analysis project Ga0208079, IMG submission 184474) | Arctic peat soil microbial communities from Barrow, Alaska - NGEE Surface sample 210-2 deep-092012 (SPAdes) | ecosystem: Environmental > Terrestrial > Soil > Wetlands > Peat ... | reverse complement strand
CGGGCGAGATCGTCGCCATGGCCGACCCCACTGCCAGCAAGAAGAACGGCGAGAAAAAGGCCCCGGGCGCCGGCGCCATGGGCGGAATGGGCGGGGGGAAATAGCCATGGGACTTTCCAATGTCGGTCCTGAATTAGTCATGGGCATGGCCAGCCTGTTTGCGCATAAGCTGCGCAGCTTGCTGACCATGCTCGGCATGATCTTCGGCGTGGGCGCGGTGGTGGCCATGCTCTCGATCACTGCCGGCGCGCAGAAAGAGATGATGAGCTTCATCGACCAGTTGGGCGTCAACAACATCATCGTGGAAGCCCACGAGTCGGTGGATCGCAACGAGTTGCAAACCGTGCGCGCGGTTTCCCCGGGGCTTTCCTTCCGCGACTATCGCGCCATCTCCGAGAACGTCTCAGGTTTAGTGGCGATCACCCCGCGCAAACGCTTCAAGCCGCAAAAGCTGCTGCCCAAGACCAGCCAGGAGCAGCCGCAGTTGATCGGCGTGCTGCCCAATTTCGTGGAGATCAACAGTCTGAAGCTGGTACAGGGCCGGTTTTTCACCGATGAAGAGAACACCGCGTCGGCGCCGGTTTGCGTGCTCGGCGAAACCACCAAGGTGAACCTGCTGGGTTACGACAACGCGGTGGGGAAATACGTCAAGGTGAATGACACCTGGCTACAGGTGATCGGCGTGCTGACCCCGCAGGCCACCAGCGACACGGACGTGGAAGGTGTGCAGGCGATGAACAAGAATAACCTGATCATCTCGCCGCTCAACACCATTATGCGCCGCTTTGAGGACAATACCAGCTACCTCAAGGACGAGATCGACGGAATTTACATGAAGGTGGGTCCGGGCGTGGATTCCATCGAGACGGCCAACGTGGTGCGCGCCATCCTGGCAGCCACCCACAAGGATGCGGGCGATTTCACCGTGGTGGTGCCCGCCGGCCTGCTGGAAGAGCGGCGGCGCACGTCGTTCATCTTCGAGATCGTGATGATCTGTATCGCGGGCATTTCGCTGCTGGTGGGCGGCATCGGCATCATGAATATCATGCTGGCCACGGTATTGGAGCGGACCCGCGAAATCGGTATCCGGCGCGCCATCGGTGCACGCCAGGGCGATATTGTGCGTCAGTTCCTGACGGAGGCGGTGCTGATCTCGATTGTCGGTGGCTTGATCGGCATCGGGTTCGGCTTCACGTTGTCGCGGGTGATCGCGACGGCGGCGGGCTGGTCCACGGTGGTGACCACGTCATCGATTGTGGTGGCCTTCGGCGTCAGCGTGTTCATCGGTTTGTTGTTTGGAATTTATCCGGCCGTACAGGCCGCGAAACTGGATCCCATCGAGGCCATTCGTTACGAGTAAGCATATGCTGTTGAGAACCTTAACTACAGGCATTCTTCTGGCGGCGGGCGCGTTTGCGCAGATGTCGTCGTTTCCCAAGCCGTCGTATTTCCGCGAAACGTTCAACAAAACGCAGCCCAAGGTCGAGCTGCAAGACCCGGTGCACCTGAAGGATTTCGTGGCCGGCGACAAGCTGGAATTGTCGCTCAAGAACTACCTGGCGCTGGTCCTGTCCAACAACACGGACATCCAGCTCCAGATGCTCAGTCTGGAGATGCCCAAGAACGCCATCCAGCGCGCCTTTGGCGTGTGGGATCCGCGCGCGGTGGCGAGTTTTAGCACTTCGCGCGCGACCACGCCTTCGACCAGCGTCTTGGAAGGGGCCACCACCCTAAAGACTCTGAGCCAACCGCTGGCCATGAGCGTCACGCAAACGCTGCCGGCAGGCACGAACTACACGGTCAGTTGGGGCGGGGCTAAGTCCACCAGCAACGCCACGTTCAACAGTTACAACCCGGCGCTTTCCAGCACCCTGGCGATCCAGTTCTCGCAGCCCTTGCTGCAGAACCGCGGAGCGTACGTCAACCGGCTGAACCTGATGACCGCCCGGAGCCGTCTGAAGATCAGCGAATTCGGCTTGAAGGGGCAAATGCTGAATCTGATTTCGGCCGCCGAGTCCGCCTATTGGGACGTGGTTTCGGCGCGCGAGAGCCTGAAAGTAGCCGAGGGCGCGCGCAACGTCTCGGCGGAGTTCCTCAAGCTTTCGCAGAAGCAATTGGAGTTGGGCGCTCTTTCGCCGCTCGACATTTATAATCCGGAGCAGCAGTTGGCCACCAACGAAGTCCTCGTAGCGCAGGCCCGGTTCACCCTGGTGCAGCGGGAAGACGCCTTGCGCAAACAGATCAGCGCCGATCTCGATCCCGAGATCCGCAAGCTGCCGCTGGTGCTCACCGATTTGGCGGACATGCCGCTGGAATCGATCAATTACGATAACGAGCAGTCCATCCAATTGGCGATACAGAATCGCCCGGACCTCAAGCAGGCAGTGCAGAGCCTGGATGTGGACGATCTTGGGATCCAGACATCGCGCAACGCTCTGTTGCCGAACCTGGCATTGACCGGCAATTACACCGTCAACGGGCGGGGCGGCATATTTTTTCAGAAAACGAATGTGTTCAACGAGGGCGTTGCCACCTCGGTGCTGAGCTCGCTTCCCGGCGGATTAACGGATGCATTGGGTCAGATGTTCGGTTTTGGGTTCTCGTCGTACCAGTTGGGACTCCGCCTGACGCTGCCGATCCGGAACCGTGCTGCTTCCGCGGACATGGCCGACGCGATCGTGCGCAAGAAGCAGGACACCCTGACGGTGCGCACCACCCAGCAGACCATCCGGCTGGACATCCTGAACGCGATCACCAACGTGGAATCCAGCAAGGAATCGGTGAAGCTGGCCAAAGTGGCTCGGGATTTCGCCCAAAAGGCGCTGGATGCCGAGAACAAGAAGTACGAGTTGGGCACCGAACTGTCGCAGAACGTGCTGCTGGCGCAGAACGCCCTGGCGCAATCGGAATCCACCGTGGTCACCAATCAGATCGCACTGCGCAAGAACCTGCTGAACCTGCTGGTTAAGATTGGCACCCTGCTGGACGAGCGCAGTATTGTCATCCAGCCGTAAGCTGTTCGTCTCCTCCGGCCGAAGGCAACGGGGCATCACCTCCGCGATGCCCCACTTTCGGTACTCTCCGTCCCACAAGCGGACACCTCAAATTCCCTCCTATCCGTGCTTCCGCCTGAAACGTCATATGTTACGCTAGTCGGCGATTGGCAGGCGCCGTGCCCTTAGGGCACGGGAACCCAAATGGATATACAACGCAAAGACGCCGGCAAGAAGCGGCTGATCCGCCGGATCGCGATCGGGATCGTCCTGGTAGCGGCGGTGGCCGGCATCAGCGTGGTGGTGGGCCGGTTGAAGCCGGCGGCGCCGTCGGTGGATCTGTCGGTGGTTTGGCGGGACACGGTGAAGCGCGGCCCCATGACGCGCGAAGTCCGCGGTCTGGGAACGCTGGTGCCCGAGGAGACCATGCTGATTCCAGCTACCACCGAAGGCAGGGTGCAACGCATCCTGATCCGTCCGGGCACGCCGGTAAGAGCGGATTCGATAGTCATGATCCTGACCAGCGCGGAGCTGGAAACCGACCTCTTGAACTCCGAGTACGCCATGAAGGCGGCGGAAGCCGACTTCCTCAACTTGAAGGTCACTCTGGAGAAGCTGAATCTGGACATGCAGGCCACGGTGGCGCAGGTGGATGCGGACTACAACACCGCCAAACTGCAGGGGGACCGCGACGCCGCGCTGGCCAAAGAGGGCCTGTTCAGCGAGGTGGACGCCAAAATCTCGGCCGTGAGGGCCGTGCAACTGGGCAGCCGCCTGCAACTGGAACAGAAGCGAATTTCCATCAACTCTTCCGCCGAAGAGGCCCAGTTGGCGGCCGCCAAGGTCAAGGTGGATCAGTTGCGCGGGCAGTTCAACCTGAAGAAAAGCCAGGTGGATCAGTTGAAGGTGCGGGCCGGTTTCGACGGCATGTTGCAGCAGCTTCCCACGCCGGTGGAAGTGGGCCAGAAGGTGGCCGCCGGGACGCCGCTGGGCAAGGTGGCGCAGGCCTCCAAGCTGAAAGCCGAGCTGAAGATCGCCGAAACACAAGTAAAAGATGTCGTAATTGGCCAACACGCGGTGATCGACACGCGTAATGGTCTGATTGAGGGCCGGGTATTCCGCATCGATCCCTCGATTCTAAACGGGACGGTGACGGTGGACGTGGCGCTGCTGGTGGGCAAGGACGGCTTGCCGCAAGGCGCGCGGCCGGATCTGAGCGTGGATGGCACCATCGAACTGGAGCGGCTGAACGATGTGGTATTTGTCGGACGGCCGGTCTTCGGGCAGCAGGAGAGCACGGTTCAGCTCTTCAAGATGGAGGCGGACGGCAAGTACGCGAACAAGGTGAAGGTGGTGTTGGGGCGCAGTTCGGTGAATACCATCGAAATCAAGGACGGACTCAAGGTGGGAGACCAGGTGATACTCTCGGATATGTCGGCCTACGACAGTTACGACCGAATTAAGTTGAACTAACGTTTCCCGACTTTCGTAAAAGGGGTAAATGACAATGGATAACGGCTCGCAACCGCTACTTCGACTGGACGCCGTGAGCAAGGTTTTTGTGACCGATGAAGTGGAGACTCACGCCCTGCAGAGCGTTCACTTTGACGTGAAGAAAGGGGAGTACCTGTCGATTTCAGGTCCTTCCGGCTGCGGAAAGTCGACTCTGCTCGCCATCCTCGGGCTGCTGGATACGCCGACGGACGGCACTTACTATCTGAACGGGAAGCCGGTTACCGGCCTGAAACTGAGCGAGCGGGCGCGCATCCGCAACCGCGAAATAGGTTTCATCTTCCAGGCCTTCAACCTGATCGGCGATCTTACCGTGTACGAGAACGTGGAACTGCCGCTGACTTACCGCGGCATGCCGGGGGCGGAGCGCAAGCGGCGCGTCCAGGAGGCCCTGGAGCGCGTGGGGATGTCGCACCGCATGAAGCATTACCCGTCGCAACTTTCGGGCGGCCAGCAGCAGCGCGTGGCCGTGGCTCGCGCCTTGAGCGGCGATCCGCTGATCCTGCTGGCCGACGAGCCCACCGGCAACCTGGATTCGGCCAACGGCGAGGCAGTGATGAGCCTGCTCCGCGAGTTGCACGCCGCCGGGTCCACCATCTGTATGGTTACGCATGATCCGCGGTACGCCGAGTTCGCGGACCGCACGGTACGGCTGTTCGATGGCCGGATCGTGGAAGAGAACATCGAATCGGCCAAGAACTGAGCATGCGGAAAACCGCTTGCTTACGCGCGCGGCTCTGATCGGAGCCGCGACCGGGGTACCCTCCGGGTCGGGAGCGGTCTCTCAAGATACGAGCGGGTTGTTAGTTCGGCGCGTACCGGCGCTGCATAGAGGGGGGGCGCGATGACTGCAATGCTGAGGGGAACAAGTGTAATGCTGCTGGCCCTGTCGGCCGGCGGTTTGCAGGCCACGGCGACGGGGACTCCGCGCGCGGAGTTTCGCGCCAGTTACTCGCTCGGTCCCAACGGACGGGTGGCGATTCAGAATCTCTACGGAGACGTCCAGATTACGGCTTGGGATCGCGACGAGGTGCTGGTCGAGGCCACCAAGCATTCGAGCGATGCCGGGTGTTTGAACGATGCCCAGATCGTAGTGGACACCTCGTCGGGGATGGTTTCCATCCGCACGCAGTATACGGGTGGGGATGCCGGGCAGGCGGCCAGCGTGGAGTACCACATCATGGTGCCGCGCGGCGCCAATCTGGAGAACGTGAAGCTGATCAATGGCGGGCTTTCGCTCAGCGGGATGACCGGAGCGGTGAAGGCATCCTCGGTGAACGGCAGCATCAAGGCCGAGAGAATGGAAGGCCAGGTGGAACTCTCCACGGTGAACGGTTTTCTGGATGCCGGCTTCCAACGGATCAGTAAGGGCCACCCGATCTCGCTCGGTTCCGTGAACGGGCCGATCAAGGTTTCGCTGCCCTCGGGCGCCAGGGCCAACGTGAGCGCGCACAACCTCAGCGGCGGGATCGATGCCGATTTCGGACGCGCCTGGAGGGCTCCGTCCGGCCACCGTCTGGAGGCCGCGGTCAATGGCGGCGGCACGCAGATTCGCGTGCACAACGTCAACGGCGGGATTTCGATTCACGCCAACTGGAACCGGCGTTCGCCGCACCCGATCTCATGAGCACCGCTGACGCGGGTGAATGAGTTCCGGCCGCGATCCTTGGGTTTGCCTGAACGGGTAGGCATGATACGATGATGGCCTGCCCGCATGTTCACTCACCAGATGCGGAACCAAGATACGACCGATCTGAAAAAGATCCCAGCGCCCGTTCACGCTGCCATCGCCACGCTTCTGTTGTGCGTGGCGACGGCGGGCTACTTCCACCACATAGGGTTCGCCCGGTTCTTGGCGGGGACCAACGATTTCTTGCCGCGTTACACTCAAGCGCGGATGGTGGGCACTCAACAGATGTATAGCATCGAGGCCGGGTACCGGGAGCAGGAACGGATCTTCGGGTTTCACATCGACGAAGCTTACCATGACCGTTTCCCCTGGCAGGCATTGCTCATGGCGCCCTTGGGCTGGCTGCCGTACTTGTGGGCCTACTGGATTTGGGCCGGGTTGAACCTGGCCGCCTTTGCCGGTCTGGTGTGGATCTGGCTGCTGCCGCGGGATTACGTGTTGTGGGGCGCCGTGTTTCTGCCTATGGCCGCGTGCCTGATTATGGGGCAGGACACGATCCTGCTGGCGCTCTGCCTTGCCGGTGCGCTGCGGTTGGCTGAGGCGCGCCGCGACTTGGCAGCCGGCTTACTGCTGGCGCTGTGTACCGCGAAGCCTCATCTGTTCCTGCTGGTCCCCCTGGCGGTGATTGCCCATCGCCGCTGGCGCATGGTGTCCGGCGCCGCCCTCGGGACCATGGGACTGCTGATCGCGGGCACGCCGGCGGCCGGGTTGGACTGGCCGGTGCGTTGGTTGACCGTGGCCAGAAGCGTGGGCAGCAACTCCGTTGCGAACGTGGCGACCCGGCCCTCGGTGTTCCAATTTGGTATGCAGCCGTGGACCATCGGGTTGGCCTTAGCGCTGGCCGTGGTATTCGGCTTTTTGATCTGGCGCAGTCGTAACCTGGAGACAGGCGTGGCGCTGGCGGTCATCGGGAGCATCCTGATTGCGCCCCACTCGGCGATCTACGATTTGCCGCTGCTTCTGGTGGCCCTGCCGGCCTTGCCTTTGGTTACCTATGGCCGATGGTTGCGCATCGCCCTGTTCACACCAGTTCCGTATTGGGCGCTGCTGAACGGTGCACCCTGGAGTGCGGGGGTGCCCCTGATGCTCCTGGCGGCCGTGGGAGTTTCCGCCTGGGGTCCGGGGCGTCTGAAGTCGGCTGTTCAGGCGGCTGGCAATCGTCATGCTTGAACCGGTTCCGGTGGTGGTCCGGTGGTGGTCCAGCCACTGCCAGTACGCTTTCTGCTAACCTGACAGGCCATGCACTTTTTTTGGCAGGACCTGCGATATGGGGCGCGGCTGTTGGCGAAGGCCCCGGCGTTCACCGCCGTTGCACTGTTAACCCTGGCGCTCGGCATGGGCGCGGCCACCGCCATTTTCAGCGTTGTGGACGCGGTGCTGCTCAAGCCATTGCCGTTTCGCGATGCGGAGCGTCTGCTGGTAATTTGGGAGAAAAACCCCTCGCAAAATCGCTATAAGCTGTTCGTCGCGCCGGTCAATTTCCTGGCGTGGCAAAAGCAGAGCCGGGCGGTGCGGATGGCGGCACTGCAGGAGGCGCGCCTCAACCTCACCGGCGGCCCCAACGGACACATTGACCCGGAGGAACTCAAGGGTGAGCGCGTCTCCGCCAGCTTGTTCCCGCTGCTGGGCGTGGAGCCTAAGGTGGGACGCACGTTCCGGCCCGAGGAAGACCAGCCGGGGCGCACCAACTTTGTGTTGCTGAGCCACGCTTTGTGGCAACGCCGCTTCGCCGGCGACCCGGGCATCGCGGGCAAGACCATCCGCCTGCGCGACCAGCCCTACACGGTAGTTGGGGTCTTGCCGCCGGCTTTCGCGGTGATGGAGACCGGGGTCGACGTATTCATTCCGCTGGGCCTGAATCCGAGCGATACGCGCACCGCCAACGGCCGCTTCCTGACGGTGATTGCGCGCCGCCGCGGCCCTCTCGAGCAGGTGCGGGCCGAACTCGATGCCGTGGGCGCACAGATGGAGCAGGCGCTGCCTGCGCTGGATAAAGGCTGCCGTCCTTCGGTATTCGAACTGGGCGACGAACTGGTGGGAGGCGTGCGGCAGGCACTTTGGGTCCTGATGGCGGCTGTGGGCCTGCTGCTGCTGATGGCGTGTGTGAATGTGGCCAACCTTCTGCTGGCGCGCGGCGCCACGCGGCGCAAAGAGATCGCGTTGCGTAGCGCACTAGGCGCCGGCCGCGGGCGCATCGTCACTCAGTTGCTCTCGGAAAGCGTCCTGCTGGCGCTGGGAGGTGGCGCCTTGGGCATGCTGCTGGCCTTGGGCGTGGTCTATGTCCTGGCCCACGCCGGGCCCGCCAGCGTGCCGCGATTGGCGCAGGCGGCCCTCGATCTCCGCGTGTTCGGGTTCGCGCTGGGGGTTTCGTTGGCGACGGGGATTCTGTTCGGTCTGGCGCCGGCGATGCAAGGCTCGGGACGCAGTCTGAGCATGGCCCTGAATGAAGGCGGCCGCGGCGGCACCGCCGGACGCGCGGGACGCCGCATCCGCAATGCTCTGGCGATCACGGAAGTGGCGCTGGCGGTGGTGGTGCTGATCGGCGCCGGCCTGTTGATCCGGAGCTTCATCCGGCTGCGCAGCGTGGAACCCGGCTTTCAGCCGGCCGGTGTGCTGACCGTCCGCGTGCCGTTGGCCGGGGGGCGGAATGCCGCGGGGGAGCGGCGGATCGCGTTCTTCAAGCAGGTGACGGACCGCATCGCCACGCTGCCCGGCGTGCGGGCCGTGGGCGCGGTGAACGCTCTGCCTTTGACCGGCCTCGGCGTGGGTGCGACCTTCGCCGTGGAAGGCCGCCCGGCCCCCAGCGCGGAGCAGCGTCCGATCGGGCTCATGCGTTCGGTCAGCCCCGCGTACTTCGGCGCGATGGGGATTCCTCTTTTGGCGGGGCGCGCCCTGGCCGATTCCGATACCGCGCTCTCGCCGCCCGTAATCGTGGTCAACCAGACGCTGGCGCGGCGCTTCTGGCCGGGCGGCAGCGCCATCGGCGGGCGCCTGGCCATCGATCAGCTCGGCGGCCGCGTGGCGGAAATCGTGGGCGTGGTCGGCGACGTGAAGCCCGACCGCATGGATGGCGGGGAATGGCCCACCCTCTATCACTCGTACCCGCAGGCGCCGGCGGCGGCGATGACACTGGTCGTGCGCACCGCGGGAGCGCCCCTCGGCCTGGCCTCGGCGGTGGCCCGCGAGGTGCATCGACTCGACCCGGAGCAGCCGGTGGCGGACGTGCGCCCGATGGAAGAAGTGGTGAACCTGGCGGTGGCCGGAGCGCGCTTCAATACCGCGCTGCTGGCGAGCTTCGCGGGCGTTGCCTTCCTGCTGGCCGCGGTGGGCATCTACGGGGTGATCTCCTACGACGTGAGCCAGCGCACCAACGAGATCGGCATCCGCATGGCGCTGGGCGCGCAACCCGCGGATGTGCGCCGCCTGATTCTGGGACAAGGCGCGCGCCTGGCCGTCTATGGCATTGTGGCGGGCCTGCTGGGGGCCGGTGTGTTGACGCGTTGGATGCGCACGATGCTCTTCGGCGTCAATCCGACCGATGCCTGGACCTATATGGCGGTTTCGATTTTACTGGTCATAGTGGCGCTGGGCGCCAGCTACGTACCCTCGCGCCGGGCGATGGTGCCCGATCCGGTCATTGCGCTGCGGCACGAATAGGAAAACTCATGATCATACTTCGCAATTTGGAAAAGTTTTACGAAGGCGGCTACGGCAGAAGTTATGTCCTGCGCCGCGTCAACGTGGAAATCAAGGAAGGCGAATTCGTCACCATTATGGGCCCGTCCGGCGCGGGGAAATCCACCCTGTTGAGCATTCTGGGAATGCTGGATGGCGCATGGACCGGGGAGTTCGAGTTCCTGGGCCACCTGGTTCACCGGATGAAACCGAAGGAACGCGTGGAGTTGAACAAGAAGTACATCGGGTTCGTGTTTCAGAGCTACCACCTGATCGATAACCTGACGGTGTACGAGAACCTGGACATTCCGCTCTCGTATCGCAACGTGAAGAGCAGCGAACGGGCGTCGATGGTTTGCGACACGCTGGACCGCTTCCACATCGTGGGCAAGCGCGATCTCTATCCCAGCCAGCTTTCCGGCGGCCAGCAGCAACTGGTAGCGGTGGCGCGCGCCGTGATCGCCCATCCCAAGCTGATTCTGGCCGACGAGCCGACCGGCAATCTGCACTCCAGCCAAGGCAAGGAGATCATGGAGCTGTTCACGAAATTGAACGGCGAAGGCACCACCATCGTGCAGGTGACGCACTCGGTGGGCAATGCGGCGTACGGCAATCGGGTGATCCAACTGGCCGATGGCTGGGTGGTGAGCGGCGGCACCGAAGGGGACTGACGAGACTGACATGAATTTCCGGCGCATTTTGCCGGAAATTCGCTGTCGGTCCCGTCTGTCCCCGGTTTGCCCGTCCCCGGTTTGCCCTGCGCTACAATGGCCCTTCGTCATGCAGGTTCTCCAAGCGGGGCAGCACAAGTTTATCTATCTCGAACTCCAGCC